>JGI20153J14295_10002286_pt1 | contig 13854 bp, 15 predicted proteins | sample COG_03_FD_14295 | JGI IMG/M metagenome (IMG submission 14295) | reverse complement strand
CAAGGCTGCGCAGCGCACGCTCATCGTCGGACCAGCCACTGCGAACTTTAACCCAGGTTTTAAGCATTACTTTACAGCCCAACAGACTCTCCATATCGGCGCGCGCCTGCTGGCCAATATTTTTAATTCGCTCGCCTTTATTGCCGATAATAATTTTCTTCTGGCCTTCGCGCTCAACCAGTATCAGCGCGCCAATATGAGTAACCTTGTGCTCGACGCGAAACTCTTCAATTTCGACGGTAACCTGATAGGGAACTTCAGCACCCAATTGACGTGTTATTTTCTCGCGAACCATTTCCGCGGCTAAAAAGCGCTCGCTGCGATCGGTGATCTGATCTTCTGGAAACATATGTGGCGCTTCGGGCATAAAGCTATTAATTTTTTCTTCCAACTGCTCAAAGTTGGTTCTGCGCAGCGCCGATAGAGGAATTAAATCAGCGGCTTTGACCTTTTCGGAGAGAAACTGCAAATGGGGTAACAGCTCCTCTTTTTCCTCTACCAAATCAACCTTGTTAATTGCGACAATAACTGGCACTTCGTAGTTGGAAATATACTTGGCCACATATTCATCGGCCTCGCTCCACTCGAAACGATCGACCACAAAGATCACCAGATCAACATCGGCAATCACACTGGCGGCCGAACGGTTCATTACCCGATTGATGGCACGCTCCTGATTGGTGTGAATACCTGGGGTGTCGACAAATACCACCTGAAGATTATCTTCAGTTTTAATCCCTAAAAGGGTATGTCTGGTGGTCTGGGGCTTGCGCGAGGTGATGCACAGCTTTTGACCGAGCAGGTGATTGAGCAGTGTCGATTTGCCCACATTGGGGCGGCCGACAATGGCTACATAGCCGCAGCGGGTTGGCGCATCTGTCACTACTTATTCTCCAGTTTTTTTAATTCGAGCTGTTTTAATAATTGTTCTGCAACCAGTTGCTCTGCCTTGCGACGACTGCTGGCCGTCGCTTCGGCGGCAGACTCTAAAGTGGCAATTTTGCAGCTGATGGTGAAAAGTCGACTATGATCTTGTCCCTGAGTTTTTACAACCAGATATTCAGGCAACGGCTTGCCTCGAGCCTGCAACCATTCCTGCAGAGCTGTCTTGGCATCTTTAACCGGCGTATCCAGAGTGACGGCGTTTAACGGCTCAGCAAACCAGTTGACCACCGCTTGTTCGGCTGCCGACATGCCCTTATCTAAATAGATCGCGCCAATTAATGCTTCGACTGTATCACCGAGAATTGAATCGCGACGGTGACCGCCGCTTTTCATCTCGCCTTGACCAAGTAATAACTCGGGACCCAAATCCAGTGATCGGGCAATTTCGGCAAGGGATTCGGCGCGTACTATCTGTGAGCGGATACGGCTGAGGTCGCCTTCGCGAGCCTCTGGGAAGCGCTGAAAAAGAAAGTTGGAGACGATGAGCCCGAGCACTGCATCGCCGAGAAATTCGAGTCGCTCGTTATTTTTACTTCCGCAACTCCGGTGAGAGAGTGCCAGCGTTAGAAGGGTTTGATCGCTAAACTGATATTGCAAACGATCCTGGAGTTGCTGGGCATTACTCGCCACGGATGATCCTCAGGTTAATAATTTTGCTCAGCGCTCTCGTATAGGTTACTAAATTTAAGCACTACATCGACATTGCCGAACATTTCGATTCTTTTTTCATAATCGAGACCGATTTTGGTGCCGCTATCGTCTCGAGCTATCACTACTTTTCTGACATCTACATCGCGAATATTGTTAATGGTAAAAAAATCAGCGATCTTTCTGCGTATCTGGGAATTTGATTTACCGTTGATATCAGATTGGCCGACCTGATCAATTGCACTCTGGATAATTCTGTTGTCCAGATAATGGGGCGCAAGCTTAAAAGTAACGGTTAATAAAAATCCAACAATAAACAGCGTAAATAGCGCTGATGTTGTAGTCATCCCTCTCTGACTATTAATACCCATATCACTCTCCCTGAGATATTTTAAAACTGTTGTTTGTGGATAACCTTACTGGATTTTTCCTGCTCGTTCAAAGCTCGGCAGACTGAGGAATTGATTCCAAAACATCCATCGAGCAAATGCCTTGCCGACAATTCGCTCTTCTGGAACAGGTCCCCAGACTCGACTATCACTTGAGTTGTCGCGGTTATCACCCATCATAAAATAATGCCCCTCGGGCACTACGGCGGTAAAGTTTTGGCTTAATCTGGTTGGCGAAAGGCGCTTTTGCATGGCGTGTTCGACACCGGTCAGATCTTCTGTCATCACTACTGAACGCGGTGCAGGCTCTTCACCCTCCAGAACTTTCTGGGTCATCTTGTCGCCATTAATATATAGCACACCATTCAATACATGAATCTCATCGCCCGGCAGGCCAACAACACGCTTAATAAAGTAACGCTCTTCATGGGGCGGGAAGAACACCATCACATCGCCACGCTGTGGAGAGTTAAGCTCAATTATTTTCGCGCGAATAACCGGTAGGCGAATACCATAAGTCCATTTATTGACGAGAATAAAATCACCAACTTTTAATGTCGGCACCATGGACGACGATGGAATCTGGAACGGCTCAATAACAAAGGAGCGCAATACCAGAACTAAACCCAGTACCGGGGCCAGAGATCCCATAAATTCGATAGGCCCTTCAGCCTGCTTGACCAAAAACTTATTGAGCAGCCAGAAAACAGCTGCAACTAGAAATATAAGGGTCAATATAAGTTCGAAATTAAGATCCATCGGGATCACTCTCCTTTTATTTAACTTTTTAGTACCGCAAGAAAGGCATCCTGAGGGATTTCTACACTACCCACCTGTTTCATGCGCTTCTTACCGGCTTTTTGCTTTTCTAGCAGTTTCTTCTTACGGGTCACATCACCACCGTAACATTTCGCGGTAACATTTTTACGCAGCGCCTTAACCGTTGTTCTGGCAACAACAGAGCCACCAATGGCGGCCTGAATAGCCACATCGAACATCTGTCGGGGAATTAACTCTTTCATTTTATCGGCCAGTACACGGCCTTTCTGCTGGGAGGTATCGCGGTGGATAATGGCTGCCAGTGCATCCACACGATCGCCGTTAATCAATACATCCAGCCTAACCAGCGAGGAGACCTGAAAACGGACAAAACTGTAGTCCAGCGAGGCAAAGCCGCGGCTGACAGATTTCAGTCGATCAAAGAAATCCATCACCACTTCACTCATCGGCAGTTCGTAGCTTATGGCTACCTGTCCACCGACAAACTGCATATCTTTTTGAATGCCGCGCTTTTCAACACAGAGGGCGATGACATTGCCAACATAGTCTTTGGGCACCAGGATATTGGCTTCACAGATCGGCTCGCGCATCTCTTCGATATGGGCGGGATCGGGCAGCGCCGAGGGATTGGATATATGTAGCAGATCACCAGAGGTGTTAAGGATTTCATAGACCACTGTCGGCGCGGTAGTAATAAGATTGAGATCATACTCGCGCTCGAGACGCTCCTGAATAATCTCCATATGCAGCATACCGAGGAAGCCACAGCGGAAACCAAAGCCCAGTGCATCGGAACTTTCCGGCTCGAAAAACAGCGAGGCATCATTGACCGCTAACTTAGCCAGCGCCTCACGGAAGTCTTCAAAGTCATCGGAATCAACCGGGAACATACCCGCATAAACCTGAGGTTTAACGCGTTGAAATCCGGGTAAGGGATCTACATCAGAGGTGCTCAGATTGGTGATCGTATCACCCACCGGCGCACCGGAAATATCTTTGATACCGGCAACCATAAAGCCAACTTCACCGGCACTTAGCACGCCAGTCTCTTTACGCTTGGGGGTAAATACACCAACGCTGTCGACCACATGGGGCTTGCCGATGGTTTTGGTGACAATCTTACTCTTGGTGGTCAGGGTACCCTGCATTACGCGTACCAGAGAGACAACACCTAGATAGTTGTCGAACCAGGAATCAATAATCAGCGCCTGCAATGGTGCATCTATATCACCCTCTGGTGCCGGGACTTTTTCCACCAGCTCTTCGAGAATATCGTTGATCCCCTCACCGGTCTTGGCACTGCAGCGCACTGAATCAGTGGCTTCAATACCGATAATATCTTCAATTTCAGCGATAACCTTTTCCGGCTCGGCCTGTGGCAGATCCATCTTGTTTAAGACCGGGATCACTTCTAGGCCCTGGGCGATAGCGGTGTAACAGTTCGCCACCGACTGCGCCTCGACACCCTGAGCGGCATCGACGATCAACAGTGCGCCTTCACAGGCTGCTAATGAGCGCGAAACTTCGTAGGAGAAATCGACATGGCCTGGAGTATCAATAAAGTTTAGCTGGTAGGTTTTACCGTCTTTTGCCGTGTATGGCAGGGTGACGCTCTGCGCTTTAATAGTAATACCGCGCTCGCGTTCAATATCCATAGAGTCGAGAACCTGAGCGGCCATTTCACGCTCAGACAGGCCTCCACAAACCTGAATAAAGCGGTCTGCAATGGTGGATTTGCCATGGTCAATATGGGCAATAATTGAAAAGTTTCTGATGTGGCTTAGATCGGACAAGGTGATTTCACTACCATTAAAAAATGCGAGCGGAGTTTAGCCTATTTACGGCCCTTTCGCTATCAACCGCGCGCCCCTTTGATAGAAGCGCGCGAGTATTAAAGAGTAAAAACTAGGGCTTGATAACAATGGTTCTAGAAATCGCCCGACCCTGTCGGTAAAAGCGAATTAAAATCGGTGTATCAGTTGGCAGTTCGCGAACCACCTGATTGTACTCATCGACATCGTCAATGCGGCTGTAGCCGAGTTGCAAAATAATATCGCCGCGCCGCAACCCCGACTCCGATGCCGCAGAATCTGCAGATAACTGTTCAATGACAACGCCGCCGCGAATACCCAGTGAACTCAACTCGCGATCACTTAAAGCCTCAACAACCAGACCTATACGATCACTGCCATCGCCGCGGTCGGTAACAGTTTGCTCGCCACCTTCCAGCGCACCCACTTCAACCTTGAGTTTTTTAAGCTTACCCTTGCGGTAGAGAACAACCGGCGCTTTTTTGCCCGGAGCCAACATGCCGACAACATGGGGGAGATCACCGGAATCAACTACAGGTTGATCATTAAAACGAACAATTACATCACCGGGTTTAATACCCCCTTTGTCTGCGGGACTATCCGGTTCAACAGCATTGATTAGCGCACCCTGAGGCTTATCCAAATCCAAGGAGCTGGCGAGATCTCTATCCACATCCTGAATTACCACACCGAGCCAGCCACGCTGTACCACACCGTTTTCTTTAAGTTGCTCAACCACACCTATGGCAACACTGGCGGGAATTGCAAAGGAGAGACCTATAGAGCCTCCTGAGCGAGAGTATATCTGTGAGTTGATACCCACCACTTCGCCATCGAGATTAAATAGAGGGCCACCGGAGTTGCCTGGATTAATCGCCACATCGGTCTGGATAAAGGGGACATAGTTCTCTCCTTTATCGGTGGGAATACTGCGCCCAATAGCACTGACAATACCAACACTGGCCGAGTAATCGAGCCCAAAGGGCGAGCCGATGGCCAATACCCAGGCGCCGACCTTTAGCTTGTCGGGCTCGGAAAACTTGAGCACCGGCAAATCTGTGGCTTCAATTTTTAACAGGGCTAAATCTGAACGTCGATCTGTGCCAACCATCTCGGCGGTAAATTCACGGCGGTCTGAAAAGCGCACGACGATCTCATCTGCACCGTCGACCACATGGTGATTAGTGAGAATATAGCCATCATCGGAGATTACAAATCCTGAGCCCAGAGAAAATGCCGGTCGCGGCGCCTGCTGCCTACCTCGCTGTTGAAATAGTTCGCGAAAAATCTCAGGGATTTGACCCGAGGGCATTTGCGACGCGGCACTCTTACGCGCCTTCTGTACTGTATTAATTTTAACCACCGCTGGGGAAGTCTCTTCTATTAGAGCGGTAAAATCTGGCAGCTGAGCACTGGCGCTCAGAGATGTGAATAGAATAAAAATAAACGACGTAACTGAAGTAACTGCGGCAAATCTTTTAATCACAGAGCTTTTAAACACAGAGCTTTCTCCAAAAATATTAACAATCTCTTTTACGAAATAGTGGTTTCGGGTTTTGCGTTATAGCTTCTAAAGAGCCACTAACATAGATACCAATAAGAATAGTAAAGATTCGAACAGTAAAAAACCGGACAGGGAAAGGGTAACCTGTATTAATGGGGATCATCGAACCTGAACTATCGCCGCTTCATCACTAGCGAATGAGCCAACAGCTGAGTCCACCAAGATCGGGTTATAGCGCAGATCGTTGCGTGACTTTTGACTGTGAAGCCTAACTAGCCAGCCACCGAAAAACAATCCAGCCAGAGCGCCGCCAATACTTTGCAAGTCACTGCCACCGATATTTATTCCAACAAGAGCGGCACCAGCTACTGCACCAAAAATCGGCAACAAATAAACCAACAGAGAGGCCAGTACAATAACGTCTTCGGGAATACCTATGGTCACCGACTGGCCGACAGAAATTTTTTGCTGTGACTGCTTATTCAGCAATACACGGATACTGGTTGTCTTGCCCGCCAACTTGGAGAGAAACTTTTGTCCACAGCCTTTTTCTGCCACACAGACTTCACAGGCGGACTTTTGAATCGTTTCAACCCAAAGACCATCTGACTCAACCGCGACAACTGTTCCTGTTTCAAGAATCATTAGCACTCACTCCACATATCTAGGGGGCTAAACCTATAGCACTGGCCACTTGATTAGCTGTACCGCGAGGAATTTCACCAACCACACAGATCGCATACTGATGGCCATTGATATCGGCTTTGGTTAGCACCGCAACTGTCGCGCCCAACTTGGCATCGATTGGCGGCAGAACAGTGCCCTGCACTGAATCGATAAACACAGAGAACACCGCCAGACCGTCGGTATACATCATAGATTCCTGGCCGTCTGCACCAGGTGATTGGTAGGAGGCTAAAACAAATCCGGGCGGCAACCAGTCAAGCTGCCACATAGATTGAGGGGCATCAAGAGTGCGATTTAGCTGAACACAGTCGCTTTGATCAATATCCCCAAATTCATCATCTTTAATCGGTGTACCCATATCCGCTGATGGGGTACCGATACTGATATCGACAAACTGAAAACGTTCGAGAGGCGTGCCCGTATGGCTCATCAATACCGACTGCAGAAGCAGGCCGGAACCCTTGTCGATCGCCACTACATAGCCATAGCGATATTTATCCTTGGGCAAGACGTGCACCATAGAGACTTCGCGATTGGCAATGCGGCCATCGGCCTTAATATGAAAGTCATAATAATCTTGCAACCGCGAATAATTGTCGTCATTGATTTTGTAGGCATTGCCGCGCAGTAGCATATCGCCTGCACGCACACAGTCGACATTGTCAGAGCGGCTAACCACGTCGCGCTGAGTGCCATCCATATGCAGAAGGCGCTCATAGGTTTTACCCTCTCGAACTTCATGAATCAGCTTGGCACTGGTCAGGTTACCGCGATATTCATAGGTGAAAACACCGCTGTAATTGAGCTGTTTTGAAGCTTTGGCCATGCGTGCCATAAGATCATGAGCTGATTCCATCTCCTCGGCAAATAGAGGCCCATGCAGCAAAACGGCGGCTACCAGAGCCGCCTGCTTAAACGCTTTAAAATTTATCTTGATGACAGACAATACAACCATTGTGATCTGTTATTCCTTCTCGGAAGATGCCTCAGTTGCATTATCACTACCAACTTCACTCAATCTGGCAAATGGCAACATGCCCTGATTACTGTTTAGTGCTGCATGACTTGAGTGCTTGGTCATAACATTATTGAGGTAGGCGCGCAGTTCGGCCTCTGAATACTGTTGCTTAATCTGCTGTTGGCTCTGCTGCTGAAATTCTAGCACCGGCATAATGCGCTGCGAGCTTTTATTATTGCCGCCTACACTCACTGTTCGGGCATTAATAGTTGGCTGAAAGCCAGAGGGAAATTGAATCGCCGGACCCGTACTTTCAGCGGGAGTTTCAACGCCGGCAAACTCGGAGATTTCACTGCCACTATTAAGCAGGCTGGTACCGGCCGGACTGTTGAGCTGTTGTACGCCGAAAACTGCAACTAGGGCGACAGAGGCGGCAATCGCAAAGCGCCCTGCCGAACCGGCAAATACTGCCAGAGCGCTTGTGCGGTGCGCTGGTTCCTGATCAATCGCCGCGGAAATAGCCGCTGAGTAATCCACCGAGGTAATAGCTGGCTCACCTTTAATAGATGCCGAGGCCATGTGGTAGCGCTTCCAACGCTCCCTTAATTGCGGATCTTCTGAAGCTGCTTTGAGTAGCCGATGGGTCTCCATTTCAGTGGCTTCACCATCCATCAGTGCGGAGAGTGACTGCTCAAGTCGTTCCTTGTGATCGCTCATTCATTTACCTCATTGTGCCAATTAGTTCTAAAGTTAAATTTCGATAAATTCTTAAATCAAACTCTTAAATTAAAATCTCAAAAACAACTGTTCGTTGCATGAATACTGTGGGTAAGACCGGGGATTATTTAAAAGGTTCACCATTAGTTCAAGTCCCTTCGATTAATTCGAGAACTCGAACATCAATTGACTCTCGACCACGGAAGATTCTCGACCTAATAGTGCCCACCGGACAGTTCATTACCGAGGCAATATCCTCGTAACTCAAGCCTTCATATTCACGTAGTGTCACCGCTGTGCGCAGATCCTCAGGCAACTCAATAATCGCCTGATTAATAACCTCTTCAAGTTGATCGCGAAACAGCTGATTCTCAGGAGTGCCAAAATCTTTGAGTTGCTCACTGCCAGAATAGTACTCGGCATCATCCAAGTCGACATCTGAGGATGGCGGCCTACGACTGCGGGCCACCAGGTAGTTTTTCGCGGTATTGACAGCAATTCTGTACAGCCAGGTATAAAACTGACTATCGCCGCGAAACTTAGGCAGTGCCCGGTAGGCTTTAATAAAGGCCTCCTGCACCACATCCCTTACCTCATCACTGTCGCGGATAAACCGCGCAACAATAGCGTGCACTTTGTACTGATATTTGAGAACGAGTAGATCAAAGGCGCGTTTATCACCTTTTTGTACTCTGACCACCAGCTGCTGATCAGTAGGTTCTGTCTTTTTTTCTGTCATTTAACAGTCCATTTATCCTACATTTCCGGGTTACTATTACTTTTCACACTCAATATAAATAACGGCAATCAAAGACAGACCACCAGTAAGCGATTTAGTTCGCTTGTAATTTGAGCTTATACTATCATGGCCCGTCAAACGATTGTGACCCATAAATGAAACAAACCCATATCTATGATGTTCTGATTATCGGCAGTGGTGCCGCTGGTTTAGCTGTGGCATTACAGCTTGATTCAAACCTCCGTGTCGCGCTGATTAGCAAAGCATCGCTTCAGGGTGGAGCCTCGTGGTTAGCCCAGGGCGGGATTGCCGCTGTTATCGATAAGAATGATAGCGCCGATGCACATATTGCCGATACGCTGATTGCCGGCGCAGGCCTCTGCCACGAGGAAGCTGTGCGCTTTGTAGTCGAAAATGGCCCGGCCTCGGTGCAATGGCTGATCAATAAGGGCGTTGATTTTACCCGTGAAGAAGATCAGACAACCTATCACCTAACTCAGGAAGGTGGTCACAGTCATCGCCGCATTCTGCACACCGCCGATGCCACCGGCAAAGAAATTACCGGCACATTGGTCGACCGAGCCATAGCCGCCGAAAATATTGATATCTTCGAACACCATTGCGCGGTCGATCTGGTTACCCAGGCAGATAACAACTCGCGCAAGATTCGCTGTACCGGCTCCTATATATTGGATATCAATAGCGGTGCAGTTTCGCTATTTAGAGCCAAAAGCGTGGTCTTGGCCACCGGTGGCGCCAGTAAAACTTACCTCTATACCAGCAACCCCGATGGGGCCAGTGGCGACGGTATCGCTATGGCCTGGCGTCGCGGCTGTCGCGTCGCCAATTTGGAATTTAACCAGTTTCACCCAACCTGTCTCTACCACCCCAAAGCTAAATCTTTTTTGATTACCGAGGCTCTGCGCGGTGAAGGTGCTCTGCTAAAACTGCCCGATGGCTCAGCCTTTATGCACAATTTTCATGCGGATGCCGAACTGGCACCCAGAGATGTGGTGGCACGGGCAATCGATCACGAGATGAAACGCTTGGGGAGTGACTGTCTGTATCTGGATATCAGCCATAAGCCTGCCGAATTTATTACCGAGCACTTCCCCACAGTTTACAAACACTGCCTGAAATTCGGTATCGACATTACCACCGACCCCATTCCGGTGGTCCCTGCGGCCCATTACACCTGTGGCGGCATTATTGTGAACACCAAGGGGCAGACTGATCTGCTCAACCTCTACGCTATCGGCGAGAGCGCCTTTACTGGATTGCACGGTGCCAATCGTATGGCCAGCAATTCGCTACTTGAATGTCTGGTCTACGCTCATGCGGCAGCCAATGAGATCAATCAGCGACAGGATCAGATTCCAGAACCCGATTTTATTAGGGAGTGGGACGAATCGAAAGTGGCCGATTCTGATGAGGATGTTGTTATCTCCCACAACTGGGATGAATTGCGTCGCTTTATGTGGGATTACGTGGGTATTGTGCGCACCGACAAACGCCTGCAGCGAGCCGAGCATCGTATCAAGCTGCTGCAAAAAGAGATTCAGGAGTATTACAGCAACTATACAGTGGGCCGAGATCTGCTCGAGTTGCGCAATCTGGCAACGGTGGCTGAGTTAATTATTCGCTGTGCCCTGCAACGCAGAGAAAGTCGAGGCCTGCACTACACTCTGGACTATCCAGAACCTGCCAAGATTGCCAAAGATACGGTTTTGGTGCCGATCAATTTTGCTGGTCAGGATGTGATTATTAATAGCCCCTAAGATTAATAGCCCTTAAGATTAATAGCTCTAACCATTAATAGTTCTGGCGAAGAGTAATTTTCGCAAAACTCGATGCTCTTCCGCGGACAAACTATCTCTAGGAATTATCCTCAGTAGCCTGTCACCTTGCAGGGTTCGAAAATAGAGTATGACCAAGTAGACTGTGACAAACTGTCTTGGCTCCAACCGAAGATCGACAGCCACCTCTCTGCCACCCCGCTTGTTTTTTGGCGGCGAAACTAAGCGCCAGCAATCCCCAGCGCCATCGACAACAAACAGCCGCTCTGGGCTCTGCCGACGAAATTGCAGATAAAAACTCACGCCAGCTGCGAACAAAAATAACAGACCGGCTATTTTAGCCATCGACAGTATTGGCAACATAGCTACAAGCAGGCCAGCCGCAATAGCCAGTGCTAACTTTGCAGTAAAAGTATATCTTGACGGAGTAAGGCTAAATTCAGCCGACTTTGCTACGTGACTCATGAATAATCTGCACTATCCTTTGCAAATCAGGGTTATCTGCCGGTTCGCGCTTCATCAGCCATAAAAACAGCGACTGATCTTCACATTCGAGCAGCGTTTCAAAGCGCAGCTGATCACTTTCTTCCAGTGACTCGTAAAATTCTTCAGCAAAGGGCTCAAGAAGCAAATCCAGTTCCAACATGCCGCGGCGACAGGCCCAACGCAGACGATTTTTATTCATAGCTAATTCAGTAATTGTGTTAAAGCTGCATTATAAGAGACAATCACTCATTAAACTATTTACACAACAGATTAGACAGCAAACTAGACAACAAAACCTACGGATTGGCGATGACCGAACAGAAGAATATTAACAGCACCGACCAGCGTGCCTATATCCAGCTAACTGGCCCCGATAGCCGCAAGTTTTTGCAAGGCCAGGTCACCTGCGATATGGAGACCCTGACCGGCGATACAATAATTAATGGTGCTCACTGCACCCCCAAGGGGCGGATTATCTTTCTGTTTAGCGCCAGCTGTGATCAGCAGGACAATATTATTTTAGAGACTCATCACTCGGTCCGAGACTTGGCTATCGCCAATCTTAAAAAATACGCGGTGTTTTTTAAGACCGAAATCACTGATGTTAGCGAGGAATCTGCAACAGCGACTATTCCCAGCAATCTGCAGCGGATTAGAACCGGTAGTGCTGATGTAGTCTCGACAACCAGCGATATGTTTATTCCGCAGATGTTAAATCTTGATGCTCTGGGCTATATCAGCTTTAAAAAAGGCTGCTATACGGGACAGGAAATTGTTGCCCGCGCCCATTATCGTGGCGCGGTCAAACGCCGCATGCACCATCTTCAGCTCAGCCTTAACAGCCTGCCCAATGCCGGTGATGAGATAAGAAATAGCGAGGGAAAAAGTATTGGCAATATTGCCAGTGCGGCTTGGATAGACCCATCGAGCGTCGAGGTACTTGCAGTTCTCGCCGACAAATCCAGTGACTGCACTGAGATACAGATTGGCGAACAGCCTCTGGCCTCAGTAGTGCATCTTCCTCTGCCCTACGAGATTCCGGCTAGCCCGTGAATAACTTTATCGATCTAGAGAGCCATCAACAGCTATTGGTCTGGATCGGACTTGGCTCTCTGGTTGTGTTTATTGTCAGCCTACTGACCCTGCCCTGGCTGGTAGCAAAAATTCCTGAAGATTACTTTGTGCCTAAAAAGCGCAAACCCGCTAACTGGAAAAGCCAACATCCAGTGGCTCGATTGTTGACTCTTATAGGAAAAAACCTGCTCGGCTATGGTTTGATTCTGGCGGGATTGTTGATGTTGTTTTTACCTGGGCAGGGACTCCTTACCCTAGTAACTGGTCTATTGCTGACCGACTATCCCGGCAAGTTTCGTATCGAGCGAAAAATTGTTAGAACGCCAGCTATTCTAAATGGACTTAACTGGTTGCGCGCCAAAGCTAAAAAGCCGCCGCTGGTGATCTAAACACCCTCTGTACACGCTAGATTGTCATCCCGACAAAGCGAACTGTACTGTCATCCTGAGAGAGCAAAGCGAACTGTACTGTCATCCTGAGAGAGCAAAGCGAACTGTACTGTCATCCTGAGAGCGCAAAGCGAACCGAAGGATCTCCATATTACCTCAAGAGATCTTTCCACTCACTTCGTTCGGTCAAGATGACAAATTGGGTCGAAATGACAAATGTAGTCAAGACGACAAATTGGGCCGAAATGACAGCCTGCAAGCCAAATAAAAACTAAACCCCAACCACCTTACCAATCACCACCTCATTGCCATCACTGGGCCGCAGCGGAATATTTCGCGCCAACAGCAAACTGATCAGCGCCATCCCAGAACCCATCAAAAATACCGCCATTGGCGACACTAGCCACACCAGTCCAAACAGCGCCGGAATCACCACCGCAGCAATATGATTAATCGTAAACGCCACACCAGCAGTAGATGCCATATCCGCCGGGTCAGCAATTTTCTGGAAATAGGTTTTAATGGCAATCGCCAGAGAAAAGAACAGATGGTCTAAAACATACAGAGCTGCCGCCCAGGTGGCATCGTTAACAAAAGCGTAGGCAGTAAACACACAAAACAGACCACAGTACTCAAATGTCAGCGCCCGGCGCTCACCAATACGGCCGACCAACTTGCCAATCCGTCCGGCAAAAGCCCAGTTAAAAAGATGGTTAATAATATACAACAGCGCTATATCACTGACGCTGTAACCGAATTTCTCAACCATTAGAAAACCGGCAAAAACAACAAAGATCTGCCGCCGTGCCCCGCCCATAAATGTCAGCGCGTAATACAGCCAGTAGCGCTTGCGCATCAGTAGATGTTTGCGTTGCGGTGTTTTAGATTGGAAGCGCGGAAAACCCAACCAGGCAAAGAGGGTAAGCGCCAG
>JGI20153J14295_10002281_pt1 | contig 13871 bp, 12 predicted proteins | sample COG_03_FD_14295 | JGI IMG/M metagenome (IMG submission 14295) | reverse complement strand
GTTAAAATGTCCGGCATTGCTAAAAGCGTGGGCTATCTCAAAACCGACTTTCCTGAGATACCGCTATCGCACCTCGGTTACCTTCCGGGTGAAAACGCGTTGCTGATCGCCACCGGCAGTCAAGGCGAGCGCGGATCCGCGCTGTGGCGCCTGGCGAGAGATCAACATCCAGATCTCGCTTTAAACAGCACGGATTTGGTGATCCTCAGCGCCAAAACCATCCCGGGTAACGAGGCGGAAGTTGCAGCGCTGGTTAAAGGGTTTCAAGCACAAGGCGCCAAAGTCTTATCGGCCGAGACAGACGATGCACTAGACCTTCACGCCTCCGGCCATCCCAATCAGGACGAGCTCACAGCGTTATATAACATCGCGCAGCCAAATCTTGTGATTCCGGTTCATGGCGAACCCCAACATCTCAAGGAAAATGCAAAGATTGCAAAAGCGGCCGGTGCTGCGGCAACCCTGGTCGGCCGCAATGGCGATCTGTTTGTTTGCTCTACCCCCGTTCTGATTAAACGGGATTGGGTCAAAACGGGCCGACTTGTCTACTCGCAACACGACGCATCCTTACTCAAACAGCGCTGACTTGATCCGAATTCCGACTGCGGCTAGACTCCGCCGCGAATCACGGTGAGGAAAAGACATGTTGAAGGTTTTGATCTTGCCTGGCGATGGCATCGGTCCAGAAATCATGGCTTCGGCCAAGACCTTACTCACTGCTCTGGCGTGCCCATTCAGATGAGCGAGGCATTAGCTGGCGGCGCCGCCCTTGCGGAGGGGCTTGATTTGATCCCACCGGAGACCCTCGCGCGCATAACAGATGCCGATGCAACGCTCAAAGGCCCCATTACGACCCCGATCGGCAGAGGTTTCAGCTCTGTCAACGTGTCCTTGCGACAACATTTTGAGCTCTATGCCAATGTCCGACCGATCTTGTCACTACCGGGAACCAAAGCACGATACCAAGACCTTGACCTGATCGTCGTCCGGGAGAATCTAGAAGGCCTGTATTCTGGGCAGGGCCATAGCCTTTCAGAAGACGGGAACCGCGCCGAGCTTAAAAGCATTATCACCAAAGCCGGCTCAGCCAACATCATTCGACATGCCTTTGAAACCGCCCGCAACCTTTCTCGAAAGAAAGTAACCCTGGTCCACAAAGCCAATATTATGAAATCCACTTCCGGATTGTTTCTCAGCACGGGTCGCGAGATTTCACAAGCGTATCCAGACATTGCATTCGAGGAAATGATTGTAGACAACTGCGCCATGCAACTCGTGATGAACCCTGAACGCTTTGACATCATTGTGACGACCAATCTTTTTGGCGATATCCTGTCGGACCTTTGCGCCGGACTGATCGGCGGTTTGGGCCTTGCGCCAGGGGCCAACCTCGGCCATGACCATGCCATTTTTGAAGCGGTGCACGGCAGCGCCCCGGATATTGCCGGCCTTGGCATTGCCAATCCAACCGCACTATTACTCGCCACTGCGATGATGCTGGATCATTTAGGCCTGGGAGATGCAGCGACACGCCTGCGCGGCGCGATCAAGCAGACCCTTACCCAAGGCGAGTGCAAAACATCTGACTTAGGCGGCGACGCCTCGACCGAACAATATACCCAAGCCTTGGTCAGGGCTTTGTAGGGTCATTGTCGAGAGCCCCCTGACGAAAAAAGCCTCGAGGAACAGCCTCAGGCGCACCACCCGCGCGGCTCTAAGGCTTGGCGCATTCCGCATTATAATCGAACTAATCAGCCGCTTTCGGCGCCGCCGTCGCATCCAGCGCCCCCGGCAAGCCTAACTCGCGGAGTATGGCCTCGGTGTGTTCCCCAATGCTGGGCGCTGCACTCGCAGGCTCAAGCGTCGCATTCAGAAATCTTGCAGCGGGACGCGCCTCTCGCATCTTGCCGGCGACGGGGTGGTCCCGTTCTCGAAACACCTCATTGGCAATCAATTGCGGGTCGTTGTGCAAATCCTCTAGGCGCTTAACACTCGCCGCCGGGACTTGTTCGGCATCAAGCTTCGCAAGAAACGTGTCAACCGTCATTGATTTCGTCTTTAACAAGACCTCTGAAAGGCGATCGCTATAGGCCTGACGATTGCGCTGCCGGCTCGTTAAAGTTTGAAACATTGGGTCTGCTTGTAATTCATCCAAGTTGAGGGCGCGGCACAGGCCCGCAAATTCTGCATCCGACAGGGTCATAAACGCAGCCCAACCATCCGCCAACGAAACCAATTGTCCGGCGGCAGAAATTGGCGGGCGATGCTCAATATCGTCGCCCTGTAATGTGACATCCGCGCCCGCATCGGGCCACATAAAGGCAACCGCCGTATCCAACATCGACAATTGAATATGCTCACCCAATCCAGTTCGCTCACGTGCATACAAGGCCGCCGCAATGGCCTGCGCGCCAGTATGCGCCGTGAGCTTGTCCATAATCAGTTGGTTGACCTGTTCAGGGCCCTCACCGCGTTTGAGGCCTTGAACCGAAACCATCGCAGAGTAAGCCTGGATGATGGGGTCGTACGCGCGTTTGCCAGCCTCCGGCCCATCCGGTCCAAAACCACTGATCGAGAGGTAAATGAGCCTGGGATTCAAACGTTGCATCGCCTCGAATCCAAGTCCCAAGCGCTGAACAACACCGGGCCGAAAGTTTTGAATCAGCACATCAGCGCGTGCAACCAAGCCCTGCAAGACCGGCATGACGGCGGGATCCTTTAAATCCAGTGCAATGCTACGCTTGCCTCGGTTTAACACATGAAACGAACCCGAAAATCCATTTCGACGACTGCCGACATTGCGTTGTATATCACCCTCGAGCTTCTCAACCTTGATCACATCCGCGCCAAGGTCTGCCAGCACCGCACCGGTGAGGGGCCCAGAGACAACCGCTGATAAGTCAACAACCGTTACCCCAGTTAATGGTCCAGCCATTTTAATCTTCCTTTCCGTTATGACCTGTTTTCAAAGCTGCGGAGCAGCCCATTACAATTCATCAAACCCTGTACCTGATGGACTGGGCAAGTATAGTAACCAACCAATACCGAGAACCCCATCATGAATCAACAAGCGCTGTGGGCCTGGTCTGCCCTGGAGATCCGAGATGCCGTACGATGCAAAGCCATTTCAGCAACGGCAGTCGTCACAGCGCACTTAGATCGGATCAATGCCATCAATCCCCAGATCAATGCGATCGTCACCTTGGTGCCGGAACTTGCCCTGGCTCAAGCGCGCGCGATCGATGCGGCAATTGGCCGAGGTGAAACCCTAGGACCACTCGCGGGCGTGCCCGTTGCCCACAAAGATCTCACCTTAACCCAAGGCATTCGAACCACCTTCGGCTCGGCGCTTTTCGCCGATTTTGTCCCAACCCAGGATGCAGAAATTGTGGCTCGAATGAAAGCGGCTGGCGCCGTCACACTTGGCAAAACCAACACGCCTGAATGGGGTGCGGGCTCGCAAACCTTTAACGACATTTTTGGTGTTACCCGAAACCCTTATGATCGATCAAAAACCGCAGGCGGCAGTTCCGGTGGCGCAGCGGCAGCCCTCGCCGCGCGCTTAGTGCCACTTTGCGACGGGACGGACTTAGGCGGATCGCTGAGAAACCCCGCCAGCTTTTGCAATGTTGTGGGCTTTAGAACAACCCCTGGCCGGGTGCCGATCGTCCCCTCAGAAAATCCCGAGGATCCCCTGCTGATTGCCGGACCCATGGCGAGAACGGTCGATGATTGTGCCCTCCTGCTCAGCGTGATCAGTGGCGCGCATGAACACGCGCCGCTATCAAAGCTCACTGAGCAGTTCTTTGAACCGCCGATCAAGGCAGGCGCTGGTGCCTTAAAAATTGCATTCAGCGCTGACTTTTCAGGCCAAATCCCGATTGATCCGGAGGTCGTCGATTGCATCAATGACACCCGCGATTTTTTCAACCAACTCGGTTGCGAGGTCATCGATTATTGCCCTGACCTATCCGGGGCAAACGACACGTTTCATATTCTAAGAGCGAGCTCGTTTGCCCGTCGCCACGGCAAAGGCGTTCGACGCAACCCGCGCGATTATAAGCAGACCATCGTTTGGAATGTTGAGGCTGGCCTTGCCCTCACCAAAACGGACATCCAACGCGCCCTGCAACAACAAGCCGTGGTCATCGAGCGGTTTAGGGTGTTTTTTGAGCACTATGATTTTCTCGTGACGCCCGTCGTCCAAGTGCCACCATTCGACGCAGCGCTTGAATATGTTACCGAGATTAATGGCCAGCCAATGCAAACCTACATACAGTGGATGCAATCGTGTTCTATCTTCTCCGTAACCGGCCTACCCGCTTTATCGTTACCCGCCGGATTCACCTCACTCGGTTTACCCGTTGGCCTGCAAATCATTGGCAAACCGCGTGCTGACCTCGCCGTCTTGCAATTGGCCAAAGCATTCGAGACGATCAATCCCATTTGGCAGCGCGCGCCCGTTTTTTAAAAACCGCCCACCCATTGCCCACAACCCGGAGCCAAGCCTTGTCTACCAATCCCCTGCCCATAGAAAATTTTGTCACACACCTCGAATGTAGTCAGACGGGCAAGCACTATCGACGCAATACTCAGCTCAACCTGTCAGACGTTGGCAAGCCCCTCTTGGTCCGATATGACCTCAAAGCCATCAAAGCGGCTGTCTCCCCAGCCACTCTCAATCAGCGACCCCAAGATCTCTGGCGCTATCAAGAGTTATTACCACTCACCCAAGCACCCATCTCGCTGGGCGAATCCGTTACCCCATTACTTTCTTGCCAATACCTGGCTCGCGCCCTCGACCTTGGCGAGGTCCTGATCAAAGACGAGGGCCGATTACCGACCGGTAGTTTTAAAGCCCGCGGGATTGCAATGGCCGTTAATCTCGCTAAAAGCCTAGGGGTGCAGCGGATGGCCATTCCAACCAATGGCAATGCGGGTGCAGCGCTCGCAGCCTATTGTGCGGCGGCGCAGATCGAGGCCATTTGTTTTTGTCCTGATGACACGCCCCAAGTGAACCTGCAGGAGATGGCTTATTACGGCGCAAAAACATTCCGGGTGAAGGGCCTGATCAATGATTGTGGCAAGTTGGTCAAACAAGGCGCCGATCAGGGTCTTTGGTTTGATACCGCAACGCTTAAGGAGCCTTACCGAATCGAAGGTAAAAAAACGATGGGATTGGAACTCGCGGAGCAACTGAACTGGATCCTGCCCGATGCGATCTTCTATCCAACCGGCGGCGGCACCGGTCTCATTGGGATGTGGAAAGCCTTTGCTGAACTCGAAGCCCTAGGCTGGATTGATTCCCGCCGGCCAAAAATGATTGCCGTTCAAGCAGATACCTGTGCCCCCATCGTCAAAGCCTTTCATACCGGGGCCGACCATGCTGAACTCTGGCCAGAGGCGCAAACCGTTGCCTCCGGTATTCGGGTTCCCATTGCCATTGGCGACTTTCTTATTCTCAAAGCCCTCCGTGAGAGCCAAGGCACCGCCATCGCCGTGACGGACGAGGATCCTTGAGAGCCAAAAAAATCTGGCCAAGCAGACCGGCATATTACTGTGTCCAGAAGGTGCTGCAACCGCGGCGGCCTTAATCAAGGCGCGTCAAAACGGGACAATTACAATCGATGCCAAGGTCGTTCTGTTCAATTGCGCATCGGGCCTCAAATACCCAATGCCGGGGCTGGTGCAGACCTTTGAGCCAGGCCAGGATATCGCAACCGTCCTCGATTGAGGCTCTTAAGATCGTGGCGCGGGTAACAAAATGATCTTGACCTATAATTAGAACGATACCCTTCTTCTAAACCAACTCCGACAGTCACCGTCAAAGCCGCTTTTAGTTGCAACCCAAGCGGCCCAGTGTAAGAATGCGTCCACCTTAGGGGTGGTCCTCGGACCTGAGATGCGCCTGGCGCGAACCCTAGAACCTGATCCGGATCATACCGGCGTAGGAAAAGGACGCATCAACGGTCTCCCTTCGTCGCCTCTGGATTGTCTTGCTGTTTAACTGGAGACTTAACATGCGTGGACTGCTTTACCTACTCGCCTTCCTGGGCGGACTACCGATTACTGCCCTGGCTGAGGAAATGCCTGAGATCACAGTAACCGCTGAATTTAGACCGAGTAACGATATCGAAACCTTGACCAGTGTCACGGTCCTGAATGATAGCGAGCAAGCGGCGCGCGGCGCGTCCCACCTAGAAGACCTCCTTGGCCTCGTTCCCAATCTGAACTTCGCAAGCGGCGCGTCTCGGGCGCGTTTTTTTCAAATAAGAGGTATCGGCGAGCGCAGTCAATTTAGCGATCCAATCAATCCATCGGTTGGGATCATGATCGACGGTATGGATTTCAGTAATATGGGCACGATTGCCCATTTGACGGACCTTGATCAGGTCGAGGTCTTACGAGGGCCCCAAGGCACCCGTTTTGGCGCCAACGGCCTGGCCGGATTAATCGCCATCAAATCCAGAGACCCCGAACCGATTGCATCGGCTCGAATCAAGGCCAGTCTCACAAGCTTTTCCGGGCGCAATCTCACCGCCACGCTCAACCAGCCCCTGAGTGACGAAATGCTGGTCCGACTCAGCCTCAGCAAAGAAACCGCCAATGGCCTGTATCGAAACCAACATCTGAATAAAGACGATACCAACGGCATCAATGAAACCCATGCGCGATTAAAAATATTGAACACCGGCGCCAACTACGAGGCGCTTGTGACCTTGCTACATGCGAACGTCAATAATGGTTTCGATGCTTTCAGCCTGGATAACACCGTAAACACCCTGTCAGATGAACCCGGCTTCGATCGGCAAAAAACCAATGCGTTGGCGGCGCGACTAACCCTTAGCCTTGACAAAAATCGACTCGAAATGTTGGGCACGCTGAGCCAATCGGAACTGGGTTATGGCTATGACGAAGACTGGAGCTTTGTCGGCATCCACCCCTATGGCTACCAATCTACGGATCACTACCTGCGCGATAGATCGCATCAAGCATTGGAGATTAGGCTTCTGCCAAAAGCGGTGGGCGAGGCGTTTAATGAACGCGGCGACTGGGTCATCGGCCTGTATCGAACCCAACAGGGCACGGAACTGACCCGCCTGTATACCTTTGCACCGGGACCTTACACCAGTGACTACCAAAATGATGCGACCGCCCTCTATGCGGAACTCGATTTCAATCTGAGCGACAAACTCCGCTGGAATAGCGGCGCGCGGATTGAGCGTCGCAGCCGCACCTTTAGCGACTCGCTTGCCGCGGCGTTCAATCCAACGGAAACGCTTTGGGGCGGCCGAATCGGCCTGCAGTACCACCTCCGGTCGACGGCAAATCTCTACCTTCGGGTCAGCCGCGGGTTCAAAGCCGGCGGCTTTAACACCGATGGCACCCTTAACCCCGAACTCTTAGAGTACGACGCCGAATCGCTTATCGAAACTGAGCTTGGCTTCAAAACCACCTTCGCCGCAACCCGGCTAAAACTTGCCCTATTTCGAGCCGATCGCCGAGATCAACAGATTAAAAGCTCATTCGTTCGTCCCAGATCTGATGGTAGTACGGAATTTGTCGACTTCGTCGGCAATGCCGCAGAAGGCGTCAATCAGGGTATCGAAGTCGAGCTAGAGCACCAACTTTCGAATGCCTTTAGCGTCCGAGTTGCTGGCGGCCTACTCGATACGGTGTTTACCCAATTCATTAATGAGTTTGGTGAGGATCTGGGCGGTCGAGACCAAGCCCAAGCACCTCGATACACGGGGAGTGTTGCGCTCAACTATCAGGCGGCATCAACCTTTTTTAACCTCAGTATCGATGCGAAAGATGATTATTACTTCTCTGATCGACATGCGGTTAAAAGCCGAGCCTACACTACGGCCAACGCAGCCTTTGGTCTAAAAAAACAAGCCTGGGAACTCACATTTTGGGGGCGCAATCTAACGGATCAAACAGTCTTGACCCGAGGTTTTGGGAGCTTCGGTAATGATCCTCGAAAAGACTACCTCACCGAACCCTATTATCAATTCGGCTCACCCAGGACCCTAGGGGTCACCCTCGCTTTTGAGCCGTAATGACTGAACCGAATGAAGACGCAACAGACTCGCTAAAAAGGCGCCAACCCATGAAGGCCAGCATCGATATCAGTTTGTATCCGTTGAACCAGGATTATCTTCCAGCCATTGATGCTTTCATCAAAGCGNTAAAGCAGTATCCAGACATCGACGTTGTTGAAAATGATTTGACCACTCANATTTTCGGGGATTTTGACGTGCTGATGGCCTGCTTACAAACGGAAATTCGGGGCAGCTTCCTTGAATTTGGACAAGGCGTTTTCACCTTAAAAGTGCTNAAAGAGGATTTGAGACGGACCCAACATGACTGAGGTGCTCGAGCAATTTCTGAATGAACTCTTAGCCAGCTCAGCGCTCGAGATTATGGCCGTGAGCCTCGCTTTGGCTTATCTCATACTGGCAGTGAGAGAAAACATTTGGTGTTGGGCGGCGGCGGCAGCCTCGACCATGATCTACCTGTATCTCTTTTTCGATGTCACGTTATACGCTGAGAGCGCCTTGCAGGTGTACTACTTGGCAATGGCAGGATACGGCTACTATCAATGGCGACATGGACCAAGGCAAGCCTTTAAACCCATTCGGAAATGGTCGCTAAAACATCACAGCGCCGCACTCCTCGCGATCTTCATCACCACCGGATTAGTGGGCGGCCTGCTGACCGAAACCAACAGCCAAGCTCCGTTTCTTGACGCCTTCACGACCTGCAGCAGTTTGATTGCAACTTACATGGTGACTCAGAAAATATTGGAGAACTGGGGTTATTGGTTTGTTATCGACAGCGCATCGATTGTGCTCTACCTCGACCGAGGCTTGTACTTTACCGCACTCCTTTTTATGGTGTACTTGGTCATTATCATTTTCGGATACCTCAGGTGGTCTCGCGCGTTAGCGGACCAACCCCCAATGACACCCCGTTAAGGGGCGCATTATGACAATAAAGCGACGAGGGACGACATCAGCCCTCAAACGTCTGGCCTATGCTCAGCTGCTGGCCATTGGTCTATCGTTAACCCACGCAATTCATGCAGCGCCAGCCAGTTCGGCCATGTCTGGATTCGAACCCTTGATCGGCGGCCAATGGGCTCTAGGCAGCACTTATCAAACCTACACCTGGGGACCGGACCGACAGAGCGTCTTTGGTGAATCTTTTGTGATCCAAAATGGCGAGAAGGCCCTCGGCGCCAAGGGCCTTTGGTACTTTGACCCCGCGTCCAAGACCATAAAAGGGGTGTTTGTCGCAACCAACATGCCCTTTACGGTATTGCATTACCGATCACACTTCGAGGCAGGCACGCTCATCAGCCAGGTCACGAGCCTTAACAATCTCGGCACCGAAAATCACTACCAAGAAACAATAAGGGTTACGCAACCGGATGCCTATCTCTGGGAACTGACCGAGGCTGACCCCAGTGGCAACACGATGAAGGCTGAATTTCATCGAGCACCTTGATGTTGTTTGGCTCAGGCGATTACCACGGATTGCTCGCTTTGCGGTCTTAACTAAACGACCTGCGGTCGTCTTTTCCCCTAATCTACTGGCTAATCTGCACCGTCTTTTTTAGGCAAGTGCACCCTTTGATTGCTGGGTCATCGCTGGATCATCGCTGGGTACTCGACTTTTTTAAAATCGCCATTCACAAGCAAAAAAAAGGGCGCCTAGGCGCCCTTTCTTAACCACAACCTGCGTGACCAATCCTTAGAAGGATTTGCCGATGGAGAAGACCAGTGCCTGGCTCTCACTATCTGCCTGGTCGCCCAAATCATCGGAGAAGATAAACGAAACGCCTAAATCGATATCCGAAACACTTGTGCCGTAACCCAGTTCAATATAATCACCATCAAAGTCTTTCCCGAAAGAGCCGTAGGTTCCGTAGAGGCCAACCTCGGTCTCAAACCCTACCTCCAAGAAGTCATAGTCTGCTGGTGTGCCAAAACCATCCCACTCGCCTGAGGAGTAGCCCAGGCTGAACATGCCGAAGCCCAATCCTAGATTGATTTCCTCGTAAGTATCATCAAAGTCACCGGTGTAGTAATAACCCGTAAAACCGATGCTNCCNGTTAANCCCGCCTCAGTCTCAAAACCATAGCCGCCATACAGATCCACTTCTAAGCCATCACCGACATCCGCAGTCCAAGCACCGGCATAGAAACCATTCGTTTCGATATCAACCCCTGCGCTACCGCTGGATTCCTTCTGCAGAATGCCTCGATAGTAATATTCACTCGCAAACCCGATATTATAAGAGACGTCTGCAGCGGCTGCGTGGTTGCCCGCAAAGGCGCTCAAGGCTATCAAACTGCTCAACGCGTTCCGTGTAAAATTTTTCATCAATTCTCTCCATTTTATTGATTAACTGTTTTATCTCACCCTCTTTAAGGTGAACGAATCAGATCGGCATGAGCGCCTCACGGTTCCACACGGGTTAATGCAATTGGCAGGCCAACTTTTAAATCAAAGCACTCGCGGGCGTTAATGGTGCAATTACGACGAAATCGGGCGCTTTTGCTCGGCCGGGCTGTCAGGCGGTGAACCAATTTGAGTCATCTGCCCCAGAATAGCGCACAAGCACGGCTCAACCCGCTTGCAACCTCAATGCCACTCGCGTTACCTTTTAAAGCGCAGGATGGATAACGCACGACCGGAGTCGTTTCTGCCTGGACGGGCGGCAATGGGCCACCAATATCCGGCAGACGCCAAGCTCAGAAGTCGCCTCTACCGGACAAAGCGAGACTTCGGCCTTCGGATTTGCGGCGTCTCTTGGGCCGCCGCGCGATTCTTGCCCTCATCACCGGAGCCATGCCTTATGATCCCCAGCCACTTTCGATCTGAAAAACCCGCCATTGTGATGGCGGGTTCCGGGCAAACCATCACCTTCGGGGAACTAGAAGACATCTCGAATCAGTTCGCGCACTTACTGCGCAGCCAGGGCCTCAAACGCGGCGACACCATTGCATTGTGTCTCGAAAATCATCCCTACTTTCTGCCCATCTGCTGGGGCGCACTCCGAGCTGGCTTGTATTTTACCGCCATAAGCTATCGATTAGCGGCCGCCGAAGTGCTGTATATCGTTAACGATTGTCGGGCGCGGGTACTGATTACCTCAGCGCTTTTGACAGACACCTTTGAGCGCTTTTATCCCGATCTGGTTGAGCACCCCGCCTGTTTCATGCTCGATGGCGAACACCTGAATGCAGCGAACCTACTGGATGCGCTGGCGGCCCAACCTAAAACACCCATCGTTGATGAGTCCTACGGTCAAAGTTTACTCTACAGCAGCGGTACCACTGGGCGCCCCAAAGGGGTAAAGAAACCCCTCTTTCAAGAACCCTTTGGCGCCGAGACCAGCCTCTTCCGGGCCGCGCAAAGTCGGTATGACTTTACTGACGAGACCGTGTATCTATCACCGGCCCCGCTTTACCATGCAGCCCCCTTAGGCTTCACCATGAACGTCCTGCGCTATGGCGGTTGTGTGATCGTTATGCCGCAGTTTGATCCTGAAACCGCCCTACAACTGCTTCAAGATCATAACGTCACCCATGCCCAGTTCGTGCCCACGATGTTCGTCCGCATGCTCAAATTGCCGAGCGACACAAAAAGCCGATACACCTTTGCGAGCCTGCGCTGCGCGATTCATGCCGCCGCACCCTGCCCTGTTAGTATCAAGCATCAAATGATCGATTGGTGGGGTCCCATTATCTGCGAGTACTATGCGGGCACAGAAGGCAACGGCTCGACGTTTATCAGCGCTGAAGAATGGCTTAAGCACCCCGGCTCGGTGGGCCGAGCGGCGAATGATTGCCAAATCCATATCCTGGATGATTTCGGTCAAGAACTGCCAAGCGGAGCGCAAGGCGGCGTGTATTTTGAAGGCGGCGGCCAGTTCGAGTATCTCAACGATCCTGAAAAAACAGCGAACTCCCATCATGTCAACGGTTGGTCGACCTTGGGTGACATTGGTTATCTTGATGACGAAGGCTTCTTGTACCTCACCGATCGCAAGTCTTTTATGATCATTTCTGGCGGCGTTAACATCTACCCACAAGAAGCTGAAAATGTCCTGATTACACACCCCCTAGTCGCTGACGTCGCCGTTTTTGGGGTGCCAAATGACGAGTTTGGCGAGGAAGTCAAAGCCGTTGTCCAACCCATGAACATGGACGATGCAGGCCCGGAGCTTGCGGCAGAGCTCATTGCCTACGCCCGATCACAAATCGCCCATTTAAAATGCCCGAAGAGCGTCGACTTTCTTGAAGCCCTGCCGCGGCACCCAACTGGCAAACTCTATAAAAGACTCTTAAAAGACACGTATTGGCAGCAAACCTCATGACCCAAGCTTTCAGCGGTATTCAGATTCTAGATTTCACTCAGGTTTTTGCGGGCCCGTTTGCCGTGATGCAATTGGCATTACTTGGCGCAGACGTCATCAAAATAGAGCAACCCGGCACAGGCGACCAAACCCGTGGCCTGATGAACGCGGGGAACGATCAGAACCAATCGCCCTCATTTTTGACCATGAATGCCAATAAACGTAGCTTGACGCTCAATTTAAAATCGCCTGAAGCCGTTAACTTAATTAAACGGCTCATTGAAACGACGGATGTTGTGGTTGAAAACTTTAAAGCCGGAACCATGACCAAACTCGGTCTGGATTATGAAGCCTTGAAAGCCTTGAAGCCGGATCTAATTTACTGCTCTATTACCGGCTATGGCCAATCAGGCCCAAAAGCTGGCGAAGCGGCTTACGATGGTGCAATTCAAGCGGCCTCAGGGATGATGTCCCAGAACGGGCATATTGGTACGGGCCCCACTCGAACCGGCTTTATGCCGGTTGATATGGCAACCGCGCTCAGCACGGCTTTTGCCATTTCGGCATCGCTGCATCGCAAGGCCACAACCGGCCTCGGACAACACATTGATAGCGCAATGCTCGATACCGCAATTGTGATGCAAGCGTCGCAATTTAGTAACTATTTGAATCAGGGCCAACTATTGGGGCTTCAAGGCAATGCCTCACCAACCGGACAACCCACCGCCAATGTATTCCCCACCCAAGACGGGTTTATACAAATTACCGCACTCAAACAAAACCAGGTCGAGCAACTCTTTATGGCACTGGACTGCTCGGAACGTCTTCAGGAGGCTGCCTTTCATGACCCGGCGCAACGAAAACAAAATCCGGAGGTAGTCAACGCCTTGCTTTGTGAAAAACTCCAAGGCAAAACGACCGCGACTTGGATGAACATTCTGCCACAGAAAGGCATCCCCACGGCCGAAGTTAAGTCGATCCCTGAGGTCCTTGCGGACCCGCAGTTACTTGAGCGGGAGGTGATTGAACAGATAACGCCGACTGAGGCGAATGCCGACGCCATTCATATCATTAAAGCCGGGTATTCTACCGATCAAGATGGGCCTACCATTACGCGGCCACCACCCAAGCTTGGNGAGCATACTCACGAAATTTTACGAGNGCTNGATCTNACGTCAAAGCAGATCGAGACCCTGCGATCGCTAGGCGTTGTTTGAGTCCTCAACCGAGCCGGTTTATTGCGCTAATCATCGCCAAACAGATCCTTTAATTTCTGATCGAGATCATCAGAGCCACCATCGGTACGATTTCCCTCCAAGTCAGTGACTGCTGGTGCTTCATCGAACAAAGCGGACAAGGCCGCACTCGCATCCGATTGATCCCGGCTTTGCGGGACCAGCCGAGCCGGTTGCCCGGGTCGAAAAAAATCACAAAAATTGGCATTGGTCTTCTCGAGCGGCGGATCCGCCCGATCTTCTTGGCACGTCGAGCGATGACTGAC
>JGI20153J14295_10002265_pt1 | contig 13915 bp, 10 predicted proteins | sample COG_03_FD_14295 | JGI IMG/M metagenome (IMG submission 14295) | reverse complement strand
AGCAATAATGACCTGATTTTTTTATGTACATCAGGAAATAGGAATGCATTTTTTCTGGAACGTGCCCAAAGCTCAGCGTAAGTATCGATACCGGAGTAGTTTGCTAATTCAATACCCCCTTTCCTCATAATATTTTCTAAACTGATCGGTAAGATAAAAAATTCCGTATAGAAAGCTTCTTTACTTTTCCCATTTAATGCGGTGACTACTGCCTCAAATCGCAACTTACATTGACCGGTTCTTTTTTGACTAATCGGATTAATATTTCTCGAGGGGTAGGAATTAATTGAAGAAAATGTGGGAAGTAATTCAGATTTATTAGTGGTGGGTGATAATTCTAAGTCGCTAATTCTTCCCTCAAGAGAGTCATTTCGGTATCTTAAACTTTTTAATTCTTCTGATTTTAATGCTAAATTATTTTTAAGTTTCTTTACCTCTGACTTTAACGAATCTAATTGAGTGCTAGGACCTTTACTGAGATCATCGGTATTACTATCCCGATAGAGATCCCCTTTAATCCTTTTAATTTCAGAAATTAACTCATCGTTTAACTGCGAAAGAGCAGCTATAGTTTGGTCCTTGTTGTTATTAATCTTTCTTAAATCTTCGATTGATTTTTGTCGCTGGATTGAATGTACCTCCAAGTTTTTCAAAGCAGTTTCTGCCTCTAATTCTTTGGTCATTTTAGCACCTATTGGAATGGGCTCGCTTTTCACTTCTGAATGATCCTGATCAGTAGTGAAATCAGAAGCACCTGCAACATCGATTGCGACTACATTACTATCCTGACTCAACAGACTTTCGAAATCTAATTCATCGAGTCTTGAACGGTCTATACTAACCCCCTCCTCGAAATCCTTGATTTCGCCCGCCTCAGGTGTAGTTGTATCAGAGGGATGTGCTTGGCCATCGTCATGTTCCGAACATGATGCAACGGTCAAAATTAGTAGCACCGAATTGGCAATGTATAAATGTTTCATTTATCGGGGTAATGGATAAGAATAGAAAATTTAAGCAAAATCTTTGATGATATCTTTGCAAGCAAAATTAATTTCTTAAATCTTATTGTTTGCAAATTTGTCCTCTAATCTATGTGCTAAAAGTCCATTATGTCTCAATTATCTCAAGAAGAGGCTGGATTACTCACTCAGGAAAATCGTTTTCTTAAACAAACGATTTTAAATCTTAGAACTGAGTTAGAAAGGGCATCTGATGAACAACTTTCCGTATTACAATCCAATACTTTAGAGTTTTCAAAAGAAATCAAAGTTTTAAAGCAGATTATCGAAAAGCAAAGAGATGAAAATGAAAAAATTGCTGGCGTAGCAGAGGATGAAAAACAATCGATTCGATCATCCAACATTCAAAATGAAAACCAGCTAAAAGAAGTAATTAAAAACTTAAGGTTAGAACTTGAAATTACCCGTTCAAAATCAGAAGAAACCATACAAAAAGCAATTGGTCAGGAAAATCAATTAAACCTAGGACTAAAGAAAAGCCTTTTGGAAATTCGTCATGCATTAGACCAATCAGAGGCAGAAAAAAGTGATATTGAACAAAAAGCCAAACGGAGCGCTCAGCAAGAAATTCAACAATTGCAAAAATCGTCACAGTCACTGCGAGAAAAAATCGAGTCCATCCAATCAGATAATGAAGAAAAGCTCCAAAAAACTCGCTCTTCTTCACTCAATGAGATCAATGACCTGAAGAAAACAATTAAGGCCTTGCGCATGGAGGTGGAGGGAGCAGAAAACCGTAAACTTGATGCAATACAAAAAATTAATTCAACTAATATTTCTGAAGTCGCTTCACTAAAAGCAACACTCTTGTTAGCCAGAGAAAAATTGGAAAGACACCAAAACGAACAAGATGAAAAAGTTCAAAAAATAAACAGTTCCAATTCCAGAGAAATCAATTCACTCAAATCAACAATCCAACACCTACGGGTAGAATTGGAAAATACACTTTCTAAAGAAGCAATCAATGTTCAAAAAGCGGTAGCACTTGGACAGGATGAAATTCGTCAGCTAAAGGCATCTCTTTCTTTATCCCGTGACAACCTAGAGCTTTCAAAAGCAAGAGAAGAGGATCGAATTCAAAAAGCAAGTGCCACTGCCCAAAAAGAGATAAGCTCATTAAAAAGAACGATTTCGGAAATTAGAGTAGAACTAGAAAGAGTAATAATTGAAAAAGACGAATCTGTGCAACTTGCTGTTTCCACTGCACAGAGCGAAATTCAACAATTAAAAAATTCTTTATCAATGGTTCGTAATAATTTAGAAAATTCTAAAGCAAGGGAGGAGGATAAAGTTCAGAAAGCTACTGCGGAGGCAAATATTTTAACAAGGTCACTTCAAAGCACCGTTTCAGAACTAAGAGAGGAACTAGAAAAGAGCACTATTGAAAAGGAACAATCAGTCCAAGAAGCAGTCTCACTGTCTAACAAAGAAATTAATCAATTAAAAGGTTCTTTAGTCACTCTAAGAAATCAACTGGAGAAAGCACAGTTAGATACAGCAGCAGATGTACAACGAGCCATTGCTACAAAAGAAAACGACATTCGCTCCCTCAAGGAATTAAGTTCTTCTTTGCGTGATGAACTAGATAGGGCACAAATTAAAGAAGAAGAAAATGTACAGAATGCCTACTCAAGTTCTCTTAACGAGATTAACCAATTAAAGAATTCCTTACAAAACTTACGCGACCAACTAGAATTATCAAAATCTCGCACGGAGGATAAAATTCAGAGAAACCTGTCAAGATCCGAAACTGAAATCAGTTCCCTTAGAAATACAATTAAAAACTTAAGGTTTGAACTTGAAAACGCACAACACAACGAAATCGAAATTGTTCAAAAAGTAGAAGCTTCATTTTCCATTGAATTAAAGACGCTAAGAGAAAGCGTTTCACTAGGCAGAGACAAAATTGATAAACTGACTTTCGACAAACAGGATGCTATACAGCAGGCAGTTGCTTCCAAAGAAAGTGAAATTAAACTTTTGAAACTTAATATTTCGCAACTAAGAGAAGAATTAGATCTCAAGGGCATAGAAAAAGAAGAATCTTTACAGAAAGCAGTTTTTTCTACTTACAAAGAAAATGAGATTCTAAAGTTATCTATNTTATCTTTACGAACCCAAATGGACGAATTCAGGCAAAGGAAAGAAGATAAAAAACAAAGAAGTATCGCATTAGCAGCAAGTGAAATTAAACAATTGAGAGAAAATGTAACTTCACTAAGATGCGAAATAGAAAAATTAGAAATAAGTAAAGAAGATGCCATACAAAAAGCTGTCTCGACACAACAACGAGAAATCAATCATTTTAAAAGCATGGTAAATGCATTGAGAGATGAGATTGATTTAAAAAAGAATTTACATGAACAAAGTTTGCAGAAAAAAAACCAAATCAAAACAATGGAGTTTAAAGATCTGCAGGCAACAATCATTGAACTACGGGCTGAATTAGAGGATACCAATGCAAGATAAAGATCAAAATACAGAGAAAAAATCACATCCAAAGTCAAAAAGGACAGCCAGATTTTCTGACATGCTTCTGCAGGTCACCACTGACCTGGCCAAAACAAAAAGCTTGGACGAAGCTCTCGAAACGCTTGTCAAAATAACCACTTCGACGATTGGTGCAGAGAGAGGTACAATTTTTTTAAATGATGCTGCCACTGGGGAACTGTATTCAAGAATTGCGCAAGGCAGTTTTCGCAGAGAGATCAGAATTCTCAATACAAAAGGCGTCGCTGGATGGGTTTTTACACAAAATAAAGGTGCAATCATACATGATGCTTATAAAGATGACCGATTTAACAAAGCGGTTGATGTAAGAACAGGGTTTCGAACCAAAAGTATTCTTTGTGCTCCACTCCGAACTGTTTCAGGGGAAGAAATTGGTGTTTCCCAGATTTTAAATAAAATTGACGGAGAATTTGAACAGGATGACCTCGACCTGCTTGAGGCGATGACCGAACAGGCTGCAATTGCAATTCAAGGAAACATTATAGTTGAGCAAATCGAAGCAGCTCGAAAGCAGGAATTGGAATTTCTAGATGTAGTATCTCAGGTTTCCTCTGAATTGGAGCTCACCCCCCTACTCCAAAAAATCATCACCACTATTTCAACGATGCTCGATTGCGAAAGAGCAACTTTGTTTATTAACGATGAGAAAACAAATGAATTATATACTGAGGTGGGAGAAGGTCTTGATGAAAAGTCTGTTATTAAATTCCCCAATCATTTAGGTATTGCTGGTACTGTTTTTACATCCGCAAAGCCAGTTAATATTCCCCACGCATACGCGGACTTACGCTTTAATCCAAGTTTTGACAAACAGACAGGCTTTTTCACACGGTCTATCCTCTGCATGCCCGTCCTCAATAAAGAGGGTAAAACGATTGGAGTCAGCCAGGTTCTCAATAAAAGAGGAGGGGCATTTAATTCTGAAGATGAAAAACGACTAGGTGCTTTTACTTCGCAGATATCGATGGGAATTGAGAATGCAAAGCTTTTCGATGATGTCCAAAATCAAAAAAATTACTCGGAGAGTATCCTTTCAAGTATGCACGATGCGGTGTTAACTTTAGATGAACATGGAGTAATCAAAACTTGTAACAGTGCCGGTTTACGAATTCTGAAAGTCCCCATTTTATCAGAAATATTAGAAAAACCAGTAAAGGAATTTTTTGAGGGTCCTAATGATTGGTTGCTTAAAAAATTAGAATTAGTGGAAGAACAGGAAGAGTTTTTGGATGCAGAATTATCTATCGAAGGAGAAAAACTATCGGTAAATATTTCCTTAATGCCACTACTCGGACAAAAAAATGAGAACTTAGGCACAATGTTAATGATCGAAGACATTAGTTCCGAAAAAAGAATGAAGTCTACTATGTCGAGGTATATGGATCCAGAATTAGCTGATCAGCTTATGGCAGCTGGGGATGGAGATGATATAATGGGGGGTAAACAAAGCGTTGGAACAGTACTATTTTCTGATGTGAGAAGTTTTACTACAATTACAGAGGAACTCGGAGCACAGGGTACGGTAAAGCTACTCAATGATTACTTCACAATCATGGTGGACTGCATCACAGACGAGGGAGGGATGTTGGATAAATTCATTGGAGATGCGATGATGTGTATCTTTGGGACGCCTGTTGCCCACGATGATGACCCAGATCGAGCAGTTCGAGCTGCTATTCGAATGATGACAGATTTAAATGTCTTTAATGATAAGCGGGCATCAGAGGGCAAAATGCCCATAGATCATGGGATGGGGATAAACACTGACTCCATAGTTTCGGGTAATATTGGGTCGCCTAAAAGAATGGACTACACTGTTATTGGAGATGGGGTGAACCTCGCTGCCAGAATTGAAAGTGCCTGTAAGCAATATGGTGCACATATCTTAATTAGCGAATATACCCATAAAGCAGTGAAGGCAACATATCGGACCCGCCCGGTAGACTATGTTATTGTAAAAGGTAAAACAGAACCAGTTGGAATCTATGAGGTGCTTGATTTTCATAATGAAAACTCCTACCCAAACTTGGTCGACGCACTCGGTATTTTTAATGACGGATACCGATCATGGAACGAAGGGAAATGGGATCAAGCAATTAAATTATTTAAGAATGTTCAAAAAATTAATCCGCAAGATAAGGCAGCCCAATTATATTTAGACCGATGCGATCATATGAAAAAAAATCCACCTAAGGGGGATTGGGACGGAGTATGGGTAATGACCAGTAAATAGTATTGGAACCCACAACTATGAATGCCAAAATCCACTTAGAAAAAGCAATTGCACTAAATCCAGAGTTCGCCGAAGCATACTACGAACTGGGTATGCTCCTCAAGGAACAAGGTGAGATTAAAGAATCTGTAAAGAACTTAAAGAAGTCAGTTAGCATTAATAACGATTTTGCAGAAGCCCAATGCGAATTAGCAATTGCCCTGACTGCGGATGGAGATCATGAAAATGCCCGTAATCACTTTCTAAACTCACTGGAAATTAACCCGAACTATGCTTATGCATATTTTAATTATGCATTATTATTAATTCAGATTAAAGACATTGAAGAAGCTAAAAACAACTTTGATAAGGTTACCGAAATTAATCAAAACTATGCACCGGCTTATTACCACAAAGCCACTTTATTGACCAATGCAGACGATTATGAAGATGCTAGAAAAAACTACGAAACAGCATTGGATATTGATGAAAAATATGTAGAAGCACACTACTCCATGGGGAAATTACTATCCGGAGGCGTTGCAACTAATAAAGAAGGGACAATCATAGACAGAACAAATCTTTCAGAAGCAAAACTACACTTTAATGCTGTTATTAAACTTAATAAGGATCATGCGAAAGCGCATTACAATTTGGCAAAAATTCTTTGTACTGAAAAAGACTTCATAAAAGCAAAAGAGCATTTAACAAAAACTCTCAACATCAATCCCGAATATTCAAAAGCACATTATCTAATTGCCTATGTTTATGAGGAAGCCAAAGATATTGAAAAAGCGAAATCTCATTATAATTTATCGCTCAAATTTCACCAAGAAAATGCACTGTCACATTTTCGACTCGGAGTTATACTGAGCGAGTCTGGTGAATTGAAAAAAGCGGAAGAAAATCTTAAAAAAGCGGTCTTATTTGATCCTCTTCATTCAGAGGCACATTTCCATCTAGCAATGCTATTGAGAGAAGATGATGACCCTACCCTCGCAAAGAAACACTTCTTTAAGGCTCTAGAAATCAATCCCGAGTATGCAGTTGCCTTTTATGAATTAGCACACCACTCAGAAAAAAACGGTGATATCAATGAAGCAAAAATACACTTTCAAAAAGCCACAGATGTAGATCAGAATTATGTGGATGCTTATTTCAATTTGGCAAGAATTCTGAAGAGTCCATCTGAGCATGACCAAGCTGTCAGGAATTACGAAACAGCAATTGAAATAAAGTCTGATATGGCAGACTCACATTATTGGTTTGCAAAACTACTGACAACTGGAGAGCGACTATCAAATGATGGTACACTACTGAAAGAACCAAAATTAGATGAGGCCGAAAAACACTTTAAGCATGCGATTAGAATTGACCCTAAATTTGCGAAAGCTTTTTACCGTTTAGGTATCCTCCTCTATGAAAAAAAGGAATATACCACTGCATTATATAATTTTGAACAGGCAATTAAACTAGACCCTAAGTTCCCCAAAGCACATTATAGTTTAGCAATATTATTAATGAATAAGGATGCAAGAAACGCATTAGAAAAAGATCCTCAACCAAAGAGTAAAAAAAGTATCCGAGGGAACGAGAAAACCAACAAAGCAAATAAAAGAAAAACTTGACTTGGACAGTATTGAAAAAAAAGCAATTTATCATTTAAAAGTTGCAATTAAAAATGATCCGCAACATTTACCATCCATTGTAAAACTTTGTGAAATTCTAGTAAAAAAGAAAAGCTTTAGTGAGGCACAGATGATCCTTACTAATGCACTTTCTAATACTAGCAATGTTTCATCTTTTTATTTTTTACAGGCGAAGCTATATTTTGAAACCCAAAATTACGAGGAAGCGATTGTCTTTATTGATAAAGCAATCCAATGCGATTCTAATGAGGTCAGATTTTATAAATTAGCACATAAAACATTAGTTCAATCTAGAAAAGAAAATCAAGCGATTCCCTACCTTGAAAAGCTTGTTGATCTTTGCCCTTTGGATGGAGAATCTCACTATTCACTTTCACAATTATTGAATGATGAAACTGAAATAAGAAGAAAAATACTTTTGCTCGAAATATCCATTGAGTTATTACCCAATGACATAAAACCTATAATCGACCTAGCAATGATTTATATGGAGCAAACTACGGGAAATGACCACGAGGGAGATTCGATTTCTAAAACAAATCTGCAAAAAGCTGAAAAGCTTTTTGATTCTGCAACAAAAATCAAATCTAGTTCCGGAGTGCCTTGGTATTACCTTGGAAAATTGAACCATTCTAGAAAACAAATCAAAATAGCTTCTACGAACTTTAGAAAAGCTCATAGATATAAGGAAACGAAAGGTAAATCTGCCTATCAACTTGCGATAATAAATCTGCATTACAAAAAACCAGCCGAAGCAGAAAAATACTTTCTTGAAGCTTTAAGCCTAGATGTCAAAAAAAGTAATTGCCTGCTGCACATTGCAGAAATTTGCTCCNNAANAAAAGANNACAAAAGAGCANNAAAANACCTTAAAACTGCATCTGAAATTGTCGTTCTAGAAGAACAACATGAATACACTNNATCTAATCTTTACTGCGAAGCNTCTAACTTCNTTCTTGCTAGAAAACANTTGAAAAATGCGTTTAAGAAAAAAAAATTACGATCGAAAATTATTATTAGAAATTACCAAATTAATAAATTATTAAAAATACACCAAAAGGAAGAAGAAATACTTACGGCTGCGATAAAATTAAACCCTGATTATTTCGAATCTTATTTTGAGCTAGGCTTACATTTCATCAAAGAAAATCGAATCGAGGATGCTCAAAGGATGTTTACCAAAGCATGTCATAATAACTGGGAACACTGCGAATCTCACTTCGAATTGGGTAAAATTGAATGTAACTTAAAAAATACTTCAAAAGCAAAAATGCACTTTAAAATCGTGCTTGATTTGGAAAACAATCATTCGGAAGCAATTAGAATGATTGAAAAGATCGCTTGAAATCAAATATTATCTTTTCTCGAAGCAATACTAGCGATGGGAATACTTAGAAAATAAAGCACTCCGACAGAGAATAAGAAAATCCATGTCTCTTTCATAAAGATAGAAACTCCTAAGCACACCGCAAGAAGTACTAAGAGTGCTTTATTGGAAGCAACATTGAATCTCACATTCCTAAATGAAAAAGTAGGAAGCCTTGATATCATTAAAGAAGAAATTAAAAAGACCCAACAAATTATCAATACTGGATAAGAAGAGGTTGTAAAACTAACATCAAAGCGAGCAAAAATAAAATCGAGGCCAAGTGGCATTAAAACGAGTCCCGCTGCGGCAGGTGCAGGTACGCCTAAAAAGTAGCTTTTACTTTCTTTTTCGGCCGTTTGTCCCATATGCATGACATTGAATCGAGCAAGTCTGAAGGCATTGCATGCAGAATAAAACAAAAATGGAATCCAATACCATTCCAATAAAAATTCTTGATCTGTTGATATAATAGGTTCGCGAATCCAAAGAAAAGTTATAATTGCCGGAGATACACCAAAGCTAATTGTATCCGCAAGACTATCAAGTTCTGCACCAAAAGGGGAAAATGCTTTCAGTAGTCTTGCAGATAAGCCATCAATCATATCAAAGCATGCAGCAACGAGTATACAAAAGACTGCATTCTGCCAATTACCATCCAGTGCAAAACGAATTCCCGTCAAACCNGAACATAGTCCAATAGTGGTGAAAATGTTAGGTAGCAACTTAGGCAGCGAAATTTTCTTGTTTTGATTACTTGAACCTATCGGACTCATAATGAGAAATGAAGCTTTTGCATATCTCGACGCGGAGCTTTTAATTCAGTGCCGTATGAACGGTTAATCAGTCGAACCCATTGTTCATTTAATTTTTGAAACGGATTCGAAATTGCTGCAGATACACAATTTTGTGAATCAGTAAAGAATAAGAAGAAATGATTGTCTTTGATTTCCTGATTTAAATCACTTTTTAAATCGAATATTTGATTGGATAGAATTTCTCTGATGATTGGGTCTGTCTCGCTGATTTCAGAAATAGAAATATCAACAGAAGGGAAGTTAGAATCTTGGCCATTTTCATTTGTAAAAGTTGTGATTCGCTCTCGAAGTGAATTTAAAAATCTCGTAACAGTAACAAAAACTCGTGTGCCTACTGTGTGAATATCTAAAATAGTTTCTGTGCCTTCATTGGGGAACCTAGATAGTCGCATGCAGAAATTATCTGAATTAGGTTCCGGTAAAACTAAGGACGCAGAAAGAGTCGAGGCTTGACGCTCAATCAGATGCGCGAATGATAAATGGGGTAGTTTCAACAAATACAATAAGCAACTTCAGTGCCATTTAATAAACTTATCGATGAATCCAAACTATATTATTTTACTATCTATAACCCTGTCAGTCAGTTCATGCAAAGAACAATGGGACCCTGATCAACAATTCAGTCGCCAAGCTGAGCATATAAAGCTCAAGCAAGTACATTATCAGGAAGAACTTGAATCGAGCGCCAAAGACAGGCTTAATTCGCTTGAAAGTAATCTTTTATTACAAGTAAAAACTGGATTACCCAATAGTCAGTTCAATAACTTGGTTGGTTTTAAATACTTAGTTCTAGCACAAAATAAAGAGTTAGGACAAAATTGGGAAAGGAGACTATACAAATGGGAAGATATCGTAGAATCGAAATGGGGTGCAAGTTCTCTCGAATTTAAATTTTGTAAAAAAAATAGAGACTTCTTTGTGGTAACAACAAACGATATTAACGTGGTGAATATTGAGTATTTATAATTCGAAAATTCTTACTCTACCGTTCTTTCAAAAGTAACGAGAAGTTTAGCCACAGCACCTTCACTTTTTAAAGAAGGTAAAATTGATAACAGGCGCCATCTCTCTTTCGCTAATTCATTACTCCTATTATTCAGTAAATCAGCTAGCTTTTCACTTATATCGTCTCCCTTGATTCTAATCCCAACCGGAGATATTGAAACCGTTTTATACTCGAATTGTTTTTGGTTTACCATTATTTCATTAACANTTTTANTAAANAATCTAGGTTGTAATGTATATAAAACTAAGAAGAAGTGATGTTAACNTTNNTTCTTAAATGAAACTTCTTCGCCTGNGTCTTTACCATAGTATTTATTGTAGTACTTGTAACGNAANTATCCGTACCCATAATAACCAGAATAATAATAACCCGGAGTCTTCTTCTGGGGTAAATCNTTTAAAACTACTCCCANTACATTCACTCCAGTNTCNTCTAGGTTTTCCACNANATTCTTTGCTACTTTTCTTGAAACCTTTCCATACCGAGTTACAAAAAGAACCTCATCTACTTTGCGGGCAATTGCCAAGGAATCAGGAAATAATCCAATAGGAGGGCTATCAACAATAATCACATCAAATTCTCTCCTTAACGCGGCAAGTACAATATCAAATTCCTTCTGCTCTAACATTTCTGTTGCAGCTCGAGTTTTTCCTCCCGAGGGCAATATATATAAATTAGGATGAATCTCGTGTGCTGTACTCTTAATAGAGGAATCTATTGTGTCTGGACTTGATGATGCTTCGTTTATGAGGGTAACTAAACCTTGTTTATTTTCTAGATCACAAAACTTATGCAAACCGGGTCGCCTTAAATCAAAATCTATTAAAATCGTTTTTCTACCGTGATTCGCACAACTGTATGCAAGATTTGCAGAAATCAGGCTCTTTCCCTCACTAGGAATTGCAGAAGTGATTAGAATACTTTTGGGATAATCAGTAACTGAATTCATCTGTATTTTACTATACATACTGCGAAATGATTCCGTTAATCCATCATCTAAGTCATTTCCTACAATCAACGGGCGCTGAATCTCCTCTACATCGGATATTTTTGGAATTCCTGCAATAAGGTCTTTCCCGATAAAAACCTCAACATCAAATGGGGACTTGACCCGATTATCAACGAATTCTAGGCATACAGGGATCAGTACAAATAGTCCAAAAAAGATATAAAGTCCGGTGTTTCTTATATTTGCTTTATTAGGAGTAAATGGAGCGCCTGGTAGGTATGCAAATTGTTCTTTGTGGAGGGGTTCTTCCTGTTCTGACGGAAGTGCCTGTTCAATTCGCACTTCATTGAGTCTTCTCTGAATTTGATCTGTACTTGTTCGAACTACAGCTAACTCTCTCCCTTTATTTACAAGCCATTCCTCGATTTCACTAAGTTGCATTGATTGTTGTTGCACTTTTCCCATTGCCTGCTGAAATTCCCTTTCTTGTGCAATTAATTGAATCCGCTTGTCCTTAAGATCTTCAATGGATGCAGTTACCTCAGCAATGAGAGAGTTTTTGACTTCTTGTACACTTCTCGCATTTTCCAACATTTTAGGGTGCCTCTCTAAGTAACCAGGGTTGCCCTCTTCATATCTTTGGCGAGTTTTTTCTAAATCATACAAAGTTTTTCGGAGTGCTGGTACATTACCAAAGCTCTCAATTGCATCAATTTCAAAGAAATCTTTAATTACCGCGATATCGTTATCAATATCCGAAGATTTGCTTGAATTTGCACGAGTTCCAATCCTAGCCTGAATTTGAAGAACTTGCCTAAGTAATGAATCAATTTTTATTTGCCCAAGCTTCGAATTGGTTATCTCAGAAGAATATTGGCCTTTCCTTACAGAACTGTTTTTTTTCTCATCCTCAATAAAAGGCAGGTTCTTTTCTTTCTTATAGGTAGCCATTTCATCACCAAGACTTTGCTCTTTTAACATACTTTGTTTGAGTAGATTCTCTAACAAGTTTCGTACTGATTCAACCTGCTGGCTCTTCCGGCTCTTATGGATTTTTTCATATTCAGACTGTACGATGTCAGCAATTAACATTGCGCCCTTCGGGCTTCTAGAGGTTGAGGATATTATAAAACGAGGGCGACCGTCTGATGGTGGAGTAACTGAAATCGAATAAGAAACAGTCGCTGATATTCCCACTGGCATACCGTCCCGTAAATAGGGAGCAAGCATGATTGATTTGGATTCAGGATCATCGGAGATTTTCTGTATGACACTCGCACGAAGTTCTTGACTATTGAGTCCCTCAGTATGCTTCGCGACGAGTCCCTGCACTTGAGTATCTCGATCCACTTTTTGTAAATTAAGAACAGCAGGGGGAGGAATTAACCTAAAAGAGGCAGAAGATTGGAAAAATTCAGTATCTTGGAACTTAACATAAACATATCCAAGTGAGAATGGCAAAGCTAGTGCCACTGCGAGCAACCATCTATCACGAATAACTAATAGAAATTCGCCGATACCTTTTGTTTTACTAACCTTGCGACTGGGAGTGTTGGAATCTAAATTATCAAATTCGTCGTCCATTAAAACAACCTTTCAGGTACTTCAATACGGTCGCCTGGATAGATCCAAAATCTTTTCGAAGAATCTCGGTCTAATGACCCAGTGCTTAATGCCTCCACATTAACCTCATAAGTTTTGGTATCTTTCACTTCACCCCGTTCGTTATAAAAGGTTCTAGTAATAAAAATTTTATCTTTTCGAGCAATATCTGTAAATCCACCTGCCCGTGCAATAACTTCCACCACATTCATCGCTTCAACCTCAGGGGGTAAGACATAGGGACCCTTTCTATTAACTGACCCAGATAAAAAAACTACCCGGTCAGAATATTTAAGCACATAGACACTAACAATAGGATTTTTGTAAATTAAATTTCTTTTGTACTCATTTGTGATTAACGCCTCAACTTGTTTTGTACTTGAGCCAGAAACTTTAAGTTCGCTTAAGTAGGCAGCTCTTACTTTTCCATCACGATCAATCAATGCCTCAACATTTGTTTCGGATTCTCCTCGAACTGAAATTCGAATTCTATCGCCAGTCCTAATTTTGTAGCCAGTAGGATCTTTTAAAATAGAGGGGTCATTATTAAATTTTAATTGAGCAGAAATCGAAACCAAGAAGATAATATTTAATAACGACACAAACAAAATTGTTTGAAGAAAAAACGGCTTCATGCTATTAGAATCTTCCCGTTATGTCTGCCCGCAATAAATGTCTGCCATAACTTTCGGATGCCCTGTCCACAAAGGTATAGTCGTAACCAGTTCCTGCTGAGATTCTATCTGAGATTTGTTTATTCAAATTGATACCGACCCCGTAATT
>JGI20153J14295_10002256_pt1 | contig 13945 bp, 10 predicted proteins | sample COG_03_FD_14295 | JGI IMG/M metagenome (IMG submission 14295) | reverse complement strand
ACAATAAAGTCGTTGCCTAGGTATTTATTTATGGTCTTGGCCTTAGCCGGAGACTCAACGATAACTAGCGATTTTCCCATAACTTCCTTGATAGCAGTCGGGCTGGCCGTGAAAATGCCGACATATATAATGTGTTACCTGGCGCAGGTCAACCCATAACTAAACTGATTCTGACACCGATGACTTACTAGCTTAGCCTGCTGCCGCGTGCTGCTGTCAACCTTTGTCGCCTTAACGGCCCTCATCCGACGCTGAGCTGCCATCTTCGAGCGAGTCTGGAACCGCAGCACAATCTTTAAGAAAATCAATCACTTTGGCTAATTCCACAAAGCCACCACGTTCCTTCCAATAGACTGAAATAATATTTTTTCGCGCCTCCACCCTGACAACGTCGTCAGGCAGGCCGGCAATGGCCCTGTGTAAATATTCAAGCAGGGCTGCAGGCAGGGACGCTGGCTGTGTATTTCCCCAGCACCAACCACTGGGTAGATCACTGTCATCGGATCCTGCAGTTCGTTTCAGCCTACGTTCCAACGCCCAGTCACAGGCCTCGTGCCGCCGCCGACCAGGGGGCAGGTGCGGCAGTCGATAGGCGATCAATGCCAGCACCCGCTCCAGCGGCTTACCCGTATTACTCAGATACTTCTCGGGATCCGGATCAGGATCATCGATTCGCGTCAGATTGACACTGATACCAGCCTTCATGGCGGTTTGGCGCTTCTGCATCTGCTCTTTCTGCCGCTTTGACGGCAAGACAGCGAGAATGGGACCAATGATGATCAAAAGAACGATAAGGATGATAACGTAGGCCATAATATCCATGCCTGAGAGTAAAAGCGCAGGCTATACGACCATTGCTGTTGAGGTAAACCAGTTTACTGTGTAAATTTGCCAAAGCACGCAACATAATAATAGAAACCATCCGAGGCTTGCCTTATGAGCGAATACAGACATATATTGGTCGCGGTTGATTTGACAGAAGAATCCCGCCAAGTTACGCAACGCGCTTGCGCACTGAAGCAGGCCTTTTCTGCCGACCTGAGCTGCGTCCATGTGATTGAACCCTTGAGTCTTGCCTATGGCGGCGATATTCCTATGGATCTGTCGACTATCCAAGACCAGATTCAGGATACCGCTAAATCGCATCTCGCCGAGTTTGCCCAGAGCTTATCGATTTCACCAGAAAATCAGCATTTGATTTTCGGTAGGCCGGAAACTGAAATTCATGCGCTGGCCAAAGAAATCGGCGCCGACCTGATTGTCGTCGGTAGCCACGGTCGCGCCGGTCTCGCCTTACTGCTCGGTTCGACCGCCAACGGAGTTCTGCATGGGGCGACCTGTGACGTCCTGGCCGTTCGCGTCGGCAACTAATCAAAGAACTTCACCATGGATGACAGGATGGACGGCAAGATGGACGGCAAGATGGATGGCAAGGCTGCAACGCTACAGGCTCGCGAATCTGTCAGATGGCACCTCCCATGCTCGATGCCGCAGTCGTCATTCTGAACCAGCTTGTCGTGACCGCTTCACTGCGGGTTAGCCTCATCTTTGGCCTCATCTTTGGCCTCATGCTGGCGAGCCTGAGTCCGGCACAGGCTGAGGCCACCAACGTACCGGCGTCCAGCGTGATCGAACAGCGCAGCGACTATCTGGAGGCCTTATCTGCCATCAAGTCGCGCCAAAAAAATAAATATCGACGGCTGCGCGCCAACCTGACGGATTACCCCCTGTATCCGTATCTCGAATACACCGACAAAATCTATAGTCTGATTCGCCAGAACAACGACTCAATTCAGGGTTTTATCGATCAATGGGCCGATACGCCACTGGCCGATCAATTACGCCAGAACTGGCTCTATTATCTTGCCAAGCATCATCGCTGGAATGAGTTTCTGGCCATGTACGACTTGAATAGTAGCACCAGCAGCAATGCCTGTTTCTACGGGTATGCACTCTACAAGGCTGACCGATTACCCGAGGCCTACAGTCAAGCTCAGACGCTTTGGCTAGTGAGTCGGTCGCAGCCAGCAGAATGTGACCCGCTCTTTAAGGTCTGGCGTGATGCAGACTTGCTCACCGATGATATGGCCTGGCAGCGATTGCAGCTCGCGATGACCGACAACAAGATTACCTTGGCTCGCTACCTGGTACGTTTTATCGGCAGGGCGGATAAAAGCCTCGCCAGAAGCTACATTGATGTTCACCGCAGACCTGAGCTGATTCGCCAAACTCGGCGCTTTAGCGCTGACAATCGCCGTCAGCGGCAAATCATTCTGCATGGTATCAAGCGCCTGGCGCGGCGTGATGCCATCTCCGCACTGGCAACAATGAAGGCTTATCAGGCTAGCCACGAATTCGACACCGCAGAGCTTGAAAGCACACTGACTAGCATCGGTATCCGCCTGAGCCGAGCTGGTGACCCCGACGAGCAGCTCGACAGTCTGCCGATTACCCTCACTGGCCAGACCCAACTGCTTGAGGCGCGCATCCGTCTTGCCCTGCAACAACTCGATTGGGGTCAGGCGTTGGTGATGATCAATCGCCTTGAACCCGCCAGCCAGCAGACCACACGCTGGCAGTATTGGCGGGCACGCATTTTAGCGGGTTCCAGCGACCCCCGAGATCGCGCCTCAGCGAACCAAATTTACACCCAGATCTCGCGTCAACGAGACTTCTATAGCTTTCTTGCCGCGGACATTGTCGGCAGCCCCTATGATTATGAAGACCAACCCACACCTATCAGCGATGAGGAAGTTTCTAATCTACAAGCCATGCCTGGGATGCGGCGCGCCGAAGAACTCTTTGCTCTAAACGAACTCACCAGCGCTCGACGGGAATGGCGATTTACGACCCGAGAATTCTCCCCTCGCGAGCAGCAGATCGCCGCCCGAGTGACGCAGGGCTGGGGGCAGTATCACCAGTCGATCCGAGCCATGATTGATGCCAAAGCCTGGGACGACCTGGCGATTCGATTTCCTCTGGCGTACCACGACAGCTTCAAACTCAATACGCAGGCTAAGAATATCTCCTTGCCCTGGGGTATCGCCATTGCCCGGCAGGAGAGTGCTTTTATGCCCGACGCTCGATCAGGCGCCGGCGCCATGGGTTTGATGCAACTGATGCCGGCGACAGCTAAACAAACCGCTCAACGCCACGGCGTAAAATATACATCTCGACAACAGCTGATTGACCCAGAGACCAACATCCAACTTGGCACCGCGTACCTCAGCAGTATGCTCCAGCTTTTCAACAACAACCGCATCCTGGCTTCTGCCGCCTATAACGCCGGCCCCACCCGAGTTCGAGGCTGGCTGAATCCTGAACTGCCACTGGACATCTGGATCGAGACAATACCGTTCAAAGAGACCCGCAACTATGTGCAGAATGTGCTGATGTTTACCAGTATCTATGCCCGGCGCCTGAATCAGACTTTGCCGATGATTGATCCGAGTGAGTGGCGTGATTTTTACCAACCTGAAGCGTCAACACCAACGTCGGAGTCAACGCCCGGCAAGTCCTAAACCAGCGTCCTCCCCAAACGTCGAGTCTCGGGTATACTGGCCGCTCCTTGATGGCCGAAGACAGGCATTGATTATCCCCATGAGCACGCTGACCCAGAACGCGACAGAAAAAACTCCCCACTCGGCACCTTTAATCGATATTGGCGCGAACCTGACTCACGAGTCTTTTGCCGCAGATTTCACCGCCGTTCTGAGCCGTGCCCAACTGGCTGGCGTCAACCAGATCCTTGTCACCGGCGCCTCACTGCAGGGCAGTATCGATGCCCTGGCGCTGGCTCAGCAACAGCCCGGCTATCTATGGGCCACCGCGGGCATTCACCCCCATCACGCCGACGAGGCTGATCCAGCCGCCCTCGCTCAACTGCGCACCTTGGCGGCCCAACCTGAGATCAAGGCGATCGGCGAGACCGGCCTGGATTTCTTTCGAGACATCTGTCCTCGGCACCAACAAGTTCATGCCTTTGAGGCTCACATTGAACTGGCTATTGAAACGGGCCTGCCCATGTTTCTCCATGAACGGGAATCCAGCCAGGCGTTCCTTGAGGTATTGAGACCTTATCGGGATCAACTGAGCCAGGTGGTGGTCCATTGTTTTACTGGTGAGGCCGCGGCGCTGTATCACTATCTGGATCTGGACTGCCATATCGGCATCACTGGCTGGATCTGTGATGAACGCCGTGGTGCGCACCTGATCCCATTGGTTAGCGACATACCTGAAAATCGACTGCTGATTGAGACAGACGCGCCGTATCTGCTGCCACGTAACATCAAACCCAAGCCCAAAGGTCGCCGCAACGAACCGGTGCACTTGCCTTATGTGTGCCAGGCAGTGGCCACGGCCACCGGCAAATCTTACGCAGACATCGCTCGCACCACGACCACCAACGCTCGGGAATTTTTTCGCCTATGATCCTTACCCTCTATACGACCCTCGGTTGTCATTTATGCGAGCAGGCATTAGGGTTGCTCCAACAGGCTCAGGCCCAAGGACGCACAATGACGATTCAGGAGGTCGAGATCAGTGACTCAGACGACCTGATGACCCTGTACGGCATCCGCATCCCGGTGATTAAAACCGATCGTGCCGAAGCCGAACTGGGCTGGCCATTTGACGCCCGTGAGCTGACTCAATTTCTCGACAGTGTCGACTAGCTCATCGAAATAGCATGAGCTCGAGCCACAACCTCTGATCCGTCAGCCCCGGGCAAATAATTGAACTAAAAACACGCAGATCAAGCCATTCACACAAACAAGCTGCTACATACACCTACCTCAAGCAGCTTCGACGACCTTACCTAACATAGAACCAGAGGACCCCGCACATGATCAAAGAATACGGCACCTGGAAATCACCCATCACCTCAGACTTGATCGTCGCCGAGATGATCGGCGTCGGCAGTCCCGCATTATTTGCTGGCGCCCAATACTGGGTGGAAGCCAGACCCCGTGAAGCCGGCCGCAACGTCATCGTCCGACGAACTCAGGACGGCCGCACCACGGACATGACACCAGCCCCCTTTAATGTTCGCACTCGAGTCCACGAATACGGCGGCGGCGCCTGGTGGCAACACGCCCAGACCCTTTATTTTTGCCATTTTGCTGATCAACAAATCTATCAAATCGACAGCTTGGCCGAGACCACCCCAACGCCACCCCGGCAACTCACGCATACGCCCCACCTGCGGTTTGCCGATGGCATTGTTGATGCCAGCCGACATCGCTTGATCTGTGTGGTAGAAGACCACAGTCAGGCACCAGCCGAACCCGAAAACTATCTGGCGGCTGTGGATTTAAGCAGCGGCGCCGTGACCCCCTTAAGTCGTGGCCACGACTTCTATGCTGCGCCCGCATTGAGCGCCGATGGCACAAAGCTCGCCTGGATCACCTGGAACCATCCGGATATGCCCTGGGATGGCACCGAACTCTGGCAGGCCAGCGTGCCAGATCACAGTAACGATGCGCACAGCCTACTGGTTGCGGAGAAAATTGCCGGTAGTCGGACGGAGGCGGTTCAGCAACCCCGCTATGCGGCGAATGGCCAATTACACTTTATCTCTGACCGCAGTGGCTGGTGGAACCTGTACCGCCACTCGGCTAACGGCGAGGCGACTAATCTGTGGCCCATGAGCGCCGAGTTTGGTGAGCCTCAATGGGTCTTTGGCCCCACCAATTATCAATTCGTCGGCACCGATATCCTGTGCTGCTATTCGAGCAATTGCGTCAGTCAACTGGCGCTGCTGCACGCCGACGGCAGTCATCAATTGTTGGACCAGCCCTACACCGATATCGGCGGCATTCACCTCAGCGAAGACCAGCGCCTTTGTACTTTCGTTGGTGCATCAGCTACCACCTTCAGCGCTGTCATCTGCCTTGACTTGGCCAGCGGTCAAACCACTCGGATCAAGTCGTCCTGCGACCTGGAACTGGACCCTGGCTATTATGCCCTGCCCCAGGCTATCGACTTCCCCTCAACCGACGGTGATATCGCCCACGGCTTTTACTACCCACCCACTAATAAGGATTTTCAATCGCCAGAAGATAGCGCTCCACCACTGGTGGTTGAACTCCACGGCGGACCCACCAGCGCCACCCATTCCGGGCTCAATCTGCGCAAGCAGTATTGGACCAGCCGCGGCTTTGCGGTGTTGGATGTGAACTACCGCGGCTCCACTGGCTATGGTCGCGCTTATCGCGACAAGCTCAAACACCAATGGGGTATTGTCGACGTTGACGATACCGTCTTTGGCGCCCAGCACTTGGTAGATCAAGGCCTGGCAGATGCGCAACGGCTCGCTATCAAGGGCGGCAGCGCCGGTGGCTATACCACCCTGGCCGCTCTGGCCTTACGCAGCACCTTCAAAGCNGGNGCCAGCTATTATGGTGTCGGTGATCTGGAAGCGCTGGCTAAAGACACTCACAAATTCGAGTCTCGCTACCTGGACAGCCTGATCGGTGAGTACCCTCGTGACATCAAGATTTACCAAGACCGCTCGCCTATCAATCACATTGACCAACTGGATTGTCCGGTGATCTTCTTTCAGGGCCTGGAAGACAAAGTTGTACCCCCTAACCAGGCGCAAGAGATGGTCGCGGCTCTTGAGAATAAAGGTATTCCTGTTGCTTATGTGCCTTTTGAAGGGGAGCAGCATGGTTTTCGGCAAGCTGAAAACATCAAACGCGCACTGGATCTTGAACTGTATTTCTATGGTCGAATTTTTGGCTTCGTTCCAGCAGATAGCATCAGCCCCATCAACATCTTGAACCTCGACCCATGAGATCTGGCAAACCGCATAGGAACCTGGAGCCAATACGACAGCAGCGACAAAATCCGACCCTGGCAATATTCCCGGATCACTGCTTTCGATTGGTCGCGCTTCCCATTACTATTCGTCTACACTTTTCATGACCGCGCTGACCCATGAACAAACAGTTAAGAATCGCCGTGATCAACGGTGGCAGCTCCGCTGAGGCCGAGGTTTCCCGAGTATCTGCCCAGGGCGTGATCAAGGCGCTGCGAGAGAACTATTCACAGGTATTTGATATCCCTCTAGAACCCGGTCTTGAGCGCCAACTGGCAGCCTGTCAGCCCGACGTTGTCTTCCCCGTAGTTCATGGTGCGCCGGGAGAAGACGGTACCTTGCAAGGTTTTCTCGATATCCTCGGTTATGCCTATGTGGGCAGCGACGTGCAAAGCAGCGCCGTCGCTATGGACAAGATTATCGCCAAACAGGTCTTTCGTGAGGCCGGGCTACCCTTGATTCAGCAGATCGTTGTTGAGGGCCAGCAGGGCGTAGCCGCTGCGGCAGAACTCATTCTGCACACCCTGGGCGACTACGTGGTCGTCAAGCCAGCCCGCCAAGGCAGTGCCCTGGGCGTAACCCTGGTAGATAATGCCAGCCAACTCCAAGGTGCGCTTGAGGCGGCGTTTCAGTTGGATGCGCGTTTATTGGTGGAATTGCGCGTCGATGGTCGAGAGATCACCGTTGGCGTCATTGACCGCGGCACCCCGGACAGTCAGACCGACCACACACGGACCGAAGCCTTTCCGGTGATCGAGATCGCGACGCCTGACAACACCTTTTATGACTATGCTCACCGCTATACGGTGGGGCTGAGCGATCACATCATGCCCGCGCAGCTGAGTCCTGAGCAGACCCAGCGGCTCCAAACCATCGCCATCCAGGCCCATCAGGCCCTCGGTTGCAGAGACCTGTCACGAGCTGACTTTGTGGTCCCGAATGGGGATGAGGAATATCTACTGGAGGTGAATACCCTGCCGGGCATGACGCCCACCAGTCTGTATCCCGATGGTGCCGCAGGTTACGGCTTGAGCTTCGCTGAACTGGTCAGCGATCTGGTTGAGCGCGCCGCAAACCGCGGACCACGCCCCTGCTAGGGGCTTTCCAGCAGAATGGCTAACGGCGGGCCATTGATCCGCCGTCGTCAATCCCAGTCGAGCGCAATGCCCTCAGCTATAAGTCGTAGCCTCGTTCATTATGCTGGTTCAAATCCAGACCTTCGGTTTCTTCATCCGGAGACACTCGCAGGCCAATCAAGGCATCCACCAGCTTGAGCAGAATAAGCGTACAGATGGCCGTGTAGCCGCCGGTGGCCAGCACGCCGATCACCTGCACCTGCAGCTGCGACATCATGGTCATGCCCTCGTTATAGCCCTGACCACTAAAAACGCCCAAACTGGCACTGGCAAAAATGGCTGCCAGAATCGTTCCCAACGCGCCACCGACGCCATGCACGGGAAAAACATCCAGCGAGTCGTCGATATGCAATCGCTGCTTGAACGCCATGGTCATGTTGAAGCAAATAATACCCGCCAGGATCCCAATCACCAGGCCACCAGCCGGCCCGACAAAACCGGCAGCCGGCGTGATAGTACCCAGGCCAGCCACCATACCCGTCACGGCACCCAAAGCACTGGGCTTACCAAACTTGATCCATTCACAGACCATCCAGGTCAGGGCACCAGCAGAGGCTGACATATGCGTCACCATCACGGCCATCCCCGCATCGCCATTGGCGGCCAAGGCGCTACCGCCATTGAAGCCGAACCAACCCACCCAAAGCATCGCCGCCCCAGTAAACACCATGGTCATATTGTGCGGTGGCATCGGGGTCTTCGGAAAACCTCGTCGTGGCCCGAGATACAAGGCACACACCAAGGCAGCAGTACCGGCAGTGACATGCACAACGGTACCTCCGGCAAAGTCCAACAGGCCCATCTGACCAAGCCAGCCGCCACCCCAAACCCAGTGGGTGACCGGACCATAAACCACCACCAACCACAGGGCAGAAAACAGCAGCATCGAAGAAAACCGCATGCGCTCAGCAAACGCCCCGACAATCAGCGCGGGCGTGATGATCGCGAAAGTTAATTGGAACATGGCAAACACGCTCTCCGGAATTTCTCCGGCCATGGAGTCTTCTTGCAAGTTGGCCATAAAGGCATTACCCAGACCACCCACCAGGGCATTGCCCTCGGCAAATGCCATGGAATAGACCCCCACAAGCCAAAGGACCGAGACCACGCAGGTAATGGCAAAACATTGCATCAGGACGCTCAAGACATTCTTGCTACGCACCAGACCGCCATAGAACAAGGCCAGACCAGGGATTGTCATAAATAGCACTAACGCCGTAGATGTTAATATCCACGCGGTATCCCCACTATTGACGCTGTCCTGGGCTAATGCCCCTTGGCTGAGCAGGACAAGCACCAAGCTACCGCCGAATTGTTGAATCTGTTTCATCATGTGTGGGCCTCTTCGCCGTCGTGGTCGCGTCATGAGCGCAAACCAGGTGTTTTTCAATTTTCGCGAGCCCGAGTGTACCGATTACCGAAATTACTGACAACCAACGGCTATTTTATCTTCGTTATCTGTACAAAATTCGATCTCGCGCCATGCCGAGACACTGATGGCGGGCCTTATATCATTCGTCAATATCAGCGGTGGTGTTTAGAGCTATATGGTTGTCGACAACGAAAACGGTCTACGTTAAAAAGGAGGCAGGTCAGATTTAAACCTGACCTGAAGAAATCACGTCAGTATCGAGATGTTCACTCACTGTAATTAGCATTTCTGAAAGCATGGAGTCGTTTATTTATGAGAAGGCAAAAAAGAGATAAGAGTAACCGCGCATTTACCCGTGGGTACCAGTTCGGCATGCACGGCAAGTCGAAAGAATTATGCCCCCATCATGATGTAGATACACGCCAGTCCTGGCTAAGTGGTTGGCGTACAGGCAGAGAGGATAACTGGGATGGATATATAGGCACCGCAGGTGTCGGTCGCGCCCCTATTATATGAACGCTGGCATATGAACGCTGGCATATGACCGCTGGACGCTCACACTGTAAAAGGTAAAACTCGTTCATCAACACGCATTAACACTCATCAAAAGCAAAAGGGCCCTGATCAGGGCCCTTTTTTATCATCGATGCCCGCTGAGCCGGGAACTGCAGTTAACCCGCTTTTAGTTAAAGACTTTTAGTTAAAGGCTTGTAGCTAAAGGCTTGTAGCTAAAGGCTTTCAAAGTCCGGCGTCTGGCGCGCCACTCTGGCGATACTGTTGAATGGCTTTAACACTATCCACAATCAGGTCAGGACCCTCATAGATAAAACCTGTATACATTTGCACTAGGTCTGCTCCCAAGCGGATTTTTTCTGCCGCATCCGACCCATTCATAATACCGCCAACGCCGATAATCGCCATATCACCCTTAGCCTCTGCAGCCACTAACGACAACACGTGATTTGACAGTTCACGTAACGGCTCGCCACTCAAACCACCCAGTTCTGCGCCGTGCTTTTCACCAGCGACCAAGTCGCGCGTAATCGTCGTGTTGGTGACGATAACACCATCAACTTCAAACTCTTTTAGTCGCCGAGTCAGCTGAGTCGCTTCCTCGTCAGACATATCCGGCGCGATTTTGACCACCAAGGGCACATATTTCTCATGTTCCTGTACCAGCCGCGTATGCTCGACCTTCAGCCCTTCCAGCAGTCGCGCAAGTTCTGTCTCGTGCTGTAAGTGGCGTAAGCCCGGGGTGTTGGGCGACGAGATATTAACCACAACATAAGACGCCAAGGCATAAACCTCGCGCAGGCACAGCGCATAGTCGTCCAGCGCATTCTCCACTGGCGTCACTGCATTTTTGCCGATATTGATTCCTAAGACCCCATCGAAGCGGGCCTTGCGAATCCGCTCGCACATGACATCGACACCATCATTATTAAAGCCCATGCGATTAATCAGAGCTCGCTTTCGGGGTAGGCGAAACAACCGCGGCCCAGGATTTCCCCGTTGCGGTTTCGGCGTCACAGTCCCCACCTCCAGAAATCCGAAGCCCATCGCCGCCAGGCCATCGATACAGCGGGCGTCCTTATCAAGCCCTGCCGCCAGACCCACGACATTCGGAAATTCAATCCCCATCACCGTCACGGGTTCGCGCAAGGTTTCGCGCGCAAGTAACGGCGACAGATTGAAGCGCGCAAGCCAGGACATCGACTGCAATGACAAGTGATGAGCAGCTTCTGGTGGCAGAAGAAACAATAAATCGCGAAACAAAGCATAGTTCATGGGCGTTATCGGGTTTACCTGGCTATAGACTGCGGCAGTATAAGACATTCTCCCTTGGATGTGGGCAGTCAAACACCAAGTCTGCCTGCGTCAGCCTATGGGACCCCAATTTGGTCGCCACAGCGCCCGCCCGTACCTGGCAAAGACACCCGCACTGACCTAGAACCGCTGTTGCGACTAGTACCGGGCCGGCACACCCGAACCCGACTGTGCCAAGTCCATCAACTCTCTGATGGCTACCGTGAAGATGGCTTGGTCCACCGTATCGGCGCCACGCATCTCGGCCTGCAGCACCAACCATCGATCCACCATCAATTGGTGCTCACCCAGCCAGCGTTGCACCATGGGCCCGGGCGCCTCTTTAACCTCAGCGCCCGCCAGTACCGTCAGCGTGATCGCCAATTGCTGCCAGTTCAGATCATCCTGCAAACTCTCACGGGCTAACGCCTGCCACTGGTTGAGGGCCTGATACTCGTGAATTTGCTTGCTGAACCAGTGCAGGTGCAGTTGTTCACCCACGACGAAGAAGACACTGGCGACCTTCTCGATGGCCACACCCGTGCGGTTAGATGCCTCGACAATGCCCATCACCGAGTACAGATGGTGAGCCGCCGCAACGAAGCTGGACAGCTCCTCGCCGACCCCCATACTCACCAGTCGATCCTTGCTGATCTGCCATTCCTGCAACGCATTACCCATCAGCAGTTGATCCCAGCGCGCAAACAGCAGGTGCAGGGCCTTGGAAAATACCGGAACCTCCTCACTCAACTCGAGGGAACGCCGACGATTACGAATCAGCCAGCGAGTCACTCGACGAATCAGCCGATTGACATCCATCATCATCGACTTCTGCAATTGATGGTTCACCACATGATCGAGGGCCGAGAGCTCATCCCAGCGCTGTTCGAAATTGAAGATATCCCGAGCACCTACGTAGGCCTTGGCAATCACAGCGCTACTGACCCCGGTAGACTCCGCCATACGCTCGGCGAAATTCATACCCATATGGTTCACCATGCGGTTAGTCACCTGGGTCGCAATGATTTCCCGGCGCAGGCGATGTTGCTGTAACTCATGGGGATATTTTTTAACCAGCACGGCGGGAAAAGCATCATAGAGTTCCCGCACCAGATAGGGTTCATCCATGATGGGTGACGCTGCCAGTTGCTCCTTTAAGCCACTCTTTACATAGCTTGTCAGAATCGCGATTTCAGGGGGTGTGAAATAGCGGCCCTTGGCACGCCGTTCCTGCATCTCATCATCGCTAGGCAGAAATTCCAACTGACGGTCGAGCCGGCCCTGGTCTTCAAGAATCGACATCAAATGGGAGTATTCGAAATTTCGCCGCGGCGCCTGATAACTCATCAACCCAATCGCTTGAGCCTGCATGTAATTGTTATCCAGCACGATGGCGGCAACATCCTCGGTCATCTGCTCCAGTAACTTGCCGCGACGCTTCGGGTTCAGCTTGCCACTTTCGAGCAACTGATTGAGCAAAATTTTAATATTGACCTCAACGTCAGAACAGTTCACCCCACCGGCATTATCAATAAAGTCGGTGAAGCACACGCCACCATGAGTATTGAACTCGACTCGGGCCAACTGGGTCATCCCCAGATTACCGCCTTCACCAATCAACCGGCAACGCAGGTCTACGCCATTAATCCGAATGCCATCGTTGGCCTTATCGCTCACGTCTAGATGAGATTCCTGACGACTTTTAACATAGGTTCCTATGCCACCGTTCCAAAGCAAATCAACCTGCGCCTTGAGAATCATCGTCAGCAACTGGTTTGGCGCCAGCTGATTTTCACTAATATCAAAACGGCGCTGCATCTCTGCAGAAATCGGAATCGACTTGGCGCTACGATTGAACACCCCACCGCCTCTGGAAATCAGTTGGCTATCATAATCAGCCCAGCTCGACTGGGGCAGATCAAATAGTCGCTGACGCTCAGAGAAACTGGTGGATGCCACCGGCGCCGGATCGACGAAAATATGCAGATGGTTGAATGCGGCCACCAGGCAGATATGTTTTGACATCAGCATGCCGTTGCCAAACACATCGCCCGACATGTCACCGATACCGACCACTGTAAAATCTGTGTCCTGCGGGTTGATGCCAATGTCTCGAAAGTGTTGTTGTACCGAGGCCCAAGCACCCTTGGCAGTGATGGCCATGGCTTTATGGTCGTAGCCCACGCTACCCCCAGAGGCGAAAGCATCGCCCAGCCAGAAGTTGTTAGCGATAGAAATCTCATTAGCGATATCGGAGAATGCTGCCGTACCTTTATCCGCAGCCACCACCAGATAGTAATCATCATCGTCGTAGCGCACCAGATCCCGAGGCGGCACTACCTCCCCCTTCACCAGGTTGTCAGTGAGATCCAGCAGCCCCTGAATAAAGATCTTGTAGCAGGCAATACCCTCTTCGGTAACAGCCTCGCGACTGGCGCCGGTGGGAATCTGCTTCGGCAGAAAACCACCCTTGGCACCCACAGGCACAATCACCGAATTTTTTACCTGCTGAGCCTTCACCAGTCCTAGCACTTCGGTGCGGTAATCTTCACTGCGATCGGACCAACGCAGGCCCCCACGCGCCACCTTGCCACCGCGCAGATGCACACCCTCGACCCGCGCCGAATAAATGAAGATCTCGTGCGCCGGACAGGGTTTAGGCATCTCGCTGATCAAGGCGGGCTGCAGCTTCAATGCCAGGCACTGGCTGATCCCGTCACGCTGATAATAGTTAGTCCGCTGGGTGGCCAGCACCATTTCTAACAGGCGCCGCAGCACTCGATCTTCACCCAGATTTTCCACCTCATCGAT
>JGI20153J14295_10002241_pt1 | contig 13992 bp, 16 predicted proteins | sample COG_03_FD_14295 | JGI IMG/M metagenome (IMG submission 14295) | reverse complement strand
GACTATATTTTTGCCATGGCCTCCGGTGAGTTGCGCGGCGCCAATGGTGATGCCGCCTCTGCTGTATTTGGCAACCTGTTGGCTGACCCGGCTCGCCTGATAGGCTGGCAGACATTCTTTATGGTTCTCTGCGTTGGCGTGGTGGTTGGCGGGGTTAAAAAAGGTCTGGGTATCGCCGTTGAAATATTGATGCCGCTACTTTTTGTCATGCTGTTTGTGTTGCTCGGCTTCAGTATTTTCCGCGGCAATTTCCAGGCCGGTTGGGATTTTCTATTTAGCTTTAATCTCGACGCTTTGACTGGGCGCGGTCTGCTCGAAGCTATGGGTCAGGCATTCTTTACCCTGAGCATAGGTATGGGCGCGATTATGGCTTACGGTGCCTATATGCCTCAGAGCGCCAATATAGGTAAGACCATTTTAACCGTGGCCTTTTTCGATAGCATGGTGGCGATAATCTCGGGTCTGGTTATCTTTCCGATTGTATTTGCCACCCCTGGTCTTGAGCCCGGTGCCGGGCCAGGGCTGATGTTTATCAGCTTGCCAGTAGCCTTTGGTAGTATGCCCGGCGGTCTGCTGATCGGTTCGATATTTTTTGTGCTGGTCACAATTGCCGCATGGAGCTCGGCGATCTCTCTGCTTGAGCCCGGTGTTGCCTGGCTGATTGAGGCTAAAAATATGACCCGTATTCAGGCTAACCTGCTGATTGCTGGTGGCACCTGGGTACTGGGCCTGGGAAGCGTGTTCTCATTTAATATCTGGTCGCAGGCGACCGTTGCCGGCTTTACCTTCTTCGACTTCCTCGACTTTTTAACCTCTAATGTGATGTTGCCGCTATCCGGGCTGTTGATCGCCATATTTGTCGGCTATGTAATGAAAGAGCAGTTTGTCGATGACGAGATGCAGGGTACGCCGCCAGTGGTTGTGCAACTGTGGAGATTCACCCTGCGCTATTTAGCGCCTGTGGCCATCTCAGCAGTGTTTGTGATGGGCATCTACGACAAGTTCTTCTCTTGAGGCTTCTGTGAATACTGTTCAGCGCTCCGCTCTGGTGATGCACTCGGATCAATCCATGTTTGATCTGGTCAATGATGTGCAAAGCTATCCGCTGTTTATGGAGGGCTGCCAAATGACAGAAGTATTTGAGCATACGGATCAGCAAATGGTTGCGCGGCTGGATTTAAAAAAAGGCGGCGTAAAGACCAGCTTTATGACCAGAAATAGCCTGCAGGCACCCTCGGTGATAGAGATGAATCTTGAGGATGGCCCGTTTAAAAGTTTAAAAGGGGTGTGGCGATTTAAGGCGCTGACCCCGCAGGCTTGCAAAGTAAGCCTGGATTTGGAATTTGAATTTAACAATATGGCAGTCGGCTTGGCTGCATCGAAACTATTCTCTACTATGGCCAATGAGCTTGTAGACTCACTCTGCCGTCGAGCCGACCAGATTTATGGAAACCCAAATGACTGATAATGAAACAACGATCACTGTAGAAGTGGTTTATGGACTGCCTGAAAAACAGAAGCTGATCAAACTGGATGTGGCGACTGGCACCACCGCTTATCAAGCTGTGGTGCAGTCGGGTATTGTGCAGAGCTTTGCTGAAATCGACCTGGAAAATTGTAAGATGGGAATCTTTTCTCAGGTGCTAGGCACCAAAGGATTGCCGGAGCCAGATGTCTACCAGCTGCAAAATAGAGATCGAGTTGAAATCTATCGACCTCTGATCGCTGACCCCAAGGAAGTTCGACGTCGCCGTGCCGAAGAGGCAAAGCTTAAAAAAGAGCAGGGCGCCTAAACAAGGGGCTCAGATTTATCTCGCTTCGGGAGTTGCCGTGGTCGGCAGGTAGTCGCCGCTCATGCGTTCGAGCTTATCCTCAGTATTGAAAAAGATCGTCACTTGCTCTTGAGTCTCTTTTCCCTGGGATGTCACCCGATTGTAATAGTAATCCCAGCGCGACTGATTAAAAGTGTCGACCACCAGTGGCGTACCTAGAACAAAACGAACCTGAGACTTGGTCATCCCTGGGAGCAACTTATCAATCATCTCCTGATCGACGATATTTCCCTGCTGGACATCGACTTTGTGTACGCCGGGGAACTTTATCCAGCTACAGCCGGCTGAAAGAAGAGAGAAACTAAGTAAACAAAGTAGAACTAATCGCATTTGTGGGGTTCCAGTTGGTTGCGCGAATGGGGATAATACCCAAAGCGACTAACATAGAGAAGGGGTAACCATGACTCTAGAAGATCAAGAATTAAAAAAAGTCGGTCTCAAGGTCACCGTACCGAGAATTAAAATTTTACAAATTCTCGAAAACTGCCTTAATCGCCATATGACAGCCGAGGATATCTACCAGGCATTGCGTGATGCTGGTGAAGATGTGGGTATTGCCACAGTTTACCGTGTACTCACCCAATTCGAAGCGGCCGGGCTAATCGAAAGGCATAATTTTGACAATGGGCCAGCGGTCTATGAAATTGATCGCGGTGAGCACCATGACCATATGGTGTGTACCGAGACCGGCAAAGTGATTGAATTTCACGATGCTGAAATTGAAAAGCTGCAAGAGCATATAGCGGCCAAGAATGGCTACCAGTTAGTGGGTCACAATCTTGTTTTATATGTCAAACCACTGGTCTGATCAGAGGCCAGTTTACCGTTCGTCGGATGCTTTGGAAATCTCCAAGCTGCTCAACTAGACTCGTTTAAACTGTTCAAGGAATCACCACAGAGATAGCACCCTTTTTGGGAAGTTATTGGTCAGTGGTGAGAGCAAAAATAAATTCGGTCAAATCGACTTAAATTTATCGCCTAAGGAGAACTACGATGTCAAATGAGATGCCAAACCAAGAACCTCAATTCCATATATCTGCAAAAATTCCCGCTCTGTTTCAAATTATCTATCGCGTCGCTATCGCACTGATGGTGATTGCCGCAGTGATTTTGTTCGCTGCACTGCCGCCGCTGGTTATTGCGCTAATTGTTTTAGGTGCCGCCGCGCTACTCGCACTGATTGGGGTTGCCGCTTTCCATGCGTTCACCTGCGCCATCAAGGCCCACTACGCAGCAAATGCGGCTGGTGCCGCGGCCACTTATGGTTTCCCAACCTATGCTGCCCTCAAGGCCTCCTGGCCATGGTTGGTGCGTGCCGCTGCCTGCTGAGAAATGATAGTTCCCATCCCGATTGCTTGATTGGGGTGGTTTTTTGATTGTCAGTTTAGCTATGAGTTATTAGCCCACTATTTATTAGTTCACAGGGAAGTAGGAGATATTATGAAGCGTATCGTTATCTGTGCCGATGGCACATGGAATCGTCCGGAAAAAGACCTCAAAAAAGACCAGCCCACCAATGTATTAAAACTCGCGCGAAGTATTAAGCCGATGGCTTCTGATGGTACACCGCAACAGGTGTTTTATGACTGGGGGGTGGGTTCCTATTATTCCTCAGTGGGTGGCGGTGTAACCGGCAAGGGCATCAATAAAAATATTATGGATGACTACCGCTATATAGTGCAGAACTACAGTCCCGGTGATGAGATCTACCTGTTTGGCTTTAGCCGCGGCGCCTATACAGTGCGCAGTCTCTGCGGGCTGATTAATAATTGCGGTATTCTCAAGCGCGCGGATGCGCGCCTAATCGAAAGTGCTTTTTCCCACTACAAAAAACCCGGTGCCGCCTTCCGGCCGGGCGGTGCAGCCTCGGTTAAATTTCGCAATCAACACTCACACGCCAACCGCAATATTGCCTTTGTGGGTGTCTGGGATACGGTCGGTGCCCTTGGAGTGCCGTTTTCTTTTCTCGGTCTGATGGATCGCGAGGATGAATTTCACGATACCAAGATGGGCGCCAATATCAAAGTTGCCCGACATGCGCTGGCGATCGATGAGTTGCGCTCGGACTTTGAGCCAACAATTTGGAAGCCGAGATCGGGGATGAGTTTAAAGCAGGTGTGGTTTAGCGGCGTACACAGCAATGTTGGCGGCAGTTACCCAGCGGATGCAGATGGTGGACTACTTTCAGATATTCCCATGCAGTGGATGGCCAAGCAGGCTAAAGCTGAAGGGCTGCAAATTGAGCAGCATCTGGCAGCCAGTTTAAATCCCAGTGCCACGGCGAAACTTCATCAGTCGCGAAAGCATATCTACAGATCCAAGCGCCCCTTTCACCGTCCCATAGATCATGGTGGTGAGGTTTTGCTTCATCGCTCGGTAAAACAGCGCTGGCAGGCGGACAGCAAATACAGGCCGAAAAACCTGCAGCAACATATACAGGCCCAAGGTTGGCCGCAACTGGTGGATTAACCTGGCTGGGATAGTTGGTTAAATAAGTTTTTTGATATCCGCTGCAATGGCATGGGGTTTGCGGATTGAGCCGTAACGCTTGACGACATTACCTTCACGATCGATCAGAAACTTGGTGAAGTTCCATTTAATATTGTCGTTGAGCAGGCCGCCGGCCTGACTTTTCAGAAAGCGATAGAGCGGGTGCTGGCCATCTCCATTGACCTCGATCTTGCCCATCACCGGAAAGCTCAGGCCATAGTTAAGCTGGCAGAACTCCTGTACCTCGGCATTGGATCCAGGCTCCTGACCACCAAACTGGTTGCAGGGTAGGGCGATGACCACCAAACCCTGGTCTTTAAACTGATCATAGATTTCTTGCAGGCCACTGTACTGAGAAGTAAAGCCACATTTGCTGGCGGTGTTTACTATCAGCATCACACTGCCCTGATAGTCCTGCAGAGAAACCTCTTCGCCGGCACTGTTTGGCACGCTGAAATCGTAGATTGAATTAGTCATAGTGGTGGTCCTGTTATAGCTCTAATAAAAGCGCTTATTTAAAGCAGTGCTCGGGTGCGGGGAAAGTACCGGACCGGACTGCATTGCCATAGGCTGTAATAGCTTCTTGGATAGATGAAGTATCCTCGAGAAAGTTTTTAGAGAAGCGTGGTAGGTTTTGAGAAATTCCCAGCATATCGTGCAATACCAGCACCTGAGCATCTGTATCCGGGCCAGCGCCAATACCGATCACCGGAATATCCAATACTTCGGAGAGTTCGCGACCCAGAGATGAGGGCACACATTCAACAACAATCAATTCGGCACCGGCACTTTCCAGCGCTTTGGCATCGGCGATCATCTGCGCCGCCGCCTGCTCCTCTTTTCCCTGCACCTTATAGCCGCCGAGCTTATGAACAGATTGCGGGGTAAGGCCCACATGCCCACAGACTGGAATACCACGTTCGGTGAGTCGCTGAACGGTGTCGGCAAGCCATTCGCCGCCCTCTAACTTAACCATTTGCGCGCCGGCCTGCATCAGAGCAGCAGCATTCTCCACGGCCTGAAGCTCATTGGCATAGGACATAAACGGCATATCGGTAACCAGCAGGGCGCGGTTGTTGCCACGCTTTACCGCCTCAGTGTGGTAGGCCATTTCATCCACTGTCACCGGAATAGTACTGTCGCGACCCTGAATAACATTGCCCAGAGAGTCGCCGACCAAAATTACTTCGATCTCGGCATTCTCAATCAGTTTTGAGAAAGTGAAGTCGTAAGCGGTAATAACGGCAAATTTTTCGCCATTGGCTTTCTTTGCCGACAGGCTGCTAGCAGTAGTAGTTTTCATCTAATTGATCCGATCTCAATAGGCTCTAGGTGCGAGTATAGCTGTTTTATTGCAGGGGGTGAGGATTGTAGTAATGGCGGCCAGAGTTGATCTGCAGCATATATTGCACCAGATTATTGTAGTCGTGGCTGCCCTCGGCGAGATTGATCGCCGCCGTGTTGACGATCAGTAAAGGTGTATCGTCGTAGTGATAGAAGAACTGTGTATAGGCATCGTTAAGCTGTTGCAGGTAGCTGTGTTCTATGGACTTCTCACTGGCGTGGCCGCGCAACTGTACACGGTCGTAGAGGGTTTCTGTGGGCGCCTGCAAATAGATCACCAGATCCGGTTTAGGTAGATCGCTAATAATATTGTCGTAGACGGTTTGATAGAGACGGAATTCGTCATCATCCAATGTGATTTGGGCAAACAGCGGATCTTTGTCGATCAGAAAATCCGAGATGCGCACTTCTTGGAAAATATCTCCCTGACGCAGAGCCTCTAATTTACGAATGCGCTGAAACAGAAAAAAAAGCTGAGTTGGCAGGGCATTGCCGCGGCGATCCTGATAGAAGCGCTCGAGAAAAGGATTCTCTTCAGCGTCCTCAAGCATGGTTTCATAATTGAAGGAGTTGGCCAGACGTTTCGCCAAGGTGGTTTTACCAATGCCAATTGGGCCTTCAATAGCAATATATTTAGGAATGGAAACAGTAGCCAGGTCGAGGTCGAATTCGCTAAGAATACTTTTTTCCACATTGATCTCCGAAGTCAGCGATTACAAATCACAGCTATTTTTATCAGTCACTTAATCTATCAGCAGTTGATTTGACAATACCTTGCACAGAGCAGTTTGCCAATAGTTGGCGAACAGTTTTTCCGCAGGGTAGTGCCAGATCGCAATTAATATCGGCTAGCGGCAGCAGCACAAAAGCGCGCTCAGCCATACGCGGGTGGGGAATGGTCAGGCGCGCTGTATCCTGAACAACATTGTCATAGAGAAGTATGTCCAAATCTAATGTTCTGGGCCCCCAGCGCACGGTGCGCACTCGATCCTGTTGCTGCTCTATGGACTGCAGCCTGTCGAGTAGGGACTCTGGCGACACTGAGGTTCGCAGCTTCGCAGCGGCATTGATATAGTCGGGCTGGCTGGGGCCAATAGCGGGAGTTTGGTAGCGATTCGAGACCGCCAGCAATTCAATTTCGGGGGTTTCCGATAGGTTTTTTAGGGCGCGGTCGAGCTGGCCGTGGGGGCCGTCCATATTGCTACCCAGAGCAATATAAACCTCAGCCATTTTCAGGTTTAGGGCTATTGCGCCGCCGCCGACGCCTTTTAGGGCGCTTATCTTTGCTTAGAACTTCTTCAGCCATAGACTGACGTTGATCTTCATCAACATCCTGATACTGGGTCCACCAGTCGCCTAGACCCTCTAAGTCTTCACCTGCTTGCTCGCGCAGCAAAATAAAATCATAGGCCGCTCTAAAGCGCGAATGCTCAATTAAGCGCTTGGCTCGATTTCCGCCACGGCGCTTTAAATGCAACTGCAAGTCCCAGATTTCACGCATTGGAATAGTAAAGCGCTTGGGAATTGCCGTCACCGGAATCTGCATGGCAATAATATCTCCAGCCGCTTTGCTCAGAGCATAGGGAGGTGAATTGCCATTCTTTTCGTAATTTTTCGCCAATCTATCCACCACCGGCCACAGCAGTGCAGCGTAGATAAACGCTGGGGTAACTCGCTGTGAGCTACGAATACGCTTGTCGGTATTGGTCAGCGCCTGTCTGACCAGTTTCAGGGCTGAACCCTGACGATCATTCAGCATTGGATTTAACTGGGGGACTATATGCTCGAAAAGCTTGTACTTGAGCAGTAACTCAAAGGTAGCCAAACCGTTGCCGCTCATAAATAATTTGAGGGTTTCATCAAATAGACGTGGCGGTGAAACCTGCTGTAAGTCGCCAGCACGATGCATCATTGGTTTTGCGGTGTTTGGCTCTATATCAAAGTTGAGTTTTGCCGCAAAGCGGGCGACTCTTAATAGGCGCACCGGGTCTTCACGAAAGCGAGTAGATGGATCGCCAATAATACGAATAACCTTATCATCTATATCGTCTAGGCCATTAGTGAAATCGTGAATGCTGTTATCAGTGGGGTCGTAGTAGAGCGCATTAACGGTCAGATCGCGTCGTGAAGCATCTTCCTCTATGCTGCCAAATACATTGTCCCTAGTGAGCATTCCGCTATCAGTTTGCTGGCGGTGGTTTTTATTGGTGGATTGATTTTCGTTGGAGCGAAAGGTAGTTACTTCAATAATTTCGCGGCTAAATTGCACATGCACAATTTGAAAGCGGCGACCAATAATACGTGATCGACGAAATAGTGATTTTACTTCCCAGGGCTTTGCGCTAGTGGCGACATCAAAATCTTTTGGATTTAATCCAAGTAGCAGGTCGCGAACACAGCCGCCAACCACATAGGCTTCATGCCCAGCTTTTTGTAGCACATCAACGACATTTCGTGCATCGCGATGAATCATTTCAGATGACAGGCAATGATCGCTAGGGCCGTAGATATAGGCGCCAACGCTATTTGAATTTTTATTCGTTTTGAAAAGTTTACTGATGCGTTTCAGCATTAAGTACTGCCGATTAAGTTGTTATCAAGGCGAGAGTTTAACAGAGGAAGTCTGTCTGGGGGAGACTAAGATGCTAATAATGGATCGAACAAAGAGGCCATGGGAAATAGGGAGTAGGAAATAGGGCGGTATCAGGCAGATAGCAAGAAGACAGTAATCTTGCTGAAGAGAGCTATAGGCAGCGAGGGGAAATAAGGGGTGTCCTAAGACAGCCCCCCCTAACTGTTTCTGCGGCTATTAGACAACAAAATGCTATAGGGCCGTAGAAAGCTCCTTTCGTATCCATCCGGATTTTATTATTTTTATTTTTTATTATTATTATTATTATGATCAGAACTCATGGCTCTGATCCGTTGATTGTATCCAAATAAACCGTGCATACAAGCGAAATTATGGGTTTGTAACAGTTTTTTTACGGTTGATCCCCAGCTTATTGCGTCGCTGCCAGAGGCTCTTGCGGCTGATGCCAAGCTTTTTTGCCAGATCTGTCTCACTCATATGGTCCTGATTCTCGAGTACAAATCGGGTGAAATAGTCCTCTAATGAAAGGTCTGTAGTGATTTCTACCGGTTTTTTAGGGGCATCGATAATGCGCCGTACTGAGGCCATTATTTCATCGTGATCAAAGGGTTTGGAAATATAATCCGCCGCACCCTGGCGCATGGTATCAACCGCTGAGCGCAGGCTCGCGAAGCTAGTCATAATCAACACCGGCACCGGCTTGGCCTGTTGGATAAGGTCGGTGCCTAACTGCCCGGGCAGTCGCAGATCACTGATAATTAGGTCAAACTCGGAGAACTCGAAAAGTTCGCGAGCTGACTTGATGCTCACTGCATCACTGATCAAAAAATCATGCCGCTCGAGCAGCTTGCGCAGAGAGTTGCGAATAATCTCTTCGTCTTCAACGATAAGGATATGATTTCTGGTGCGCGTATTACTCATAAAATTTTGTAATTCAAAATTGTCTATTTAACTATTGTTACTCTGAAGCAACGCGGAAACAAGCCACACTGTGCCGACGTTTACTTGCTAGTGTGAACAGTAAACTGCAACTGTACCGTTGTACCGCAATCACTATTGATCGCCGGACTCGACAGATTGATCTCACCGCCAAGGTTTTTAACCAGACTAAATACAATCCACAGGCCGAGACCTGTGCCTTCACCGGGCTGCTTTGAGGTGACAAAGGGCTCAAAGATACGCTCTTCAATATCATTGTCGATACCGCTGCCACTGTCACTGATCATAATCCTTAGCTGCTGATCCTGCAGCTCTGCGTCAATAGTCACAGGGCTGCCCTCAGCAGAGGCATCACGGGCATTGCTCAATAAATTGATCATTACCTGCACCAGCTGATGGTGATCGCCGAGAATATAAAGATCTGCGCTCAGGGTGCAGAGAAATTGTTGTACCGGCGCCTGCTCGTGCTGTTTGCTGCCGAGGCTAAGCAACTGGATGGCCTCGACGGCAGCATCGCGCACATTCACCGGTTGCCGAGAATTTTCAAGGCTTTGCTCGCCGCGGGAAAAGTTGATCAATGACTGAACGATCTGATTGATACGATCGGTTTGCGAGAGAATCTGTTCAGCAGATAATTGAATCTCACTGGCTTCGGTTTCATATTGCAGATTCTGCGCTAGACAGGCGATGCCGGTCACCGGATTGCCAATCTCATGAGCCACTCCAGCCGCTAGTCTACCCACCGAGGCAAGACGTTCATTATTGATACTGTTCTGGGTTAGCAGTACTGATTTAGTGCTCTCTTCAATCAGTAAAATAGAATCATTGTCAGTGCTCTGATCTGCCGACTTTTGTAGGTTAAACCAGCGCGCCTTACCCTGCAGTTCAAATCGCAGATTCTCTGCTCTGCTGTCATTGTTGTTGAGAAACTTTTGGATTGCCGAGTTCCAGGGTTCAGGTAGATCGCTGACCAGTGCGCCTCTAACGCTGTTCTCATCGATCGCTGTATAGGCGGCCATGGTGCTGTTCCACTTTAGAATCTCTCCACTCTGACCAAGAGCCACCAGGCCAATAGGAAGATTATCGAGAATCTCGCGGTGGTGAATACGCAGCTTGTTGAGCTCGCTGGCAATACCGGTAAGGCGATCGCTGTGAATCGCCAGCACCGATTCAATAAGATAAATATCATCGGATTCCTGATCAGTTGCTGCGGCCAGGGGTATAGATTCCTCCATGATTCGGTCGGCAGCCAATACTCCGAAGCGCAGTGTCAGGGAAGAGTTGATATGGTCGCGAATTTTTCGCAGCGCCGCAGGTCTACTTTCACTGCTGTCCAACTGTAGTGAATTTAGAGCTCGCTCAATAAGCCGGTCAGCCTCGTCGCCGAGAGATTTGCGCAGGCTGATATTAATCTCCTCAACAGAGCTGTGACTGAGCTGCACCCGTGCCGGAATATAAATATTATCGACCATGCAGAGTCTGGCAAATTGCTTTTCCTGCTTATCCATTTTCGAAAACACAGAGAACAGCGTGCAGAGAACAATATTGAGCATCAGCGCCTCAAAGGCCCAGGTATCCCAGTTCTCCATGCCAAACACCAGACTGATGGTTGTGCCCGGCAGTTGCCAGCTCCAGTCGCCCACTAGCAATGGCAGAGCCAGACCGACTAGCCACACCGAGATGCCGCCTAACAGACCGACAATAAAGCCTCTGCGATTGGCTTTGGGCAGATAGATAGAGGCGAGCATGCCCGGGGTTAATTGCGCCAGACCGGCAAAGCCAACTAGGTATAAGTCAGTGATGCTGTGCTCTCTAACAACCTGACTGAGCAACACTGCAGTGAGCAAAATAGCTGAGGAGACTAAAAGTAGGCGAATATTGATCCAGTGCACCAGTCGAGGCTGATTCTGTAACTGCTTGCCCGGCAAGATAAAGCTATTGAGAACCATCTTTGCGAGCATGGTCGACATGCTGCAGAGCAGAGCAATAGAAATTAAAATAATACTCGCTGCACCCAATCCGGCGACTACCGGATGCTCGGTAAGGGCGGGCAGGGCAAATAGGTAATCCTGCAGTGGCGATGCGGATTGCACCGCAATACCCGACCACAGCAGCGGAAAAACTGGCAGGCTCGCAAGTAGCATCAGCAGAGGGTAGGCCCAGGCGGTCAGGCCAGCTTGACGGTTGGAAATATGTTCGGAGATCACAATAGTGAAGTTAACCGGCAGGGCAAAACTCGCCGCCAGAAAAATAATAAACAGACTGTAAGATGAATCCATACGTTGAACGATCAATCGCTGTCCGCTATCCACCACCCAGCTGTTCATCTCACCAACACTACCAAAAATTGACTGCACGGAAACCAGTGCCGCAAGACCCAGTGCCGGCAGTAACAAGAGGCCAGCGGCGGCCATAATCCAGCGTAAATTTTGTACTGGGCTGATCTCAATAGTACGCCAGTTAATGGTAGTGATAACCAATACTATAAGCAGCCAGAAAAACACTTTATCGCTGTCAAAAAGAAAATTATGTACCGACTCAAGCGCCAGTAACTGAGCTAGAAACAGGGGTATGGTCGCTATTATCAGACAGCTGCTGGCCACCGTCGCAACGGTTTTGCCGCGAAAGCGAAAAGTTAAAAAATCCACCAGAGAGGCAAAGCGAATTATCTTGCTAAGTCTGCGAATTGGATAAAAAATTAAAGGCGAAAAGATAAATACCATGGTGAATGCGAACAGCGCCAGCAAGGTGCTGTAACCATAGCGGCCGGCCATCTCAATAGTTCCGGTGGCCAGCAGTGAGCCACTGCCGGCAAATAGCGCCAAGACTAAAATCAGGTTGTTACTGGCTCTGCCGCCATGGCGTGCCAGCAGGTATGAGCAGAGTACGCCGAGAGTAATAAAGCCGACCGCAGCTGTGACTATATCAAGACTCATTGGTGTTCCTGTGGCGCTGCAGAATATAGGCGGCGAAGACCACTATCGCCCATACGACAAAGGGTCTAAACCAACTGCCCTGTGGCTCGATAGCCCATTTAGAGGCTAGGGGTATGACTACACTACTAAGAAATATTAGAACTGCAACCAGTCGATAGTTAAGCATCTGCGAGCTCGTCGGTAAATGAGGTCAATAAGTATTGATGGTATTCAAGCTGGCGCGGCAAAGCAAACTCAGCTGGAGTTTAATACTGTGCAGGCGCAGGCACCGCGATCTGTTTTGGAACGCTGTCTATCGCCCAGTTGCCAATCGCCCAGTCGAGTATTTGTTGTACAGATTCATTTTGCAATTCTGTCGGTGGTCGCTGTTGCAGCCATTCAAGAGCCAGCCACAAATTCTGTGACTCCTGGCCAACAATTAGAGCCGCCGCATGGTTTTGCTTGCTGAGCTTTTGACCCTCGGTATTGGTTGCCATCGGCAGATGACCATAGGTTAACGGCATTGAGCTATCGGCGGAAAAAAATCCGAGACACTTTTGCAGATAGATTTGCCGCGGTGTGGAATCAATCAGATCGGCACCGCGAATAATATGGCTAATATTTTGAAACTGATCATCGACAGTCACCGCAAGCTGGTATGAAAACAGCCCATCTCGACGCTGCACAACAAAGTCGCCAGCCTCAGTCGACAGATTTTGGCTGTAGTCACCCATAATCAGGTCGCTAAACCTCACCGTAGCTTGAGTTTCTGCAGGCACCTGCAGGCGAACAGCTGCATTCTCGGTCACCTTGCGATCGCGGCAATGGCTATCATAGATACCACCCAGCGCGGTTATACGCTGGCGCGGGCAGTCGCAGTTGTAGGCGGCACCGGAGCTTTTAAGATTTTCTATGGCGTCACGATAGGCCTCTGTTCTGCTGCTTTGATAGAGCAGTTGTCCATCCCAGATCAGGCCGTGGTCGCTGAGCTGTTGTAGAATAGTGGTGGTGGCACCGGGAACTTCACGAGGGGGGTCAATATCTTCAACTCTAACTAGCCAGCGACCCGAATGGTAGCGGGCATCAACAAAGCTGGCGAGGGCGCAGACTAGCGAGCCAAAGTGCAGTGGGCCAGTCGGCGAAGGGGCAAACCGTCCAATATAGGCGTCTACTTTCATAGGCTGCTTTTACTTTGCATTCAAGAGATGCTTGCCGCTGATAAAAAATAACCTCGCTATTAGCGAGGTTATTTAATTAGCCGCCAGTGATCTGTTTTTCTTTGATTTCGTCGAGAGTTTTACAATCGATACAGAGATCAGCTGTAGGGCGCGCTTCCAGTCGACGAATACCGATTTCTACACCGCACTGGTCACAGTAGCCGTAGTCATCTTCTTCAACGCGGATCAATGTCTTATCAATTTTTTTGATCAGCTTGCGCTCGCGATCGCGAGTGCGCAACTCGAAGCTAAACTCTTCTTCCTGAGTGGCGCGATCGGCCGGATCGGGAAAGTTAGCGGCCTCATCTTTCATATGAGTCACGGTGCGATCGACTTCTTCCATCAATTCGCGACGCCAAGCGTGGAGAATCTGCTTAAAGTGCTCGAGCTGCTTTTCATTCATATACTCTTCATTTTTCTTAGGCTGGTATGGACTAAGGCCATGAAGGGTTTGTGCAGTGCCTTTATTGGCAGCCGCTGCAGGTTTTGCTTTTAATTTTGCTGTTGCCATTCCTAAAATCCGCAGTTAGTTGTGAGCTCAGAATACAGGACGTGAGTTTATAGAGATTTTGGAGCAACTTTTCAAGAGAAATTTACATGCTGAGATTATAAACTTACTCTTTTTTAATAATCACTGACTGATTTTAGCTCTGAAGCTAGAG
>JGI20153J14295_10002238_pt1 | contig 14008 bp, 18 predicted proteins | sample COG_03_FD_14295 | JGI IMG/M metagenome (IMG submission 14295) | reverse complement strand
AATCCCGACATTGCCCGAGCTGTCGATTCGCATACGTTCTGCTGGAGTACCTGATGATGCGGTCTGCACGATGAAGTCTGATGAAAGGTTGGAACCCGAATTTGTACTTGCAGCGAAACCAATTCGCCCCATTGCCTGCGCGTTTCCGTCGTTCCGCTCGCCTACAAAGTAAATGTTGCTGCCGAATCCTACGCCAGTAGTGCCAGAGCTGCCTGCTTGCACCCTTATTTGGTCCGACTGTGTTGTAGTATTTGCAGTCTCTTCCGACAAAGAAAGCTGGCTGGTTGGCGAACTCGTGCCAATCCCGACATTGCCATTGGTATTAAGAACTATATGACCCGCTGCCGTTGAGTTTTGAATATAAAAGTGGTCGCTTCCTGAGCTTGCGTGACCTACAAAAGCCGTAGTACCGCCAGTATCGTTAAATTTAATCAGGTTTTGCGGAGTGCCTGCATCAGTAGCAGTTAGATTAACTAATGTACCACCAGCGGCAGACACAAGAAGTTCATCAGCCGTCACCGTGCCCGTTACATCAATGCCTGTGGCTGTGGTTTGCAGTTTATGGCTATTATCAAATCTAAGCTTTACTGCGCCTCCGTTAATAAACTCAGCATATCTATGCACATTGTCTGAGCTTTGAAAAAACATGTTATCAGATGCTCTTACATATAAATTGCCAGTACCATTGTCTGAGATATAGCTATTAGCCCCATCATGGTAAATCTCAAGGTCGCTACCAGTACCGAAGATGGCCTTCTTACCATCGCCAAATTCTAAATCGCCCGTCATCGCCCCGCCGGATTTCTCCAGCTTGTCTGCGTTGAGGTTTAGAAAGTTGTCATCCACCTCAACGTTAGTTAGGGGTGAACCCTTAGGAGCAGCGCCCTGAACGCGGGTTGTTATCGTAGCCATGTGTTACACCCCTAGCTTAATTAAGACGCAGACAAAGTAATGGTCCAAGTAACGGACATCGTGTCATCCGCGGCCTTGTTAACCACATCGAATTTCGTACGGCACAACATGTCGCCAGCCGTGGCCGCGTTAAAGATACCCGCTTCCGTTACTGCACCCGTTGCATCGCCCGCCTCGAAAGACGCTTGGTACTGGATCTGCTCGTCATTAGTGCCCGCGATGGTGGTTGAATCCAAAGCTTCTCGGCTTCCCAACACAGAGACCAGATCGGTTTGATTTGCTGCTGCGTTTGTTGTCGAAGAGCCTAGCGCCATGTGAGACATGATAGCTTTACTGGTACCGGACATACGGGACGCAATGAACGCGAGCCCAGAGTCCACGACGAGGTTTTTAACCTTTCGCGAGTCTTTGATGTTTCCAGCCTTGTCCTTCAGGACGATGTTAAGCTGGCCAGAGAGCTTTAAGTTTTCGTTGATCATAACGATCTCCTTCAGAACGTAGTGGAAGCCCCGACAAAGTCTTCCGCGAAGTATGTGAAGTCAGTATATCCCTGACTCCGCAACGACCCCGCGTCGGTGCTCGAGGCCAAATTAAGTAGTACCTTTCCAGAGGTAACTACGGACGCGTCCTCAAATAGGGCGCTGTCTGAGCGCTGTCTCGTTAGAGACTTAGCCAGAGTTTCGGTTGCTACAGGTATATCTGAAAGATGCTTACCTGTAACCACATAATGTATCTCAGATGCAATAGAATTGTCTGAGAAGAGTCGATTATATCCTACTTGCCGTGTAAAAGTCTCTGCGGCAGAGGCTATGTTCGACTTAATTTTACGGAACTGCATCTCTTGATCGTCAAGAATTGAAGCCTCACCGTCAATATCGTCGGTAAAAGTGACTGTATCTATCAGGGCTTTGGTAAGCCCGAAGCTGTCTATAGCGTCAGAGGCCACAGGAGCGTCTGAGAGCCCTTTTCCGAACGCAAGCGTATCAATGGCCTCAGCAAAGAATCCGTGGTCTGCAAGCGCCTTAGCGAAGGCGATGACGTCGTTGTCCAGTGTTGCAGCTGCGTCCGTTAGGGGCTTCGTAACCCCGAAGCTGTATACAGTGTCAGACGCCACAGGAGCATCTGAGAGCGCTTTCCCTGTACCCCGAGCTAAGCGGTCGCTTATACCCGAAACCGCATCGGTTAGAACCTTCGCGAACCCAAGGTAGTTCGAGTCCGTTGCAGCCATCTGATCAAAGAGGCTTTTGGCAAAACTAAAGCGTTGGTCGTCTAAGACGTAACCATACTCGCCGATTACCTTGCCGAACGCGACCTCAATAGCCTCGGCAAATCCAGCCTCGTCGGTCAGCGCTTTAACCAGCTCGAAAGCGGTTTCTTCTTGCAGCCCAAGCGCGTCAGCAAACGAAGCAAATAGGAGAAAGTTTCCCAGCTCTGCTTTAACAACGTTTTGGTTAACGTTTACTGAAGTCTGGGTCAGTACGTTTAGCTGCTCAAAATGAGCAGTTAGCGCGTTAACCAGTTCGACAGCTTTTAGTTTCACGCGAAGTCCGCCCGAATCTTAAACTTGAGCTTTTCGAACAAGGTTTCTCTAACGCCGCTACTGCGGACAACCTCGATCTCGCCTTCGTACGTCCCAGCGTCGACTTGCAGGTCGTCTGTCGCCCACTGAAGTACCGCAACACCGTTGTTCGCAGTGTCCGGGTTTATGTAAAACTCACGAGAGAACAAAACGCTTTCCGCGCCTGCTTCCCGAAAATGGAGTGTGACCGTCGCGCTGGTCAAATCGACCGCCGCGTTGTCGTCCTCGTTTGTCAGCGTTACCCGAATCTGGGGGCCTGTATCGCCTTGAACGTACTTAAATACCTGAGCCATTAAATCCCCCTGCGAACGCTGGCTTTGTCAAACCCAACCATCTTGGCGCGTAGGCTTGAACGACGGGTGTCGCGGCCTTTAGCGTCGGTGGCGTGTTTGTAGAATTCCGATTTGTAGTATGCGCCAAGCTCGAAGTTGGTCCATTCCTTGCCCGGTATCATCGCTAGGCGGTAAATAGCTCCGCACGCGATTGAACGCCCGTGCGTTTCGTAAATAAAGTCCTCTACGCCTGTAGCCGTCAGCGCCGGTTTAATAACACCCGTTCCCTCGAACTCATACTTACCGTCGGGGGTAGGGTAGAACCGGATCTGCGAGTCTTGGTAGATACTAAAGGACATGGGTCGGCCATTAGCAGAGCCACTTGGCAACGCGTAGTGTCGATCCGACACCCGGCTAATAGGTTGTCCATTAACGTAAAGAACTAGAACATCCTCTAGGACAGTCCTCGTAGGCACCTCAACGTCGTACTCAGCGGTGTTTCTGCTGGTGTAGTCCTTGTCGATGTCATACCGCCATATCTGGCTAATACCACAAAACTCCGCTGCTGCTTCCTGCAAGTGAGTTTCAATGATAATTTCCGGGCAGCCCGGTAAAAGGGGCTGAATGTACGGAAGAAAACTGTCCCATGCTACTGCCATATTAGGTCACCGAACTCTGGTTTAAAGGCGAGGACGCCGCGTCCACCTGATTTTTGGTGTTTAGGGCTGCGTTAAACGCACCGTAAGCTGCCTGCGCACGTTGCTCGTTAGCACCGTATTCAGCATCTTTTGAGTACGCTCGGTACAGCATCCAGTCGATCATTGGGGACATGTAGATGTCATCCAACAAAATAACTGTAGTGTCTGAAGAGTCTGGATCGAGTTGGGCTTCTGTCAGTGTAGTTGCACCCGGAGAGTCCGTGTACACAACTTCAATTTCCGCCGCATTTGTTGCGGGTGGATAGACAAAAAACTCTTTCGGCTGACGTGGATCAAATGTGTAGTGCTGGATGTTTACCGTGCCTGTTTCGGCGTGCCACGTGGGGCGTTGGTCATCCAGAACGCTACGTGCAACAAGGCGTATAACCCTGTATGTTGACGCTGTAGCGAGGTTTCTTGTCACGTCCAACAACCGTAGCCCCGAAGGGAACTGTGTTGTCAGCGTTTGTCGCGTACCGGCGGCACATGTAAATGTACCCGCTTTCGCGTTTGCGTCAGGACGTGCGAGCGTGATGGCGAGATAAGACTCGTTCATCCAGTTCTGCAATTCCGTGCGCGGCCAACGAATGTTAGTGTCCTGAAGGACATCCTCTACTCGCCGAATAATATCAGTGACTTTTACGGTAGACATCGGTTACCCCCTCTTGGGTGAAGCGGTAGTACGAGCCGTCTTGACCGACTTAGCACTTTGCGCTTGAGGTGTAGAAACCGGCTTTACAGTCTTTGCCATCTCTTCGCCTTCGGCGGTTAGAACCAACTTGTCATCGACTACTCGGGCCACAACCACGCGTGATCCGTCAACCTTAGCTACTGCTTTGTTTGCAACAACTTCTGCGTTCACGGCATTGATTAAATCAAATACATCCATAACAACCTCCTTAGTTGTATGAGGGGGGTTGCCCCCCCTCTAAGGTGTTAGGTTGCAGAACCGACGATAGCAGTTACCAAAGCTTCAGGCTTAACGACCTTGCGACCGTAGACGGCTAAGCCGCGCACGATGTCACCGAAGTCAGTCTGATTACGCAATGGCTCAGTTTTGCTGATTTGCGAGGCAAACGCGCAAGCATTTTTCGTGCCCGCGACCATCATGCGACGCGCCTTGGCGTTAGTTACTGTAGCACCGCCCGAGACCGCAGACAGGCCCGGAACCAACGCTTTAGCAGCAGCACCTTTTGGCAGGAGGTTGGAGACGTAAACGTCGAAGCGGTCCAACATACCGATTTTGCCGGTACGGATGGTGCTTGACTGGTCACCGGTGAAGTACGCCTGTGCGATGTCAGTTTGCATGAGCAGCTGGCGATCGAAAGGAGAGATGATTAACCAACGGCCTTCCTCTGGAACGTTTTGCTCGTCAAGAGCAGCTGACATGCGAAGGATCGCTTTCAACACGTTTGCAGGGGTAGATTGGTCGATCGGGGCAGTGTCGGTACCGAGGTTGTACGAGTCAGACAAGTTACCAGCGGTAGCGCCTTCGTTGCTTGCGTGGGCACCTTCAGTTACGAACCAGTTAAAGAAACATTCGTTCTCAATTTGGATCTTCAACGACTTGGCAGCGTCGTCTGTGAACATGTTCATCATGTCCATATCTGCTTGGTGAGCGAGAACGTCGTTTACCTGAACGCTGAAATACTTACCCTTGTTGATCTGCATGTCTTGAAAGATCGGGGTAGGGACTTCGGACGTCAAAGTTGCACCGGCACCGGTATAATCGTTGATCGTGATCGACGGGGCCGTACGGATGCGAATGGTGTCGCCTTGGTTCTTGATTTCGCCTTCCCAATCGGTATTGGCGATCTCAGTCATCATGGTGTTCGCGTAGAACTTTGCGTTTAGTTTGTTAGACCACAATTGCGGAATGAACGCACCAGAATACGATGGATCAGTTGCAAAAGCGGAACCGCCTGTTACGGGAAATACAGCAGCCATTATGGCCTCCTATTAGTTTTGTTGGTGACTAACAGCTGCTTACTTTCTGGCGCTATACGTACTTACGTGTTAACACGTTATGTTCGCACACGGCCTTCTAGATATGCAGTCGTTATGTCGGCTTCAAGTTTTGTTGCTTCATCGTACTTGTGGTTCGTATTCAAAGTGCGAATCCGGTTCCAAGCCGATTGGATTTCTCTTTCTGAGTAAACCTTCGAGTCTTTACCTACGCTCTTTGTATTTACAGAACTCGATGAACGATTTGGCGTAACCTGCTTCTCGAGTTCAGCTCGGCGAGACTGACGTTCGTCTGGCTCCGCATTTCCTAGGGATGCTTTCCACAGGTTCACATAATGTGACACTGCCTCAGCGTCCCCGTTCGAAAATGCTGCTGCCGCCTGATCTCTGCGCGGGCCACGGGACATGGGATCATGCTCGTTTAACCACGCAACCCAGCGTTCGTCGTTGTCGATGGCGGCAAAATCAGGAACTGCTTGCGCTAGTTTCTGAGTAAAGCTCATTTCACCGACTTGGCTACCGGTCTGCTTCAGTTGACTTTGAAGCTGGTCGATAACTACTTGTTGTTGCTCAAAGCGGTCCTCGTATCCTTGAGAGACTTCCTGCGCAACACGACGCTGGACACCGATCAGTTCTTCGCCAAATTCGGCTCGATCTTCGTCGGTTACATAACTGACTTTCTCTTTCGGCTTCGCGGGCTCTTTGGGCTTCTCTTCCATACTCACAACGAGCTGGTTAAGCTTGGCCGTTAAGTCCTTTACCTGCGAGTGCAGGCGGGGGACTTCAGCGTCGTACTTACCCCGGAGGGTTTTGTATTTCTGCTCAAATTCGTCCACTACGTCCGTCGGTGACGTGTCAGCTGGCTTTGCGTCGTCAGGTTCTACTGATGCTTCGGCTTCGAACGGTACTTCTGCCTCGGTATCCTTTGGAACATCCTTTGAAACGTCAGACCCTTCGGTCTTCTTCTTAGGCTTTTCCGTTTGGGCGTTTAGCGTTTTCTCTAATTCTTCAGTTTCAGCGATCTGTGCTTGTACCTGTTTTGGCAATGCCATGGTTTTCTCCTTAAAGCACCAACTCAAGCTCCTAGCGTCCCGTGGGTATGCTGTAACCGTTATGGTGTGCTTCTCGTATTTTACGCCTAAGCGCGGTTTCCTACCTTCGGCGCGTCATTGACGGCATCCAGTAAATCTACAAATGCTTCCGCTCTGCCCTGCAACCGGTGGACCTGTGCCATGTCGGTTGCGTGAATAAGCTTCAACTTGGCGGATTCTAACTCCGCCGTAATTAGTCTCAAAAATGCCTCGTTTCCGGGCTCTCGTAACCGAGTTAGGGCTGTAATTGCCTGAATCTCGACATTATTAAGGTCAATCATAGCGCAAAACTATCCTAAATGTGGTTACGTGTCAACAGATACACTGTTAGACGCCGTTTGGTTTAGGGCTAAAGTTGTTCTCTTGTCGCCCTCCCTGAGGTGTTCCGTCTTCCTGCAAGTTAGCGGGGCCTTGTGAACCCTGTGCTCCTTGCGCCGCGGCCATGGCCTGTTGCTGCTGCATCATCATTTGCTGCTCAGCTTGCTTCTTCAGGATGTCTTCACGGCTAGGGACGAGACGATCAACGTTAGTATTAAGGTTGCCCGCCAGATCTCGCATAAGTTCGGCGGTTCCCTCAGGCCCAACAATCTGCTGTGCGACAGGGCTTTCCAAGATAAGACGGAGGAACTCGTTCTTACGAACAGCCTCAGCTTCCTTGACAACCAGCGACATAGCGCCTCGAGCGATAATCTGTACGTCTCCGATCAAGTCCGGGTCGTCAGAGTACCGTAGGTTGCGCTGGTACTGACGCTCGAGCATCGGAGTAATGACATCGTGGTCAACGTTGCCTATAACCTGCTTTATACTCTTACCAGCGTTAGAGATAAGCATAGACAAGCCGGACGACGTGCGTCCTGCGCCCGGAACATGCTGACCCGTCATATAACGCGGGATACCTGATACTTCGTCTGCAAGTTCCATAAACTTATCGAAAACGCCCATAAGTTCGCCCGCGTTAGAGTTGGGCTGGAAAAACTGCATTGGGGGAGAAGCATCGCCATATTCTGAGGTTTTGAACTGCCAAATCTTCCAAGGGTGCATCTGCGTAATGTCTTCGCCTGCTGGCAGACGACTTACGTTAACGCCTACCTGCGGACCCGACGAGATACCCATGTTGTTAGCCAGCGCCCGAGCGGCAGCGTTACACATGTTTTGCGCGTCGATACACAGATCCGCTACCCCGTTTCCGTCTATTCGACCGGGAACCTTCTCGAAAGAAGTCAGGTAGTACGGTTTACGCCCAAGAGGGTCGTAGTTCAAAACAGCTTTGATGATGACGTTGTTTATCATCCAGACTTCGCACGGATAGGACTTGTGCGGGTCTTCAACTTCTTCTTCGGACATGCCCCACTCTATGAGGAGCTTTCCGGGAATAGAGTCCCATAACTGCAACGCTGCAACGATCTCGGTGGTTGCGTCGTCAAAGTCTTTACCTGTTACGGCTTCCATTTCGCTGTCTGTCTGGTCAAGCCAACCAAAACCGCCTGAGCCGAAGTCCATGAGGAGCGTACGGATCGCCGATTCATCGTAGCCTTCAACACCTAGCATCGCCTCAAGGTCTTCACGTGTTAAATGGTGAAGCTCCATGACAGGCATGTTCTGAATGTCATCGCCCCACGGGGACCAGAAGAACTTGTAAGGGTCAACGCGTTCCCACTCGTCACGCAATACGTCAATAGCGGCTAGGCCACCTTTCACGTACTTCATAGCTTTGCGTTTTCGGGGGATCGGACCTTTGAGGACTGCGAACGGGAATGTCGCAAGGTCGTTTGTAAATTCGTAGAGTGCCTTGACCCAACCGCCTTCAGCGAGCTGGTCTTGCATCTTCAACTCCATGCGCTCGACGCGTTTCTCTGCCTCGTGCTTCATGCTCCGCGTAGCTGTATCTTTCATGCCCGCTGCGAGTTCTTTGAGTTCCATGGGGTCTAGCTGCTGGTTACCCTCAGCGTAGTACTGCTGTAGGTTCGCCGCCATAATGCGCTGCAAGTTTGCTGCAACTTCAGGCGGTACCTCGGGGATAGGGGTAGCAGACAAGGCCCAAGGCTTATCAGCCCCAACGCCTAGAAGCGTATCACGCAACCAAGCTGTAGCCGTTCTGCACTTGGTGCTGACGATACCCATAAAGATCTCTGAACCGCCCATTTCGCGGATCTCAGCCATCTTGCCGGGGTCGTACTCCATATTCCGTGCCCGTACGCACGCAGACAACCGATCCTCGATTGTATTACGTTTGTGGTCCCGCATCACTTCCCACCGACGGCGGACGTGTGCTGACAGACCTTGTACCATAGGGGTCATCTGCTTTTCAGCAGACTCGCGCTGCGCCGCAGCCTCTAGATCAGAGGCACGCGCAATGGGAATAAGTTGCGAACCAAGTGCCATTTAATACTATCTCACATGTGCGATACTGGCGACACCATAACTCTTATCTGCTAACAGGTCAACAGATTATGTCCAACCTCTTGAAGAGACTTTAACGACAGATCGGCGCTGGTCAGTAGAAGCCATTCCCCCAAACGTCTCACCGCCATCCGCGTGCAGGCACATATACTGGAACGCATCTGCTACATCGGACCAAGGGTGCGACTTCTCAGGGCTCTCGTCCCGAACACCTTTCGTGTTTATTTTGTATCGGTACTTACCCGCCAGTGCCTGTACGAGCGGTAACGCGCTTTCAGGATCTATAACGACACCATGCTTTCCGTCGACAACGCGGGTGAGGTGCTTATCAACTGCTGAGATCCGTGCTGCCACTGAGTTTGTCTTAGCGCTCTTGACCGAGAAGCCTTCGTTACGCCAGATGTCTGCTACTGTGCGCTCATCCGTCTGAACCCGCTGAAATGCCGCTGGGTCAATAATAACAACGCAGCGTCTACCGGGGAACTTGTTAACCAGTAGAGGTTTTATGACTTCACGGACGAAACGCAGTGCGCCCATACCGTCTGATGTTTTGGCATCGTACACGATCAAGCGCCCATCGTAGGCTACCTGCCCAATCACCGCTGCGGGGGTTAACCCTGCATCAACGCCGATTATCAGGGGGTCGTCGGAGTAGAGAGGCTTTATGGCTGCCTTGGCTACGTGGTTGGTTCTGTCAAACGAACGGAATACGGGCAGACCTGACAGCGATTTGCCGAACTCTGCGTTGATGTATACGTCGATCCAGTCCTCGGTCTTACCCTTCGCGAGGTTGTCGTAGTAATCGTCGGGTAGAAACTCGGTCCAGTCTGCTTCGGGGGACAGACCGCTGGGCTGGATCGTGACGTGTACGTTCGATGGGGGGTCGGTGAGTAAGGTTTCCCAGAACGTGTCGACATCTGGTGGGTTGGTCATTCCCCAGAGGTGCGCGTTCGGCTTACCGTCGTCAGTTTTGCAACCAACACCGTTCATCATTTTATCGGGGTATCGTCCTACTCGGCCTTGTGCGGCGTTGTAGATGTCAGGGTGAATCTCCCGGAACTCGTCGAATATGATGAAACTGGCCTGTAAAGAGAGTAGGCGGCGTACGTCGTTAGCGTCATCTAGCCCTCGAAACAGTACTTCGCACTCAATATCGCCTATTTTTATGACGAATTTGTACTCAGTTTTGAGAAAAGAGCCCATTATACCGTCTGGAATCCACTTCAAAAAGTCTGGAATTGACGTGTCTCGGAGCTGTTCTCGCGTGTTTCGTACCCAAATACACCGGGATCTGCGCACTCCATCCTTACATGCCGCCATGAGTGCCGCGTGATGCACGATCTTCATGATACCGGCTGTCGTTTTAGTCGACCCAACAGGGCCAACGGCTAAGGATATGAACTGCTGCGAGTAGAAGAACTCGTCTAGGCTACGGATAACCTCAAAATTAACTTCATGTAGCATCGTCTATAGCCTTACCTTCGATGGTAATGGCGTCTTCTCGGTCCTTAGCGCGGGTGATGTTAATGACCACTTGAGGTCCACCACCGGAAACATCCGCTTTGGTATCCGGTTCCAGCCTGCCTAGTTTGTTCAGCAGTTTTTGGAACTCAATCCGGGCCATTGGGTTAATTGTGGGATTCTGCATGTGCCGAAACAAGTTATCGAGGTTAACCGCCGCGAGCATACGGGCAACGGTTTCCATTTTAGTGGGGTCTTCCTCAATTGCGAGCAAGTCCGCAGGGGACAAAATAGCTTTGTCTACTTGGTTGGGATCGAGTGCTTCTAAAATTGATTTGCTCATAGCGACAGATGCTAACGCGTGAACACCTATATGTCAATAATTGGTGCCTCTGTAGGATCAACTGAATAAGCTGTTGTGTGCTTAAAAGGGTCAAAATTTGGGGCGCGGTATACGTGTTACCTAAGGATGGGCCCCCCGCCCGGCCCCCGTCGGTCCCTGCCCCCCCTTGTGGACCTGCGCCCAGTAGTAAGAGAGTCTAACCGACGCGGCACAAGGTGCTTAAGGTCGACGGGGCGGGCTCTCTTCTCTAAGCGGTGTATGTGCTCGGGCCCTGTTTCTTTGACTTTAACTCGCAATCCAGCTGTTAAATGATCGGATACGCAAATAGTAGCGGCCAAAAACGCATGCACGCCCCTAGCATTGTGAAGTACTAGGGGTGTCGATCGGGTAATGCCGGTGAATCTTGTACAGTTAATAACTGTTAATGACTTGTTTCGCTACGAGAATTGCAATGGCTTTAGTTGTCAGGGGCTTACAAGGTGTACATTTATACAAGTGTATACCTCCTTAATCCCTTAAATATTTGGAGCACTATCATGCGATCAACTACACAAATCCGTTCGTCTATCAAATCAATCACTTCTAACTCAGCTAAACTGCGCGACAAGTACCACGCGGTTCTCTGTGAAGTGGCCGGCCATACATTCGAGCAAGGCGATCCGCGTATGTTTGACGCCATCCTCGACGGCGCAAGCGGTATGAATAAGAAGGTTATGGTCAAGTGGATCAAGGCCAACGGCTTTACCGGCTTCAATGCTGAAGGTAAGGCCGTGTTGAATAAGTCAGCCCGTAAAAGCGCGGATTTTGCCGACGGTGACGCCGTTGTTGAATACCTAATGGGCCAAACGCCATGGTATGAAGCTGAAGACAGCACTGCGAAGGCCGTAAAAGACCTCGACGTTCATGCTCTCTTGGCCGCTGCGCTGAAACGTATGGACGCTATGGACGCCAAAGAAGACGGTGCCAAGCTGACTAACAGCAACCCGGCCGCCACGGCTGAACTATTCAACTTGTTAGCAGAGCGTGCCCAACGGCTTGCGGCATAATCAATCAATCAACCTATTAGGGGGTAACACCATGCCAGAAGTAAACCAGCTACAACTCGCCGCGCTTAAACGTAAGTGGGCCCAAGACGGTCAAGGGGTATCCTTTTACCAATTCCTAACGACTGTTCAACCCGGCCATGATTGCGTAATGGTCAAATGGTCAGGGATGTGGCTAGGCATCGAAACTGATGGATATTGCCACTCATGATAAAAGTGACGGTGACTAGACAGCAAAAGCTTGTCTAGTCGATTGTCTAGTCGATTGTCTAAATACAAAACACGGCTACAAGCCCCATTCTATATAGTTATAAGTAATAATATTAATTCTATTTAGACAATAAGACAGCCATAATTATTAGTCAGCACTTTGGAACACTTGTATCACCAATTTGAAAATCGCGGTAGTCCATCTTGCAACTACGCCTACTTTGCCCACTACTGCTGGGCGCTGTCTTATTGTCTAATTGTATATAAATCAATGACTTACAAGCGTACCTCTGTCTAATTAGATTGTCTAATTAGCACCGCTGTCTAGTCGCCGTACCTATTCGTACCTATCCGCCTGAAAACACATGGTTGCCTTGTGCATCCATATACATCCACCTGCGACACCTAACAGATACCTAGCGCACCACATTTTGGTCTGCTATCTGTTAACGTGTAACCATAAGGGGCACCACCATGCCAGATGCTTTTATCAACCGGCATAAACGGCGCGACCATGCCAAACTGCGCCAACGACTCATCAACGCCGCTGGCCAAACACTGACCTGCGTAGCACTAGGTCTGTTCGTGGCGTTTATCACCATCAACTGGCTAAGTGGGTGTGGCGAACGTTTCCCCACTGATGCTGTCGGCAACTACATCCAAGGCGAGTGTATCTATCCCGCTGACCTATGGAAGTGACCTACGCCGTACGACCCCACGGCACCAAGTGGCAAATCGTACACATCCCCACCGGCACCAAGATGGAAGTAGACATGCGTTATCGTTCGTATGCCTGCGCTCTGTGCCGAAAATATAACGAGTTCCGACAATAGGAGCACCACCATGTCCAANTCAAGCTACACCAAAACCTTGCAGCAGTGGTTTGCCCACTATGGCTTTCCCGATTGTCCGCTGACCGACCAAGAGCTTGCCTACCTTTGGCGGCACGATTTCNGNGNNGAGCAGGCNTACAGTATCGGNTGTGANGTCAGCAGCGGGTTTGCCTTCAACGACTGCGCCACCGACACGAAGGAGCACCACCATGACCAGAATACGTAACACCATGACCAGAATACGTAACGACGAGGTGCGTGACTACGTAGACCGCCGCGAACCGTTCCACACCAAAGACAGTACATCGTACGCACTGTTTTCAGGCAAAGGGCGCTACGTCGTGTTCGTCTATGGATTCAATAACCCGCTGTACGTCTACGATGACGATCTTGAGGTGTGGTTCGGTAATGCCGACACCCACGAGACAGCATCTGAGTCACTCAAGGCCGAAACAATAGCGTCAGACGTCAAGATAAACTGGCTGACCCACGAGGACACGAGAGCACTGATCGACGCTGGATCGTACGCCGCGCACTGCACTCGCCGAATTCTTAATCAACAGCAGTAGGAGGAGCACCATGCCTAAGATAAGCAATAGAGAAGTNNGGNCGTATGTCGATCGGCGCGAGGAGTTCGTGACCAACAACGGCACGATCATTTCGGACACCACGTTTAGCGGTGATATTGACGATGCCACTGCGCTGCCCGCCGACAAGGGTAAAGGGTTCTACATCGTTTACTCATACGGCAAGCACTTTCCGATGTTTGCCTATGATGAGACAGCAGCCCAGTGGTTCGGCAATGGCAGCAAGTATAGCCATACAACGACGCGCCACCAGAGCCACGCCAGACCGTCAACCGACGACATACTGTGGCTAGACCATGACGGTATGCTCGACCTCCTTTGGGAAGGATCATACGCCGCATACTGTGCCGCAAGGATACTCAAGAAAGCATCATAACCCTTAACCCGTTGACACCTTATGTGTTTACATGTAATCATATCAATTCAACTGCGCCCACCTAAGGGCACACAGGAGAACCACAATGGCTTCAATAAACGAGTGCAAGACCACCATCGCGGCAATGTTCCGCAAATCCCCCAAAGTAGTGCCAATGATCCACGGCGCACCCGGCATGGGCAAGTCAGATGCCTGCCTCCAGATAGCCGACGAGCTGGGCATACCTCACGACAGGGTG
>JGI20153J14295_10002235_pt1 | contig 14027 bp, 13 predicted proteins | sample COG_03_FD_14295 | JGI IMG/M metagenome (IMG submission 14295) | reverse complement strand
CCAAATTGTCTCAGCGCTATATTACCGACCGCCAGCTGCCGGACAAAGCCATTGACCTTATCGATGAGGCGGGCAGCCGCATCCGCATGGAAATTGATTCCAAGCCTGAAGAAATGGACCGCCTCGAGCGACGTTTAATCCAACTCAAGATTGAACGAGAAGCGGTTAAAAAAGATAAAGATGAAGCCTCGCGCAAGCGCCAGCAAAAACTCGAAGATGACATTGCCGAATTGGGCGCAGAATATTCCGACCTTGAAGAAATCTGGAAAGCGGAAAAAGCCTCTATGCAGGGGTCGACCCATATCAAAGCCGAACTTGAACAGGCCAAGGTGAACCTTGAAGCAGCCCATAGATCAGGCGATCTTGAAAAGATGGCGCAGATTCAATACAGCATTATTCCCGAGTTGGAAAAGCAGCTAGCCACCGCCAATAGTGAAGTTCAGGTTGAAAAACGCCTATTGAGAAACAAGGTCACCGAAGAAGAAGTGGCGGAAGTGGTTGCCAAGTGGACCGGCATCCCAGTCTCGAAAATGCTCGAAGGAGAGCGCGATAAACTGCTGCGCATGGAAGATTCACTGCACCGGCGTGTCATGGGTCAGAGCGAAGCCGTAGTCGCTGTTTCCAACGCCGTACGCCGTTCACGGGCCGGGCTCTCAGATCCCAATCGACCCAATGGCTCGTTCCTGTTTTTAGGCCCCACAGGCGTGGGTAAAACCGAACTCTGTAAATCGCTAGCCGAATTTTTGTTCGATAGCGAAGAGGCCATGGTGCGTATCGATATGTCCGAGTTTATGGAAAAGCACTCGGTGGCAAGATTGATTGGCGCGCCTCCCGGGTATGTGGGCTACGAAGAGGGAGGCTATCTCACCGAAGCTGTGCGCCGTCGACCCTACTCAGTACTGCTGCTGGATGAAATTGAAAAAGCCCATACAGATGTATTTAATATTTTACTCCAGGTCTTGGACGACGGCCGCTTGACCGATGGTCAGGGCCGCACAGTGGATTTTAAAAATACTGTGATTGTGATGACCTCGAATCTGGGCTCCGACGTGATTCAAATGCTCGCCGGTGAAGAAAACTATGATGTGATGAAGTCGGCGGTGATGGATGTGGTCAGCGGCCACTTCCGCCCAGAATTTATCAACCGTGTCGACGAAGTAGTGGTCTTCCATCCCCTGGCCAAAGATCAGCTCCGCGGCATCGCTAGCATCCAGATCGATTTGCTGCGCAAGCGTTTAGCAGAGCATGAACTGCAGCTTACGCTCAGTGATGAGCTATTGGATAAACTCCTCGAAGCAGGATTTGACCCAGTCTATGGTGCCAGGCCCTTAAAGCGAGTGATTCAACAGCTGATTGAAAACCCCCTTGCCCAGAGTATTCTCTCCGGCCAATTTGCTCCGGGAGCAGAGATAAAGGGAGCCTTGGAGGAGGGTGTGGTGGTATTCGGTTAGTCCGTTATTGCTATAGATAGCCAACCAGCGGATCGCCGCCAGAATAGCTCGACAGGCTGGCAAGGGAGTCAATAAACAGGTGAAACAACTCTGCCTGAGACGACACATCTAACTTGGCATAGCTATTTTTGCGGTGCAGTTTGACGGTCTCCGGAGAAATCCCCAAGCGCTCGGCAATTGACTTGGTCGAATGGCCATGGAGAAAAAGCTGCACTACTTGGGTCTCGCGGTCGGTCAAGTAAGCCGTGCCAAAATGCTTTAGTGCACTATCTAACTGACTGGGCAACTTATTATCAGAGGCCTGCTGCGGGCTATTTACTGCAGCCCACTGCAGTTTGCACAGCGTCTCTATGGCCTCAGTAATATCCTCTAACAGGCTAACTTGGACGCGGTTAAAGGGTTGTGAAAAGGTCAGGCGACTCATGGAAATATTAATAAACTGATCCTCTGAGAGATGGAAGATAAAACCAACCTCATCTTTAATTTCCGTATATCGAAAGTAGCTGCGGTAATACTCGGTTTCCTCAAAACCGCTGGGAGCCAGGTCAGACAAACGATGCAAGCCGTCGGCACGATTGTCTACCGCAGCGCGGTAAAAGGGGTCGAGCAAGAACGTGCCATTGACGAAGGTGTCGATCTGCCGCTTTATTTCAACAGGAGGAATGTCGTTATACAGCAGCAGTGGCTGCTTATCGTGGCGATAATGCAAGATAACCGCATTGTCAAAAGGCACCAAACTCCTAAGTAGATGCACCAGCAGGGAGGGCAGCCGCTTGCTGCCAATCTCGGGCATGATGGCCGCTAGATGGCTGCTAAACTCGCGCAGGTGACTGGTCAAAATAAGCTGCTCAAGATGGACTGCTCAGGTTTGGCTAGCCGCCGGACTAGCCCTGTTCTTGGAACTGAGTCGAATCAACAAATATCAACCTTACCGCCAGACAATCTGCCGAGGGCTCCATGCAAAGCATCATCACATTGAGGTTGCCTTGAATCTCCACACCAGAGGGAAGGTTAAACACTATACCGCCAGTGGCTTCATTGGTTAGCGTACGTAAATCCTTAAGCTCTTTATCCTTGCGCACTTCAGTCTGAAACTTCTGCAACATCGCATTCAGAGACAACTCAAAATTAGGATAGTTAAACTGACCCTTATACTCGCTGCGATCAAGCTCCATCTTGATCGGAATCTTAACACCGCTGGTCTCACCGGAAAGCTCGCCAGATCTAACAGAAGCGCCTTGCTTTAGCTCTTTAAAAAGCTTTTTTGCGTTTTCGGGGCTTTGGTTTTTAAAGCCGGCCACCAGCAGGTTGGCGCCGAGGTTAAAGAGCTTGCGAGCATCGATATTGATGGCTTGCTGTTCAGTCTGAGTATCAGTCATAGTCGGTTACTAATTTAGTTAATTGTGGTTGAATTGACACAGGACTCTACCGCAAAGTCAGAGCAAATGTAATAGCTGTGTGAGTCATCGGATAAACCGTTGGAATCGTACAAATGTTACAACGCATAGGGGATACCCATGGCCAACAGTAGCAGCCAGCTAAATTCTTCAATAGACGCCGCATCAGTACCCGCAGTCACTGGGCTCACTGATAGCGAGGTGTCGCGTGTAATCGAAATGGCATGGGAAGACCGCACACCGTTTGAAGCCATCGAGGGCCTGTTCAAGCTCAATGAATCGGCGGTCATCTCATTGATGCGCCGCACCATGAAGCCGCGGTCATTTCGTCTCTGGCGCAAACGCGTCACAGGCCGAAAAACCAAGCATCTGCAACTGCGCTCGCCAGACGTCAGTCGCGGCTACTGCCCCACTCAATACAAGCGCGGCTAAAGGGCACTCAACAATGAAAACTATTCGCCATAACATCATCGCCAGCTGCCTCTGCCTGTTTTTGATACCCAGCACCATTGCCCTGGAGCCCCTGATGATCGATAACTTTGAATCCGACCCACAGCTTCGCTGGTCCTACGTCAGCGATCAGGTCATGGGCGGAGTCTCTCAAGGCAGAGTCGTCTTCAAGGAAGACCAAGGCGAACAGTATGCTCATATGACAGGACAGGTCAGCACCGAAAATAATGGCGGCTTTATCCAGCTGCGCAAAGCCATCCCGAAGAAAACCATCGACACCGCCTCTGGTGCCTATCTAAAAGTACGTGGCAATGGCCAGCAGTACTTTCTGCACCTGCGCACCAGTGGCACATTGCTGCCCTGGCAGTACTATCAAGCAAGCTTCACTACAACAGACCAGTGGCAGATCGTTAAAGTGCCCCTCACAGACTTCGCCCGCTCAGGGCAGTGGCTGAGTGACGTGGTCAACCCCAAATCCATCCGCAGTATCGGCATTGTTGCCTTCGGCAGAGAGCACAGCGCTGACATTCAAATCGCAGAAATCGGTTTTTATTGATCTGCGTCTAGTTTCGAGCCCGTTAAAACCCATATATTTTTCCTGACTCAATTTTTCGTCTGTGTTGAGGTGCGCATTCTCGTCTGCATAACGTTTTTGTACACGAACAACCGGTCTTTGGAAATGGCAGAAATAAAGCAATTCCCTTCATGGAAGGATGGTTCTAACAGTCCGATTATTGACATAAAAAATGGTTCAAAAATGGCTCCTGCACCGCCCGCTAATAGTATGTCGGTGTGACATTGATCTAGCGCTTGATTTACACATACTGGCAAATTGCTATCAGTAATCAGGCAGGATTCTGCCCCTGATCCACGGTTACGTGTAATTGTTGAACACTATCTTCTTAAATATGATTTTTCATACCACCATTGTCTTATAAGGATTTTGAAGTATGACGTTACAGTGTCAATCGTTGCTGAAAATGGGTTACCAAAAACCAGTTAATTTTCTCGAGGCCGGAGAGCTTGTTATTTCCGAAGATGCAGATGATCAAACCTTGGGTATTTTGACAAGCCAAATTGATTACATCCGGAATTTGAGTAGTGTTGAAACGGTTGAGGAGTTTCATGCCGAAATTATGCAAATACTTACAGGGCTTGGGTTTAGCGATTACGCATTAATCTGTAAGACTGGCGTGGGTACTATTGAGGCACCTCACAGCTCACTTCCTGATGAATTATTTAAAGCTTACGAGGACGAGGGTTACTGTCGTTTCGACATGGTACTAGATTACATTCATTGCGGGATAGGCGATCCAATTCTCCTGTCTATGGTGACAGATACGATTAAAAGCTCACCGGTCATGACCTACACCTTCAAGAAAAACGAAGAGATATTGGAGCTCTATAACAGCTACGGTGTGAGTAATGCTTACATTATCCCGGTAAGAAGTACCAAGAAATTTAGTCAGGATCGAGGTGTTTTAACGGTTATGGCGATTGGTATGGATGATGCGGAATTCCGCGTCAAGGCAAAACGCTACGGCCCATTATTAAAGGTGCTTGCGGATGCCATTAGCTTTTTCAATGAACAGAGGTTTAACCACATCAGACCTGAAAACGAAATTAAACCCAAAGCCTTACGCTTGCTCTCCACCATGGCCAAGTTTGATCTTTCACTGGCTGAGGCAGCAGACGACCTATGTATCAGTCTCGATACTGCAAACAAGCATATGGCATTGGCAAAAAAAACGCTGGGAACAGGATCTCAGGCACATGCGGTCTATCTGGCAATAAGAAAAGGCCTCATTCAACTGTAGATAAAAGGGTCGGCACAGACTCTGTTTAGATAGATAAAAATAAGCTCCAGGGAGGAACGTGCTATTTATGAAAGCACTCGTAGATCAATATCAAAGAACCTTAGTGAGCTTCTTTATGCGAAGATCACGTAATGCATGGGACGCGGAAGAACTCACTCAAGAGGTATTTTGTAAGATTTGGAAGCGCCGCGATATCGCACTCAGCGACTACAGCGATGCTTATATGTTTACCATCGCGTGGAGTGTGCTGCGCGATCGACTGCGCAGAGAGAAGGTCCGGCACCATGGTATGCATATTGAGTATGTTGAGGAGTTAGCGCGGGAGGATCCAGTAACGCCACAGGATATAGTTTGTGGTCAAGAACTCTATGAATATTATCTCAGATTACTAGAGAGCCTCAGTCCTCGAGTTCGTGAAGTTTTTATACTGAGTCGCTATGAAAGTTTGACCTATATTCAGATCGCCAAGCACTGTGCTATTAGCGTAAGTGCGGTGGAAAAATATATGATGATTGCACTTAAGCGCATGAAGGAAATGCTCAAGGAGCCCCAATGATCAACGCTAGTGATAGACCGGCTGAGAGTGTTGAACCCGCACTCACCGAAAGCCAGGCCGAGAAATGGTTTATCCGACGTGGCTCTGGCGATATCAGTGATACTGAAATTGCCGATTACCAGTTGTGGTTGCAGGCCGATTCAAAGCATAGGCGTGCCTATGAGGAGCTAGAAGCTCTGTGGCATATAACGGGCAGTTTTTCAAACACCGCAGAAATTACTGCCGCCCGACAGACCGTTCTGCGAAATCCTGTGGTTAACAATCTAATCAGCACAACAGAGCGCCCTGGACTGTTTGAGTCTCTTCGCGTTCGCTGGGTTCATATGGCTGTCGCTGCTTCATTTGTTATGCTCGCCCTCGGCAGCCTGCATTTGGGTTACGGCACAAGTTCGAAGGTAACTGTTGTAGGGGATGTTTACGAAACTCGCATTGGCGAACGTAAAACGTTTCAACTCAGTGATGGATCAGTTATCTTCCTTGACACTCAGACGCGGATTATCGCCGATTTTACCTCTGAGGCAAGGCGAATTAATCTTGTGCGCGGTCAAGCACGCTTCAATGTGGCTCACGATGCGTACCGACCTTTCAGTGTGATGGCCGGTGCCGGGAAAATTACTGCCTTAGGTACTGCTTTCGTGGTCAAGAAGACCCCCTCTGATGTATTGGTTACCCTAATCGAGGGCAAGATAGCTGTCGAGCAACAAGACCAGATGGCAACTATTACTCACGCACCTTCGCAACCTGAGCATATTGGACAGCAGCTGGCCTACTCTAGAAAAGGTATTTCAAAAGCGAATATTGTCGATATTCCTCAGTCTGTCGCGTGGCAAGACGGTAAGTTGGTATTTGAAAACAACACCCTCGCCGAAGTGGTATCGGAGCTAAATCGTTATGCGAAGAAAAAGATCGTTATTGGTGATCGATCATTGAGATCAATTCGGATGACTGGGGTTTTCAATGTCGGACCAGGTGGCAATGCACTCCGAGTACTACAAAATTATTTTTCACTCCAACTTACCACTGACCAGCGTGGAAATTTAGTTCTTACCCCGAGTAAGGACATTACAAATTCTGCAGTAAGTAATATTCAGTCCAAGGTATAAAATTCCAGTAAGGCGCGTCTATGGATAGCATAAGTTGATGCTAAGGGTTTCTTATAGTTGCTTTTGATTGACGTCAAGCTTGGCGGTTAGTTTTTCCAGTCGGAAATTTCGTCAACAGCTTTGGCGCTATCAAATTGAATAGAGCATGAGTCGCCGCGTAAATTGCTGGGATAACGCTCCAATGGAACGATTTTTCAGGAGTCTTAAATCGGAGTGGATTCCGGCGCTTGGCTACAGTAACTTTATCTAGGCCAAACACCAGGTTACAGATTACTTGGTTGGGTATTACAGCCAGACCAGGCCTCATCGACGTAATGGAGGATTAAGTCCAAATACTTCCGGGCAGTTGTATTGGACGACCCACTAAACCGTGGCCAAACTTACGTGACCACTACAAAATGACCTCTGATTTATACTACTTTTGCGCTCTCAATCTCGTCGTTATCTCGCGTTAAACCCTATTTGCAAGCCATAGGCGTCCTTGACATGTCTGCAGGGCTGATAAATGATTGCTGGACGATTATTCATGACTTCAGTTCACCCTAACGATCAGCAGGTATTCTTATGACGGACACAGCAGCGCGCACCACCCAGGGACGAGGACAGCTCTATGGTAGTATTCTTGACACCATAGGCAATACGCCTTGCGTCAAGATCAATAGGCTGGCGCCATCTCATGTCGATTTGTACGTTAAAGCAGAATTTTTTAATCCCGCTGGATCGGTCAAGGATCGTCTAGCTATCAGTATTATTGAAGAGGCTGAGCGCAGCGGCGAGCTGAAGCCCGGGCAGACTGTTATTGAGGCAACCAGTGGTAACACCGGTGTTGGGTTAGCAATGGTCTGTGCGGCCAAGGGCTATCCCTTTATTGCCACCATGCCTACCAGTGTTTCCATAGAACGTCGCAAACTGATGCGTTTCTTGGGCGCCAAGGTGATTTTGACCCCGAAAGCGGAAAAGGCCATGGGCTGTTATCTCAAGGCAATCGAATTGGCTGAGGCCAATGGATGGTTTTTAGCCCGTCAATTTGAAACCGATGCCAACGCAAAGATTCATGCTAATACTACCGCGCAAGAAATTCTCAATGACTTCAGTGACAGTAACCTTGATTACTGGGTGACTGGCTATGGTACCGGCGGAACTTTTTCGGGTGTTGCTCAGGTTTTGCGTGAGAAGCGCCCGGAGACGCAAATTATTCTCAGTGAGCCGAGCAATGCCCAGCTGATTGATAGCGGCACGCCTCAAGAGCGCAGGGCAGACGGATCTCCTGCTGGCAGTCATCCGGCGTTTCAGCCCCATATGATTCAGGGTTGGACCCCAGACTTTATTCCCAATGTTCTGCAGCAGTCGATCGACGCCAAACGCTTCGACCAGCTGGTGCCAATCGATGGGGAGCAGGGCATCGCCGCCTCTCGGGCACTGGCGCAAAAAGAAGGTATTTTCACCGGTATTTCCGGTGGCTGTACCTTTGCCGTGGCACTGCAATTGGCCGAGACGGCCAAGCCCGGTAGTGTGATTCTGTGTATGTTACCGGACACCGGAGAACGATACCTGTCTTCACCACTGTTTGACGGTGTGGACGAAGAGATGGATGCCGATGAGCTGGCGCTGTCGCTGTCGACACCAAGTTTTCATCTCGACGAATAGTGGTCCATCGAAAAGCTATTTTTGACGTTTTTCAAAAGCCTCCAGCTGCTCTGCAGTGGCTGGAAGCTGATACTTCGCCTTCCACTGACTGTAGGGCATGCCATAGATCGCTTCCCGAGCTTGAGCATCGGTAAGCGCCATATTCCGTTCCTCAGCTGCAGCCAGATACCATTTNCCTAGGCAGTTGCGGCAAAATCCCGCCAGAATCATCAGATCAATATTCTGTACATCTTTGTTGTTATCCAAATGTTCCAATAGCTTTCTAAAGGTTGCTGCTTCGAGCTCTGTGGCATTGGTCATATTAGGTCTCTTTCTAAAAAGTGGGCTTTTCCGCAGAGGTTTCGCGGGCGGTTTTGTATTGGGTTGTTTGGCGCAGTACTTTCGCGTTTCAGAATGCCAGATAGTTTAGCCTCTTTAGCGTTCTAGCGGCAGTCTCAGAGTAAATACGTCGAGCGGGGTTGTCTGCGGGTTTAAGTGGATGCAGGGGTGTCATGGGGAGTCGATGCTGATGTAGTATTGAATCAATGACGGCAGTTCAGACCTAGCAACTTTAGACGCCGCAATAAGAACATAACAGTAAAAAAAATAACTGAGGGGATCTGCCCATGACACTTAAGAAACTATTACTGCTTGGTCTAGCGACTACTTTAAGCGCGACTCTGATTGCCTGTAGTGGCGAAGATCAGACTGTATCTGAGCCGATCGCTGCCGCGGTTGATTCAACACCAGGCCTGACCGATGGTGCTTACGCTCTAATCTCTGTGGATGTCACCGAAAATGGTGAAGTGTCCAGCTATTTGCGCGATCAAATGAAAATTTACACTCAAGATCGCTTTATGTTTGCCTTTTACAACGACCTCACTGACAAAGTTGATGCCGGCACTGGCTACACCCATTGGGTTGATGGTGTATTGGTTGAGACGCCGATTGCCAATCAGGACGGTGCACTTAAAGATCTGAGCTTTGACTTAACCATTACACCAACTGAAGCGGGCTTTACTCAGAGCCTGAAGGGTATGAAGTACGGCGAACGCAGCGTCAATATGGTCGAGCAGTGGAAAACCCTGTCTAATAAAACCACTGTATATGACGGCCTGTGGAAGCTTGATGGGCGCGCTTCTGAAGGGGACCAATGGGGCGATTTTATGGAAATGAAGTTGATTGGTGGCGGCCACTTTATTTTTTTCCAAAGCATGGTGATTGAGGGTGAATCGATAAAGCACTTTGGTTTTGGTTCTTTTGACGTCGACGAAGCCGGTCATGTTGTTGAGACTGGTATAACTAGTTCTATCGAAGGTTTTGCGGGTACTGAATCGAAACTCAAGATGCAGTTGATTGATGATAATCATATGAGCCAGTCCTTTGAGTATAAGGGTGACACTGTTACTCAAACCTACGTTAGAATCTAAACCACAAGAACTTTCACTCCAAATAGCTTTAACCCTATGCCTGAATCATCGCGGTTCAGGCATTTTTGCTACCGCCCGGGGCCTTACCGGGCTTTTCTTCTTTTATTTGCTCCTAACTGACTTTTATCCCAATCGTTTATTTCAATTTTTTGTGGCAATAGACCTGCTGTAGGTGGGATTTTTTGCGTGAATATCTATAAGTCGAAAAGATCTTCTTAAAACTGGGGGCGCAGAGCTCGATTGTTGCGCGAGTCTGGCTAATTATTAGCCCTTGAGGCACGAGTATTCATGGCAGCGGATATACCTTTTGATGAAGTCAGTCGTCTGAGCGCTTTGCGTGAGCTCAATATTCTCGATACTGCAGCGGAGAAGGAATTTGATGAGCTAACGGTGTTGGCAGCACAGATTTGTCAAGCTCCCATCGCATTGATATCGCTGATTGATGAGCAGCGCCAGTGGTTTAAGTCGCGAGTCGGTCTCAACCTGACTAAAACCCCTAGGGACATTGCCTTCTGTGCCCATGCCATTCTGCAACCCAACAGGCTGTTGGAAGTGCCGGATACCCAGCTTGATAACCGCTTTGCAGACAATCCTCTGGTGTTGGAGGCACCTAATATTCGATTCTATGCGGGGGCCCCTCTGATAGACACAGATGGTTATGCACTGGGTACTCTCTGTGTGATCGACCATGTGCCACGCAAGCTAGCCGAAGCCCAGCGAGCGGCCTTGACTGTGCTGAGTCGAGCCATTGTGCAACAAATCGAATTGCGCCGACGTCTGCAGCGGATAAAAAACTCCACAGGTAAGCTGCTCAGTCACAACAATCGTCTAGAAGCCGAGGTTAAGATTGGCGCCGCCACCCTTGAAGACGAGGTGGTGATGCATAATGAATCTGAACTGCTATCACGGCAGATCCTCGATCGCGCCCTAGATGGCGTGATTAATCTTGATCAGCATGGCAGAGTCACCTATTGGAATGCTGAGGCCGAGCGTATCTTTGGCTATTCATCGGAGTATGCCCACAGCAGGGATATTATTGAGATGATATTGCCCGCCCATCACCATCTTGTTGTCCGGGAGCTAATGGAGCAGTTTTTGTTAACTGGGACGGGCAAGGAAAATCATCGACGCTTCAAAATTAATGCGCTGCGCGCAGACGGTGCCAAGGTGCCAGTGGAGATTTCGGTGATCGTTCTGCAGCGCTTTGGTGAATATTTTTTCAATGGTTTTGTTCGAGATCTCACCGAACACAACAAGAACATTGAAGAGCTGCGTATCTCTGAGATCACTTTCAACAGCCAAGACGCAATTATTATCACTGATGCAGAGATCAAAACCCTGCGCGTCAACCAGAAAGTTTTAGATATTACCGGCTACACATCTGCAGACCTAGTTGGCTTGGAGCCCAGTCTATTGTCATCAACTATGCAGAGTGAACAATTTTATACAGATATGTGGCGGACTATTGAAACCTCAGGGAGTTGGGAAGGGGAGGTCTGGGACCAACGCAAAAACGGTGAGCTGTTCCCACTGCAAATTGCCATCACTGCGATTCACGATGCCAAAGCTCGGGTGACCAATTATGTATTTTCTTTTTCCGATATCACCGCCAACAAAAGAGATGCGGATGAAATTCATAAGCTGGCTTATTTTGATCCACTAACCCACCTTCCTAATCGCCGTGCTCTGATTGATCGCCTATCTCAAAGATTGAATTCCTGTGGTGTCGATAGTAAAACTCTGGGCTTATTAATTGTCGATCTGGATAACTTTAAAGATATTAACGACGCTCTGGGCCACCATGTGGGAGATAAAATTCTGATTCGAGCCGCCCAGAGATTGCGTGATTCTGTGGCTAGTGAGGATACGGTTGCCCGTATTGGCGGTGATGACTTTGTTGTGGTTTTGGACAGCTTAGACCTCAATGTAGAGAGGGCAAAAGCCCAGGTAGATACTATTGCCGCCTACATCCTCGCCAGTCTCAATAGACCTTACCAGATCGACAAGCAGGCAATTCGCTGCACTGCCAGTATAGGCGTTGCTCTCGCCGATAAGGATCAAACTTCAATGGAAGAACTACTCAAACAGGCTGATATAGGGCTCTTTCAAGCGAAAACGTCGGGTCGCAATCGAATGTGCTTTTTCGATCCGGCTATGGCGCAGACGGTAACGCTCCAGGCGCAATTGGCTAATGCGCTGCACAGCGCGGTGCAAGAGCGGCAGTTTGAGCTCTATTATCAGATCCAAGTGGATAGCCAAAACCGCCCTGTGGGTGCCGAGGCGCTTATCCGCTGGGAGCACCCGCAGTTGGGAATCGTATCACCGAATGATTTTATTCCCCTCGCTGAAGCCTCAGATATTATTCTGCCGATTGGTCTCTGGGTACTAGACANNGCCTGCGCCCAGCTCAAGTCCTGGCAGAGTNATCCTNNNACCTGCTGGTTGAGTATCGCGATNAATATCAGCCCGCGNCAGTTTCATCAGNNAGATTTTGTCGATACNGTATTGCANGCNATTGNCCGCTGGGATATTTCTCCCGGNTCGNTNAAGCTCGAANTNACCGAGACAGTGATCCTCGACAANACCAATGAAACCATTGAAAAAATGNATCAANTNAAGCGNGCTGGCGTGGAATTTGCCCTGGATGACTTTGGTACCGGTTACTCGTCTCTGTCCTATTTAACTCAGCTGCCCCTGTCGCAGCTGAAAATGGATCAATCCTTTGTGAGCAAAATTGGTATCAAAGAGAGCGACGATATTATTGTTCAGACAATCCTTGCGATGGCCAAGAGCTTGGCTATTAAAGTGATTGCCGAAGGTGTCGAAACTGAGGCTCAGCGGAGCTTCTTAGCAAAGCTTGGCTGCCCACTATTTCAAGGTTATTTATTTGGCAAGCCGGTGCCTATCGCCGAGTTTGAAAAGTTACTTTTAAGTCACTTAAATAAAGCCAAATAACCATTTCAGCTCGGCTACTAATGCCCCTGTGTTGCTGACTTCAGTTTGTCCGACTCTGCTTCACTTGGCTTTATTTGGTTATAGCGTCGTCCAGCAAAGCGCTGGCATCGGCAACGCCGCCAGCATTGATGACATTGGTATAACCCATGGCTTCAACCAGTGTTTTAGCCTGTCCTGAGCGATTGCCGCTGCGGCAGTAGAGGTAGAGCTGTTGGCTTTTGTCGGGAACCAGTTGCTCAATGTTGGCAGCGACCAGTTGCAGTTCTATATGCTGTGCCGAGGCTAGGTGCCCCGAGTTCCACTCTTCTGTGGTTCGAACATCGATAATCATTGGGTGGTTGTCTCCTTGGGTTGCGCTAGCCCAAAGACTCAGCGCGCAGACCATTTTTAATAGTAAAGGCTTCATTGGTTACCCTCTCTTATTTTGGCTCTACTGTACTGCCATGGCTGTAGTGCTGCAATAGTAGCGTGGGGCTAGATGATACCTGTAATATTATATGGATATAAATAGCGTCATCATTGTATGATCTCCCGTTTTGTTAGCTAGGTTTGGCAGCTGTAACCCAAGAAGATTGCAGCTGTTGGCCCGAAGAAAAATAGTCATTAAGGTAACAGCATGAATAATATCTCAGACGAAGAGCTACTGGCCCTGCAAGCAGCCCATGTTGAAGTCACGACCTCTCAATGGCAGCAGGTTAGAAGACGGATTCTTATCCGTGCGCTGGTAGTGATCGGCTTGATACTTTCGAGAGCGTTGCTGTTGCATCTCTTCCCTCAAACTTATGAACCCCTTGTGTTTGGTTCTTCTGCTGTTGCTGCTGCTGATCTGCAATCGCTGATTGCTGCAAGACTATGGGTGGGCGCTGGTCTGGGGGGGATATATTTCTATGCGTTAATGACAAACAGTTACATAAGATCTGTATCCGTTCTTGCGTTGATGGTTCCTGTTACTTTGATTTGGGCGGATTTACAGATGTTTCTAATCTCATCTTTCCCCGAGTTTACACCAGTAGTAACAATCGGTTTTGGATTGCGCTTGGTAGCGATTTATCTTCTCGCGATGAATTACGTTGATATTAGGCGCTGATTAGCCAAGCTCTTTGTCGCACAAGTTATCGCCCAAGTTATTTTGCAATTGCAGCTTGGCGACCAGTATTAGCCATGCAGGTTATCTGACTTCTAACAACCTGCTCCCTGACAGCTACTTCTTATCCTCTCATCACTCTCGAGAAGCTATAGAAC
>JGI20153J14295_10002231_pt1 | contig 14046 bp, 10 predicted proteins | sample COG_03_FD_14295 | JGI IMG/M metagenome (IMG submission 14295) | reverse complement strand
CGTCAGTCGGGCAAGCATCAGCGAATTGACCGCCGGGGTATAGGTTGCCAACGGTCACGAAGGTGCTGTAGTCAGCCGGTGCATAAAACGGCAACAAGAACGGATTGCCGGTTCCAGGATAGTAGTTAAAGCCACAACCGAGAGTATCGATAATAACCTGCTGCTGCTCACTACCGCTTTTCTCATCTTCGCTGTAACGCAAGCCTGCAGTAATCACCAGATCCTCATTCACCTGCCAGTCCAGCTGTCCGTAGATAGCTGTAGTCTGCGCGTCTAACTCACCAGTCTGAGAGTAAAACGCCTGCTCTGGATTGGCTTTGGGTGCATAGGTAGGCAGTGTAATAACATTGGTTAAATAGGGATTGTCATAATCATGCAAGGTGTAAGGCTGAAGCAACTCACTGTCATAATAGAACAGACCCGCAACCCAGCTAACCGCGCCATCGCCTTTAGAAATAAACTGAATTTCATGCTGGGTGTATTCTTCAATCTGCGTAATTTCTTCAGTGTAGGAGACTAGGCTGGAAGTGCCGTCATAGTCCTTCTCTCCCGTCCATTCCATCTCAGAGGAGCCATTGAGTATGCGCACAGTCATGCTATCCAGTTCAATATCTAAAGTAGATTGAAAGTTATAGTTATCACTCAGGTGCACCGAACCCTGGAAATCGGAATCTATATCAAAGGGATCAGCCGCGCTGGGTGATACTGCCAGAGATGAAAACAGCTCAGGGTTAACCACCAACTCACCTAGCTTTAATGGGCCAGTAGTGAAATTAGCACCGAGATTCTGGAAACCGATGGTTTCATTATCAAAGCTTGCGTCAGTGGCACGGAAGTTCCAATTGACGTTATCAGTAACATCCACATTTAACTGGACCTCGGAGTAAGACTCATCGCGACCTATTGGGTCGTCACCGGATACATTGGTATAGAAGCTATCCTGAGTGGTCTTTGAATGGTGCGCAAAATAACGCACCTTCTCATTGATCGGCCCTGATACAGTGAACTGGCCAACTCTAGAACTGTAGGAGCCCGCATTAAAGCGAATAGTGCCTTCAAATTCTTCACTGGGGCGTTTAGAGATAACATTGATTGCGCCACCTGTAGTGTTTCTGCCGTAAAGTGTGCCCTGAGGGCCACGCACAACTTCAAGACGTTCGATGCGATCGACACCGGCTAACAGCGCACCGGATTCATTACTGTAGAAACCATCGGTGTAGATTCCTACGCCCGGCTCTGTCCCCAACACACTGGTCTCACGGCCAATGCCTCGGATATAAATTCGATTGCCTTCTCCGCCACCAGCGGCTTCCTGATAGGACATACTCGGCGTGAAGTTGGAAATATCCTGAATTGAAACAATGCCCAAATCGGACATCTGGTCGCCTGTGAAGGCTGTGATTGCAACAGGCGTGTCTTGCAGAGTTTGCTCGCGCTTCTGAGAGGTGACAATAATCTCCTCCATCAAACCTGAAACTTGCTGAGCCTGAACTTGCATGGCGCAAGCACAGGCAATCGCCGCGCTGAGCACTGTAATTGGTGTTCTTAACATGATGATCCCCTTGAGCATTACTTTAAGTTTTGTCTTTTTTATAATCGACGGTCGTCATGCTGTTCGTGCTGCGACCGATCTTTGCATTAGCTCTTTTACCATAGCAACCAAAAGTTGGTATGTAAACAGGTATAATATCTATTTAATTATTAATATTAAAAGCCCTAACAATCCTGAAATTCATCAATACAGCCCACAAATATTCTATAAACGGCTGTATTTAAACGATTTAATTACATACTGCTGTTTATTTTTGATTATGTATTTGATTTATTCCGGATAAATAGGTCAAATCATTAAACAAGTTGACCTACCTACTTTATATATCTATATTTGTCCCGCAACTGGATTTATGCGGGCCTGAATTATTCACCGCCATTAGCCCGAGCAAAACTAGCCCGACCAAAACTAGCCTATTAGAGAGCAACTATTTTGAGCTTTACACTAGACCCTCGCGCAAGCTACATGATGCCCGCACATTTCGGCCCGCGGCCAATACACCCCAACAGCAGCGGTTGGTATCACGATGTCACGGCCATGACGATCTCCTACATTACCGACAGAGAAAAACTTGCCGCCTATCTGCCCGCGCCCTATGAAGTAGACGAAGAGGCGGTTATTACGGTCACCTACGCCTGCAGTAAAAATATCGATTGGCTAGCGGGTCACGGCTACAACCTGATTGGCGTCACCGCTGCGGTGATCCATAAGGGCGAAAAAGATACCCTGCGCGGCACCTACACCTTGGTGGTCTGGGAAAACCTCACGGACCCTATACTCGCCGGGCGCGAATTACAGGGTATTCCAAAGATTTACGCTGACATACCAGACCACAGCTTGATTGGCGGCAAGTGGCGCACCAATGCCAGTCACTTCGGACACAAGATCATAGATCTCTCCATCGACAACCTGCGCGTCCCTACAGAAGCCGAACTGAAACTCGGCGCCGAGATGCAAGAAGGACGAGACAACCCCATGGGCTGTCGCTATCTGGCTGCAGCAGGCGGCTTTGGCACGGCGATCAATGAAGCCACGCTGTTCCCCTCGGAAAGCACCGTCAGCGAAGTACAACTGGGTGAAGGCAAGGTCGACTGGAAGCATCTCACCTGGGAGCAAAACCCAACCCAGTTTCACATAGTCAACGCACTGGCCGAACTACCTATACTGGGCTATCTGCCAGCAGTAGTAACCAAAGGCAGCACCAATCTTGTGCTGCCCGAACGATTTACCCGAACGCTCAAATAAGTCGAATAAAAATGAAAATTCCTGAGATTAATACCGTCTGCTATATAGGCGCTGGCTCAATGGGCTGTTACAACTCTCTGCTCGCCGCGTTGGTGGGTTACAGAGTGGCGCTCTATGACATTTCCCAGGAGACCCTTGATCAGGTCAATGACAGGCAGCGGCAGTTTGGCGACAGCATAGTCGCCGCCGGACTCTGCCGGCAGGAGAATATAGACCAGGCCCTAACACTAGTGACCCTGCACAGGGACCTAGAGTCGATTGCCGATAGTATTGATTTGGTCAGCGAATCGATCACCGAAGAACTGGATATAAAGCGTGATACTCACGCCCATCTCGACCGCGTTTTTCCAGCCGAAACGATTATTACCACCAACACCTCGGCCCTACTGGTGTCCGAGATTGAGGATGTGCTTGAGCGCGGCGACAGGTTTGCCGCCCTACACTCTCACCTGGGTTCAACTCTGGTGGATATAGTCGGCGGTCCGCGCACATCCTCAGAGACCATCTCTATATTGCGGCGCTATGTGCTAAGTCTGAACTGTGTGCCGATGCTGTCGAAAAAAGAAAATCCCGGCTACATCTTCAATGCCATGTTTGGCCCACTACTGAGCAAAGGTTTAAAGCTGGTGATCGAAGGCGTGGCCACCCCAGAAGAAGTGGATCTGGCCTGGATGCTTAATCGCAGCACCCCCATAGGCCCTTTTGGATTGATGGATTATCTCGGCCTCAACGTGATCCGTGACGGCTGGGCTAGAGAGCGTCGAGAGCCAGATCCACTGGGCTTCCAAGCAAAAATCCTGCAGTTTCTAAGTCCTTTTATTGAGCAAAATACTCTTGGACTGAAGACCGGTAAAGGATTCTACAACTATCCTAAGCCAAGCTATCAGCAGCCCGAGTTCTATCAGCCAAAAATAGATTTGAGCCCAATTTATAACTCATTGGTCAGCGAATTAATTCTCGCCGCCATCCTCATCGCCGAGAAACAGGTAGCCGCCCCAGAGACCATAGATCTGGCCTGGACGGTAGCGACCAGTTTGGATAAGGGGCCCTTTGAAATCTTGCAGGAAATGGGAGCAGATCAGTTTATGGGCATTTTACAGAGTCAGTTTGAGCAACCGTTTTGCGATCCATCGGCGGTAGCTATAGCGGCAAAGCAGGTAGCAGAAGACCACTTAAACCCTCGCGTGAATTCCTAGTGCGCGCGCTCAGCGCCACCGCAAAATTTGCCTATGGCTGCGGCCAGCTAGCCTGGGCAGCCAAAGACACCTGCTTTCAATTCTTTCTGTTTTTTTACTACACACAACTGCTCGGCCTTGCCCCGAGTTTAGCCGGATTGGCAGCGCTCCTGGCACTGGTATTTGACGGCATTTCCGACCCCATTGTCGGCCAAATTTCAGATAACTTTTTATCGCGCAAATGGGGTCGTCGCCACCCCTTTATGATTGCCGCCGTGGTGCCCTTTTGCTTCTCTCTGGTGGCAGTGTTTAATCCGCCAGCAGACCTCAGCCAGTTACAGCTATTTGCCTGGTACCTGAGCATGGCGGTAATTGCCCGCACTAGCCTGACCTTTTACACAGTGCCCTATATGGCCCTGGGCGCGGAACTCTCTCAGGACTACAGCGAGCGCACTAGCATTGCAGTGTTTCGCACCATCACCGCCTATGGCGGCGGACTCAGTTTGCAGATGAGCGCCTGGTTTTTACTGATTCCAATGGCCGTGGCCAGCGGGCAAATTGTCGACGGTTATCGCAGCATTGGCTTTATCGCCGCAGGCCTGTCTTTCGTCGGCATGCTCATTGCCATACTCGCCACGAAATCCTATATCCCACATCTGGCTAAAGCCTCTCCTGTACAACAGCAGCGAGCCTGGTATTTAGCCTTTATCGATCTGTGGAATTTGCTCCATGTGCGCTCAGCCCGAATACTCATTGGCGGCACGCTAATAGGCGCCATCGCCGGCGGTGTCGGCAGCACATTGATACTGCATATCAATAATTTCTTTTACGGTTTTAGCAGCGTGCAAATCGGCATGACCATGATCTGTGTGTTTATCTCACTGATTCCCGCCGCTTGGCTTTCCATGGCGGGCGCACGGCGCTTTGGTAAACCGAAAACCATTGTCTACTTGTCAGTAGCCACTGCAGTGATTGGCCCGCTGCCAGCGATCCTGCATTTCTATGGCATCACGCCACCCAGTGGCACCAACGCATTGGTGCTGGCCATCAGTGGCTTTGTGATCCTGCACCAGACTTTCGTTATCTCCCACCTCAATCTAATCGGCTCTATGTTGCCGGACGTGGCGGACGAAGTGCAGTTAAAATCTGGCATGCGCCAGGAGGGAATTCTAAATTCGGCAATGATGTTCACTTCGAAAGTGACCTTTGGCATAGGTGCCTTTATTGCTGGTTTAACTGTGGAGTTTGTCGGCTTTGATCGGGTCACCAGCATTGCCGATGTGACGCCCGAGATGCTCAGCCGTCTAGCCTTATATGTTGGCCCTGGCCTGTCAGTGATTGTGTTGATATCGGCCTATATTTTCTCCCACTACGATATCGACGCCAAGCGTCACGGGGAGATCCGTGATGCGCTAAACACTAGGGTCTTAGATTTAGAGCAGGCCTTAGAATAAGGCACTATTTGACCCATCGCTGGGTTAGTTCGGCGCATAAAAAAACCCCGCAAATACCATCCATTGCGGGGTTTTCACAGCTTTACTATTGACTACTTACTGTCCGCGACAGACATCTCTGCTACTGCACCACCAGCAGGCTGTGCGCTCCACACACGAGGATTGTCGCACTCCGCAAGACTGCCATAGAGTGAATTCCAAACCTGGAAGCCTCCGGCCATCATCATATCGTGGGCCCTGCCTCGATCACCTAAGCTTTCAGCAAGATAGACAGTATAGTAATCAGTCTTGTCCGGTCTTGGCGCGCCAACGCCCGGTATCCAACGATAGATACCACCGGGCATAGCATTCTCATCCATCCACGCGTTCCACTGCTTGTCCGCTGCTGTCAACTCGGCAAAATTCATATCCGTCTTGAACTGACAGGCTGAAATTTGTACGTAACCCGCCTCCCCTAGCTTGTCATAGGGTTTAGCTTCAATGCTGGTCATCAGTGCATGGCTGCCACAGGTAGACACGGCGTCAAATTTTTTCTGCCATTGCCCGCCTTTAGCGGCCCAATCATCCATGCTCGTACCCATAGTTTCATGGTTCTCTGCCACACCCAACCACAGAGAATCATAGGGAAAGTCTGCCCCATGAACTAGCGCAGGAGACAGGATGTAAGCGGTGTAAGTTTCAGTGAAATTGTCATCTGCCCATTCATCCCAGCCGGCAGCGACCTTTTCTAAGTCCTGCATATTTTTTTCCCTCGGCGAAGCTGCAAAAATACACTTCTAGGGCACTTGTTCGTGGTGCCGCGTGATCATCAGCAAGCGTAGCCGTTGTCATAAGTACGCCTAATACTGCAGTCGCAATTGTCGTTAATATAGTTTTCATGTTCGTTCCCCTCGGTTGTCTATTTCGTTATATTTATATATGAATAGCCTCCTCAAAACAGGCTAAAGGCTAGCCATGTTTTGTCATGAAAAATGACAGTACATTTATTAATAGCGGAAACCAGAGGAGTCTGCCAAAAAGATCCGGCGCGGCCAAAAATATCCGCTGTTCAGGTAAAATTTGCGAGGAGTGGTGCCAATGATTGTGGCACTGAATTCGATACTGTAGGCTAGTCACCAATGGGCTGAACCCTATAAGCTCGTAACCAAGATTTCGTAAAAAAGAGTCCTAATCCTGTGCTGCATCTTGCCCTACATTTTTTGATTCCAGCCTTATTGGTGGGCCTATTGGCGCGCAAGCAATGGCTTCCTAAGCAATCGTTTGGGGGACAATGGCTTAGAGACAAATGGTTTAGAAAGGAATGGCAGCTCGCCTACTTTATTCTGGTGGCCACCATGCTGGTGGATATTGACCATCTGCTGGCCAATCCGATCTATGACCCCACACGCTGCAGCATTGGTTTTCACCCGCTGCACCAGCTGTGGTTTATCGGGCTTTATACACTGCTTTGTTTTATTCCCAAGACCCGACTGATTGGCCTTGGCCTGACAATCCATATGGCCCTGGATAGTATCGACTGTCAGGTAACCAATGGTATTTGGATTAATTAGGCTTTTATAGAAGAGTTCTCTATCTAGAAAAACTATTACAAAAAAGTAAACTTAGCCAAAAAGATCGCCCCTAAAAACCAAGCACCCAGCGTGATATCCGATCGCTTCCCGGCAAAGAACTTAACTGCTACATAGGTTATAAAACCCAGGGCTATACCATTGGCAATGGAGAAAGATAAGGGGATCATTACGATAGTGACTAGTGCAGGCAACACCTCACTCATATCCGACCAATCCAGCGCTTCCATACCGCAGAGCATCAGAATCGCCACATAGATCAGTGCACCAGCCGTAGCATAGGCTGGCACTACTGCCGCCAGAGGCGAGAAAAAAATTGCCATCAAAAATAGGCTACCCACTACTACCGCGGTCAGACCGGTGCGACCACCGGCTTCAACTCCAGCGGAGCTCTCCACATAGCTTGTCACCGGCGCACAGCCAAAAAACGCACCCACTGCACTGGCGCTACTATCAGCTTTAAGCGCGCGATCAATATTCTCCACATTGCCCTGTTTATCGATCAAGCCACTGCGACTGGCGACACCCAGAAGCGTGCCAGCAGTGTCAAATAGATTCACAAATAGAAAGGCGATAATTACACTGATCATAGCCACATCAAAGGCACCCACTATATCCAGCTGCATAAAAGTCGGCGCCAGACTCGGAGGCGCTGCAACCAGACCATCGATCTGTACCAGACCCAAAAACGCCGCAATGCTGGTGATGCCGAGAATACCGATAATAATCGCACCCGGCACTTTGCGAATCGATAGAATCGCAATCACCAGAAAACTCATGGTAGCCATTAGGGTTTCAATTTTTGTCAGGTCACCCAAGGAAAGGTAGGTTGCGCCATTGGCAACAATAATGCCGCCGCTCTTAAGGCCGATAAAACCGACAAAGAGCCCGACACCTGCACCCATGGCGATGCGCATATTCAGGGGAATGCTGTCCATCATCCAGCGACGCAGACGGGTGACACTCATAATCACAAACAGCACACCGGCGATGAACACAGCGCCCAGTGCGATCTGCCAGCTGTAACCCATTTCGCCAACCACTGTATAAGTGAAGAACGCATTGAGCCCCATGCCCGGTGCCAGACCCACCGGCCAGTTGGCATAGAAGCCCATGATGTAGCAGGCCAGTGCCGCAGCCAAACAGGTGCCGACAAAGGCGGCGCCATGATCCATGCCTGTCATTGCCATCATCTGGGGATTTACAAAGATGATGTAGACCATGGTGATAAAGGTGGTGACACCGGCAATCAATTCAGTGCCTGCGGTGGTGCCCTTGGCGCGGAGTTGAAAGAGTCGATCTAGCAATGCATTCATAGGGTTTTATCCGTCTTGTTTTCTATTTTTTAGCAATCTTTTATTGGCCAACTTGGGCGAGTTCTGGCGCAATCATAAAGCAACCCATAGCGGCATAGCCAGCGGTGAAAAAAACCCCAGACTTGACGTCAATTTTGCAGCTATTGGCAAGTTAATTGCACTGTATATAAAGAGTAAATAGAAACACTTATAAAATACTGAATTGACACCATTTTGATCGAAAATGGTGCAAAATGCGTACACCAATTTTTCATGTGCACCAGAACATTGCATCGACCTTAATTTTTCCTCTAATTTTATTTCCAGGAGTCAGAATGAAACATCCGCGCCTTCCCCTCAAAGCACTGTCTTTGGCCATCTCAGCAGCACTCTCAGTAGCATTCGGTAGCAATGTTATAGCCCAAGATTCAAACCTAATGTTTGAAGAGGTGTTGGTCACCGCTGAAAAGCGTAGCGAGAGTCTGCAGGATCTGTCTCAAGCGATTACTGTTTTAGGTGGCGCGGATTTAGATAACCGTCAGATAGCCTCTTTTGTCGACCTAAGTGCCGTTGCACCGGGCGTCAATATTGCCAAAAATGAAGGCTTTAAAACGGTTATCACTATTCGTGGTGTCGGCAACGAAGCTAACCAAAACGCGATTGCCAACCCTTCTGTCTCCTACCACCTAGATGGCATTTACGTGGCGTCGCCCTTTGCTCTGCAAACGGATTTTCTCGACCTTGAGCGCATTGAAGTATTGCGCGGCCCCCAGGGCACTCTGTTCGGCCAGAACTCCACTGGCGGTGCGATCAACATCATCACTACTGCACCCTCTATTGATAGCAGCTTCGGCAAAGCCGACCTGACCCTGGGTGATTACGGCTTGGTGAAAGCGCGCGCAGCATACAATCTGCCCTTGTCTGACACCCTGGCCATGCGCGCATCGGTTATTTCCAATAAGCGCGATGGCTTTACTGACAATCTGACCCTGGGTCAGGATCTCGATGATGCCAACAGCATGTCTGCTCGTGTTCGTGTGCTCTATGAACCTAGCGATGACTTTCGCGCTAACTTTACTGCGCAATACTTTGACGAAGATCGCAACGGTGCTGCACAGAAAGGCTTACTCGACCCCACTCCAGGTGCACGTAAGCTGCGTCAGGATTCTCGCGCCGATTATGAGCTGACTTCCGAGCTCTACAGTGCAGTATTAGAATGGGACTTCGAGTCGTTCACATTGAAATCATTGACCAGCTACCAGAATGATGACGTGCTGATCAACCGCGATAACGATCGCAATGACCTTGCAGTGCTAGCCCCATTCGCTCAGCTGCCAAGTGTGTACACGCCAGAAACTAACAAGCAAACCACCATCACTCAGGAAATAAACCTGGTGTCAGTGGATCCGCTGTTTGAAAAATTAGATTGGGTAGCAGGTCTGTTCTATCTGGATACAGAAGTAGAAATCAGCATTCTCGAATTGCTCGACTTTAACTTCAACGGCACCTTTGACCCCTTCACTCTGGATCAAGTTTTCTCCTATGACGACAGTGCTGAGATCGGTTTTATCTCTGACTCCAAGCCTGAGCGTGATTCCACCTCTATCTATGCTCAGGGTACCTGGAACTTCAGCGACGAGTGGCGTGCAGTGTTCGGCATGCGCTACACCGAAGATGAAGTCTACAGTGCGGTAACCAATTTCTATGGTCGTGCCGGCACGGATATTATTGAAATGAGCAGCGAAAAGGTCACTGGCCGTTTTGTTGTTGAGCATGACTTTAACGACAGCACTATGGCCTATGGTTCTTACACTCGCGGCTTTAAGCCCGGGGGTTCAAACCTAACTTACGGTCTTGAGTCCGCTGTTGCACCTGTTGTTGTGCTGCCAACTTTTGACGAAGAGATAGTCGATGCTTACGAAGTGGGCCTGAAAACTGATCTGATGGATGGCCGTGTGCGCTTGAATACCGCAGCCTTCTACTACAACTATGAAGGGCTGCAGTATCAGGCTACTGACCCAGAAGTCTTCCAGGGCGGTGTCGGCAATATTCCAAAATCAGAAATTTTTGGTGCTGAGCTTGAGCTGTCTGCTTTCTTGTCTGAGTCACTGATTCTCGATGTGCGCTTGGCCTGGCTGGAAACTGAAATTACTGGCGATCATCTGGCACTGGACAACGTTCAGTCGGAAGCTGCTGGCAATGCTCTAATCGGTCAGGGCTTCAACCTGTTCAGCGATGAAATTCAGATTGCTCGCTCCGCTGCAGTGCAAAATGTTAACGGCAATGAGCTGGCTAAAACACCCAAGTTCACAGGCAATATCGCACTCAACTGGAACACTGAAATCGCCTCTTGGGGTGAAGTGAACAGCAGCCTGCAGTACACCTATAGAGGTGAGTTTAAGCACCGCATCTTCAACAACGATGCGACTGACATAGTGCCTAGCTACAACGTGATTGATCTGATTGTTGGTCTTCGTCCAGAGGGCAAAGACTGGCGCGTTGAGCTGATCGGTAAGAATCTGACTGATGAAGCTGGTATCAATGCGCGCTTTACCGATGTCTTTGGTGTTGGCGCAACTGGCGATGAGCTGATTGGTCCACGTCAGTTTATGGCGCGCTTCTCTATGGATTTCTAAATCCAAGTTAGTGGTTATAAGCAGTAGAAAAAAAACCCGGGCTACTGATTAGTCCGGGTTTTTTTATCCGCCTGATAATTGGCCAACAACTGATTGTGCTAATATGGCAGGCTCGTTGATTACTAAATTCCGGATCCATCTCTAATGTCGAAACGCTATATTCAAGCCCAACAACTACTCGAAGATTCCTACAAACTGGCCTGGCAAGTTTTTGAAAGTGGCTACAGACCCAACTATATAGTGGGGGTTTGGCGCGGCGGCGCACCAGTGGGCATTGCCGTGCAGGAGTTTCTCGATGTACTGGGCATAGAGTCGGATCATATTGCCATCCGTACCTCTTCATACAGCCGTGAGGGCGAACGCAGCAAAACCGTTCATGTCCACGGACTGAGCTATATTATTCGCCAGCTCGAAGCCGAGGACTCACTGCTGATTGTCGATGATGTCCATGACACCGGACTGTCTATTCAACAGGCCATAGTGGATCTAAAAAGTGCCTGCAAGAAAAACACCCCGCAGATTCGCATCGCCACGCCCTATTACAAGCCCAATAACAACAAGACCGACGGTCCACCGGATTACTATATTCACGAGACCGAAGAGTGGTTGGTGTTCCCCCATGAGCTCCACGGTTTAAGTGCCGATGAAATCCGTCAGCACAAACCTGAACTGGCCCAGCTGATCGATAAGATGGCGCCTTTAATCAAAGGCTAATCTTAAAAGCACAAATTAACTCTAATCTTATTTTTAATCTCTATCAGAGCCGCCTGATAGAGATTCCGATCTTGCTGGCTATGGTCCCATCCCGAAACACTTTTTCTATTTCAGCGCTCTAGGTGAGAACGCTAATTCACTACACCTCTCGAATGGCGCTGTTACTGCAACACTAACAGCCTGCTAAATCAATTGAGCCAGATAGACAGTGAGCAACTCCAGTGTCGAGCTAGCCGCTCCTCCTGAAAAGCCCTCCAGCGAACGGCTTGCGAAGCTCGAACTCGACTATGCCATCCGCCGTAAAAAACCTTCCTCGCCTGGCAGTCAAGTGTCGCCAAGTTTAGATCCCCCACGCTGTTACTCAAGCCTAGAAAAATAGGTATTATGGCGGCTGATCGCTACAAAAATAAAAAATAAGACAACAATAATAAGTCTGGGCTTTAACCGGCCAACAGATTCAGGGGAAAGCAATGATTGCGTGGTATTTAGAATATGAATATTGGGTTGCCGTAGTACAGTTGGTTCTGGCCATGCTGGGAATGGGCGCCGGACTGCGGGTCGCTGACTTTCAAAAGGTAGTGTTACAGCCAAAAGCGGTAAATGTTGGTCTACTGATGCAGCTGGTGATCGTGCCACTGGTAGCCTTTGGCTTTATTATCTTCACCGACCTGCCCTCCGGAATGATTATTGGTATCGCCATTATTGCGGCCATACCCGGTGGCACCTCATCGAATATCTTTACCTTTATGGCCCGGGGCAATGTGCCCCTGTCCATCAGCATCACCGCCCTCACCTCAGTAGCCTGCCTAGTGACCACGCCGCTGATTTTGGATTTTCTGATCGCCGAATATATGCCCGATAGCTTTACTATGCCGACCCTAAGAATCGCCATTGAGATTGGTCTCTGCCTACTGTTGCCTCTGCTAATGGGTATGGCATTCTTGCATCGCTTCCCCAACTATGCACAACGCTTTTCAACTATCTGTGTAAGAGGCTCACTGTTTGGCATTGCCATGATCGCAGCCGGCTCTTTAGGTGCTGGCCGGCTCAATCTAGCTGACACGCCAACTGCCGACCTAGCCACACTGCTCGGGTTTATTATCGGCCTGACGGTTATCGGCATAGGGTTGACCAAGGCCTTTGGCCTCGCGCTTGAAGACAACACTGCCATTGAAATGGAAGTGGTGGTGCGCAACATCAACCTAGGGTTTCTGCTCAAAGTCTCTCTGTTCCCGCTAGCTGCAGGCGACTCTAATCCGGTTGCAGATATGGTTCTGCTATCCCTGTTACTCTATGGTTCTTGGCAATTGATTATGGGCGTTGTGCTGATTTTTTGGCGTCGCAGTCTTAGTGCGGGAATTATTCAAACAACCTCGTAGGCATAACGCTGAGCATTTGTGTCTACCTTAGAATATTGCTCAATCTAGCTGACACGCCAACTGCCGACCTAGCCACACTGCTCGGGTTTATTATCGGCCTGACGGTTATCGGCATAGGCCTAACCAAGGCCTTTGGCCTCGCACATGAAGACAATACTGCCATCGAAATGGAAGTGGTTGTGCGCAATATCAACCTTGGCTTTTTACTCAAGGTTTCGCTGTTCCCGCTGGTTGCCGGAGAGGTCAATGCTGTGGCCGACATGGTGCTGCTGTCGCTGCTGCTCTACGGCTCTTGGCAATTGGTTATGGGAGTCGTGCTAATCGTTTGGCGGCGCAGTCTTAGTGCGGGAATTATTCAAACAACCTCGTAGGCATGGTGCCGAACATTTGTGTCTACCTTAGAACATTGGATTCATCTGGGCGCAGGGCTTACTGGCCGCCGCCCTGATAAGCTGTTCCATCGCTTGAGCCGCCGCCGAAAGTTGATGTTGCGGGCGCGTCACAATGCCTACCTGGTGAGTGATAGCCGGCGCACCAATAGCGCGACACTGCAGACCCATCTCTTCCATCTGTGCCCGACTGGTGCTGGGCACTACACTAAGACCCAAACCTTCGCTGACCATACGACCAATGCTTACCAATTGGTGAGATTCAAAGGCCGGAGTGAGTAACAGTCCTTTTTCCTGTAATGCTTGGTCAATCAGCCTGCGGGTTCCAGCGGGTCGCTGGAGACTCAGATGGGGATAGGCCAGCACATCCACCCATTTCAATTTCTGCTTATCTAACAGCGGATGCCTGTCCGGCAAGATGGCCACAAAGCGGTCTTTGTACAGGGGTCGGAAATTAAGATCTGGCGCCTCTTCAGGGGCAAAGGTGATACCCAGCTCGCAGCGCTCTTCCCTGACCATCTGCACTACATTTTCGGCAATTACATCGTGAACCGTAATATGAATATTCGGATATTGACGATGAAAGTCAGCCAGAATTTTTGGCAAAAAATTGGTCGTGTAGGTGGGCATAGCCGCCAT
>JGI20153J14295_10002223_pt1 | contig 14079 bp, 9 predicted proteins | sample COG_03_FD_14295 | JGI IMG/M metagenome (IMG submission 14295) | reverse complement strand
CGTTGGGTATTCATCCAAATACCACCTTCTGGAATGAAGTTAGACATTTTTGCTAGTACAGTAGCTAGTATTTTTTCTACAAAATTAACTTTGTAAATAAAGGCGGTTGTATCTCTTAGCAACGCTCCATCAACCCCGATTTCATCCCTTTTGAACTGTATATTTTCTTCCTTTTCAAAATCAAAATCTATAGTGTTTTTTGGATCTTCCAAAATAGATTCGTATGGCTTAATCTTGTAAGGAACGTTGGCATAGACAAATAAATCTTGAGAAAAATAGGTTGCTAATTTGCTTGGGTAATAGGCTTCCATAAATTCAAGAAACTTAAGTAAATAAATAATTTGGTGATCTCCCCAATAGCCAATGTGTGACCACGGGTTATCTGGCTCAATTGTTTCCCAATCAAATCCATACTTTGTAACACGGTACGGGTTATAACCGTCAAAAGTAGTTGCGTTTAAAAACTTATGAATCATTCCTTCCATAAACTCTGGATAGGAATGCGCTAAAGCCTCCCAGTTCTGGAAAATATCACGCCAGTTACCTTGATAATCTAATATTTTGGAGCCATCATTTTCGTTTCTAGTATTTATAGAAAACTTATTCCACGGACGGCTTGGATCGCCATGGCGACGACTAAACTTTAAAGGTAAATATTCGCAACAAAGACGTTTGAAGTTTTTATCCTCATCGTCTTGATATAAAGCCTTTAAGTCTTCCAGTTTGAAAAGTGTTGGTAAGGCATTTAACAACGCTTCTTTGTGTCGGTATACTTTTTTATTTAACTTTTCAATGTAAGGAACAAAATCTGCTTTTTCAATTTGATAATTATCGTCAAAAATCCCACCTCGCATGATATTAAACATGGTGTTTGAGAAGTGGCGAACATTGCGAAGACCATCGGCTGTTTTTTGGAGTCCATCTGACCCAGCTACTAGTTCGGTAAGTTGTTCAGAACCCAACTCAACATCATTTAGGATGGTTGATTTTAAATCTGAATTCGTTAGTATCTGTGATTTAATAGTAACCACATCTGAGATGGTTTGATTAACATCAGCGACCAATAGCCACTCTTTTGATCCATTTGACTCTAAGGCTACTTCGGAATGTAGAAAATAAGCCCCTTTTTCGGCTTTGACATCCGTTTCTTGCGAGACTTCCTGCCCCCTTCTAAATGCATCTAGTTGCAAAGAAGATAAAAGAATGGTGGGGTTTTCAAGTCCAATAGACCAAGTAATATTTGATTTTAAAGCCTCACTTGGCTCCGCTTTATCAACGATAATGGCACTCAATGCAAAAATAGCAAGGGAAGAACCTTCAACAAGTTCAGTTCTCTTGTACGCATCAACAAGGTTACTAGTGCCATTTTGAAGCGCTTCTTCAACGCCGTAAGGCAATACATTTTGAATCCCATCAATAAATTGAACTTTAACCGCTGAGTTCGCTGTATTGTATAACGAAGACTTTCGAACAAATCCGTAACGATCCGTGGAGTTCCACTCATAAGTGAAGCGTATTTCAAGATCGTGATTAATTTCTTCAAAGATCACTTTGTTACCAAAGGCATTCTTGTAGAGGTTTTGTGATATTTTGTATAACGATGCTTGACGCAAGGAAAAAGGCTCCCACAAAAACGTTTGTCCGTTTTTCTCAACTAGAAAAATAGACTTACTCCCAGTGGTTTCAAAAGAATCAGATATTTTATCATCTGTATAGTAGGGAAATAAGGCTGCATCACTGTCTTTTCGACCAGCAGATAATGCACCCGTGCTAGAAATAAACATCCAGTGGTTTGAATGGCTAACGATACTCATGAAAAATGGACGCATTCCATTAACATTAGAAATTTTATAAAAACTCTCTCCGTCAATTTTCATCTGTTCACCTTTAACATTCAAATCTGAGAGCTGAGCTGAGTGAGGACCAATATTTATGGTTTTATTTTGAGTCATTTTTTTATTACTTTTTGATTTTAATTTTGGTTGGTTATTTTAAATACAATCTTATGTCCACTAAAATAAGATATTTTTAATATTCAGTATAATTATTCACGCTACAATGAACATACACAACACCACAACTTAGACTACGAAAGCCTACGGAGTAAAGAAAATATTTATAAGGATAAAAAAGGGATTTAGTAAGACTTGTTGTAGCTATGTATGGGTGTTTAATCTCAAGTCGCTCGATACAAATCACAAAGATCGTATTTTTCATGATTAATATTTGAACAGATAAACCCTACCTAGAGCTAAATTTTGAATAATAGCTAGTATCTCGATGATGACATTGTTAAATATCTATAATTAGACTCTAGAAGTGGAGGTAGTGCTTAAATTAGAGGCTTTACAATCACTCTCTGCAAATATGATTAATGAATAAATATGAAACTTAATTAGGGAATTAAAATCTATAAAATAGAATCTTATTAATTAGTGTATCTTGTTGGAAACCAATAAAAACATGAAATTTAAAGACCCAGAACTTAAGAAAGGTTCTTTTTTAAGCATCACTCTTTTAATACTTTCAGGAGAATTAATTTTTTTATTACCCTATGTATTAGCGAGAGTCTTTAGACCTACATTTTTAGAAGTATTCAACTTAACTAATCTTGAATTAGGCAGCTTGTTCTCTATTTACGGAACAGTAGCTATACTCTCTTACCTCTATGGGGGCGTAATTTCAGACAAATTTCAACCTAAGAAATTGATCGCCATCTCTCTCTTTTTTACTGCTTTTGGGGGAACTGTTTTATCCACCTACCCCTCCTATTTGATGTTGCAAATACTATGGGGATATTGGGGTTTTACAACTGTATTTTTATTTTGGGGAGCCATGATCAAAGCTACTCGCGTGTGGGGAGGCTCAAAAAATCAAGGGGAAGCTTTTGGATTGTTAGATGGAGGAAGAGGTTTAGTTGCCGCTTCAATGGGAACTTTAGGTGTGGTGATTTTTTCTATGTTTTTAACAAATGACATCGAGTTGGCTTCTTTGGTTGAACGTAAAAATGCGTTTAGATATGTAATTTTATTCTCTTCATTAATTGTTTTTCTAACTGGGATACTTATCATTGTCTTTATGGAATCAAGCATAGAGAGCGCTGTAAACAAGAGCGCCTCTTTAATTCCTAATATCAAATCTGTTTTAAAAATCCAATCTGTTTGGCTTATTATGGTTATCATCATAGCTGCATATGTCGGCTATAAGGTAACCGACATTTACTCACTGTATGCTTCTGATGTTATGAATTTTGATAACTTAGAAGCCGCAAACATAGGGTCGTTACAATTGTATCTTCGCCCAATTGTGTGTTTACTAATTGCATTGTTTGCAGATAAAAAAAGCTATATTCATTTAATTATTATTGGTTTTATTATTATGTTGGTGGGTGCTTTAGTCTTTTCATTAGGAATCGTTCAAGTAAACATGAATTATGTATTTTTCTTTTCATTAATTGTAGTCGCTACAGGGACCTATGCGATTCGTGCTTTATACTTTTCTCTTATGCAAGAAGGACGTATTCCAATCGTATTGACGGGAACTGCGGTAGGAGTCATTTCTGTTGTTGGATATACCCCTGATATATTTGCAAGCCCTGTTATTGGCTACTTATTAGACACTTACCCTGGAATAATTGGGCATCAGTATGTGTTTTCGATGCTTGTGGTGTTTTCAATAGTAGGGCTGTGGGCGTCTATGAGATTTAACAAATTAGTCACTAGTTTTAAGTAATATTTTGTATGATTTTTAAATTGAAGAAGTTCATAATCTGCAACTAACTCCACATATAAACTCTTCTGAGTTGTCTTTGATTATTTTATTTGATTTTAGACGGGTTAGGCAGTTCTACAAAACCCATATTGAATAATGTAAATCCAAAAATATCAGAATACTGCTCAATTGTTTTTGCAATAGGAGTTCCTGAACCATGACCCGCGTTGGTTTCTATTCTAATTAAAACTGGATTTTCTCCTGTTTGTTTTTCTTGTAATTCTGCAGCAAATTTAAAACTATGAGCAGGCACTACTCGATCATCATGGTCTCCAGTGGTCACTAAAGTAGCTGGATACTTTGTTCCATTTTTTACATTATGAACAGGTGAGTATCCTTTCAAATATTCAAACATTTCAATGCTGTCATCTGCCGTTCCATAATCATATGCCCAACCGGCACCTGCTGTAAATGTGTGGTAGCGTAACATATCTAATACACCAACAGCAGGTAGTGCTACTTTCATTAAATCGGGTCTTTGTGTCATGACTGCCCCTACTAAAAGCCCCCCATTTGAGCCACCTCTAATGGCCAAGTATGCCGAAGATGTATACTTTTCATCGATCAGATATTCTGCTGCTGCAATAAAATCATCAAACACATTTTGTTTTTGCATTTGAGTTCCGGCATCGTGCCATTTTTTACCATATTCTCCACCACCTCGTAAGTTTGCAACGGCATAAACACCCCCTTGCTCCATCCAAACGGCATTTGCAATACTAAATGAAGGAGTTAAACTGATATTAAAACCTCCATAGCCATATAAGATTGTTGGAGTTTTTCCGTTTAGCACTACCCCTTTTTTGTGAGTGATAATCATTGGAACCTTGGTGCCGTCTTTTGAGCTGTAAAACACTTGTTTACTGTCGTAATCAGAGGGATTAAAACTGATAGTTGGTTTCCAGTAGGAAACGTAAGTACCCTGCTTAGGGTTGAATTTGTAAGAGGCGCTTGGAGTAAAGTAATTTGTGAAAGAAAAATATAATTCTTTTGCATCCAATTTTCCGCCAAAACCTGCTGAAGATCCAACGCCTGGCAATTTTACTTCCCGAATTAAATTACCTTCAAAATCATACTGTAGTACTTTTGAAACGGCATCAATCATATACTCGGCGAAGAAGTAGCCTGCTCCAGAGCTTAAGCTTAATACGTTTTCTGTTTCAGGAATAAAATCTATCCAATTTTCTTGTGTTGGGTTTTTTGCATCAACTGTAACCACTTTTTTATTAGGAGCATTCAAATTAGTAACTAAATATAATTTACTTTGGATATTTTGTATCAGATAAGTATCGCTATCAAACGTATCGATTATTGGAATTAGTTTGCTGTCACTTACACTGAGGTCTTTAATGAATAACTTATTTCCAGAAGTTGAGGTAGCGGCATCTATCAATAAATAACGACTATCTTCGGTTGTAGACCCTCTAACATATCTATGCTTTTCATAGAGGTTTCCACCAAAAATAACTGCATCTTCTGTTTGGGAAGTGCCCAATTGATGGTAATATAATTTGTGTTGATCTGTTTTAGCAGACAACTCACTTCCTTTGGGCTTATCATAACTTGAGTAATAAAAACCTTCATTTTTATACCAAGAAATACCTGAGAACTTCACATCAACCAAGGTGTCTTCTTTAATTATCTTAGACTCAGCATCCATAATAATTATTTTACGCCAATCCGAACCACCCTCAGAAATGGAATAGGCAACTGTTTTTCCGTTTTTAGAAAAACTCAAGGAACCTAGTGAGGTAGTTGCGTTTTCTGAAAATGTATTTGGATCTAAAAAAAGTGTTTCTTTACCATCTTTTTTTCGATAAATAACATTTTGATTTTGCAAGCCGTCATTTTTATAAAAATAAGTATAATCGCCCTCAATAAAAGGGGCACTTAGCTTTTCGTAATTCCATAATTCTGTCAACCGCCTTTTTAGTTGCTCTCTGAACGGAATTTCACTTAAGTAGTTAAAGGAAACTTCATTTTCTGCTTTTACCCAGCTTTCGGTTTCTTCACTTCGATCATCTTCCAGCCACCTGTAATTATCGATTATTTCGGTTCCAAAAAGAGTGTCTATAACGGCTTTTTTTATTGTTTTGGGATATTTCAATTTAATGCTTTTTTGTTTTGTTTCTTTTATACAAGAGGCGAAAATTAGACTAGTAAAAAGCATAATAAGGGTTAAATTTTTCATCGTCTCAGGGTTTAAATCATTAACTATCTAAAAGTAATCAATTAAGAATTTACATTAATACTAAAACTAATGTTTTAATAAATAAGGACAAAAATTGTGCTCATTTAGATACTCTGGAACTATACAAATCTTTAAAAGAATTGGTTCTGTAACCAAGTTACAGAAAGCTATGGGGCATTTCTCTTTAAGTGTAAGTTTGATCTACTTACCAAGTTTAGGAATAGCTGAATTAAATGAAGAAATGCCTACGATTTGGGTTTTTTATAAAAATGGATGCCAAATAAAATTAGAGCAGTAGCTATAAACAAAAGCTTAATAGGTCTTGGAGCAAAAGGCCCAATGTCAAAAAAAACATCAAGGGTTCGTTCACTAATAAATAATGCGATTATCAATGATGCAATTGTATATAACGGTTTTTTCATTATGGTGCACAGTTTGTGAAGTTAGGTTGAGGTAGTGTCCATTCAGGTGTGTTATAGCTGAAACCATCACATTCTAAAACATTACTTACATCCCAATCTCCTATAGCTTGGTTAAATAAAGACCCACTAAACATTGAATACATATTTATCACACTACTGACATCCCAATCTCCTATAGGTTGATTAAAATTAGAAGCATTAAAAAACATATACCACATCTCATTTACACTACTTACATCCCAATTATTTATGGGCTGATTAAAAGCTGAACCTTCGAACATTCTTCCCATTTTGTTCACACTACTAACGTTCCAACTTTCTAGAGGCTGATTATAGGCTAAATTGCCCTTAAACATCCCATACATATTAGTTACATTACTTACATCCCAATTTGAAATATCTTGATTAAAAGTAGACTTTTCAAACATCCTAGACATATTAGTTACATTACTCACATCCCAACTGGATATATCTTGATCAAAAGCAGATTTCTCAAACATCCGAAACATACTAGTCACGTTACTTACATCCCAACTGGAAACATCCTGATTAAACTCATTGTTTTGATAAAAAAACTGACTCATATTTGTAACTTTTGAGATACATATAGAAGTAACATCTGCATTATTGTCAATCATCTGTTTAAGACCAGACCCGCTCACAATAGTATATTCGATTCCATTAATAGTCCCTACGTCGCCTACATTAGCGGATTCACAGGCTTTTATGGTTATTCCATTTTCGGCTAAATAAACTATATCACAATTAGTAGGCTCATAATTCACTTTAGTCGTAAAGCTTCTTATGTCATCTGCATAAAAATTACCTGCAGGATTAGACAAAAACGATCTAAAGTAGTAAGTGGTATTTGAATCAAGATTTTCTATTCTTGCATTTATGTATCCGTCTACCAAAAGTAATGTTAGATCAAAACTTCCGCTAACTATAGAATCCTCTAAATTGGGCTGGGTTTCTGTTGAATAAATAAACCCTAGATTATAATTACCATTTCCGTCACCTTCACCGCAGAACTCGGGAAAAGTATTTATAACACCACTTAAAGTGCCTGCTGATTTGGTGATATTAGTGGCAGGAAATGTAGATAAAATAGGATTATCAATACAAGTAAGAACTTCATAATCTTCCGAACAAGCGAAAATTAGTAAAGCGGAAAGAAGAAGTAATTTCTTCATAATTAAATTGATTTATTCTACAAATATAGAGGATTTCGATTAAATACCAAGCCATTAAGTCGCCCATAGTTGGCGTTTTAGAAAGGGATTACTAACTTATAACTCACCATAAAAAAAGGCCTTCAAATGAAGACCTTCATAGTAGATAACTCTATTAAATTGTCGAAATTAAAAATAACCAGACTTCAAAAGTAGAGCTCTTTTGATTAACCCCTTTATTTAAGCGGCCTTTGCCACTGACTAAGATAAATGATTTTGCCGTTTTCAATTCTAAACATTTCATGTGCTGCAAGTTGTTGAGAACTTCCGTCGGAAGCTACAAACTCTTCGTAAGTCCAAAGCAATACCCATCGCTGATCAGTAGCTTTATCTTTAAGAGGAATCCATGTTAATGGACGGATTCTTATTTTGTAATTGTTTATAAAATCTTTGAAAGCCGCATCCATTTCATCTAAGCCATTCAATGGTGAGCCGTCAGATAATATGGCTGTAAAATCAGAATGAAATAATGACCTTGCAGTTATATAATCAGAGTTTTCCGCTGCCTTTTGTAGCTCTAGTACCAATTCTAAAGCTGACGTATTTTGGTCTATAGTCCATTCGGCCGGCCATGCTGCAGAATAAGCGACTTGTTGTTGAGAAAACAGTCCAAGGGACATAAATAGTAAAAGAGTTGTAATATTTTTTTTCATAGCTATAATTTATTAGTTTTAATTAGCAAGTGAATGTAGAATATAAACTTGTCATTAGCAAGTTATCATGTTTAAATTATTAAATCTGAACAGACTTTTGCATAATCCGCATGAAAACAGTCTCGGTTTATACTTTTATTGTAAAATTAATAACCTGTAGTAATCTTTAATAATACATCCTGAGTTTATGCGTCAGTTATCGAAAAACACAAAACCAGCTTCAACAGCATTATTTCGACTTCGATAAGTTTATTTGGTATTTGCTGAGGTTCTTAGAAGTTTTTCTGCTGGCAGACAATAATTTCTGGCAGTTTTACTATCGAAATGTCGAACATTAGTTTTACTACGAGAGATTTTGAGTTGATAATTCACATGATTGAATTTACCCCCGAATTCGATAAAATTTATTAAATTAGATTTCTATTTTAACTTAAATAAACAATTATGAAAAAAATTATTCTATTATCAATTACAACATTTCTACTTATTGGTTGTAAACAAGAATTAAATAATGAGTGTGAGTCCTTAGCAAAAGTGAGTGAACAAACAGATAAAAACATCAATACATATAAAATGGCTTGGGATGCTTTTTTTGAAACCCGAGATAGTAACGCTATAAATACTGACAGTTTTGATGAGCAAGTAACAGTAGTAACCGCAGAAGGTAACATTACTGGTATTGAAGCTTTTCGAGATTATTACAACAATTATTTAACTGGTTTTTCTGATGCGGAATTTAATTTTATTGATATAATTGGGCAAGGAGACAAAATAGTTAAACATTGGAATTTTAAAGGAACACATGATGGGGAAATGTTTGGAATCCCTGCTACTAACAAAAAAGTAGACATCAGTGGGACTACCATAGTATTGATGAAAGATGGAAAAGTACTAAAGGAACAAGATTTTTTCGATAACTACTCATTCTTAATGCAACTAGGTTTATTGGAATAAGTTTTCTTTGAAACAACTTTTATCACTCCTAAGTTATATTATAAAATAAAACGGTTACGCTATAATAGTATAACCGTTTTATTGTTTTAGTAGCGGGAACAGGTCTGGAACCTGTGACCTTCGGGTTATGAGCCAGACGAGCTACACAATGCTCTATCCTCTAAAACAGAGACTTAACTAACAGCTCTTAACTTCTGCCAGTAAACACTGCCATAAAATATATATGATAAAAATTTAACAAAAAAGATAATTTTTTAAAAAATTAATTTTTGTCTTTACAAAAAATTAAAACTACTATTGCATTGTTAAATCCTTTGTTTTATGTTATATTTTCTATACTTCCTAAGTGTAATTACATCCTTAAATAACAACTTTGTTATTAAAAAGATTCATGATGATAAAGTCTTTTACAACTTTGTATCATATGAAAATGAATTATATGTAAGTTCTAATAAGGGTATTTTTATAATTAATTCTGTTGGAGATCTAGCACTTTTTGATCAGTCAATCACAGGTCCAATAAATTCACTTTTTGAAAAAAATAATAATTTTACGATACGATTTGAAAAAACTCCAGAACTATATCCAGAAATGTATTCTAATTCAGTAACTGATTTCGCATACTTAGAAGACAATCTAGTTATAATAACTAGAGGGAAATTATTGGTTTATAATAACCTCTCATACACATTTAATCCTGTTGGAAGTGTTAGATCAATAAGTCAAAACGCAATTGGCACATATGGAGGTGTTTATATTAATGGAAATAAATTAAATAAAATATCCTATACCGATGGGCAAATTAAAGAATTTGATGATTTAATTTTCGTATGCTACAATGGTCTTTTGAGCTATAATAACAATCAAGAAACTTTATTGTACAATAATGATAATTCAATAAGAACAAAAGGAGAATACGGCATTATTTCAGAAATATATAGTATAAACAATTCTAACTATCTAGTAATTTCTGATAATGGTATTTATAGATATGATTATAAATTAAATACTTTTCAATTAATATATAAGATTCAAAATAAAATTATCCCAATTAGAAATAAGATAAAATCTAGAATTAATGATCGGGCTGAATTTCACTTTATTGACAATAAAAAATATGTTTCATTAGATGTTAATACCAATAATATTGAGATTATAGACAACAATATCAATTATGAAATAAATGATATTTTAGAAAGTGATATTAATGGAAATGACTTTTATGCTATTTCAAAAAACCAATTATTACATTTCAAAAGATCAACAAATGGTTTAAAATTAAGTAAAAAATTTCCTATTAAATCTACACCACACACAATATCAGATTATAATAATCTGATATTTTTAGCAGGAAATGATGGATTATCTATTTTTGATAAGACAAAGCAAAAGGTTATCGAAAATTATATTGTAGATGAATTCAACTCAAGTGCTGTTTTTAAAAACATGAATAGCATAAGTTTTGGCAGTATTCATGGGGTTTATACAATAGATAATGCATCAGATTTAGAAAGAAAATTAATTTTCAGAGATTTTAAAATTAGTGATCCTTTCCGGTACATATATTTAGGTGTATTAATTTTCATTATTATTATTTTGATATTATTTAGAAAAAAGTATAAAAAAACAAATGTCACGGACGAGCAAATGATTGTCAATATAAAGCGTTTTATTAATAAAAACTTAGGTAATGCAACTTTGAAAATGTTAGAATCTGAATTTCAATTAGATTACAATGAAATGAATAATTTAAGTAAAGAATTTAAACCCGCTAAGTATATCAAAGAATCAAGGATAGAGTTAACAAAAAAAATGATTCTAAGTGATAATTCTATTTCAGAAATATCACACAAAACAGGCTATTCTGAAACATACCTCATAAAGAATAAATATAAATTTTTGAAGTAATAAATATTTATTGAAGTTATTGCTGCACCTGCTTTAAATAAAACATCTACACAATTTTATAGCGAAAATATAATAGGTGTTTTCTAGAAAGGTAAACTCGATTTGTTAAGATATTATTAAACAACCTATGTTCATCTGTAGAAAGGATATTTTTTGAAAATTAGGACAATAATTTTTAAAAAATAATATTTATCACAGCATCAAATAAATTGTAATTATGCACAATAAACATAAATACAATTTTTTTTTGCATTTTAAATACTATAAAAATTTAGCATTTGTATTACTGTCTCTAGTTAGCTGTTCTACCAATAAGATATTATTCAAAGATATACCTGAGAATACTTCAATAAAAATCCCAGAAGCTGTCATAACTTATGGTGATTTGATTGATGTAAATATTTCGTCTTTAAATAATCAAAGTACTTCGATTTTTTCGGCACAACAATCTATGGATAAAATTGGAACGATTAGAAATGCAGAAGCAAGAAAATTAGATGGCTATTTGGTGGATAGCTCAGGGAATATAGATATTCCAATTTTAGGTATTGTAAAAGCTTCAGGAATGACATGTTCTTCACTTTCCGAATCTATAAAAAAAGACATAAAAGAATATGTTCTTAACCCNAATGTAAGAATAAANATTTTAAATTTTAGAGTTTCAATATTAGGACAAGTAGCTAATCCAGGTACAATTGAAGTAATAAATCAAAATATTTCTTTCACAGANTTAATTAGCAGAGCTGGAGACCTTAAAAAAAATGCAGACCCAACTAAAGTAATGTTACTAAGAAACGTAGATAACAAAGTTCAAACAAAATATTTAGACCTTACTTCAAATGAATTTTTAAATTCAGAATACTATTATCTAAAGCAAAATGATGTAGTATACGTAAGACCAGATAATGCTTCTTTAGCATTTGATTTTGGGATTTTACGAAATACTGCAGCATATTCATTATTAATCTCCATAGTTATATTATTAACTAGATAATGAATCCTAATAATCCACATATCCAAGAAGAAGATGCTATTGATGTAATGGCGTTGTTTTTTGCAGTTTTATCTCACAGATGGATTATTATTACATCCATAACAATATTCTCGATTATTGGAATTGCATTTAATTCTTATCGACGAGACATATTTCAAACAAACGCAACAATAATGGTTAGTGAAGATCAATCTGATCCTTCATCTTTTATTAATAATAATGAATACCAATTTTTATATAACAATAAACTTGAGAGTGAAGATCATGCTAGTATTTTTAAATCAACATTGATATTAAAACAAGTAGTTGAGAAATTAGATCTTAATTATAGGTTTCAAAAAAAATATACTTGGAAATCAAATAAGGTATTAACAAAAGAATCATTGCCATTTGAAATTGTTTTTAAGGATGANACCTCTCAAAAACAATGCATCATTAAATATCAAAAAGAAAATNTAATTATTGAAATAAATGACAACACATTTTCATTTTCCAAAAAAGAAAGTATAATTGAGAATTCAATATTTAAGTACAAGANAAAAATCTTAAATAATATAATTCAGGGTACCTATATCATTGATCAATTTACTGTCAATCAAACGATTAATGAACTAAAGACCAAATATGAGATTAATCAACCGAAAAAATCAAATGTTTATGAAATATCTTATTCTGGTCCTAACAGAAAATTAAACTCTTTTGTGTTAAATGGAATTATTGATGAGATTACAAATAATAATATTAGAGAGAAAAAAAGTGTATATAAACTATCCATTGATTTTATTGATAAGAGAATATTCGATTTAAAAATAAAAATTGATTCGCTGAACTCTGTGATTTCTAAATTTAAAGTCACAAATGGTGTGTATATGCCAGGAACTCAGACCAATTCAGTATTAAATAACATAAACGAAATTGAACAAAAAATATTTGCGAATTCAATACAAAGTGAGCTATCACTTAAATTAATAAATGAAGTTGAAAAACAAAATTCATTTGATCTATTACCAACTGATATTGGAATTGAAAATAAAAATATAAATCAAATGGTTTCACAGTTTAACAAAATTATTTTAGAAAAGAATAATTTACTGGTTGAGGCTACAGAAAAGAACCCACTTGTTATACAATCACAAAACCAACTGGTTGATTTAAGATCTAATATTCTTAATAGTTTAAATATTTATACTAATAAACTAAAAATGAAATTAAATAAATATGATGACTTTAAACAAAAAAGCGATTTAATGATTGGAGTTATTCCACTTAGAGAAGCCGAGTTAAGTAATCTAGAGAAAGATCTTTTACTTGTAAATAATTTATATTCATATTTATCCCAAAAGAAAGAAGAAGCGTTAATCAATTTATCCTCTTTAGAACCAAATATAAAAATGATTAATGAAGTTGACTACACTGTAATTTCAAAGACCAATTCGAAAAAAACTTTTGCAATGTTTTTATTTGCCGGATTTTTTCTTCCAGTTGGTTTTACATTAGGTTTATTTTTTCTTAGAGCATTCTACGTTGATATAGAATATTTAAAACTAAAACTTCAGGATATTGATTTTTTAGGTGTCATAAAATTAACAAAAGATAAGACATCTAATGAGGTTAAATCAATACAATATGAACTTATGAAAAGAATTTACCATAATATTAATATGGTAATTCCTAAATCCAATGATGGATTGTCAATCATGGTTACATCATGTGTTAAAAATGAAGGAAAAACATATACTGCCTATAATTTTTCAAATTTCTTAGCAAAAACGGGCAATAAGGTAATTCTCATTGGAACTGATTTAGGAAATCCTGATTTATCAAAATTATTTGACAATNAAAATGTCAAATTAAAGNCAAAAGGGCTCACAGATATTATTTATGATGATGAAAATGATTTTAAAGAGCTTTTTGAACAATATAAAATAAAAGAAAATCAACTAGATACTCTTTT
>JGI20153J14295_10002213_pt1 | contig 14123 bp, 13 predicted proteins | sample COG_03_FD_14295 | JGI IMG/M metagenome (IMG submission 14295) | reverse complement strand
GGAACAATTAGAACCGTTGAAAAGAGGTAAAGCCCCATGAAAATAAACAACGTTTTAAATTTGATTTTCTGAGTCCATCGATTTGTAATTACTAAGCTCAACACATAAATAAGGCCACCGATTTGAGTGATTATAGTCTAATTTTAAAGTGAAGTTATGCTATAATATGAATCCGTAGTTTAATTTTTTTTTTGAACCTACAACTATTGCCTTAGTTCTGTAAGCTCATTTTCCAACTCAGTGACTGCAGTTTGTTGGGTTGTAGTCAGAGTTTCTAACAACAAATTAGTGCTTTCGTAAGGGTCTGATAAAAGGTTGTACAGTTCTTGATTACCATTAGCATCTACAAATAGTTTATAGCTTCCATTACTTATCGCCCAACGGTGATTGCTGCCATTATTTAATTCTGAGTATTGAAAATCACGAATTTTCAAGGATTCTTTAAAGAGTGGTTGAAAACTTTTGCTATCATGTATCATTGAAGTTCCACTTCCAGCTATTTGAGCAATCGTGGCAAACAAATCGGTGCTATTTATTAAGTTATCATCTTCCTGTCCACTTCTTGTCACGCCTTGTCCAGAAACAAACAAGGGAGTGTTAATGCCGCCTTGATATATAGACCCTTTTACAGTTGAATTGCTATATGGCGCTTGAGCGACTTGATTTGGAGTGCCATTGTCACCCATAAAAATGATGATTGTGTTAGCTCTTTCGTCCTCTGAAATGCTTTCTAAAAGCCGTCCAATTTGAAAATCCATAGCCTCAATTGCAGCCAAATAATAGGGTAGTGCGTCCATGCCTGAGGTATACTCAGGTAAATTCCCTTGTGAATGCATGTTCGATGGGGGCGCATGAAAGGGGGTATGTGGAGCGTTATATGCCAACCATAAAAACCAAGGTTTGTCCTGAGATTCAATTCTTTCAATTGCTAAATCAGTAAATTTTTCGCTAATATATTGTGTTTGAGTTGTAATTTCGCCATCTTCTGCAAGCTGCCATAGGTCATAGCTTTGCACACCGCCACCATATAAACCCGCATAATAATCTATCCCCAATGTTTCAGGGTTGCTGATGTTATTTCCGCTTCCCGATAAATGCCATTTTCCAACAAGAGAGGTGTTATAAGCATTATTAGTTTGTTGATTGATATAGCTTTGTAGAATTGTTTCTGAAGCGCTGAGTCTATCACCTGCCCAATTTACATTTGTACGGAAACCATATTTCCCAGTAATAATAGAAGCTCTTGTAGGCGAGCAAGTTGGATAAACCCAAAAATTGTTAAATGTGATACCCGTATTTTTGAGGCTGTTAATATGAGGTGTATTTGGCTTTATAACGCCTTCAGAAAACCCAGATGTGGCATCTTTACTCATATCGTCAGCAATAATTAATAAGATATTTGGCTTAGATGTGTTTGCGCTTGGTTCAATGGGCGTTTCGTTGTCGGAACTATTGCAGGCAGTTAGAAAAACGCTGCATAGAAATCCAAGTACAAAATTTATTTTTCTCATTTTATAAAGATAGTATATTGCGGATTCAAAAGTCTTATTGTTCTGTTGTGATTTTTTTGTTATTAACTTTAAAGGGTATTAATTCTGAACCAGACATTAAATTTGAAATGACTTTGGTTTTCGGAAACTGCTCCAGTATTATTTTTAGAAATACCGTAATAGGTATGGCGAGAATCAATCCCGGAATACCCCAAATGAATCCCCAGAACATAAGCATTATTAAAATGGTAATTACATTGATTGAAAAAGATTTCCCCATAAAAATAGGCTCTAAAATGGCACCCATAACGACTTGTACAAGAGATATTGTAAGGATGAAAAACAATAAAACACCAGTAATATCTAATTCTACAATTGCAAATAAGGATAATAGTAAAACAGAAATTACAGAGCCAATCATCTGAACATAATTAATTACAAAGGCAAATAATCCCCAGAAAATAGGAAAACTGACGTCAAAGAAATAGCATGCAAGCGTAAAGCCAAGTCCAGTGAAAAAACTAACAACAAACTTTACTTTAATGAAAGTGATTAAGTCTTTTTCAATGCGCATAAAAACTTTAATAGATGAAAATTGTTGATGGATCACAACCTTGTTTAATATCTTTTGAAAATTCAAAGACTCGGATAGCAATAAAATTGCAAAGAAAAAGGTCATTAGTGTCATGGTAAGCGTGTTGCCAACCAAATCAATTGTTGAACCAAAGGTTTTTGTTAGGTCTATATCCTCTAAGTAATGAAGAATAATGCTTTTGTCGTCTACGCGTTCAATGCCAAAATAGCTTTCTATAGAGTATATTAAATTTTCTAATTTCAGTTCTACATTTTCCACCAAATTAGTTTCGGAGGCTAAAATCTGTTTACTAGACAGATGAATGATTTCGCCTGATAGTTTAATAAACATTCCAATAATAATGATAACGATTAAGATACTAATTGTTTTAGGGGTATTTTTCTTTCTTAACCATCGCACTAAAGGCCAAAACAACAATGCTATAAACATAGAGAACACAAGTGGTATAAAAATAAAGGACAATAGATTAAGCACATAAAAAATCACAGGTAATGCAATTATTATTAACAATATATTGGTTGTTTTTCTTTCGTTCATTTTGTGTGTGCTTGTATGTTTAATAGTGGCTGAATCATTTTGTAGCTTGGCGCTTCTATCAGTTAGTATTATAGATAAATTTTTTTTTATTTCAGACGTTTTTTGATATCCATTCTTTGATTTAAAATTCTAACAATTTCTACAATTCCATTCTCAAGTTTTCTATAAAAAATTAAATGATATTTTACTTTAGTCAACCGATAATTTTTTCGAGAGTGTTCAACAGGTTTTCCAATTAAATAATTATCTGCAATAAATTCAATTTCCCTTATTATTAGGTCGTAATAATGATCAGCTTGATTTTTAGACCATTTATTAAAAGTGTAAACCCAAATTTCATTTAAATCATTAATCGCTTGTTTACTTATTTGGTATTGATTTTTACTCATAAATGTTGGCGATGTAAATCAATCAAATTTTGTTTTGGGTCGAAATCTTCAATAAATCCACTTTGCTCTCCCTTTTCAAGAGCCCTAATTAATTCTTTTTCTTTTTTTTCTTCATTTTCTAGAATCCGTAGTGCCGCTCGAATTACTTCACTTACAGAGTTATATTTACCAGACTTAACTTCTGCGTTAATAAACTCTTCAAAATGATTTCCCAGTGATATTGATGTGTTTTTCCCCATTTGAGCTGTAATTTATTCAAATATACCAAATCTTGGTAGTGTAGCCAAATTGGTTACAAAGATTTGCTCTACCTTATTTTGATTACAGCCTGGTTCCCTAACTTTTAGATGAAATATAAGCGTCAACAAAATCCTCCAAAACATTTAACGGGATGGCGCCATGCGAAATAACGACTTCATGGAATTCTCTAAGATCAAAGGCATCTCCCATCGCGTCCTTTGCTTTTTTACGCAATTCTAAAATTTTCATCATACCAATTTTATATGCGGTTGCTTGACCAGGCATTACAATATGTCTTTCGACCATTTTAATGGCGTCTAATTCAGCATTTGGTGTGTTGTCGGTATAATATTTTATACCTTCTTCGCGTGTCCATTTCTTGCTGTGTATCCCAGTATCTACCACCAGTCTACATGCCCGCCATAACTCCATCGCTAAGCGCCCAAAATCTGAATAAGGATCAGCATAAAAGCCCATTTCTTTTGGTATAAATTCAGAGTATAACCCCCAACCCTCGGTATAGGCCGTATAGCCTCCAAATTTTCTAAACATTGGAACGTCTTCTAATTCTTGTTGAATTGCCAATTGCATATGATGCCCTGGAATGCCTTCGTGATAGGCCAACGCTTCCATTTGATAACTAGGCATAGATTCCATGTCATACAAATTTGCATAATAGATTCCAGGTCTTGAGCCATCTGCCGCAGGTCTATTGTAAAAGGCTTTTCCTGCGGATTTTTCCCTAAACGACTCTACTGCTTTTACTTTGATATCTGCTTTGGGTTTGCTTATAAATAGTTCGTCTAAGCGCGTTTTCATACTGTCGATCAAATGCACAGCTTCTTTTAAATAGGCGTCTTTTCCTTGTTTATCTGCTGTATAATAGAATTGTTTATCTGTTTTCATAAACTGAAAAAAGTCCTGCAAGCTGCCATCAAAACCAACATCCACACGTATAGCATCCATTTCATTATGAATTCTAGCCACTTCTTTCAATCCTATCTCATGGATTTCATTGGCTGTTAAATCAGTGGTCGTCGTTCGTTTTAGGGCATTGTTAAAAAAGGCTTCTCCATCCGGAAATTTCCACGCACCATGATCGGAGTTGGCTCTTTCTTTTTGTGCTTTCATAAAAGAAATTAACTTATTATAGGCAGGCTTCACTGACGTTAGAAGCGCATGTCTTGCCAACGTTTCTAAATTCGATTTAGCTTCCATGTCGATGTCCAATTTGTTTATCTTTTCTAAGAAATCGTTTAGTAACGTGCTTGGGTTTTTTGTAGAATCAAAAGGTTGACCAGCTAATATGTTTTTTGAATCCTCGATCACTTTGTCAAACACAAATTTTGGAGGCATGACCCCAATTGTTTCGCGTTCTTTTAAGTTTTCCACCAATTGCGAAAAAAATGTATTAAAACTATTTAGCCTTGCCACATAGTCTTCTGCATCTTTAACATCATCAATGCGGTGCATGTTTATCATAAACGCAGGTTTTCCAGACTGTGCTCCAAACATTTGATTTACAGGGTAATCATGCAGCCGATATTTGTAATCCTCAATGCTATTTTCTATAGTTTGTTTAAATAATTTATAGCTTAATAACGCCTCCTTTGAAAGCGCTTTTGTATTCACAGAATCAGTTAACCACAGAAGTTCTTTTTTATTGGTTTCTAGATTTTTTTCTAAGAAAGCCAACGAATTATCATTCAGTTTTCCATAATCTTTTTTAATTCCAAGGCGTGTTTGAAATTCGGGATACATATCGACACTCTCGTCAAAACTTTTCTGAAAAAAAGCATTAACTTTTTTTGATTCTGCTTCAACTTCAATTTCTGTATACCCATTTTTGTTTTTTTCTGCGCATGACAGGTATAAAGTAATGGCACAAAAAATAAGAAGCGATTTTAAGATTAACTTTTTCATAAGGCATTTATTTTAGGGTTAGACTGTTTTTTAGCACATACAGCTACTGCTGAATTTATTAGGTTGATGATTTAATAAAAATAGTTACATCGTTTTTGATCAATGTAGTTGTTTTTTTGTTTCAGATTTCTGGTTATGAACTTTTTTAGTTCTCATATGATTTTTGAACGACTCGTTTTTTAGTCAATGATTCTATCAAATGTTTTATAAATAAAATCAGTTGATATAGCGTCTTCTCTAATTTCAAATGTTAAGTTTTTAAATTCTGCTCCACGATATGAAACTCCTTTTTTTGCTCTGAGCACTTCTAGTTTTCCCCAATGGTTCATAGTTAAGTGGAGTACTGCACAAAGTCCGTCGCTTTGAATATAAAAGTATAAAGATTCTTTTCCGTCAAGCAACTCGTGTTTTTGAAGCCAATACGTCAGTTTTGATTTGTCAATACTTTTCAGTTGTTTAGCGAGTTCATTTTTATACGCCTTTGATTTAGGCGTATTTTCTTTAAAGATTGAATTTTCAGTTGTACAGTTAGATCGATCACAAGAGATATTTCCAAGTGTTGAGAAAATAAAAACGGTAGTGATTACTAACTGTTTCATATAGTTGCCTTAGGTTGTCCTTTAGGGGTTTACAAGTAACAAGTTAGGGGACGCGCTAAATATAGCAAATATAATATGAATAGAGAACCTAATCTTCTACGCCATTTATTCTGAGAGACTAAGTTGCCATGAAATTCCGTAGGTGTCTTCACACCACCCAAATTTTTTACTAAAGCCATAATCCCCTGTATCATAGCTGTCCAGAGGGATCATGATTTTACCACCAATTCCTCAAGTTCCGTTCTCATAAAGTCAGATTCACTGATTTTTAAATCAAATAGTTCCAATATCATTCATTCCTTTTTTATAGCCGTTAAAAATTGCTTTTGGATGTATGCATCTCTAAAGGATTAAATCTAAAAGACAAAATGAAACCCCTACACATCCAAGTAAGCATAGGCCAACTTTATAGTGCCATAATCTACTTTTTTGCCCAACTCATTGAAGATATACGCCGACTTTAGTCTGCCGTCTCCGCTGTACTTATCTTCATCTCCAGTATCGTGTTTTTTGTATGCCTTGGATATACGCTTCATGAGTACATCTTCTGGGCGGTATGCAGCAATATTTACACCCGGCCACTTCTCAGATATTTTTAGAATATGACCTTGAATAGTGCTGTGTGCCATGCCACGCTCATCGGCTATTTCTTTTAGGGTTTTGCCAGCGGCTATCATCTCTTTGGTTACTTCAAAGGTGTTTTGTTTCTTTTCTTTGGCTTTCTTTTTAGTACGGTATTTCTTGAGTTCTTTCTCGTTTGTAGTGCCACCACTAGCCAGTATGTGATTTTCCCATTCAGGCTTAAGGTCTTCATCCAGAAGTTGATCAATATCTCCACTTAATTCCTGAAAGCGTTGGTCTGCCTTATAGGCCAGTGGATCTACTTCTGTGGCCATTTTATTGATGCCCAATAAGCGAAGCCCCTCAAGCTCTTTTAGTCGCGATAGAGCTACGTATCCTTGCCCTGGCTCAAATGCTTTGGTCAGATCTATTTCGGCGGCTTCAAGGGTCATGCCTTGACTCTTGTGTACCGTTATGGCCCAAGCAAGTCGCAGCGGTATTTGCTCAAAACTTACGAGCGGAGTGCCTTTTTCGTTATTAATAGACCATACCTTTGGCGTTGCCAAAACCTTGCGCTTATCCATGAGTTGTGCCAGAGGGAAAGGGCCTTCTTCTTCCGGATCTTTTTTAAAACCGACTACAATACCTAGCGTACCATTCATGATACCACGCTCGTGATCATTTTTAAGGAACATGACTTTGGCTCCTTTTTTTATCACCAGTTTCTCTTGAACTATGAGTGATTTGGTGAAACCCGTAAGCATCTTTTCGTTGCCTTTCTTTTTGGCAAAAAAGACTTTTTCTTCAGCTTCAAGTGCTTTTAGCGCTTGCTCATTCATACTATCTACGTCAGCATTGTGTGAGTAGAGTTTTGTAGGCTCTATGGAGTGCTTATTGTAACGTGTTTTTTGTAGTCTTTGTACAGCACTTTCGTCTACTTCGTTGCTACGTATTTGATTGAGTATAGTGTTTAGTTCGTTCTTGGTTTGTCGAAATTGTTCGGTAAGGTAGCACACCTTGGGAGCGGCTTCTACCCATGCCTTACTCATAAAAGCAAACTTGTCTCTACTTGGTTCATACTCCCTACTCACTGGAGGAAGCTGAAAAAAGTCTCCAGCAAATACGACCTGCATGCCACCAAAAGGCTCCGAAGAGTTGCGTATATACTTGAGCACTTGGTTTATCATGTCGAGCTGGTTGCGATGCAGCATGCTTATTTCATCTATGATGAGTATGTGTGTGCCGCGAATGTTTTTGGTCAGGTACTGCTTGGTAGCGAGCGACTTTAGGTTTTCATGTGTTAGTTGGTTTTTTATACCAATACCACTCCACGAGTGTATGGTGGTGCCATTCATATGTGTGGCAGCGATTCCTGTACTGGCAGTTACAGCTACAGGAACTTTGTGGTTTTTTAAATAGGTGATGAACTGGTTTAGTGTATAGGTTTTACCTGCACCTGCACTACCCGTAAGGAATACGTTTTCACCTGCTTTGAGTATGGTTAATGCTTTTTCTTGAAACACGGTTTTTTTAATAGTTAATTGTTTGTCATAATCAATTTTGTAAATATAGTTAAAACGGCTTGTTCAGTCAAGATTCCCCACTGCTCAAAGCCTCCCCGCTTTAAATCGCCTATTTTACAGTTTTCAATTCGTCATTTTTTATATTCGCTACGTCTGGAGGCTTTGTGGAGTTGGAACTTTCTATTTCCAATGAATTAAGCTGTATAATAGCTTCCACCCAGACACGGCTCCGCCCTTAGAGTCCCATTTATTTTAAAAAAAATAAAAGGCTCTTTTAACATAAAACTTAAACCTACTTAAAAATATAATTGGTTGTGAAGAAAAACATTTGGGGTCTTAATTCATTTTAAATATAACATAAAAAAGGCAATGCGTTTAAATTGACACACTAATTTTTAAATTATCCTTTCAACACTGCACGTGAAATCACCATTTTCTGAATTTCGGAAGTCCCTTCATAAATCTGTGTAATCTTAGCATCCCGCATCAAACGCTCGACGTGGTAGTCTTTTACAAAGCCGTTTCCCCCATGAATCTGTACTGCTTCTACGGTGTGCTCCATGGCTATTCTCGAAGCAAATAGTTTGGCCATTGCGCTAGACGTATCATACGAAACCCCTTGGTCTTTGTCCCATGCAGCTTTCATTACCATATGCCGGGCGGCTTCAATATCAGTCGCCATATCAGCTAATTTAAATGCAATTGCTTGGTGGTTGCAAATTTCCGTACCAAAAGCCTTGCGCTGTTTGGAATAGGCCAACGCCAATTCATAAGCACCAGAAGCAATACCTAAGGCTTGTGCTGCAATACCAATACGTCCACCTGACAGTGTTTTCATGGCAAATTTAAAGCCAAATCCATCTGCGCCAATGCGGTTTTCTTTAGGCACTTTCACGTCGTTAAACTGGAGTGTGTGGGTATCGCTCCCGCGAATGCCGAGTTTGTCTTCTTTAGGACCAATTTCAAAACCGGCCATGCCTTTTTCTATAATAAAGGCATTGATGCCTTTAGACCCTTTACTACGATCGGTTTGCGCAATGACAATATACACGTCGGCACGTCCGCCGTTGGTAATCCAGTTTTTGGTTCCATTAATGATATAATGATCCCCTTTGTCGAGAGCCGTAGTCTGTTGAGATGTTGCATCGCTGCCAGCCTCGGGTTCGCTCAAACAAAAGGCGCCCACATGTTCGCCACTAGCTAATTTAGGTAAATACATTTCTTTCTGAGCGTCCGAACCAAAGGCTTGAAGCCCGTAACAGACCAACGAATTATTAACCGATACTATTACAGATGCAGAAGCATCTATTTTAGAAAGTTCTTCCATAATCAGCACATACGAAATAGTGTCCATGCCGCTGCCGCCATAGCTAGGATCTACCATAATACCCATAAAACCGAGTGCTCCCATTTTTTTTACTAAATTGTCGGGAAATTCTTGGAGAGTATCTCGTTTGATGACGCCGGGTGCTAATTCGGTGTTTGCAAAATCTCGCGCCGCATTGCGAACCATACGATGTTCTTCAGATAAAGAAAAATTCATAAAAAATATTTTTGTTTTCCAAATATATAAAAAATTTACTATGCGTGCATAGTAAATAATGTTTAAAAATTATCATGGTCAATTCAAATTTTAAAAATAAATCACATTACACTGTTTTAGGAGTGATGTCCGGCACCTCGCTAGATGGGATCGATTTGTGCCTTTCACGATTTGAGATAGGACAAACGTGGCAGTTTCAAATTAAGGCTACTAAAACGGTGCCTTACTCTAAAGACTGGCAACAACGGTTACGGACAGCCTTGGCGCTATCTCCTCAAGATTTAGAAGTTTTAAATGCAAACTACACACGATTTTTAGCCGAGGTGATTCAAGCGTTTATGGAGGCTCAAGGTCATACAGCAATCGATGCCGTATGTAGTCATGGACACACGGTTTTTCATCAACCGAGTATAAAAAAAACGCTTCAAATCGGCAATTTACCCGTCTTAGCAACCTATCTAAATCAAACCGTAGTTTGTGATTTCCGGTCCCAAGATGTGGCTTTAGGTGGGCAAGGCGCGCCTTTAGTGCCAATTGGCGATGCGCTTTTGTTTTCTGAGTATGATTACTGTCTTAATTTGGGNGGCTTCGCTAACATCTCTTTNGAACATAAATCTCAACGCATNGCTTTTGATATTTGCCCTGTCAATTGTGTATTAAATCACTATGTGCAACCTTTAGGGGTTTCTTATGATAATGAAGGTCAAATCGCTTCAAAAGGGACTGTTTTTGAGCCGCTACTAGAAATGCTAAATGCTCTAGAGTTTTACAGCTTACCAGCCCCAAAATCGTTAGGGATCGAATGGGTGCTTAGCGAAATTTTCCCAATCATAGATAGCTATGATATCGATATTGAAACAATTTTAAGTACAGTCGTCGAGCACTGTGCTGTTCAAATATCAAAGGTCTTAAAAATGCATCAACTGGAAAAAGGATTGATTACTGGTGGTGGGGTATTTAACACCTTTTTGATGCAACGTATTTCTGACTTATATGGGCAGGATTTACAGCCAACGAACCCCATGACTATTGAGTATAAAGAAGCATTAGTTTTTGGGTTTTTAGGAGTGCTCAAATTAAGAAATGAACCCAATTGCTTAAAATCTGTCACAGGCGCTTCCCGAAACCATAGTAGTGGTTCTATTTATTTCCCCGAAAAAAACTGCTAAACTTATAGAAAACGTGTTTAGTTTTTTATATTTGTTACAATCAATTTAGCGATCAACAACCCCCAAAAATATAAAAATTTATGGAAGCAGTTATTATTAGTGTTTTTATCATCGGCTACTTAGCCATCACCTTGGAACACAGTTTGAAAATTGATAAATTAATTCCAGCTTTGGTTATGATGGCCATTAGTTGGGCGTTGATTTCTTTTGGTGTAGATGATTTTGATACTTGGTTTGATTCGAGTAAACACGCCCTTCTTAGTAACTTTGAAGTGCTTGGCCATGCCGAAAAAATGCACATTGTCGAAGAAACCTTATTACATCACTTAGGGAAAACTGCAGAAATTTTGGTGTTTTTAATTGGCGCGATGACCATCGTAGAAATCATTGCCTATTTCAATGGGTTTTCGACCATAAAGAATTTTATTAAAACCAAAAAGAAATCTAAATTACTTTGGATTTTTGCGGTATTAGCGTTTATATTATCTGCGATTATTGATAATCTCACCGCCACGATTGTTCTAATCTCGCTGCTTCAAAAAATAATTCATGACAAAAAAATGCGCCTTTGGTTTGCGGGACTTATCGTTATAGCTGCCAATGCGGGGGGTGCTTTTTCGCCAATCGGAGATGTCACCACNACCATGNTNTGGATTGCCAATAAAGTCAGTACCGGACANTTGTTTGGATATCTACTNTTACCGTCTCTTGTATGTATGATAGTACCAACCTTTATCGCATCAAAGTTAGCGGTTTTTAAAGGCTATTTAGAAATGGATACAAGCAACTCAGAGCCTGCGGGGCGTTTTAGCGGCACCATGCTTTATTTGGGGTTAGCTGCTATTATTTTTGTACCTATTTTTAAAATGGCTACCCATTTGCCGCCTTATGTCGGGATGATGCTTTCGTTAGGAGTCGTCGCCATATTTGCAGAACTATACAGCTCCTCAAAATTCAGTTTGAAAGATTTAGACAAAGAAAATACAGAAGGAACCGTGCAGCACAGTCCTGTGCATCTTGCGTTATCAAGAATAGAATTACCGAGCATCTTGTTTTTCTTAGGGATTTTAATGGCCGTTGCCGCTTTGGAATCCTTAGGGGTTTTATTTGGATTTGCAGAGTGGTTGAAAGTCGCAACGCCCGCCTTAGGAACCGAAGTTTCGGGAACCGGAATATCAGATTTAGTCGTGTTGTTATTGGGCGTAGGCTCCGCTGTCATTGACAATGTACCACTAGTTGCAGCTTCTTTGGGGATGTTTTCTGAACCGATGGACCATCAGCTGTGGCATTTTATTGCCTATTCTGCAGGAACCGGAGGCAGCATGTTAATTATTGGATCTGCTGCGGGCGTCGTTGCCATGGGGATGGAAAAAATTAATTTTTTCTGGTACTTAAAGAAAATTTCCTGGTTAGCCTTAATAGGATTCTTAGCAGGAGCTATTGTGTTTTTCTTTACGAGAACACTTTTTTAAAAATACTTTAACACACATTTTTGCGTTAATAAATTCAAAGTTATACTTAAACATATATGATCACTACTAGTATTCAAGATGAAATTGCCATCCAACTGGATGCAGAATCCGTCGAAAAAACATTATCCATTGTCGAGCTAATTAAAAGTGGAGGCTTAGCGGGCCAGCTTATTATTGCCCTGTTAACCGTCTTGTTAGTCGTCGCTTTATATATTTACTTTGAACGTTTGTTTACCATAAAAGCTGCTTCTAAAGTTGACCCAAATTTTATGAATCAAATAAAAGATCATGTGGTCAACGGCAAAATTGATGCCGCGAAAGCCGTCTGTGCGCAAGTCAATTCACCTGTATCTCGATTGATTGATAAAGGCATTTCTAGAATCGGACGCCCACTGGCCGATATCAATTCAGCCATTGAAAACGCAGGAAAATTAGAAGTGTATAGCTTAGAAAAAAATGTAAGCGTGCTCGCAACCATTTCTGGAGCCGCCCCCATGATAGGGTTTTTAGGAACCGTGATTGGGATGATTCTATCCATTTTTGAAATTGCGAACTCCGGCGGGCAAATTGATATTAAACTTTTGGCTGATGGGCTCTATACCGCCATGACCACTACCGTTGCTGGGTTAGTGGTGGGGATTGTCGCCTATATTGCTTTTAACCATATCGTCGGACGCACCAACAAAGTGGTCTATCAAATGGAAGCGAATTCGGTAGAGTTTTTAGACCTACTTAACGAACCTATTTAAGATGAATATTAGAGGTCGTAATAAAATATCTCCTGAATTTAATATGTCGTCCATGACGGACATTGTATTTCTATTGTTGATTTTTTTCATGATAGCATCCACCTTAGTGACTACCAACGCCATTGATATCTTACTGCCAACAGCTAGTGGGAAAACTGAAAATAAAAAATCGATTGCCGTTAGTATTAAAAAAGATTTGACCTTTTATATCGATCAATCAAAAGTGGAGGTTCAAAATTTAGAATCAGAACTACTCCAATTACTTCAAAAAGAAACCGCTCCAACCCTTGTGTTGAGAGCTGAAAAATCCGTTCCTGTAGACTATGTAGTCAAAGTGATGGACATAGCCAATCGAAATAAATTTAAAATAATACTCGCTGTAAATCCGAACTAAGATGGGCTATTTTAAAACCAAACATCAAAAACATTCGGCACGACTGACTACCGTCATCATGCTGTTGTTGCTCTTGTTGCTGTTTGTGGTTGGGCCTGGCTATATGGATCCACCTTTGGAATATGGTGTTGCGGTCAATTTTGGAACTTCAGACACTGGAAGTGGTGCTATTCAACCCAAAAAACCCTTGGCATCTCAATCCAAACCAGTTTCTGAATCCGTTGTAGAACCCGTAAAAGCAGCACCGCCTGTTGAGTCCAGTGAACCAGCCGCAGCAGAAGAGGTGCTTACCGCCGAAGATTTAGAATCCATCGCCATCAAAAAAGCAGAAGCCGAAACCGCCAAACGTCAAGCAGATGTGGATGCCAAAAAGAAGGCAGAAGCCGAGGCCACTGCAAAAGCGCAAGCAGAGGCAAAAGCAAAAGCGGATGCCGAAGCAAAAGCAGAGGAAGAGCGTCTCAAAAAAGAGGCCGATATAAAAGCGAAAAAGAAACAAGACTTAGATGCCCTGATGGGAGGTATCGGAACAGACGACGGTTCCGACACAGGCTCGGAAGGTGATGATGATACCCCAGGCGATAAAGGTCAACTGAACGGCGATCCCTATGCGTCCAGTTATTTTGGATCTCCAGGCAGTGGAAATGGGGGCGTAGGTTATGGACTGAATGGCCGTGGGCGTCCGTCCAAATCGAAAGTCATTCCCGTCTGTGACGAAGAGGGTACAGTAGTCGTTGAAATTCATGTGAATCAAAATGGGAATGTGGTCAAAGCCATCCCTGGAAAACGGGGTACGACTGGCGATATCTGTTTGTATGAGGCCGCTAAAAAAACAGCGCTTACCCACAAATGGCCTGCAGATTCCAAAGCACCTGCCAAACAAATTGGTTTTGTGATTGTCGATTTTAGCGTCCGCCAATAAATGAAGTATTCAGAAACCAC
>JGI20153J14295_10002212_pt1 | contig 14129 bp, 10 predicted proteins | sample COG_03_FD_14295 | JGI IMG/M metagenome (IMG submission 14295) | reverse complement strand
TAGAAGTCTATATAGATGGAGGAAATACCCAAATAAATGCTGAGGGTATTTTTGAGAAACTTCAGATCCAACTCAATGACGGATTGTGTGTTTTAAAAGAAGTAGGGAATCAAGTGCGGGTAAATACCATTAGAGCGCCTATTATTTTAAAGCAAAAAAAAGCCATTGTAAATGCTGAAACAACCTATGGAACGCTAATTTTACCCAGTGTTCCAAAGGGGCTTTCAGAGATTGTATTGCGGTCCATACACGGAGACATTAAAGTGGTTCCTCTAGACTAGTTTCATTTTAATAATAATGTTTATTTTAGCCACCTAAGTACCTATTATGTTTAAAAAGCCTTTTTTACTCGCCTATTTTTTATTGATTCTGGACCAATGTGTAAAAATTTATATTAAAACACACTTTTTTTTAGGAGAATCAGTAGAGGTCTTTTCTGGTTTTCAAATTTTATTTATCGAAAACGAGGGCGCTGCTTGGGGGGCCAAACTCAGTGATATTTTACCCATTTCAGATGTAAGCGGAAAAATTGCCCTCACCGTTTTTAGACTGTTTGCTATTGTGGGAATTGGTGCGTGGTTTGTAAGTTCTGTTAAAAAAGGTGTGCCACTTTTTTTGCAAATGGCCCAAGCTTTGATTTTCGCAGGGGCCTTGGGTAATATTATTGATTCTGTTTTTTATGGGGTACTATTTAATGACAGTATGTACCAAGTAGCGACCCTATTTTCTGATCAGCCTTACGGCAGCTTACTACAAGGTAAGGTGGTAGACATGCTCTATTTCCCGCTCATAGATACTACATGGCCAGAATGGGTGCCAGTTTTAGGAGGAAATTCATTAAGATTTTTTGAACCAGTTTTTAATATTGCAGACACCGCTATTAGTACTGGAGTAGGTCTTTTATTGGTCTTCAACAAAAAAGCTTTTCCACAGGGATAGGTGTTTTGCGAATTTTCAAAGTCGCTAAATTTGTCTTCTTTTCTGCATCATTTGTCAGAATTAGATCTGAGCTGTATCATAAGACTCAGAATTGTTTATTTAAATTCGTATACCTTAACTGGTGTTACACAGTAATCTAATGGAATATCTGTGGCGTCTAAGCCCTCAATTTTTTCTTCAGGTTCAAATAGGGATAAGCCTATTTTTAGGGTATTTGGTTTGCATTTAGATAAAAAACGATCGTAGAATCCTTTTCCGTATCCGACTCTGTGCCCTTTTTTATCATATGCCAATAAAGGAATAAAGACTACTTCTATTTCTGAAGGGGGAACAGTCAATCCATTTTGAGGCTCTGGAATCCCCCAATGGTTTGTTTTTATTTTGGTATTGTCTGTCAGTAGTATATGCACTATTTCAGTATCGTTTTGTATTCTTGGCAAACAGACTTCTTTATCTCTTCCATGCAGTAATGTGAGGATGAATTCGGTATCTATTTCTTTTTTGGAAACAATACTCAGGAATAGGCTGTAATAGGAGGCATCCCATATAGGACAGTTTAATAATTGATTCCCTATAGCGGCACTTAATGTAGCAATTTCTTCTGTTTGGAGCTTTTTTCTTTTTTCAAGGTAAGCACTTCTAAGGGCTATTTTATTCATAAATTGGGCATTTTAAGCTTATAAAAATACAGATAAAATAAAGGCCCAATAATAATTTCTACTATACCTTTGTAAATCACCTATGGCGGCCAATAGCATTTCTATACAACTCAGTGTACTTCCGGAAACTCCGGGAGTGTACCAGTTTTATGATAGCTCAGATAAGATTTTATATATAGGAAAAGCCAAAAACCTTAAAAAAAGGGTCAGTTCATATTTTACATTAAAACACGAGATAGCCAAAACACGCTTATTGGTCAAGAAAATTGTACTGATCAAGCATATAGTGGTTCCCACAGAGTCAGACGCACTTTTATTAGAAAACAACCTGATTAAAAAATACCAGCCAAGGTATAATATATTATTAAAAGATGACAAGACCTTTCCTTGGATTTGTATTAAAAAAGAACGGTTTCCAAGGGTCTTTTTAACCCGTCAGTTAATTAAAGATGGTTCAGAATATTTTGGACCTTATACCAATAAGAGAATGGTGAAGGTTTTGCTGGAGCTCATTAAAGGGCTTTATCCTTTGAGAACCTGCAATTATGACCTCTCTTTTGAAAAAATTCAAGAAGGCAGGTATAAAAGTTGTTTGGAGTATCATTTAGGGAATTGCCATGCACCTTGTGAGAATTTACAATCTGAGACCTCATATGCTAAAGATATAGAAGCCATTAGACATATATTAAAGGGCAATTTAGCTGCAGCAATGAAGCATTTTAAAATAGAAATGGATCGTTACGCCGCTGAGGAAGCTTTTGAAATGGCCCACAAAGTAAAAGAAAAGCTGGCCGTATTGGCTGGTTACCAATCTAAGTCCACAATAGTAAATCCTAAAATAAACAATGTAGATGTGTTTACTGTTATTTCAGACCAAACCCATGCCTATGTGAATTTTCTTGAACTTTCTCATGGCGCCATTATTCGGTCTCACACCCTGGAAATTAAAAAGCAGCTGGAGGAGACAGATGCACAAATTTTAGAATTGGCTATTGTGTCCTTAAGGGAGCGTTTTAAATCTATTTCTAAAGAGGTGATCATCCCATTTAAAGTATTAATGCCAGAAGGAATAAAGGCTACTATACCTGTTTTGGGAGACAAACAAAAATTGTTAGCGTTGTCTGAGCGCAATGCCCGTTTTTATAGACAGGATAAATTGAGTCAAATGCGCATTGTAGATCCTGAACGTCATTCTAAGCGTATTTTGGCTCAAATTAAAGAAGATTTAAGGCTTTCTTCGCTTCCAGTGCATATTGAATGCTTTGACAACTCTAATATTCAAGGGTCTAATCCGGTGGCTGCTTGTGTGGTGTTTACCAATGCCAAGCCCAATAAAAAAATGTACCGACATTTTCATATTAAGACCGTAGAAGGACCTGATGATTTTGCCTCTATGGAAGAAGTGGTTTACAGGCGCTATAAAAGGCTCAAAGAAGAAGGCAGTTCATTACCACAACTTATTGTAATTGATGGAGGTAAAGGGCAATTATCTGCTGCTTTAAAAGCCCTTGATCAATTAGGCTTAAGAGGGAAAATTGCTATAGTGGGTATTGCAAAGCGTTTGGAGGAAATTTATTTCCCTGAAGATCCTATTCCCTTGTATTTAGATAAGAAATCCGAGTCTCTAAAAGTAATCCAACAATTGAGAAATGAAGCCCACAGATTTGGGATTACTTTTCATAGAAATTTGAGAAGTAAAGGTGCTATAGTTTCAGAATTAGACGGAATTAAAGGGATAGGAGAAAAAACAGCGACACAATTATTAAGGTATTTTAAAACAGTCGCTAAGATAAAAGAAGCTAACTTAGATGCTTTAATTACTCAAGTAGGTCCAGCAAAAGCCAGCATATTGTATGAGCATTTTCATTAAATATCCTTATTTTTTATTCCTGCGTTTTTTCTTTTTCACCCTATTAATAGCTAGTGTATTCAACCTTCGAGCTCAAACAGCATCAATCAATGAGATTTCGAAAGCATTCGCGACAAGGGATTCAACCGCCTTACAATCAAGGGATAAGCCTTTAAAAGTAGGTTTGGTCTTAAGTGGTGGAGGTGCGAAGGGATTGGCACACATAGGCGCGCTTAAAGTGATTGAGGCCTCCGGTGTTCAAATAGACTATATAGCAGGAACGAGTATGGGGGCTATAGTAGGCGCCTTATACGCCTCTGGATATAGGGCAGAAGAGCTGGATTCTATTTTTAGACAAATTAATTTTAACAGCCTTATTCAAGACGACTTTTCAAGGGAAAGTAAGACTTTTTATGAAAAGGAAGACGCAGAGCGCTATGCCATTAGTTTGCCTTTTGACGGGTATAAAATTTCTTTTCCACAAGCTATTTCTGGAGGACAGAAGGTATATAATGAATTGGTATCCCTATTATTTCATGTAAAAGACGTGAGAGATTTTAACCAATTGCCCATTCCTTTTTTTTGTATGGCAACAGACATAGAGAACGGTGTTGCCATTCGCTTAGATAATGGTTACCTTCCTGAGGCTATTATGGCTTCTGGCACCTTTCCTTCCCTCTTTGAACCTATGGAATTAGAGGGTAAGCTACTCATAGATGGGGGCGTGTTAAATAATTATCCCATAGAAGAACTAAAGTCCTTAGGGGCAAATTTCATTGTTGGTGTAGACGTTCAGCAGGATCTTTCCAAAAGAGGGTCTTTGGGATCTGCTACGGATATTTTGTTACAGATTAACAATTTCAGGACGGTAGAAGCAATGAAAAGTAAGTCTAATAAAACAGACCTATACATTAGACCAAATATGGCCCCTTATTCTATCATAGATTTTGACAAGGGAGCGGCAATTGTAGCAGAAGGAGCCAGAGCAGCTTTGCTTCAAGAGAACGCATTGCTGGAATTATCTAAAAACCAATTAAAAAAAACACCTTTAGATAAAACCTTTCAACGGAGAGATAGTAGGGCAGATACCCTGAAAATTAACTATATAGAGGTGAATGGGATAGTTAATTATTCGGATGATTATGTGAAAGGGAAACTGCGATTTAAGGAAGGTGACCAAATTTTATTCGAAGATTTAAAGCGTGGCATTAATAATTTAGCAGCAACAAATAATTTTAATACCATTCGGTATAAATTAATTGAAAAGGCCACTGGATTGGGTTTAATTTTAAACTTGAAAGAAAGTGACAACAAGACCAATATTAGGTTTGGGGCCCATTATGATAAGTTGTATAAAAGCGCTGCTTTGCTAAATATTACCCAAAAGAATTTATTGCGAAAAGACGACGTACTCTCCTTGGATTTTATTTTTGGAGACTACCTAAGGTACCAAATAGATTACTACGTAGACAAGGGATTTAACTGGAGTTTTGGATTGAGAAGTAAGTTGAACGATTTTAATTTTGACATCCCTTATACCGTATTAGAAAATAATTTTAGGGTGCCAGATGATCCTAATTTAAATACGGTGAATATGGACTTTACAGACTTTACCAATCAAATGTATCTCCAGACCGTGTATAAAAACGCTTTCTCCATTTCTTTGGGACTAGAGCATAAGTGGATTAAATTCAGTAGCGACACATTTTTACAAGAAAATACACAAAGCAATAATAGTTCAGTGCTCACTTTAGAAAAAAGCCATTATGCGAGTGGTTATGGACAATTGAAGTTCGACACCTTAGATGATCTTTTCTTTCCCTCTAAAGGTTTATACTTGGAGGTAGATTTTCATACTTATTTTTTGTCTAGCAATTATAACGGGACATTTAATCCTTTTTCTATTTTTAGATCAAAGGCAATCGCAGCCGTAAATTTCGCTAAAAACTGGTCTTTTGTTTTGGCTCCAGAGGTGGGGATTAAGTCCGGAAGTTCGGGAACTAAATCCCTGGATTTTGCCCTTGGAGGCATGGGTGCTCCTCAAACTAATAATTTCATTCCATTTTTAGGCTATGATTTTATTGCCATTCCAGGGGATAGTTTTTTAAAGATGAAGGCTTCATTAGATTTTGAAATAGCCCCAAAGAATCATTTGATTGTAGCTGCAAACATTGCTAAAGTTACAGATGACATTTTAAGGCCTGGATCATTTAAAAGAGCCCCTTCTTATTTTGGCTATGGATTAGGCTATGGCTTTGAGTCTATTTTAGGTCCGGCACAACTCATGTATACTAAATCGCCATTAAACGGTCCAGGGGCGGTGTTTTTTACCCTAGGTTTTCCGTTTTAACGCTCTTAATTTCAGATATTTCCTATTATTTAAATAGTTTCAAATAGTGATTATTCTTAAGGAATTACTAAAAAAGGCGCCCAATAGATAAATTACTGTTAAGACCTTAGTTAAAGTGGTTTAAAAAATTTGTAGCGGTCTATGTTTGTATTACCTTTGAAGTATAAAGGGGTGGTTCCCTTTAGAACTTTAAGTATTGGTTTTTCATCATTTAAAGTTTGGTTGGTTATTTAAGAAAAGCCCAGTTGTAAAACTGGGCTTTTTTTTTGTTTGCTACTGACCGTAAGGACCTGGATAAATACAATGTTTGTATCACAGGAGCTTAATTAAAATGCAAAATATGGTTAAATATCTGTGAAGGAGAATTTAAAGCCATTCCTTTTTTCTATTTTTACCCTAAATCTGGTTATGAAAAAAATCATTCTTCTGTGTCTATTTTTGGGTTTTTACGGGAGCCTAACTGCCCAAGATTCTTCTGTTGCTTATAAAGACGGGGAGTGGTTGAAGTTTAGACTTCATTATGGATTTTTAAATGCCAGTTACGCTACCTTGCATTTGACCAAAGCATCTTTGGAGAAAAAGCCTTTATTTCACGTTGTGGCCAAAGGAAAGACTACGGGGTGGGCCAGTATATTTTTTAAAGTAGACGATACTTACGAAAGCTTTTTTACACCCAAAGAAAATGAACCCATAAGGTTTATTAGAAAGGTGAGAGAAGGTGGTACTACCATGCATTTGGAAGTGGACTTTGATCATGAAAATGACAAAGCTTATATGCAAGATGTTAAAAACGGAAAAGATTTTGAATTCGACACCCAAAAGGGCATTCAGGATATTATTTCTGCCTTTTATTTTTTGCGCAATGAAATTAATCCAGCCAAATTAAAAGTAGGAGATTTTACCGTGATTAGTATGCTCTATGATGACGACGGTGTTTTCCCTTTTAAGCTGGAATATTTAGGAACAGAAGCACTCAAAACTAAATTCGGAAAAGTATCTTGTTTAAAGTTTAGGCCTTATGTTTGGCAGGGTATTTAAAGCCCAAGAAAGTATTAGTCTTTGGATTTCGAATGATTTAAACAAAATCCCAATAAGAATAGAAGCAGATTTAGCTGTGGGTTCTATCAAAGCAGATTTAGAAGCGTACAATGGTTTAAAAAACCAATTTAAAATAAAAATGGACTAGTATATTTGCCGCATGAGATTAATTTACAAACCTGTTGTGTTAAGTGCTTTATTGTTATTCTCTTTACTAGTGAGTTGCAAGACGGATACTGTTGAAAAAGCGCTTAAAGAATCCGCTCCTAAAGACAGTATATTTTACGGTATTAACTTCAATCAATTTGAAGTGGTCAGAGACACCATAAAAAAGAATGAAACTTTTGGGCAAATTATGCTCAGGAATAATATTGGTTATTCTAAGATATATGGTATTTCTAAAGAATACAGGGAGGTTTTTGATGTGAGAAGATTGGGTATTGGAAGGCCCTACACCTTACTTAAGTCAAAGGACAGTCTACAGTCTACGCAATATTTCATCTATGAGCAAGACGCCATTCGTTATGCGGTGATTGATTTCACCAATGGCGTGAATGTGTACAAAGAAGAAAAACCCGTTAAGTATGTCACAAGAGAAGCCTCAGGCGTAATTACATCATCTTTGTCCGAGGCCATCTTAGATCAAGGAATTGACTATGAAGTAACCAATAATCTATCTGTTATTTACGCTTGGACCATTGATTTTTTTAGCCTTCAAAAAGGAGATAAGTTTAAGGTTGTTTATAAAGAAAAGTTTATAAACGACACTATTTACGCTGGTGCAGGACCTATAGAATCTGCTTATTTTGAACATAATGGGAAACCCTTTTACGCTTTTAGGCACATGCCGGATACGGTGAATAAAATAGTAGAGTACTTTGACGAAAATGGCAATAACCTCAGGAGGGCTTTTTTAAGAGCCCCAGTTAATTTTGCTAAAATTAGTTCTAGATACAATCTAAAAAGGAAAATTGCTTTTTACGGTAATAAGGTGCGCCCTCATAAAGGGACAGACTATAAAGCAGCAGTAGGCACAGAGATATTGGCTACCGCTAATGGAAGGGTAGTAGAGTCTACCAGAAGGGGAGGCAATGGTAAATACGTGAAGATTAAGCACAACAATGTATACAGTACCCAATACTTACACATGAAATCCCAGAAAGTAAAGAAGGGAGACTATGTAAAACAAGGAGACGTCATTGGATGGGTTGGAATGACAGGAAATACCTCAGGACCCCATGTGTGCTATAGGTTTTGGAAAAATGGCAGACAAGTAGATCCTTTAAGGGAAAAGCTTCCTGCTGCAGAACCATTGCCAAAAAGTATTTTAAACACTTACTTAGTAGAGATTGCTCCCAAAAAAGAGCAAATAGATAATATAAATTTTAGCAGTCAATCTTTAGACGCTATAGCGACCAATTAAATACTTATGTCATTATCCAGAATTAATCCAGCTCAGACAAAGGCTTGGACTGCATTACAAGACCATTTTAATCAAGACAACACTTCAGACATTAAAAGTCTGTTTGAATCAGAATCCAATAGGGCCAAAGATTTTAGCATTCAATGGAATAATTTCTATGTAGATTATTCTAAAAATGCCCTTTCTAAAAAGACCATGGATTTGCTTATTGACCTGTCTAAAGAAGTGGGTTTAAGTGAGGCTATAGCGCATTATTTTAATGGAACAGCTATTAATGAAACGGAATCTAGGGCGGTTCTTCACACAGCCCTTAGAGATAAAGACGCTACACCAATAAACGTTGATGGCGAAAACATTATTCCACAAATCCTTGAAGTTAAAGCGCAAATGAAAGCTTTTTCAAATGACATTATTAACGGCACAAAAAGAGGCTATACTGGTAAAGCCTTTACAGATGTTGTCAATATAGGGATTGGCGGATCTGATTTAGGTCCTGCCATGGTGGTAGAAGCCTTAAAATTTTATAAAAATCATTTAAAAGTTCATTTTGTAAGCAATGTAGATGGAGATCACGTGCAAGAAGTTATCAGGGAACTAAACCCAGAGACTACATTGTTTGTGGTGGTGTCTAAAACCTTTACCACACAAGAAACCCTTTCAAATGCCACTACCATAAAAAATTGGTTTTTGGAGACAGCTTCTCAGGAAGATGTGGCCAAGCATTTTGCAGCAGTGTCTACCAACACGCAAAAAATTTCAGACTTTGGTATAGTGCCCGCTCATGTATTTACCATGTGGGACTGGGTAGGGGGAAGGTTTTCTCTTTGGAGTGCCGTAGGTCTTTCAATAGCATTGGCTGTTGGGTATGATCATTTTGAAGCTATGTTAGACGGCGCTTTTGAAATGGACCAGCATTTTAAACACAGCCCTTTTAAGGAGAATATTCCTGTGGTTCTTTCTTTGATTAGTATTTGGTATGCCAATTTTCACAAAGCCGAGACACAAGCCATTATTCCTTACACCCAATATTTAAGTAGGTTTTCTGCTTACTTACAGCAGGGCATAATGGAGAGCAATGGGAAGTGTTTTGATCGTTCTGGAAATAGGGTTTCTTATGAGACCGAAACGGTTATTTGGGGAGAACCGGGCACCAATTCTCAACATGCTTTTTTCCAGCTCATGCATCAGGGCACAAAATTAATTCCTGCAGATTTTATTGGTTTTAAGAAGTCCCTTCATGGAGACACAGACCACCACAATAAGCTTATGGCCAATTTCTTTGCACAAACAGAAGCCCTTTTAAGCGGTAAGACAAGAACGCAAGTAGACCAAGAGTTTGCGGAGAAAGGGACAGATCCTGCTTTAGCCGAAAAGGTAGCTCCTTTTAAGGTGTTTGAAGGGAATAAGCCTACCAATACTTTATTAATAGACCAACTCACCCCTGAAACTTTAGGATCGCTAATTGCACTCTATGAGCACAAGATTTTTGTGCAGGGTGTAATTTGGAATATTTTTAGCTATGACCAATGGGGGGTAGAATTGGGAAAACAATTGGCCACCAATATTCTGTCAGACATAGTAGGGATCACTAAGGGGCAACACGATCCTAGCACACAACTATTGTTAAAAATATTTAACAGCTAAATACCAGATAGTTACGTTTATAACTTCTAATAACTTTTCCTTGTTGCGTGGGAACCTTCCCAAAAGAATGTTAATTTTGGTAAAATTTTAACATTGTATTAATGTTGGAACATTAAATTATCCGCATTTTTGCACTGTTTTTAAAACTAAAACTAAAATTAAACAACAATGAAAAAAATGTTTGTAATGATTGTAGCCCTATTGGTGTCTACAATTGCTTTCGCTCAAGGGACTATTAGTGGTTCCGTAACAGATGGCTCTACAGGAGATCCATTACCAGGTGCAAGTGTACTTGTTAAGGGAACTACCAATGGAGTAACTGCAGATTTTGACGGTAACTTTACCATTTCAGCAAATTCTGGAGATGTATTGGTAATATCTTACCTAGGTTTTCAAACTTTGGAAGTTGCTGCAAAAAACGGAATGTCTGTTGAATTGGAGCCTTCTACCACACAGTTGGAAGAAATTGTATTGTCTTCTGGTGTTATTGACCTAGCTCAAGTTAGAAAGACTCCAGTAGCGGTTTCTACCATTCAAGCAAGTGAAATTGCCTTGAAAGTTGGTAACATGGAATTCCCAGAAGTAATGAACAAAACTCCTGGAGTGTATGCCACTAAGACTGGTGGTGGTTACGGAGATTCAAGAATTTCATTAAGGGGTTTTGATCAAAGAAACACTTCATTCCTTATTAACGGACAGCCTGTTAATGATATGGAATCTGGATGGGTTTACTGGTCTAACTGGCAAGGACTTACAGACGTAGCTTCTGGAATTCAAATTCAAAGAGGTCTTGGAGCTTCAAAATTGGCCGTTCCTTCTGTTGGAGGAACTGTATCGATCTTCACTAAAACAGCAGATAAAGAACAAGGTGGTGCTGTATCTCAAATGTTTGGTAACAATGGATACTCTAAAACAACTGCTTCCTACAATACAGGATTAAATGATAAAGGATGGGCTTCTTCATTCTTATTATCTCAATGGTCTGGAGATGGTTACGCATATGGTACTGCTGGAGCTGGAACTACGTACTTTTTTGCGGTAGGTTACGCGCCAAAAGACTCTAAACACTCTTTAAATTTATCAGTGCTTGGCGCTGGTCAATGGCACCACCAAAGATCTTCATGGATTTCTATTCGTGATTACCAAAACTTTGGAGAGAGTGGTTTAGACAGAAGATGGAATACAGATGCAGGTTTCTTAAATGGCAAAGAATTCAACATGAGAAGAAACTTCTACAACAAGCCATTAGCAACCTTTAACTGGGATTATAATATAAACGAGACTTGGAAATTAAATACTTCATTCTATGCTTCTGCAGGTAGAGGTGGAGGAACAGGGCCAAGAGGTGGAAACTTTAGAAACGCCACTATTGATATGTATCCATATAATATTGATCTTACGACTCATTACAATGAGAGAGGTAGAGGAACAAGAGATGCAGATGGGTTTGTAAATTTTGACGCTGTTGTAGCGCACAATAGAGCTTCTGCTCAGCCTTATACAGGAGACAATTCTAACTTTCAAGGACAATTATTAGGGTCTAACGGATTTAGAAATGACGGTGTAAGTAGAGAAATTCTAGTAAGAAGAGCTTCTATGAACTCTCATGACTGGGTAGGTGCTATTTCGAATTTAGAAGGTCAATTTGGAAACTTCAAAACATCTATTGGTCTAGATTTAAGAAGCTATAAAGGATACCACTACAGGGTGCTTAATAACTTAATGGGATTAGATGGTTACTACTCAACGGGTAACAAAAATTCTAATGGTCAAATTATCAATACCTTAATTGAAGCTTCTCCATTTAGAGATACTGGAGTTAGAGGGCCTAAAATTGACTATTATAACAATGGTATTGTTGGATGGCAAGGAGTTAACGGTATGGTTGAATACTCTAAAGACGACAAGTTAACAGCAGTTATTCAAGCAGGATTGTCTAATCAATCTTTCCAAAGAGAAGATTTCTTTGACCAACCAGCTAAACCAATTTCTGATAAAGAAAATGTAGGAGGTGGTTATCTTAAAGGAGGTGCTAACGTTAACTTTAACGAAAAATCTAACTTGTTTTTCAATGCAGGTTATATCTCTCGTCAGCCACAGTTTGACGCAGTTTTCCCAAATTTTGCTAATAATGTAAGTGAAGATTTACAGAATGAAAAAATTACTTCTGTTGAATTAGGGTATGGATACACTTCTTCTAAATTAGATTTTAATGTAAACCTTTACTCTACTAACTGGGGGAACAGATTTATATCAAGATCTTTAAACAATGCTCAAGGTGATCAAGGAACTGCACAATTTACAAATGTAGATGTTGTTCATAACGGTATTGAGTTTGAAGGTAAATANAGGGCCTCTAATAAATTAACATTCAAAGGAATGTTATCTATTGGAGATTGGGAATACACAAAAGATTTNAATGCTACTATTTTTGACGCAAACCAGCAAGCAATTGGTTCAGGAAAATTATATACTAAAGGCGCAAAAGTTGGAAATGCGGCTCAATTTACATCTTATGTAGAGGCTGATTATAGATTTGGTAAATTTAATGTAGACTTAGGTTACAGATTTGTAGATGGTCTTTATGCAGATTATTCAATTGCAGACTCTGCATTCACTCAGCCAAATAATGAAGGGGCTTTAAAATTACCATCTTACGGTTTATTAGATTTAGGTCTTTCTTATCAAATAGGTAACGGATTAAGCTTTAGAGCTAATGTTAACAACCTTTTGGATACAGAATATATTTCAGAGTCTAACACAAACATTCACGCAACTTCAGGTTCTACTACTTGGAATGGTGTAGATGTAAACAACTCTGTGTGGTTCGGATTTGGAACTACTTGGAATGCTTCATTGAAGTACAGATTCTAGTATTTTACTACAAATACATTAAAAACCCCGCTTTAGCGGGGTTTTTTTATGGGGTGAATTCGTATATTTAAACATTCAAAAATTCATTCAACAGATCACTCTTATGGAAATGCTTATATCTCTTCACTCTTATTTGGCTTATGCTGTACTATTAATTTTAATCTTAGCGGTGGCAAATGCTTTAAAAGGCTGGCTCACCAAAAAAGATAGCTTTTCTTTAGAAAAAGATTTTAGGCTGAGCTTGTTTGCGCTTATTTTATCTCACATTCAGTTGCTACTTGGATTGGCAGTCTATTTTACGTCGGCCAGCGGCCTTAATGCCATTCAAGAGCTTGGCATGGGCGGCTTAAACAGTGCAGCAAGATTACTAGCTGTAGAGCACCCTTTTATTAATATCGTAGCAATTGTTCTGATTACTATAGGTTGGTCTAAGCATAAAAAAGTGATGGGAGCTACGGCCAAATTTAAAAAAATTGCTATTTTTTATGGCCTTGGATTACTTTTGATCTTAAGTAGAATTCCTTGGGGTCAGTGGTTCTCATAGGTATTGACTTTTAAGTTTACCCAATCAATTTATTGAATTTCCTTTGCAATAAATAGCATGAAATCTACATCACTAAATTTAGCCTTGTTGCAGTTTCCATTGGCTTGGGAGTCTCCAGAAGACAATATCTGTTTTTTTGAGAGAAAAATTACAGAGGTGCACTGTCAAAATCCTCAAGTAGATTTATGGGTGCTCCCGGAAATGTGGTCTACAGGATTTAGTATGAATTTGGTCAAAAATGCACGAACCATTGGAGCAACTTCCTTGTCTTTTATGATAGACATGGCCTTAAAAACACAGAGTGCTGTTGCTGGAAGTACCGTTTTCGAAGAAGATTCAAAGGTGTTTAATCGTTTCTTTTTTGTATTTCCAGACGGGACCTATCAATCCTACGACAAAAGACACACTTTTTCTATGGCCGGCGAAAGTGAGGTGTATCAAAAAGGAAATACCCATACGATCATTCAATTTAAGGGATTTAAGATCTTTCCGCAAGTTTGTTATGACCTTCGCTTTCCTAGTTGGTCTCGAAATGCCCATGACTACGACCTCTTGTTGTATGTAGCGAATTGGCCCGCCCCTAGGATCTATGCATGGGATACTTTACTCAAAGCCAGGGCTATAGAGAACATGAGCTTTTGCGTTGGGGTCAATAGACTGGGAACTGACTCTAATGGGCATGAATACCCAGGACATTCTGCGGCATACGATTGTTTTGGTAAAGAACTGTTCTTTTCAAAGAAAGAAGGGGTTCACCTTATTTCTTTGAATAAGACCCCGTTAGATGTAGCCCGAGAAAACTTCCCCTT
>JGI20153J14295_10002194_pt1 | contig 14227 bp, 12 predicted proteins | sample COG_03_FD_14295 | JGI IMG/M metagenome (IMG submission 14295) | reverse complement strand
GCTCCTAAGGGGTGTTGGGTTTCGATGCTGATTGGGTTCAGCAGTCGGGCTGTTTAGATAATAGCCTAAGCGGACTGCGACAGGGCGCAGGATATTGGCAACTGCCTTGGCGCGCTGATTGCGTGCGTGGTGGGTGAGGCGGGAGACGCTCATGGCAAGATCTCCAGGCGCGGTAAAGGGTAATGCTCGCGAAGGCTCGATTTCAGATTCTGAGGATTGTGAGTCGGGCAAAAGTTGAGGAGAATGCGCTGGGGCCCAGATCAAGGGGATATCAGATCGGATGGGTTTCAACAAAGGTGGCGCAGCAGTCGATTAAAACAGGATTCAATTTAACCAAACGATAACGAGGGCAATATGACCAAAGTTGGCTTTATAGGACTGGGGAACGTGGGGGCAAAACTTGCAGGCACCCTGCAACGCAACGAGGTTGATCTTTGGGTACACGATATCGAGCCCGCGCAGGCCGCACCGTTTTTGGCTCAGGGCGCGGCTTGGGCCGACAGTCCCGCCGACATGGCCCGGCAAGTGGATGTGGTCATTACCTGTTTGCCGTCCCCCAAAGCCAGCGCAACCGTGATGGAGGCGGAAAACGGGGTTCTGCAGGGGTTGTCCGCGGGCAAAATCTGGATCGAGATGAGTACGACGGATGAGGCAGAAGTGCGCCGGTTGGCGGTCTTGGTTGAGGCGCTGGGGGCGCAAGCCGCGGATTGCCCGGTGTCCGGGGGGTGTCACCGCGCTGCAACGGGCAATATTGCGATTCTAGCCGGGTGTGAGCGCAACACCTTTGAGGCGATTTTGCCCATTCTGACCCTCTGGGACGCGAGATTCTGCATGTCGGGGCCTTGGGTTCGGCCTCAACCATCAAGGTGGTGACCAATTACCTTGCCACGGCCAACCTCGTGTCGTTGTGCGAGGCGCTAACGGTTTCAAAAGCGGCGGGCTTGGACCTAGGTCTAGCCTATGAAGCGATTCGAATTTCCTCGGGCAATTCTTTCGTGCATGAAACCGAAAGCCAGGTGATCCTCAATGGCAGTCGCGACATTAACTTCACGATGGATCTGGTTTTAAAAGACGTCGGGTTGTTTCAAGAAATCGCGGAACGCAATGGTATTGCCCTTGAGGTCTCGCCCTTGCTGCTGGATATCTTCCGCGACGGTCAGGCGAAGTATGGGCCTCGAGAATGGTCACCCAATATCATACGGCGACTTGAGGATGCGTCGGGCTTGGCTATTTTGGCAGACGGTTTTCCGGCTGAGATGACCGATGACCAGCCAGAAGGCCGCGGTGCGGAGGTGACGCGCCCTTAGTCTTTGGTGATTTTGTACCAAGGCACCGCGAATTCCATGATGGGGTCTAGGTTTTGAACCTTGGCGCTCATCACTCTGAAGTTGACGTAGTGCATGGGCATAAAGCTGCCGCCTTCTTCATACAAGAGTTCTTGGGCTTGCCAGTACAGCGCTTTGCGCTGCTCGAAGTCGAGCTCGGCTCTGGCTGCATCGAGTAGGGCATCAAAATCGGGACGATTCCAATAGGTCTCGTTCCAAACTCCGCCGGACCGATACAGTTCGTTTAAAAACTGATCAGCGGGGCGATGGCCCCAATAGCCCATACAGGCCGCCTTGGTCAGCCAGACATCACCGTAATAACCATCGGCGGGGGCTAGCACGATATTGACTTTGACGCCGATTTCAGAGAGCTGCTTTTGATACACCTCGACGATATTCACGCCCATGGCAAACAGCGTGGTGGTGTAGAGGTCAAACGTTAAGGGGTTGTCATCGTTATAGCCTGCCTCGGCAAGCAGTTGTCTTGCTTGCGGCTGATCTTGCGGACATTCCCCAGGCCACCGATAGCGATCCCCGGGCCAAACGGGCTGATCACAGGCAACCGTTGCGCCGCCATGGCCGACGGCGGTGTCGATGAGACTTTGACGATCAATGGCAATCCGCAGGGCTTTGCGAACCCGCACGTCGTCGAAGGGCGGGGTGTCCGTTCGAAACACAATGGGGTTCATGTCGCCTGTTGGAAAGCGCTGCAAGCTAAAGCGGGGATTGCCGCGAAACAGGGCTTGCAGCCTTGGGCTAACGCGTTCAACCATGTCGAGTTGACCCGATAAAAAAGCCTGCATCCGCGCGTTGGCATCGCTGACGGCAATCACCTCAATGGCGTCCAGCCCGGGTGTGCCCAGAAAGTAATTGGGATTGGCGATGAGTTTGGTGACGCCCTCGGGGTCCAGTTCGGACAGCATAAAGGGACCCGTGCCGGTGCCGCGGGTCCGAATGCCGAGGCCAGCGTCTTGGGGAATGATTCGAGCGCGGTAATCCATCAGCAGTACTGGAAAGTCTGCGTGCGCCGCTTTCAGATGGAGGTCGACCGTGTGTGCATCGATCACCTCAACATGATCGATGATGCCAAGGGTTGAGATAAGGGGGGAGTCAATGGCTGGGTCGAGCATGAAGCCCATTGAATAGGCGACGTCGCCCGCATCAAAGGTTGAGCCATCGTGAAAGGTGACGTTTTTTCTAAGATGAAACCGCCAGATCGTTGCGGTTTCATTACCCGACCAAGATACTGCCAAATCGGGTGACGGCTTGTCTTGGGTGTCGGGTCGGACCAGGCGGCTGTATAAAAAGTAAATCGTTGGCGTAAACCGATTGGGATCATAAGGGTTTAAATTCTCGGCGCCGCCATATTCCATCGCATGGGAGGTCCGAAAGGTGCCGCCCGCCGTTGCCGTCGTAGACATTAAGACCGTCAGAATGGTGACCGTTACTGATAGTATGGCGCAGCGCAAAGATTGCGTACCTCAAAAACTTTAATCATGAATGAGTCTAGCACGGCGTAGCAAGGCTCAAAGCATAGGATCCATAAGATGCCCTTTAGGTTGCCCCGTGTCATTAACCCATCCCGCATAGCGGTCCTGTTCCTTGTCTTGTTGAGCTTGCCGAGTTTAGCGGAAGAGCTTGTGCCGGCCGAAACCGTTGGGGTCTCCGCTGAGCGCTTACAGCGGGTGGACGCGTTGTCGCAACGCTACGTCGGTGAAGGCCGCGTTGCGGGCATGGTGACCCTGGTGTCCCGTCACGGCAAGCGGGTACAGGCCCGGGCCGAAGGCGCTCTGGGCTTGGATAACCCCTTGCCGATGCAGATGGATACCCTGTTTCGTATTTACTCCATGACCAAAGCGGTGACCGCGGTGGCGGCGTTAATGTTATATGAAGAAGGGCGGTTCCATCTGGACGACCCGGTCGAGCAGTTCCTGCCGAGCCTTGCGGGATTGCAAGTTGAGGATGAGGGCGGGTTGCGGGCCGCAACAACGCCGATGACGATGCACCATTTGTTCACCCACATGGCTGGGTTCAGTTATGGCTATGGGGATGCCGCGCATACGGCTCAAATTAGGGCGCTGGATTTGGCGGGCAGTCCCGACACCGCAACCTATATTGAGCGCTTGTCAAAACTGCCGCTCAAACATGACCCGGGCTTGGGCTGGGCGTATGGGTTCTCAACGGATGTACTGGGCGCGGTGGTTGAGGCGCTCTCGGGGCAACGCTTGGGCGTCTTTATGGCTGAGCGAATCTTTACGCCGCTCGGAATGACCGATACCTTTTTTGAAGTGCCTGCGGACAAATTGCACCGGCTGGCGTCGAACCATCTTTGGAATAAGGAAGCAAGCGCCATGGTGGTGGTGTCGGGACTGCCCTTTGCGCCGGGTTACCGTGTTTCAAAGTTTGATGCCGGTGGCGCGGGTTTGATTTCAACCGCGGGCGACTATTTAAAGTTTTTAGAAATGCTGCGCCGGGGCGGCGCCGTTGGCGACCGCTGGCTGCTAAGCCCCAAGCTGCTGAAGTTTATGACGCAGGATCATTTGCCGAAATCCATCACGGACGCCAATATCGGCCAAGATCATGACCGCAGTTTGGGGCTGGGCGGCGGCCATGGTCTGGGCATTGGCGTTTATATCGACCCGGTTCGACGCGGGGTCTTGTCCTCAAAAGGGGAGTTGGACTGGGGCGGCGCAGCGGGCACGGTGTATTGGCTGGACCCCGTTGAAGATATTATTGTCATTGGGATGACCCAGTTGTTTGCCTCGCCTTGGCGGCTACGAGATGATTTATCGGTCGCAACCTATCAGTCGTTAACGGTCACGCTTGAGTGATGTATTTGTTGTCAGGCGCTTAAAAATGAGAAACTCAATGTCGAATCACCCAACTGCAAGCGATTGCCCATGACGGATACCGATACAGGCGGTTATCAAGCCGCGTTTGAACAGGTTCAACGCTTGTTGAATGCGGGCGACTTCGAACAAGCGCTTGAGCAGGTCGATTTGATCTTGCAAGTCCACCCACGGGACGTCAAAAGCGCTTATGCCCGGGCGGTGATTTTGAGACGTCTGGGTCAGCACGACGCGTCGGTTGCACTGCTGGAAAGGCTGGTGCAAGGCACGCAGGGCGTGCCCGCCGTTTACGAAGAATACGGTCAGGCGCTGCACGCGGTGGGTCGGATTGACGATGCCATTGGGGCGCTCCGGGCAGCGGTGGCGCTGAATCCGAAATCCGCAAGCAGTTGGCGCCTCTTAGGGGAGTCCTTGCACAGCGAAGGCGAAGCGGAGGAGGCCGAGGCGGCCATTCGGCAAGCGATGGCGGTCACCCACGCCCATCCTGGGATTGTGAAGGCCCTAGAGTTGGTGCAGCAGGAACAGCTTGGCATGGCTGAGGGCATCTGCCGGGACTATCTGCAGCGCAATCCGCGAGATGTCTCGGTGATCCGACTACTTGCTGAAATTGGGATCAAACTGGGGATTAAAGGCGACCCGGAATTGTTGCTGGAAGACTGTTTGCGCATGGCGCCAGATTTCCACCTAGCCCGCAATACCTACGCCAGTGCGCTGGGGCAAGCCCAGAAATACGAGCAAGCCCTGGCCGAGATTGCGCACCTTGAGAAAGTCGACCCGCAAAATTTATCCCACAGTATTCTGGCGGCCTCAATCGAAGTCATGGTGGGTGATTACGAGGCAGCGATTGAGCGATATGGATTTTTGTCTGAACGTTTTCCGCGACATGCGCAATTGCACAACAGTTTTGGCCATGCGCTTAAGACGGTGGGTCGACAACAAGACGCAATCGCCGCCTATCGTCGCGCCATCTCGGTTAACGAATCAATGGGGGAAACCTACTGGAATCTCGCGAACTTGAAGACGTTTCGGTTTGAGACAGATGAAGTCGATCGAATGCGCGCGCTGATCGGGCAAGACGCGATCAGCGATCGGGATAATTTCCATTTATGCTTTGCTCTAGGCAAAGCGCTGGAAGATCGCGCCGAATATGCCGAGTCGTTTCAGTACTATGCCTTGGGTAATGATCGAAAGGTTGCGCAAGAAGGTTATCGAGCGGATGAAACGACGGCCGAAACCAATGCGTTAATCGATTACTGCACGCCCGCGCTGTTTGAGGCCAAGTCCGGGTTTGGGGATCCATCGCCAGATCCAATCTTTATTGTTGGGTTGCCGCGGTCCGGGTCGACCTTACTCGAGCAAATCCTCGCCAGCCACTCGATGGTGGATGGCACCTCTGAATTGCGAGAAATGGTGGCCATTGCCCGTCGTTTGGGGGGTAAGCGTAATCGGGCGGATGCCTCACTCTACCCAGGAATTCTTTCAGAACTGACGGCGGCGCAGTGCTTAGAGCTTGGTCAGGAATATCTGTTACGAACGCAGGTGCAGCGGGGCGACGCGCCGTTCTTTATCGATAAGATGCCGAATAATTTTCAGCATATTGGGTTGATTCAAATGATCTTGCCCAACGCCAAGATTATTGACGCCCGTCGGCATCCCATGGCGACCTGTTTTAGTGGCTTCAAGCAGTTGTTTGCGGCCGGTCAGACCTTTACCTATGGTCAAGAAAACATTGCCCGCTACTTTAGCGATTACGCCCGTTTGATGACGCACTGGGATGCGGTGCTGCCGGGTCGAGTCCTGACAGTGAAGTACGAATCGGTGATTGATAACGTTGAAGCCGAAGTGCGCCGCATCTTGGACTATTGTGGTCTGCCCTTTGAAGCCGGTTGCCTTGCTTTTCATGAAACCCAGCGGGCGGTGCGAACGGCCAGTTCCGAGCAAGTACGGCAGCCGATTTATACTGATGCGGTGGAACAGTGGCAACACTACGCGCCTTATCTCGCGCCAATGCAGGCCGAATTAACCGATTGGATTCTGGATCACGAGAAAGATTAGNCCTGAGGGCCCTGTAATCCGACCCTCGTTGGGCTCGCCCGATTTGTATCCTTGGGTCAAGCATGCAATGATCGAGCCGTCGAGTTAGGCGAGCCAGGATCTCAACGGCAGTTGTCGGATGGATTTTGATGGCCTATATTTTAGTTTTCGCAGTTTAATTCGCATTTTAAATAGTCATAAAAGGGGATTTAGATGAAAGAGCATCCGATGCATAAAAGACAGTTTGTTGTGAAGCCGTTAGTGCTGGCCATTGCGGCTTTGAGCACCGTTGGCGGACAAGCAGTCCTTGCAGAAGAAAAGCAATACGCGATGGAAGAAGTGATCGTTTCGGCGACGCGGCGCAATGAGAGTGTGCAGGACGTGCCCATCAGTATTGATGTCTTGGGTGAAGGCGAATTGGAGAATAATGGCGTCGGCGATTTAGAAGATTTTGCCCATTTGATCGCCTCAATGAACTACGTCACTTTAGGGCCAGGCACCGGTAACGTGTATATGCGCGGTATCTCCAGTGGTGGCGAGAGTCTGCTTGGGGCAACGCCAAACGTTGCCGTTTACATGGATGAGCAGCCCGTCACAGCGGTTGGCTCGTTTTTAAACCCACATATCTATGACGTCCAGCGTATTGAAACCCTCGCGGGGCCGCAAGGCACCTTGTACGGCGCAAATTCACAAGCTGGCAGTATTCGATTCATTACCAATAAGCCAACCCCCGGCGTCTTTTCTGCTGGATATGATCTGGAATTAAATTCAGTTGCCCATGGCGACACCGGCAATTTGGTTGAAGGCTTTGTGAATATCCCCATTGGCGATCGCGCCGCGATCCGAATTGTGGGCTACCGCAAGGATGAGGCGGGTTATATCGATAACGTTGCGGGGACGCACACCTTCGACTTGTCGGGCATTCGAGCGGGCCTAACCGATCCGGCTTTGATCGAGATGGCGGCGGATCAAACGATTAATAACGACGAGTATGTACAAGCGGATTTCAATACCGCTGAAACAACCGGTGGCCGGGTGGCGCTGCGGGTTGATTTGACCGAGAACTGGACGGCAACGGCCAGTGTGATGCGCCAGGAATTGTCCTCAAAAGGGGTCTGGGATCATGACCCGACCGAAGTGGGTGATCTCGAAGTTGTGCGGTTCCAGCCAGACACGAATGATGATGAATGGACGCAAACGGCTTTGGTAGTAGAAGGCAAGATCAACGAGATGTCATTGACCTATGCGTATTCCGATCTGGATCGTGAGTCGTATCAGAATGCGGATTACTCCTTGTACTCGGATCCCAGCAATGGCTCGCCCGGTTATGTTGTGGGTTACTACGCATGCTATGTCGCTTATTTTGGCGTTTGTGCAGATCCAACGTTGCTTTATACGGGTGATCAGGAATGGGCGCGTGAAAATCATGAAGTTCGGTTGGTTTCAGATCAAGATCAGCGGGTTCGTTGGATCGTTGGCGCATTCTATGAAGAAGCCAGCCACGACTTTGACTTGGACTGGCATGTGCTGGGCTTAGCCACAATCACGCCAGAGACGACGGGTGCCGGCACGCCGGCTTATGTTGAGGGCCCAGATATCTATTGGACCACCAATCAGTTACGCGGCAATAAAGAGACGGCCTATTTTGGTGAGATTGCACTGGATGTGACCGACGACTTAACGGTTTCATACAGCACGCGGTACTTTGATTTTGAGTCGTCCTTGGTTGGCTTCTCCGGCACCATTTGGTGGCCCAACCGATATGGTCCCCGTGGTAACCCAGAAATCAACAATGATCTTCAGATTTCCGAGTCAGACAGTGTGAGCAAGTTTAATGCCGCCTATACCGTGAACGACGATGTCATGGTGTATGGGACCTACTCCGAAGGCTATCGCCCAGGTGGTTTGAACCGATTGAGTGTGACCGCCATTGCTGGCGCCTATCAGGCGGATATCTTGACCAGCTACGAGTTCGGAATGAAAGGCACATTTGGCGATGGTCGACTGCGCTTGAACGCAGCTTACTACACGCAAGAGTGGGATGATTTCCAGCTGTCTAAGATCGATACCTCTGTCTCCGTACTCACGCTGACGGACAACGTGGGGAATGCCGAAAGCGATGGGCTTGAGATTGAAGGCGCCTATCTGATCACGGATAATTGGGATCTTAATTTTGGTTTTTCCTGGATCGATTCAAAATTAACCGAAAGCTATTGGGTTAACCCGGCCGCAGAAGCGGCGGGTGCCGCGCCAAACGCGCCAGCGGGTAATGAATTACCGCGGGTGCCTGAGCTCAAGTGGAACTTGTCGTCTCGCTACAACTTTAACATCGGTGGTATGCCGGCCTTTGTTCAGGGCTCGTACACGTCGGTGGGAGAGTCTTACAATTTGTTGTATGACATCGACAGCACAACGCGAACCCGTAAAAAGCAAGGTGACTACCAAGTGGGTCACATGGCGGTTGGGATCGAACGCGATAGTTGGTCTGCTGAGCTTTACGTGAAGAACATCACGGATGAGCGGGGCGAAGTGTTTATCAATGGTGCAACCTATGATCAGCGCGTGACCTCTAACCGACCTCGTACGGTTGGACTTCGGTTCCGCCACAAGTTTGAGTGATCAAACGGGTTGATTCCCCTCGAACTGCTTGCTTAGGGCATGCCCTAAGGCGTTGGACAGCGCGCAGTTTTGAGAGGATTCGTCCTACTAATAACCGCGTCTATGACGCGGTTATTGTTTATGGGGCTGGGCGACCGCCGCCGGCTTTGCAGGGCCGTTGCGGGCCTACTGCTGACTNTAATGCACTGGACTGTCACGGAGGCTGAGATGACCGTACCGAAAACACTCTTTGTTGTCATGGATGGTATTCCGACCGATGTGATCGAGCGGGTGGCAACGCCCAATCTCGATCAGATTACGGCCAGTGGTGGTTTTGGTCGTGCCTACGTTGGCGGTGAGACCGGCGGGGCGTCCGAAAGTCCCACCATCTCGGCCGTGGGGTATCAAAGCTTATTGACCGGCACCTGGGCCAACAAGCATCAGGTGTTTGATAACGAGGTGGCGTCGCCGAATTATGCCTATTGGGATATTTTCCGGATGGCGAAGACCCATGCGCCAGGACTTTCGACGGCGCTGTTCTCGACTTGGGAGGACAACCGCACCAAACTGATTGGTGACGGACTGGCTGCCGCCGGTGGTTATAAGTTGGATTATTACCTGGATGGCCTAGAGCACGATGTGGCACGCTTTCCAAAAGATCGGGCGGCGACGAACATCAAAGCCATCGATGGCTACCTTGCTGAGCAGGCCGCTGAGTATCTTTTAGCGAAAGGCCCAGACCTGAGTTGGGTCTATTTCCAATACACCGATGATGTGGGCCATCGAGTCGGCGACAGCCCCGAGATGGATGCGGCAGTAAGCTTTACCGATGGTTTGGTGGGCACGCTTTGGGCGTCGATTGAAGCGCGGCAAAAGACGCTCGATGAAGATTGGCTCATTGTCATCACTACAGACCACGGACGTGACGCCTTGAATGGTAAAGGGCATGGTGGTCAGTCTGAGAGAGAACGCAGTACCTGGATTGCGACCAATAGCGACTGCTTGGCTGATCGGTTTTATGCCACCCCCGCGATTGTGGATATAGTGCCTTCGATACTGGCTCATATGCACATACAGGTCCCTGATACCATCCGAGCGGCACTTGATGGCAGCAGCTTTCTGACGTGTTAATCCTGTTTTGATCCAGCGCGCCAGGTCAGGATCGGCGGCTTGAAACCGTGTTGCTTGGATAAGGGCTGAGGCCAGGCGCTTTTTAGAGGGCCCCGTCCTCAGCAAGGTACAGCTTGAAGGTAAATCATGAATGCGTTGAAACAGGCAGAGTTGGTTGCCGAAGTTTGGCCGGGCGCTGCGCTGCGATCGGCCCGGCGTCTGACCGGCGGGGTTTCGGCCCAAGTGTATGCCCTGGAAGTTGCGCACAGCTCTGGCGCGCTGGCGCAAGTGGTCGTACGCGAACATGCGCCAGTTGAAAGTCATTACACGGCTGAGCTGGAATTTGATCTACTGAAGGCCTTGCACAGTCTTGATCTGCCCGTGCCTCAGCCGATTTTGTTTGATGCTCGTTGTACCCTGGCCGCCACTCCTTTCGTGATCATGGCAGCCATACCAGGATCCAGCGTGATCCCAACGGGTGAAGCCTTCGAGTACATCGATGAGATGGCCAGCCAACTCTTTAGGATTCATCAGGCGCCGATCCAGAACTTGCCAGCCTTGCCAAGCCGCCTTGATCCACTGCCGGAAGTGTTTGAGTATTTGCCCACGGCGGCAGAATGGGGCGGTCTTAAGGCGCGATTGGGCGCGCTCACCGATACCGGTTTTAAGGGTGCGCCCTGCTTGCTGCATGGCGACTATTGGGCTCAGAACCTGTTGTGGGAGCAGGGTCGCATCACCGGGGTCTTAGACTGGGAAGACGCGGCGATCGGCGACCCCTTGTCGGATGTGGCTGGCGCGAGTGTTGAGTTGCGGTACTTGTTTGGCCGTGAAGGCATGCAGCGCTTTATCGCCGCCTACAGCGCGTTGAGTTCGGTTGATCCGACGCGGCTCGCACTGTGGCAAGTTTATGTCGCCGCAGCCGCGCAGCATTTTATGAGCACTTGGCAATTGGCGCCGGCGGATGAGGCGCATCGGCGTCGGCACGCCCTCGCAAGCCTTCATGACGCCGAGGCTCGTTTGGGGGATTAAGCCGCGTGGTCTAATATTAGCTAATGCGGCGATTAGTCGGTAACGACTGATTGTTGGTTATCGGGTAAAGCCGGCAATGCGCGTTGCATATTCAACTTCAAAGCCGTGGTCCTTGGCCCAAACCTTCATCGCGTCAGAGACTGCGCCATAAAGGCAGAGGCGGGCGCTCTGGGTCCGGTCTAAGATCTGACCCACAAAGCTGCCCCCTGCAAAACGCTCTGAATGAAACTGCATGGCATCATTGTTGGCATGGGTTTCCCAAAAAGTGAGCAGTTTCTCGTCTTCGCTGATGTAGACATTGTAGACCAGTGTCCCGGGCTCTGCTGCTTGGTTAGCTGCGACCATTTGTTGCGCAATGCTGCGCAACTCATCCGCCTTGCCATCCGCAATTTCAAGCTCGTAAAAAATATCAATTTGGTCTTCGGTCATGATCTGCTCCGGGCTGAGAGTTGGTTGTTGGTTTATTGTCTCTTCGTAGAATGAGATTGTCGTGCTTGTTGTGAGCCTTAAAATAATAAGACCTTGTGGGGTTCAAATCTAGATCAGAATGCGGGCGCCTTAGGCTCGTCTGTTGTTAGCGCGAGCTAAGCGTGCCCACCACCATTTTGAGTAAGCGATCAACTGAAACAAATAGGTGCGTTAATCCCCAAACTGGGTTAAATAAAGAAATGCGCAGGCGCTGGGCGAAAGATCAGCGTGTCGCGGCGACGCTTGGGGTCCAACGGGTCAGGACAGGGGCAGGAGTCCTTGTGCAATTGTTAGCCAATAAATGTTAGCCAATAAACGGCAAGGTAGCCGTTCACCAATAAGAGGGTACTGTAGATGAGTCGGCTCATAACGATCGCTGTCATCGGTTTTGTGTTGTTGCTGTTGGGNTATTTTGGCAAAGATGCTGCAGTGGACGACCCAAGCCCTGCTCAGACTGAATCTATGACAAACCTTAGTGCCGATGCTGAGGCGTCATCGACGGGTATCGATTTGCAGGCTTTAGAGGCGATTCCGGTCGCGGCGCTGGCGGCCAAACTCGATGCCCGGGTTGCCGCAAAAGAGGCGATCCAGATGGCGCTGAACGAGCGGGAGGATCTTGCCATTGGCGATGAACTCACGATCCAGGGACTTCGAATCAAAATCACGCGAGTCCCGCGGAAAGACCCTGTCGTCACCGGTCGCTATGTCATTGTCTCTGATGAGCGAGATTCGCCTTAGACTCTAATAGGCTTAGTTGCGGTTCCGGTGTGAGGCGCAATTCAAGGTGCATCGCGAGTGGCCTAAGCGAGTAATCAAACTTTCCGTGGATAAGCACCAAGTGGCTTGGGGTTTGTCCAGATCGCCGCTTTGGCAGTTGGTTCCGATATTACTTTGTTCAAGTGATCAGAGATCTCTAGGGTCTTGGACAGTACAGGTTCTTTATCTCAAGGAGGGCAGCTGTTGCGCTTTTCGCTTTTAAGTCTTAGAAAATTGCTTCTTTCTAGGCGCGCCTCAAATAACGGATTCTTTGGGCCCAAGAGGCGTACTCTGGGTGTAAATGCTCTGCTATCTTTGTCGGATTGACACCATACCAAGCTTTGAACGATCGCGAAAATCCCGTTGGGCACGCGTATTGAAGATAATCGGAAATAGAATCTTGGGGTACCCCCTCTTCAAGGCCTAACAAGGCTTGATCCGCCTTCAATTTGGCTTTGATCGCAACAAAACTGTTGCCTTCGTTCGACAGTTTTCGCTTTAGGGTCGCCTCAGAGATACTGTTCACGGTCGCAATATCTTTCAGATTACAGGCTGCTTTGTGCTCGAAGGCCTGTGCAACTTGTGCCATGACCAATCTTGTATATTTTAGTGGCTCATCAATGCGATCGGTGTCGTTCCGCAGGGTTTTGCCTAGCAGCTTATACTCTGCGGGATTGCTGAATGGATTAGCTTGCTCAAGCATCGTGCGGTCAAAGACTAAAGAGAAAGGCAATTTCTTAAAGACCTCGGGTGCAAGGACTGATTTAAGCGGATGCTTTTCGTCGTTGATGGCTGAGTCAATAGGATCTAAGGGAGAATCTTGGTCGTTTTTACGAACCCGGCGAAGAAAATCGCTAAACTGGTCAATCACGCTCAGGATATGCTCTTTAACCCGTTGAGATGTCTCTACGTGGAAATGCACATTAATTTCAATCACGTCACTTTTTTCAACAATATTAGCGGTGAAGACATTGTTGTCGATGTTCGCCAGGGCCATGGCATTGCGCGCGCAATCAGTGAAGCTTGGCGCGGTTAAAATATAGAGGGCTCTGACGGTGAAGTTTGCACCTAAGCCGGTCATCTTTAATTGTTCACGCAGGGCTGATATTGCAAAACCACGTTCGGTGAGTGCCTCGAAAACAGCCTCAACCAAAGTGAGGCTGATGCGGTTGCCGAAACCGGAGGGCGAATTCATGTGTTGGTTCAATGTTGCTGCGATGTCTGCATGCAGAGGACTGTCGATTAAATAGCCCTGCTTGTGAGCTTCTTGGACCATTAGCACAAAGTTATTGCCAAGGTAGTGCATTGAAATTTCCTGTTCCCTCGAACGATTATTTGCTTTGAGTAGTGTGAGGATTTGCAAGCAAGTCCTTAACAAGAAGCAATGCGATTATTTCAGTTTTGTCAAAAGGTGTTGTTCGATCGCTCTTTCAGTTTGCTCCATACGCTTGATGGTCTCGTGCACATTTTTGAGATCGCGTCGTGTTTTATAAAGGAGTCTAGTGATCGGTTCGATGTTCTCAGAAAACTGACTGCTGAAGTACGATCGTTCATTGATCACTATCTCAAACGTGGGCGTTTGGCCCTCGTGTTGCGCCTCCAGACATCGAGGCGGGGTAACAGTTCGGTTCATTCCTGCATCTCCGCAAAGTATAAACGAAGGCTACACGGTATGCTCGCAGACACATTGTCTTAAAGGATCTTTTGGTTTGAGATAATGATCTAAAGATAACATAAAATGAATTTATGTGTAAATTTTCATTTAAGTCACCTCTTTTTGTTCAAAAGGCGATGGGTCAAGTCGTCATTCGCAAAAGCTTATTGGTCAGTGCAACCAGGTGGGCGTCAGTGCGATATCACGAATTCGACTTGAATCTAATGCGGATGCAGTACGACAGGCACCTCGGATATCCCGCGAATAAAATTATTCGGCAAGCGTACGACATCGCCCACAATCTCGACCTTTGAAAAACGGGTCTGGATCTCCTCCCAGAGCACCCGCAATTGCATTTCAGCAAGACGATTGCCCATACAGCGGTGGACGCCAAAGCCAAAGGC
>JGI20153J14295_10002192_pt1 | contig 14230 bp, 13 predicted proteins | sample COG_03_FD_14295 | JGI IMG/M metagenome (IMG submission 14295) | reverse complement strand
CGGTCAAAGCGAATTCGAATCTGGCCGTTTTAAAGCGGTTATGCGATTTGGGCGCTGGCTTTGATATCGTTTCAGGTGGCGAATTGGTCCGCGTTTTGAGAGTGGGTGCCGACCCAAGCAAAATCGTATTTTCCGGTGTTGGTAAACAAACAGATGAAATCGAAGCGGCCCTGGCTGCCAAAATAAAATGCTTTAATGTCGAGTCAGAGGCAGAACTTCACCACATCGCGGAGATCGCAGAACGACTTGGCACCACGGCGCCAATTTCCCTTAGAGTCAACCCAGACGTCGACCCCAAAACCCATCCCTACATCTCGACCGGTTTAAAAGAATCCAAGTTTGGCGTTCCGATGAACCAAGCGTTACGACTTTACGCCGCGGCCCAAAGTCTGACTGGGATTATGGTCAAGGGCATCGATATTCATATTGGCTCGCAAATCACACAGCTTGCGCCCTATCTCGATGCCCTCGACAAGATGTTTACCCTCATTGACCAGCTCAATGACCAAGGGATTGTTCTTGAGCACTTTGACATCGGGGGCGGCATGGGGATCCGTTATGAGCAAGAACCGGACTTCCCGATCAAGGCGCTCTCGGATGCCTTGCAGCAAAAGATGGCCGATCGCAAACTCGAGATTATTTTGGAGCCGGGGCGGTACATCGTTGCAAATGCTGGCATCCTGCTCACCCAAGTACTCTACACCAAGCATAACGAGTCTCGGGCCTTCGCAGTTGTTGATGCGGCCATGAACGATTTGATTCGGCCAGCGCTCTATGACGCGGTGCAGGCGGTGCTGCCGGTGATCGCACAGACCAACCCATCAGAGCGGTTTGAAATCGTCGGCCCGATCTGTGAATCCGGCGATTTCCTGGCAAAGGACTGCTTGATCGATTTAGAAAGCGGCGCGCTCATTGCCCTTGCGTCGTCCGGCGCCTATGGCATGTCGATGAGCTCCAATTACAATACTCGAGGTCGGGCTGCTGAGGTTTTGGTTGACGGCGCGGAGGCACAATTGATTCGCCGGCGCGAAACCATCGATGATGTCCTAGCCGCAGAAACCAATCTCGGCACAGTGACGAGCGCGCCAACCGTCAACATCAGCGCACGCTAAGGCCTGGTTATGATCGTCAACTTCTCGAAAATGCATGGCAGTGGTAATGACTTTGTCGTAATCGATTTGGTAACCCAAGCAGGCGCCTTGAGTCCCGCCTGCGTACGCGACCTTGCCCACCGGCATACGGGTGTTGGTTTCGATCAGTTGCTCACAATCGAGCCCCCAACCATCCGCACAGCCGATTTTTTCTATCGCATCTATAATGCTGATGGCTCAGAGTCAGGCCAATGCGGAAACGGTGCGCGCTGTGTTGCGAAGTTTATTTTTGATAAGCAGTTATCGCCCAAGTCAGAATTGGTATTGCAAACAAACACCGGGCAACTCACCACCCAGCGCGTTTCTAGCCAGGCTATTCGAGTGAATATGGGAAAGCCACAACTGGATCCAGCCGCCATTCCCTTTGAACCCACACCAGGCGAGCAGGCCCCTTACGCCGCGTATTTCAGGATGGTTCACGATATGCCTTCGGCGTTGCTAATATTGGCAACCCACATGGGGTGCTGTTGGTTGAGTCCACTCAGGCGCTGGATGTTGCCGGTCTCGCGACTGAATTTCGCGCGCAAACGCACTTTGAGGCCGGGGTTAACGTAGGCTTTATGGCCTTGACCTCGCAGACCGCCATCACTCTACGGGTATCAGAACGCGGCGCTGGCGAGACCTTGGCTTGTGGTTCTGGCGCTTGCGCCGCGGTTGCTGTTGGCCGCGCAATGAACCTTTTGTCCGAGACGGTTTTGGTCGAAATGCCGGGCGGCGCTGTGACCGTCACTTGGCCTGGGCCAGGACAAGACCTTTGGCTCACCGGACCGGCAGTTCGAGTCTTCGATGGTAAAATCAAAATCAATGACCCGTCTTAAGGAGCCCTCATGAGTGAAAAGGTTACCTACACCCAAATCCAAAACTATTTAAAAGAGCATCCCGACGATTTAGAGCGTCTCGTTCTGGAAGCCATCCCTGACACAAAAGGTGCGGTCTCGCTTGCAGGACACAAGCTACAGCTGGTGTCCGAAAAATTGGCGCTAGCAGAACAGCAGATCCATGAATTTATAGACGTGTCGACACAAAACCAAACGCTCTTCCAGCTCTGTCATCAACTGGTTCAACAGTTGCAAAAACCGCAGTCGATTCAAGCAGCAACGGCTCGACTAGGCGAAATCTTGAAGGCAACCCTCGACACCCGAGACTACCATTTGTTCATCTTCCAAGATAAGGCTGAGCCCGACTGTACGGCCACCAGCTTCGTGTCCCAAGCAAACTTTCAAACANCNGTTGGGGGCTTATTTAATCCNGATAAACCCATTCTGGGTGTCGTGCGGGCAGAAGAATCAAAGTGCCTTTTCCCGGACCTGGATCATGACATTTCATCCTGCGCGATTATTCCGCTCGTTAGTGAAGACTTGGTCGGCGCGCTCACCATTGGCAGCCAAGACAGCAATGGCTTCCATCGCGATCAGGACACCTTGTTCATTCAATTTATCGGCGACTTCTTAGCGGGACTGATCAAACATCGTTTTTTGATCGATGACCCAAAGCAAGGGGACTGAACCATTGATCGGATTGGCCGAGCAAGTTGATGCCTTCTTGTCTCATCTCAAAAATGAGCGCCGGTTGTCCCGCCATACGCTCGCGGCCTACCAGCGTGACCTAACAGCGCTCTTAAAGTATGCCTGTGAGGCTGATATCGATCAGGCGCAGGATTTGAAAGCAGCCGACATACGAGGCCTCATCAGCCAAGGGCACCGCAAAGGCCTCTCCGGTCGATCTCAGCAACGCAAGCTGTCTGCGCTACGCACTTTTTTTGACTACCTTGCCCGTGAGTCGGGTGTTGATCTCAATCCCGCGCAATTGGTTAGTGCGCCCAAAACCCCTCGGCGTCTACCGAAAACACTCGATGCGGATCAAGTCTCCAAGCTCTTAATGGTGGAGGCGCTTAGCTGGCACGACGTACGCGACAAAGCGATACTCGAGCTGTTTTACTCCTCAGGACTTAGATTGTCAGAATTGACCGCTTGCAATAAAAGCAGCCTTTCCTGGGATGAAAACACCGTCTTGGTTCGCGGCAAGGGCAATAAAGAACGCATTTTACCGATCGGCCGCCACGCCCAAACGGCGCTCAAGGATTGGTTGAAAGTCCGTGACAATGCCCCAACGAAAGGCGCGGAGATAGATGCGGACGCCTTGTTCATCAGCGAGCGCGGCAAGCGCGTCAGCAACACCAATGTCCAAGCGCGAATTAAATCTTGGACCCGTAAACAAGGCAATGGCTTGCATGTTCACCCCCATATGCTTCGGCATTCCTTTGCCAGTCATATCCTAGAGTCCAGCGGAGACCTTCGAGCCATTCAAGAACTGCTCGGCCACGCAGACATTAGTACAACCCAAATTTATACGCATCTTGATTTTCAGCACCTCGCTCAAGTTTATGATCAAGCCCATCCAAGGGCCGCTCGACGCGCTAAACCGGATAGCCCCGCGATATTCCCAGAGGACAAAACATGATCAAGGTCATTGGATTCGATTTAGACAATACGCTGTGGCCTGTTAAACCGGCGATTCTTTACGCCGAGCAACAACTCAAGAATCATTTCGCAGCGCTTAATCCAGGAATTGATTACCCGCCTGAGGATATCCAGGGTTTACGCGACCTTGTCTTAGCAGAACATCCAGATTACAGCTTTCGTCTCACCGACCTTAGGCGAGCCATACTGCACCGTCTTGTACAACGCGAGCCGGGACATCATGACCAGGCCGAAGACATTGTAGACCGCGCCATGCGGGTCTTCTTGAAAGCCCGTAATCACGTCACCTTGTATCCCGGCGCGGAGGCGGCGCTAGGCGCCTTAAGTCAGACCTATGCACTCTGCACGCTCACCAATGGCAATGCGGATGTTGGGCAATTGCCCATCGGGGGCTTTTTTCAGTTGAAGCTTTCTGCAGAAGAGGTCGGTGCACCCAAACCAAAACCCGATTTATTCTTGGCAGCCCTTGCGCATTTCCAGTGTCAACCCGAGGAGATGGTTTACGTGGGGGATGATCCGATTTTAGATGTTGCCGCGGCTTCAAACCTTGGAATCCACACCGTTTGGAAGACAACCATCGACGCGAGATCTGCCGCAGAGGCCGTACCCGCCTCAGAGATTATCGTTGACCTCACGGCGCTACCCAACGCAATCGAGCGGATCAATACTCGAATCAGCACCGAGCGCGAATAAAGTCCTTCAACACGTCGGGATCATCAACGATCGCAGTTTTTCGCGTTTCCAAACCCAGCAGTGCATCCAACGATGGATGGTGGTTGTTGACGCCGGGGATTGCTGTCTCAACGGTGTCATCGAACTTTGCTGGGTGCGCCGTTGCCAAGCATACCATCGGTACCTTGGGGTCTTGGTGCTTCTGCGCCAAGTGAAAACCAACCGCTGTATGCGGATCGGCAAGGTAATTAAACTCACGCCAAATCCCTTGAATGCTCTCCAACGTTTCGGTATCGCTCACCGCATCGGCGGTAAACCAATCGAAGAACCCCGCGGGTTCAACCAATGAAGCGCATTGTTCAGTCTGGAAGCGTTTCATGAATGCCGCACAATCGGTTGCATTCTCACCGAGCTGATAGAACAAATATCGCTCGAAATTGCTCGCAACCTGAATATCCATCGCCGGGCTGTTACTGAATCGAACGGCGCCTCGCTCATACACGCCAGACTGAAAAAAGCGCGCCAAAATATCATTCTCATTCGTGGCCAACACCAGTTTGCGCAACGGCAAACCCATTCGTTTGGCAATGAATCCCGCAAATATATTGCCAAAATTACCCGTCGGGACCGTTACATCAAATTCAGCAGGCTGCTTTAGTTGATACCATGTCCAAAAATAGTAAACCACCTGGGCCAACACTCGAGCCCAATTAACAGAATTTACGGCGCCGAGCGCGTAGGTTTCTTTAAAAGACAAATCATTGAAGACGGTCTTTAACAGGTTTTGACAGTCGTCAAAACTCCCGTCAATACTCAAATTATAAACGTTGTCATCCAAAACGGTTGTCATTTGACGTTCTTGGATTGGGCTCGTTCGCCCATCAGGAAACATGATGAAGATCCGAATCCCGGGCTTTCCGCGTACCCCCGCAATGGCGGCGCTACCAGTATCGCCACTGGTTGCGCCAAGGATATTCAGTACCGCGTCCTGTTCAGTCAAAATATGGCTAAACAATTCCCCTAAAAATTGCAGCGCAATATCTTTAAATGCGAGGGTTGGTCCATGAAACAACTCCAGGATGTGAACGCCACCGACGTTCACAAGCGGCGCGACTTCTGGGTGTTGAAAGTTTTTGTAGCTGCGCAGAACGAGCTTTTTAAACACCGCCTCATCTATATCTCCGACGAAAGGCGCCATCACTTCGCTCGCAAGTTCCGGATACGACAAACCCTGCCAATCGGCAAGGCGCGCGCTGACATCGGGGATCGACTCTGGTACGAGTAGGCCGCCGTCGCTTGCCAAACCCATCATCACGGCTTGGCTAAAGGATAGACCGCTTACGCCACCTCGTGTACTTCGATACTTCATGCAGATTAAGCCTTCTCGCGCTGACACTCATTATAATCTGCTATGGCTCGGAGCGACACTCTATGAGCGCGTCTTTAACGGTTTCCTTGGCGTCTGCTTAGACCGCATCAGCCCCCGTTTCGCCGGTTCGGATTCGTATGACGTCTTCAAGCGCAGTCACAAAGATCTTGCCGTCGCCGACTTTTCCGGTATTGGCCGCGTTGGTAATGGCCTCAATAACGGAGTCTAAGCTGCTATCGTCGATGGCGACTTCGATCTTCACCTTGGGCAAGAAATCAACGACATACTCTGCGCCCCGATACAGTTCAGTATGACCTTTTTGTCGACCAAAGCCTTTCACTTCGGTGACGGTCATCCCTTGTACAGAAATTTCAGACAGCGCTTCTCGAACATCGTCCAATTTAAAAGGCTTGATAATGGCGGTTACTAATTTCATCGTCTCTCCTTGACTTCGCCATCCTGTAGGATGGCACTTCGTGCGATTATTGAATGGCGCTACGTTAATTTCAACATCGCGGGGTACCAAACCCTTTGACGTCACGATTCTTCGCTTGCATTTAAAGCAACATCATTCTAATTGAGCTTAACTTGGAAATAGTAGCCTTAAACCACCGACTTTCCCAGCCGTCGCCGTTTAGATCCTCGTTTAAAAGGTCACTTTACCCTAGCCCAACGATACCGACTGAACTTCAGGCCATTCGAAACCGCTTTAACTAAAGAACCTAACGTTAAGTAAAGCACAGGCCATGCCAAAATTAATTGCCTTCAATACGGCCGAATTATCGGGGCTCCTGCACCATTTAGGCTATCCCGCACCTTTTTTCACCCAATCGCGCACCAAAATATTCTGGTAATGCGCAATTGTTGTGCGGCGAATAACGGCTATCAACCAATGCCAACGCCAGATTAAATGTCCTGACGCATTCTAAACCCGAGGAGAAAACCACGCCATGTCGTCTGCTCACGTGCTGGGTCAAGCTGTTATTGGTTTATCGGCTCATACCATCCAAATAGAGGCCACCATCAGCAACGGGCTGCCGCAACTCAATATTGTTGGCATGAGTGAACATCGTGCAAAGCACAGCCGAGAACGTATCCGTTCCGCAATCGAACACGCTGGATTCAAGTTGCCCGATCGACGCATTGTCATCAACCTGGCACCCAGTGATGTGCCCAAGGAACATGCTGGGTTTGACCTGCCGATCGCGCTATCGATCCTCATTGCCAGTCAGCAAGTCGAGGCGTCTCGATTCCAAGGCCTTTGCGCAATGGGCGAACTGAGTCTGACCGGCGAGGTGAGAACCGTGCCAGGATTGTTGATAGCGGCTTTAGCTTGCGGGCAAAGCGGCCTTACGCTATTGCAATCGAATCAAGCGCAGGTTGGCAGGCAAGCAAGTCTCTCGCCCTGCCTCGGGATCCATCACCTGTCAGATCTAAAACGACCGTTAAGCCCGATGACGGCCAGCAACCTTGGCGCCAACGATGTACCTGCTGCATCAGACGCTACGCTCGATGATATCAAGGGTCAACAAACCGCTAAGCGCGCGCTGATTATCGCCGCCACAGGTGGCCATCATCTCTTGTTGTTCGGCCCACCAGGCTCCGGTAAAACCATGCTGGCTAAACGAATGCTCGGACTCATGGCCCCATTAACCGAGCAAGAAGCGGTGGAGATTGCGTGTATTCAATCGGTCACTGCGGGATCTTTACCGGGGCCAACGCTCGAGCGGCCCTTCCGCGAGGTGCACCATTCAACCTCTGCTGCGGCACTCATCGGCGGCGGCAGCCCGCCGAGGCCCGGCGAAATTACGTTGGCTCATCTTGGCGTCTTGCTGTTGGACGAGTTACCAGAATTTACCCACGCGGTGCTCAACCAGCTCAGGCAACCCCTTGAAAGTGGCAGTATCGATCTGAGCCGGGCACATTACAAAGTGCGATTTCCTGCAAATTTCCAATTGATCGCTGCCATGAACCCCTGTCCTTGTGGATGGCTAGGCAGTCGCAGGCCGTGTCGATGTTCGGTTGAGCACATTACGCGATATCGAAATCGGGTCTCAGGACCTATTCTGGACCGAATTGACCTTCAGGTTGAAGTCCCAGCACTGGATCCAAAAAAATTTTTTCAGGAAGCCCCAACCCGCCATCGCCATGAGCATGACACCGCGATCGATCAGATCAAACAAGCACGCGCTTTCAGACTGAAAAGATTGCAGACCAGCCCTCAGCAGACCGACAAAAACGCGCTGGACCCCGATGCAAAACTGCTTTTAATGAAAGCCGCTCAAACCTTACATTTTTCAGCCCGAGCCATTCAAAAGTTAATTCGGGTTGGCCGAACCATTGCTGACCTTGACTGCGCCGAAACCATCTCGCGCAGGCAACTAGAAGAAGCCTTAATGCTTCGGCAAAACTAACCCGCTCAGTTTGAGCTTACTGAACAGACGCCGTCATATAATCAACAACGGCTCGGATATCGTCATCTGAGCAATCAAAGCACATACCGCGTGCCGGCATGGCTGGCGCAAGCCCATTGATACCACTGGCGTAGAGTGTTTCCATGCCTTTTTCAAGTCGAGGCGCCCATTGCTCGACATTGGCCAAGGCAGGCGCCCCAGCGATACCTAAATCATGACAAGTTGCGCAGCTTCGCTTGTAAATCGCATCCGGGCTTTCAGAACCAGTACTTGCGACCGACATCACTTGTGCCGATGCGCATGCCTCACCTTGAAGACAAACCGCGCCCGGTTGGTGGATACGAGCAATAATTTCATCTTCTATCGGCCCCGCAAAAACGAGGAAGGAAATGAAAGCAAATGGCAGCATTAGCAGTTTTTTCATCGAAGCCGGTCCTTTGGAAAATTGGCGCGAGGAGTATATCCGAAAATACGCCTAGTTGCCCCAGTCAGATTCATCGAGATCGCGATTCCCAGAGAACTTGAAAACATTCGATGTTCCAGACTCAACAATCGATTGTTCAGACACCAAAGTAATGATTGCTTGATCTGTAAACGTCTTTACCGAGTCTGCCCCGAGATTAATCATGGTGCTTTTAAGCTTGTGCAACGTGGTCTCTAAGACTTCTGACGTTGAGCCGATCAAGGGCACGAACGCATCAACACCTTCTTCGAACATCATCTTTCGACTACTCATGCCTTCGCTGTAACGCTGCCAATTTTGGGCCCTGACAGTCCCTTCACCCCAGTAGGGTTTATACATCTGCCCGTTGATCGATATTTTTGAGGTTGGGCTTTCCTCCGTCATCGCAAAATAGCGCCCCATCATGACGAAGTCCGCGCCCATCGCCAAAGCCATAACGACTTGCGTGTCGTTCGCCAGACCACCATCTGAACAAATGGGAATATAGACCCCGGTTTCTTCAAAATACGCATCGCGACGGGCAACGACCTCGAGCAGAGCCGAGGCCTGACCTCGGCCAATCCCCTTTTGTTCCCGCGTAATGCAGATTGAACCACCGCCAATACCAACCTTGATGAAATCCACCAGCCCTGACAACGCGAGATAATCAAAACCCTCTGCGGAAACAACGTTGCCGCCGCCAATAACGACCTCAGATCCATACTGCGCTCTGATCCAAGCCAAGCCATCCATCTGAAACTCCGTGAAGCCATCGGAGGAGTCAAAGCACAAAGCATCCGCGCCTGCGGCCACCAGTGCCGGCACGCGCTGCTGGTAGTCGTGGGTATTAATCGCCGCGCCGACTCGTAAACGCTTACCCTCGTCCAATAACTCAAGGGGGTGCTTCTGGTGATCAACATAATCTTTCTTGAAAACCAAAGCCGACAAATGACCTGTGGCCGTTAAAATTGGTAAGCAATCCTTCTTGTGACGATGCAGAAGCCGATTGGCCTCTCTAAGAGAGATCCCTTCAACGCCAAAAATAACCTCTGCTTTCGGCGTCATGTGGTCTTTTACCAGGTTCTGAAGATCGTCTTCAAATTCCCAGAAATCTTGATCAGTAATCAAACCCAGAAATTCGCCTTCGGACGACCCATCAAGGGTAACTGGAATGGTCGAGTGTCCGCTACGCGTCATCAACTCGAGCACCGCTTGCAAACTTGCGTCAGGCTGGATGTTGGCGCCACTCACAACAAAACCCGCTTTGTGAGCCTTCACCTTTTGAACCATCTCAACCTGACTTTCGATGCTTTGCGAGCAGAAAATCATACTCATTCCCCCCTGACGGGCGAGTGCGACCGCTAGATCGACACCAGATACCGCCTGCATACAGGCTGAAACAATGGGAATGTTGATCGAAAGAGACCCCGGTGCGCCGTCAAGAGACCGCGATAAGGGCGCTGATAAATCGATCCGATCGATATGCTGATCACGACGCGTCAGCCTCGGCAGCAATAAGTACTCACCAAACGTTCGTGAAATATCATCCAGAATCTTAGCCATCGGGCGCTCCTAAACAGTACTTTGACCGGAAGCCGGGCTTCCGATCAAGGTGACGGGTTGAGTTGGGGGGTGCGCAGAAACTGGGCGAGGGAGGCCCCTCAGAGACAAACGATGCAATTTTAAAACTAGTTTCTTGGGCGCCATGACGAATTTTATTCTATGGCCCTGCGCAATTCAATGCAGCGTGACCTTTGACGCGAAAATTCATGAACCCTTTGGTACGTCCATGGTTACAACAAATCAGCAAGTCGATGCTTTAGAATTTTTCCCGAGGGCGCGGCTGGTAACTGATCCACCACTCGGATTTCATCCAGTAACTTATAACCTGCCAAAGTGGACCTTAGTTGTTGATTGATCCAACCAAGGTCAACCTTGGATGCGCTCGTTTGTACAAAGGCAATAATTCTTTCATTGCCCGGCACCGCCTGCCCAATAACCGCCGCCTGAATAATCTCTGGCAACCTGAGCAAAGCTGCTTCCACTTCAGGAGGATAAACGTTGAAACCGTTTTTAATAATGAGTTCTTTAATGCGTCCTACAATCTCAAGCGCGCCAGATACATTGATCCGAGCGAGGTCTCCGGTTGCTAGCCAACCGTCGATTAACACCTGATCCGTCTGCGCCTGATTTCGATAGTAGCCCGCCATGATATTGGGGCCTCGAACTTTGAGTTCGCCAATACCCTCTTCTGAGGTTGAAGCGCCAACAATCTGATAGTCCACGCCTGGAATCACGAAACCAACCGAGGTGTCGTCCAACGGGGCATAGAGTCGGGTCTGGGCTATGGTGGGCCCTGACTCTGTCAAACCATAGCCGTTATGCAACGGCAAACCGAACCGCGTCTCGACTGTTTTTTTTAACGTTGGGTCAAGCGGCGCGCCACCTGAAAACAAGAAGCGCAGAAAAGGGTAGTTCAAAGCGTTGTCCCTATCAGCACTGATCAGCTGGGTATACATCGCAGGCACACCCAGAAACCCCGTTACGGCGCCATCACCCAGACGCGCCAAGACCCCGGTTGCCGAAAATGTCGCCATTAACTCGAGGCTTGCGCCTTGCGTCAGGACAGAACACAGCACGGCTGATAATCCAAACGCATGGGATAAGGGCAGGGCTGTTAACACCCGGTCGGCTTCGCCAAGACCGCGCAACTTCCCCGATACGAACCCAGTAAACATCAGATTTTGGTGGGTAAGCATGACGCCTTTAGGCTCACCCGTCGTGCCCGTTGTATAAATCATCGCGGCGACATTCGCCGCAAGCGGGTACTGCGCTCGATCAAGCGGCCCAGCGGCGCCGTCATCAGACCAGACAAGCCCTAGAGTGGTCAGCACCTTCGTCGTTAATGCAGATTGCAACAGGTCACAATTCGGCGGTGAGATCGCCGTGATAACCGCAATTGGTAGGGCATGACTCACAATTTTTTGCCGCTCAAACTCGGATAGTCTGGGGCTCACGATGACGGCCGCGGCGCCCAACCGGTTGAGCGCCAAAAAACTTAAGACAACCCCCAAACCGTTTTCTAACTCGAGGACGACGCGGTCACCGGAGCGAGCCCCGCGCGCTTTAAACTCCGCTGCCAGCGCACGCGTCAGTTGAGCAACCTGCTCATAAGAGAGTTCTACCGCCTCAGCGATGAGGCAGCTCGCCTGAGGATTACGCCCAGCCCAATGGTCTATCGCCGCGATCGGCGTTAAAAACAGGTGCGTGCTAATCTCGGTCGTTGCGACACCCAGAACCGCCTCATCAGCCTCTCGGACGTCTTCAGACTGCCAAACCGGCATTCGTTGCTCGCTGCGTTATTGGCGTTCTAAATCGATGAGATATTCGGCGACTTTCAACATCCCTTGGGTGCTCCCGGCAGAAGCCGTTTCAATCCGATACTTCCCATGGACGATGATCGTTGGTACGCCGGTGGCCCGGTAGGCACGCCCGCGAGCGTCCGCCTGGCGGAGGCTCGATTGAACGCCGAAACTGTTAAAAACCTTAACGAAGGCTAATGGGTCGACGCCCACCTTGGCCAAGTAATCAGCCATTGCTTGTGGGCTGCGGATATTCTGCCGTTTTAAGTGAATGGCATTAAAGACTTCAAGATGCATTGTTTCCAACAGATCCATCGCGAGCAGTGTGTAATAAGTCTGCGCCAGCAGGGTGTACCCTTGATTCCACATTGCGGGCGTTCGATTAAATGTCACGTCTTCTGGCAACGTCTTAACCCAAGCTGCCAGTATTGGCTCGAATTGATAACAGTGATTACAACCGTAGGAAAAGTACTCTGTGACTTCGATCCCATCCCCACTCACCGCGATCGGCGTCGGCAATTCAAAGTAGTGGACCCCGGCTTCGTACTCGGCCTGCGCTGCGAAACTCAAAAGCGCAAACATCAACGCGGGCGCAACAGCGAACCGCTTCATTCGAAAAAGGATTGATTGACTCATTTTACGCTCCTAGTGATCTGACTTCCTAAACAGCCCTAAGCTACTAGGGTCTTAAGCCCGCAATGTAGGATGCGACCGCTTTAATTTCTGGATCGCTCAGGTCCATCGCAGAAATGCGCATCATTCTGCTATCGCCATCATTACCACGTGCGCCTGACCGAAAAGCTTTTAATTGCGCTTCGGTATATTCAGCCCACTGACCGGCCAACATTGGAAACTTCGCTAAACCATTACCCTGGCCCGTCGGTGAGTGACAACCCGTGCACGCGGCCACTTGCTTGCGAGCGATGCCTGCTTTGTAAATAGACTCACCCAACGCAACCAATGCCGGGTCTGCTGCGCCTTGTGCGGGTGTTTGCGCGGCATAATAAGCCGCTAAATCTTCAAGGTTCTGAGGCGTTAAACCATCCAAAATACCCGTCATCAACATAGCGCTACGCGCGCCTGTTTGAATGTCAACCAGTTGCTTATACAGATAAGCCTCATTTTGACCTGCGATATTGGGAAAGCTTCCAGCCAGACTGTTGCCGTCCGAGCCATGACAGGCCAAACAGGTTGCTGTAAGCGCCTCTCCTTGCTTTGCGTCGCCCGCGGCAAGCACGCCGGCACTCGCAAGAAAAAAACCAAGCGTTATCATTAATTTATACATGGCATACCTTCGTTTAACGTTACCGAGTCAACTCGGAGAAATCTTTTAAATCCGTTCAGAGTAGGGCGCCCCCCCCAGCGGATGCGCTATTATATCTGAAACCGTCTAGAGTGACACATCAGGTCACGAAGTAATCACTATGCAGCAGTTCAATTATCAATCGGCCCAGTTTATAACCAGTGCCGCTCAAATGAGTCAGTGTCCAATTGATGAGGGGGCAGAGGTCGCATTCTGTGGACGCTCTAATGCGGGTAAATCAAGCGCGATCAACACCCTGACCCGACAGAAAAAACTGGCGCGAACCAGTAAGACACCGGGCCGGACCCAGTTGATTAACTTTTTTGGGATCACAGACACCGCCAGGCTTGTGGACTTACCAGGATATGGCTATGCAAAAGTGCCGTTGACGCTTAAACAATATTGGCAAACGCACTTAGACACTTATTTTCGATCCAGGCAGAGCCTCAAGGGCGTCATTCTGCTCACCGATATCCGACACGCGCTCAAACCCTTTGATGAGATGATGTTGGAATGGTCACATACCGCCGGGCTACCCATTCATGTGCTGCTGACCAAAGCGGATAAGCTCGCGCGAGGCGCGCAACAGAACGCGCTGCTGAAAGTGAACGCGAACCTGCCGAAACATGCCAAAGCGCAAACGTTTTCTGCACCGAACGGTCAAGGGCTAGAGACCTTAAAAAGCGTTTTAGACAGCTGGCTATCGATTGACCCATAAAAAAACCCCATTCGTAATGGGGATTACGAACGGGGTCCGAGACTTCGGAAAATGGGGAAAACCGAAGCTTCTGTCGAAACTCTGAAACACAAATATTAAGACTCACCAAAAACCCAATAGTTCCGCTAATCGCTTAGATTTGACCAATTAATATAATTTTAAGTGCTGTTTGCACAGCTTATTCAAGGCATTGCTTCAAAATTGCGCAGTGAACTGCGGGTTAGGTGCCCTTTGCCACGCAATCTGCTCGCGATCGATTGATGAAAAAAAGATGCCCAAATGCCAACATCAGCCGCTTCGAAACGCTAAAGGCTTTTTT
>JGI20153J14295_10002188_pt1 | contig 14261 bp, 11 predicted proteins | sample COG_03_FD_14295 | JGI IMG/M metagenome (IMG submission 14295) | reverse complement strand
TATACACAAAATTACACAGTGTGTATTGACAATTCATAAGACAAAGCTTTTGAAGACTAGTTCGGCATACAGTCCCTGATCACACCACCTCAGCATACGCCGGATCATCATGCAGATCCCAATAAGCCTGCCGCAAGGCCTGTGTCACCGCCCCAGGCTCACCAGCACCCACTGGCTCACCATTCAACGCCGTCACTGGCATAACACCACCAGCGGTGCTGGTAGCAAACACCTCCTCCGCACACAGCGCCATATCTGGCTGGATATCTGTCTCTACTACAGACAACCCCGCCTCGCGCCCCAACTCCAGCACCGTTTTACGGGTAATACCCTCAAGCACACCGCGCTTAGGTGTCATTAGCTGGTTGCCCTGCAGCACAAAGATATTAAACCCCGGGCCCTCACAGAGATTGCCCTGTTCATCTACCAGCAACACGGATTCCGCATTTTGGTCATAGGCTTCATATAGGCCCATGACCATATCCAGCCACAGGTAATTTTTAATGGTCGGATCAAAGGAGCTGGGAGGAATGCGCACCCGATCACTGATCATCACCGACAGCCCCTTTTGCTCTGGCTTGAGCAAATACACAAAGGGAATGGCAAACACCATAAACTGATTTTTGCAGGTGCGCGGGTCACGGGAGCCTGGCTCGGGAAGGCCCCGGGTGCAGATCACTTCCACATAGGCATCTGTGAGACCGCTGGCTTTGACGCAGTCAATCATCGCCTGCTTAACCTGTTGGCGAGTCATGCCAATATCCATATGCAGGCGCTGCATGCCATTAAAGAAGCGGTCGAGATGATCGTCTACGCGGAAGAGTTTGTTTTTCCACAGGTGGATAACATCGTAGGTGGCGTCGGAGCGGAGGAAGCCCCAGTCTAGTATGGAGATTTTGGCGTCTTGGATGGGTACCAATTGGTTGTTTATGTAGGCAGCGCCTTTTCCCATTGAAAATTCTGATGTGATTTTCATAAGCTTCCTAATTGGCGATGATTGCAATGTGCAGATAACAGAGATGTGTAATCACGGTAGTAAAAACGGCGAAGGGCGATCTAACTTCTCAAGTCTTGAACTGACTATGCTGTGCCATTCAGATGATAAGGCGTCACACTCAAGAGCCTGATGAAGGACCCGAAATTGCCTCAGCATGCCCTTAGCAAAAATAGCACTAAAGAGATCTTTAATAGTCACTGATTTGTCTGGGGAGTATACGAGACGAACGTCATCATTTTTCCTGATTGCACCCTCTTCAACCACTCTAAAATACACACCTGTTTCCGCCGACTGAGTAAAAAGACTAGGCATGCTTTTATCGTCCACTGCAATACCCAACTTAAAACAGGGTACCCTTGGCTGTGACACTTCCAATAGACAATCGCCAATACTAACCTGGTCGCCAATATGGATTTTTGACTCATCAAGATCCGAGATAGTCAGATTCTCCCCAAATGAACCAGCGGGGAGTTCATTCTTATTTAGTTTGGCTTTCCAATACGGATAGTGGTGTGATGAAAAAGCATACACCGCTTTATCGACACCGCCGTGGTGCTTAAGGTCTGCCTGCTTATCACCATCTATATTCAGCTTTCTAACCATGACTGGACCGCTTGTCGGCTTCTTGAAGATGCCTGTTGATACAGTTTTTCCCTGGTAATCAATGGTCGTAACCCAGGAGGTATTAATAGACTCGATTTGCATAGCTTTTCCTTTTGCTAACTCACTAAATACTAATTAAAGACCTTAAGTAAATTCTGGGTTTTGTCTTTTACCGATACGCCAATCTGCTGTAGTAAGGTAATGTCTTCGATCACATCCCAGTGATGTTCCAGTTGATTGTCGGCATTGAATTTAGCGATAGAAATACTGGTAAAACAAACCTTATGACCTGTGGCAGGAACTTTCTCTAACTCGCCTGTATGTGTTCCCTCCCACGCTATATGACAAGCCACATAATCACCCTCTCCAAATGATCTGGCTGTGCACTGTAAGTCTGGAAATATTGTTCGCATTACGTCAACTGGCCAGCCAGCAAATCGATTGTCACCAGTATCGGCATCAATTCTCAGGTCATGGCTTTCAGGTTGCTTATTACTGACTGAAAGATCACCCTCTACAAATACATCGCCACCAAATAATGATTTTATATAGGTCGTCCATGATGAAATATTTAAGGCAACCTGTGCAGAAAGATTATTTACAGAAGCCGCGGAGGTTGGATACAACAACCCACAGGGACTGGAATAGCTAGTATCTTGCATAAAGTTGTAAGGCTGGTGCTTTACCAGGGCATCTTTAGATTTTTTCTGAAGAACATCAAATAGGTATGCATCACCACCGCTACTGTCTGTCACCCCCAGACTTTGTGCCAAAGCCAGTGTATCCCATAGTTCCCACTCTTCAATTAAACGGCCATTATCAAATCTACCCAGCGCTATTCCGGCATAAGCTATTCGATTACCTGTGGCTGGGATGCCGATATAATCGCCTTTATGCGTACCTGTTACCGACCATAGGTTTGCCACCATATTGCCACTGCCAATCAACTGGTTGGTGAATCGTATATCAGGCACTCCCTTTCTTGCCTCTTTGATCAGGTCAATAAAGTCGTCACTGGCTTTTGATAACCAGCCACCTGGGCCATGCCACACGTACTCTGGAGAGAGCCAGTTGTAGATATTTTCAAATCGGCCATGATGGAATTTCTCGGCAATCAGGGTATCCCATGCTGTGCAGTTTTTTTCTACGTCTGGATCTCTTGTTTCGCCATCGACTTTTAAGTCAAATATATTGTTACTTTGTACCATTTAATTACCCGTCCTTAATTGCTCTGCATGTTTGGAGTGACTGAGATTATTCTCACGCTGTGATAACGGCAGCACGTTGTTTACCAAGGTCACAAGATATTTCCCTGGCTCTTCCAGATAAGGCATATGTGTTGTAGCCTCGAACCAGATTTGTTGTTTGTGTGGCGTGTTTAATGACTGAAACCAGCGTTCCTGATCATTGCAGGACACATGCCAGTCATGCCTGCCTGTAAAGACAAAAATAGGCACGTCAAAGGTTGAACCCAGTTCTTGCGGTATATCGATAGCGAGGAATTGTTGTTTAAACGGGTGCGGTTCAGGGTGACTGGCGGCATCTTTGTCGCCGGTAATTCTGTGCCAGTGATCTTTTAAGCTGAGTAGTGGCGAGCCCCATTGGTTAATCGCGATCATGCGTTGGAATTGCCTGATACGGCTAAAGCGCGGACTTAGGCCTTTACCTATTTTTTCGAGTTCTTCCCGAATCATAAATTCGTTAGCGACAAAGGAGTCCCATGGTGCCTTTGAATTGATTCTGGGGGCGATCGATTCCAGCTTTTCTATCAATGCTGTCTTTTTTTTATCACGGGCATAGGCCAGCAGATGCTGGTATTCGTTTTCGATATAGTCTTTGACGTTGATAATTTGGCCGTCAGCAATATAGGCATGGAGCCAGTCGGGATGACGTTTAACCATATGCATAGCGAGGTAAGTGCCATAGGATTTTGCGATCAGAAATATTTTTTGCTGGTTGAAACGTTGCCGTAGGTAGGCGATCAGTTCGCTGGTATCGGATAGCATCTGCTGATTGCTGATGGTGTCGCCTATTGATGCTATTGATGCGTAGCTTTTTCCCTGTTGGCGTTGATCCCATTGTACAACGGTGAAGTAGTCTTCCCAGGGGCGCTGGATTTCATCGAACCAGCCAATATGGGGCAGCCCAGGCCCACCATGGAGGAATAGCAGCAGTGGGTTTTCTTTTGAACGGCCTCTGATATGTATCCATTGTTTAACACCGCCCAATGTTATTGGCTCGAGGGCTTCAATGCCATCGGGGTCTCTTACCTGATATTTAAAGGTAGTATTTTTTGTTAGCGCTCTACGTAGATAAAGCAAACTGAGTAGTGCTCCGCAGATTGCAAAGCATATGGCCAGTACCAAGAGCACTATCGCGACAGCCATAGTTATTGCTCCCACTCGAAGTTGCCATCAACGGCAATTTCCTGTGCGGTGATATGTTTGGCGCCATCAGATGCGAGAAATAGTGCCGCATCAGCAATTTCGGCTGGCTGTATCCAACAGCGCATGGAACTGTATTTCAGAAACTCGGCTTCGGCTTGTTCAATAGTAAGCTGGTTTTCCTCAGCATGTTTGGCAACGAGGCTACGGCCTCTCGGGTTATCCATTAGCCCTGGGAGGATAGTATTGCAACGGATATTAAACTCACCCAATTCGCGGGCAAGGTTATGGGACAAACCCAAAACCCCGACTTTTGATGCCACATAGGGTAAGCGTTTGGGTAAACCGGTTTTGGCTGAGCCGGTAGAAATATTAATAATGCAGCCACTACCCTGCTTCTTCATCGCAGGAATAACCTGCTTGGCGCAATAGAACATGCCGCTTAGATTAATGCGAATGCAGTCATCCCAGTCCTGATAGTCAATATCTTCAATGGCTGCTTTGGGACCACCAATGCCTGCATTGTTGACCAGCACATCAATACTACCCATCAAATTTATAGCCTGCTCAATAAAGGCCTCTACCTGTTGCGGGTTGCCCACATCAGCAATAACACCTTGTAGCCCTTTATTTTCCGACAGCACGGTATCGAGCACAGAGGGGTTAACGTCACAGATAAAGACCTGATCACCCTGCCGTAAAAAGGCTTGCGCAATGGCCAGCCCGATACCGGAGGCTCCGGCGGTGATAACGACACGCTTTGGACGTTTGTTTTGTTGGGTTGTATTCATGGCTGTTCCGTTGTTTGGCTATAGGGTTGTGAAGGTGTACTGCTCGAAGGGGGTTTCGCAGGCAGGTCCGGCAGCAAGATGAAGGATTGGGCTGGCGGAAAATTCATAGATGGAAGCACCCGCGGTGTAGCCGATGGTGTTGGTTTGGTTTTCTTTGTTCAGTTGTCTGGAGACCGGATTTTGCGGATCATCGTGGGCGGATAGTGCTGCCTTGATATCCTCCAACCCCATGGTCTTGTGTGTATCCCCCAGACGGTTTTCCATAGATTGCATTCTTGCCTGTGAATTCTTCAATCGATGTTCGGTATGCACTGCTACGTCGCTACGATCCTGATTTGCCAATGGGTGGTTGCTATGAAAGACACGCCCCTCTGCATTGTCTGGCTGATAGCGACTGACGGTATTGCCACCACATTCAAAACAGCGCATATCACCCGCCGAGGAAACGATATAGTTTTGCCCTGATGCATGGGTGATAGAACGGAGAAAGTGCTCTGCTGCGTCGATGGTGTTTTGTTCCAGTACGGAGCGCAGTACAAACATTACCGGCAATCCATCACGGGCATAGTGCAGCTGGGCTAATGTATTACAGGTAATGCCGACACCCTGTGCATTGATTCCGTTTAACCCTAAACAACCGGCGGCCGAAAAGATTAACGCCTCCGGTGCAGTTTCCGTCGGCAGGCTCCGCAGTAATACCTGACGCCCTTCCACCCAGCTGGGGATGTCCATGGTTTGGCCAGCATAGCTTATGCCGGGCTGTTGATTGGGTACGGCAAAGGCCGTGCACTTGGTGGTAGCTTTACTCTCGCCTTGAGTTAGCCCGAACACCCACTCTTCATCAAATAGTTGCAGGCCCAAAATATGCTGCAGGGGTTGGTTTGCACCTTGGGCGATGCCTTTTACTTCTTCGAGCAGACGGGGTGCCCAGCGGTTGATGGCGCTGAGATAGTTGGTCGATGCGAAAAACGTATTTATATAGCTGTCAGTATCCTGAGCTAATCGGCTTTGGTTATTCTGGCAGAAGTTGCCCAAGTCGGCTCTCCAACTCTCGATATTGGCGGCTATAAGTTCGCGGGCACTTTCCCCGTAAATGGTACCCCGCTCAAGAGGCGTCCCCTGTAATTCTATAATCGGCATATCGGCCGTGTTCATGGTTTTTCTCCTGCAGCAGGTATGGTGGGCAGGTCGATACAGGAAGCATGGACTCGGTTGCGCTCAATGGTGATTCGCTGATTGCTGCAATCCTGTAGCGGCGCAAACGTGTCTTTATCCGCACCGGCTATCGCTATTCGCAGTCGCTGCCCTTTGGTAAGGCGAACGGACAAGGGCAGCAGATCGAAACTGATTTCGGTCATTTCATCAGGCGTTAATGGTTGGGCGTCTTTGGCCTTAAGGCTGTGGTAAGGGCCAAAGAATGTGTAGGGAGGTCTGTCTGTTGATACCTTGCGATGCAAAGCCCGCAACTGCCCCTCGGTTAACAGCCTGACTCGGCCATCGGGATCAATACTCTCAAGGTAGACAAAAAAGTGTCCATCCGCAGTGGAGGATGTGACAAAGAGCGTGACAATCGGGTGACCGGTAATTTCCAGATCCGCTGCCAATGGTTCAGAGTCATAGACAATTAATTTGCCATCCTCATTGCGTCGATCAGGAAAAAGAACGGGTTGCTCCGAGGCCTGCGCATGCCAGCGATTGGCTGTGCCTGTGGATGCGTCAAGATCTACCTGATAGTGATCTTGCCCTTGCTCGTTAACCGGTCTGGTTGTTTCTAAACGGTTATTCTCAGCAAAGTAGTAACGCTGCATCAACGTTTCTGGTAGCGGCCATTGCTGTGTTGTCTTCCAGCGGTTTTCGCCCAGTGTGTAGTACTCAACACACCTAAAAGAATCTGTTTTGGGTAATGGCGTTTCAGCTTGCCTGTCTAGCAGAGACTTAAAGCCATCCATACGCCAGCCGCGCCCTTCATCCATTCCGCCCTTTGCCTCGGTCGCTTGACCTTCGGCAAGAAACGGATCGACATGGTGTGACCCATCGTGATTAAAAGGCCCCAGTATGATGTGAATAGGATGAGTAAATGTCGCATACATGGCCAATGCACCCAACGCTGTACCTGCATCATGCCAACCGCAACGTATGATTAGAGGCTTCTCATTTGTTTCTATAGCGGCTTGGTAAAGCGAGTCGTAAACCTGTGGATTTTTGTCGGTAATAAACTGGTCGATATAGTCGAGGTCATCGATAACATTAGCGATATTGAAATTTGTCGCATGTTGACCGACAGCAGCTGCCAACTGCTGCTGATCGTGGTCGGTATCTACGGGTTTAACGCCCAAAATATGATTGATGCCTTCCTTCGGTGCCGGAAAATAACCACCGGCAAAAACGGCTTCCACATCATTGGCATCCTGCGCAGCCGTTAACCGACCCCAAGCGGTAATAAACCAGCGATTGATAATGCCACCAGGTGCAAAGAGATGACGATACATATCGAAATCCGGCGCTCGGCATACGCCACCTGCCAGAGCCTTTGAGTCAGACACCAGACTATAAAGGGTGGTAATGGCGGAGTAGGAGGTGCCGGTAGTGATTACCCGTCCATCACACCATGGTTGCTGTGACAACCAATCAATAATGTCATGGAGATCACTGACTTCATGGTGATCGACTTCCGCCTGTCGGCTGCCAAATGATGCCCCTGAACCGCGAGCATCGGCAACCACTAATCGATAACCCTGCTGGTGAATCAGTTCGGCAAAGCCATGGTAACCCTGTTGTTCTGGCCGATTAACTTGAAAGTTAATCGCTCGCCAGTAACGTGTTGTGACCAATATTACTGGGCGGGGTTGCGGTGGTTTTTTTTCAGGCTGGGCCAGCCAAACACTGATGGCTAATTGGGTACCACCTTGCGCTGCCATATACTGATTAATGAGATCCATCAAAGCCCCCTATAACGCTAATATAGTTCGATAAAGTTTGGACTCCGACTGCACCTGATCTGAAAATTCTCCCCAGCCGCGAATATTGTTAAATGCGTCAGATGTTGCTGCAGACTCATCTTCCAGCTCATATATAGCAATATATGTTCTCTGACCCTCTTCTTCTGCCACTACACGTCTTGCAGACAAAAAGCCTGGGCAAGCCATTACTTCCGGCACATGGACACTGTTATACCAATGGTTCCACTCTTCTTCGGCAGCACTTTCTATCACTGCCTTTACTATCCAAAATACTTTGTTATCCATCATTAACTCTTGTTGCGGTTTAGGAATTATTTAGTCTCTAGTAACTTACTGCGCACTTAAGCTTTTCTGCTATGCAAGCTGTTCAGTGGTGTGTATGTCTTGCTCAATGGTGCTACTTACCTTCCAGTAGTGGTATGCGATCCATAGCGCACCAGGGCAAAACAACAATAGGGCGTAGCGAAGAGAATCTTGACCATAAGTAACATTCAACATATCGCTGACCATGCCCAATACAAACGGGCCCAAACCAAATCCAATCAGATTGCCAAATAGAAACGTCACCGCTACTGCCAGTGATCGCGTGCGCTCTGGAACCAGAGATTGGATAGCTGCAAATATGGGGCCGTTGTTCAACATAATCAGCAGTGCACCGATTGCCAAAAATATCAGGCACCATGTTTTACTCGGAACTGTGTAAGCAATCGCGTTAGCAAGCCCGTAACCCAAAGAAGAAAATGCCAACATACGCATTTGAATCTTTTCATTATTAGCCGCATAGCGGGTTGCGATATGTCCGCCCAGATAGATGCCCGCCGTACCGAAAACACCAAACACCAATGCCAACCAGCTACCGACAGACGCGATCGTCATATCATGACTACGTATCAAAAAGGTGGGTAACCATTGACTAACACCTGCATTAAAAAAATAGCCCAAGCAAAAAATAATCAGTATTTGCCTAAAGCTTTTCTGGCTCCATAAACTAGATATGGTGGCTATAAGAGGAGGAGCTGGCGAAAGGTGGTCAGTGCCTATTACATCTCTGGGCTCTTTGATAGTGAACTTGGCTAGAATGGCCACAGCAATTGCGGGTACACCAATAATAATAAAGGTACTGCGCCAGCCGTAAGCATCGACAAGCTGCCCTCCGACCAAATACCCGATAATCATGCTAATGGTATAAAAAGAAATGTAGATGGCCATGGCGCGTGGCCTTTCGTGACGGTCAAAGTAGTCTGAAATTAGCGACTGACCAGCAGGCATAATACCTGCTTCGCCAACTGCCACACCGGCGCGAACCAAAAGCAGTTGAAAAAAACCGCTCACAGTGCCGCACAGGGAAACCATAATGCCACATAGCCCTACGGCAATCGCGGTGATAGTGCCTCGGTTACCGCGATCAGCCCAACGCGCAATGGGAATACCGGCTATGGCATAAAAAGCAAAAAAGGCGACGCCTGTCATGAGGCCCAACTGGCTATCGCTTAATAACAACTCCTGCTTAATAGGTTCAAGTACAAGAGAAAAAATAAAGCGTTCGAAATTGGTGGTGATACCGACAATGACGAGCAATAGCAGTAAATAATTTCGGTAAGACAACTTAAACATACTGCCCCCGAGCATTATCCAGAGTATCGTTATCCCACGGCCATTTAGGCCTATTGATTCTCGTAAACCCCCAATTGACAGGATTAAAGTTGGTGCCTAAAACATTAATGGCCCGATCGTCTCTAAGATACTTGCAGATCAGATAGTCTTTAGATTCAGGGTCAACACCCAGCTCTTTGAAATTATCCAGATCGTAACCGGCAGCGCGTTGCGAAGTTAGAATAAAATCAGTTTCCTCGTGACTAATAACTGCGGTATCACCTAAATCAATATCACCCAACCAGGTTTTAATCCGTGCGGCTTTAATGACATTGTTAACGGTTACCCTTAAATCGATCGGCTGCCCTGATAAAGGCGAAGCCTTACCTCCGATACGCAACATCAACTGAGCACCAACCCCTGCATTAACACAGTTTTCAACTGCCAATGGGTCACACATCAGCCCAATAGCAAGATTATTCATACCTTCTTTTAATAGTGCTGATAATAATTCAGTCCCATCGGTCGGGAAGCCGCAACCTGCCAAATCTCCCCACTCAATAAGTTTTATTGGCCTTTCTCCTTCAGCTAATAATCGTCTGGATTTTTCCAATGCAGCTGCAATAGAGAGATACTGGGACTCATTGTTGTTGTCTGCACCAAACTGCTGGCCTTTCACTTCGTAAAATGCGCGCCCTAATTCTTCAGCTGTCTGATTCGCAAGAAGCTGGTCATTATCGGTAATCACCAGCATTTTGCTGCCCATGTCGGGAACATCTGCCAAGGGGAAACCATGAACGGGAGAAATAGATAACACCCCTGGCTCTTGCTCACGTTGATACACCGAAGCAAGAAAAGACTTCATTGGCTCATAAGCCTCGTCGTACATATCGATCATATGGCAATCAAAAATCGCCATAGTTGGTATAATCTTTTTCTCTAATGTTGCTACCAACAAATCAAAAAGCTCAAAAGCTCGCTCTTCGATATCGGTATGCAGCCAGGTTTTATAGAGAACAATAATACTTGCGTCTTCCATCATCCCCTGACTGATATGGCAATGAGGGTCTAACTCGATACCTATTGGGATTTCCTCCCCCACTAACTCGCGAATATGTCGCAGCAGATCGCCCTCACAATCGTCATAGCCATGGGCCATCATCGCGCCATGTAACTGCAAGAAAATACCGTCAACGGGCATTGCCTGATTAAGGTCTGATAAGATTTTTGAACGAATGGATTCGTAAGTGGACCTGACGGTTCTTCCACCAGGCGGCATTGATGAAGCTACAATACTCTCTAAAACAGCCCAACCCTTTTCTTCTGCCATAGCAACGATTCTTTTTTGAATAGAGTAGAAAAGAGTGCTTTTTGTGTCGGCAGGTTTATCCGGCGTTTCTATCAACCAGTCTTTGTCGATGGTTGATATTGGGGTGACGTCAGACGTTTCAGTTAGCATTACCGCAGCAAATAAATTCATTCATCTAGCCCATATAAAGTACTGCTATAACTGCAGCAAGGGTAAAACAGAGTAAAAGGGAAGGAGTGACCAGCCTTAGTGAGTTAAACTTCAAAAAGGCCAGTCACAATTATCAGAATAGGCGTTACTAGAACTGGTAACCTAAATTTACGCCAATAGTTCGGGGACGCAGACGAAATGCTCTTGTATCAGGAAAAATTGCAGTGGTTGATGTATAGCTATCTTCATCTGTAACATTAAATGCGAAAACTTCGACATTGAAATCGCCAAAAGTTACTCCAGAAATTATATTGACTTCAGTATAATCACCTGCACGATTCCCTTGCTCTCCAATCATATTGTAAGAATCTGAGACATATGCGTAATCAGTTCTAATGTAAGCGGGGTATTCCGCCAAATCAAACTCATAATCAAGTCCAAGACTAACGTTATATTCAGGAGTGCCAGGTAACCGATCACCCTTGGAAGAATTTAAAACCGAAACATCTTTAGCTAATTCAACCTTGGTATATGAACCACCAAAATTCACACTTAGCTCAGATGACAATTGATAAACAGACTCGATCTCAAAACCTCTAGATTTCGCTTCCGCTACATTCACTGTAGTACTTGAAAAACAAATCTGTTCATCCTGCTCTGGAAGTTTCCCTGGGAAAACTCTTATAGGGATATTTTCCCAAGTAATATCATAAATAGCTGCATTTACCTGAAGTCGACTTTCTAACATAGTCAACTTCAAACCAAACTCTACGTTTTCTGTGGAATCAGAATCAAACCCGGGTCTTATCTCTGCCGAAGTACCGTCTAGCAAACCGTCATCATTTACATCACATAAAGATTTTGGAAGAATAAAATTGGTTCCGCCCAAACGGAAGCCTTCAGACCACTGCAGGTACATTAGCGAGTCGTCGCTCAATTGATAAGAAAGATTTAACTTCCCACTAGTTCCCTGCTCAGAAAAGTCACTAGGTTCATCCTTAAAACCAAATGCTCCCTGACCAACAGTTCGTTTTGTCCGGTCGTAATCAAACCTTCTGAAACCTAAAGTAGCCTCAAACTTATCGGAAATTTCATATGACAATTCACCATAAAAACTCAACTGCTTAAGGCCAAAGTCTTCTGTTAGAACATCAATCAAAGGATCACCTTCTATTAATGGTGTGCCAAATAATGTTCGAGACAAGTCACCTGTTGAATAGGTTAACGCCAAATTATCGCTATCAATATCCTCATAATAAACACCTGCAATATATTGCAGGGGGCCTTCTAGACTTGAAACCAATCTGAGCTCTTGAGTAAACGCATCGTGAGTTAGCCCAACGGTCTGAAACGCTGGAGACCCACCAAAGAAATGTGTGATATCGTAACGATATTCACTGTCGTCCTCTAAAATCACTGATGATGACAATAAATTTGCCCAACCTAGATCATACTCCAGCACTAGATTAGAAATGGTAATATCATCTTTAAGCCCCTCTCCCTCACCATTAAGCTCAGGCAAATTAACCTGCAGGGCAACCTGATTAAATCCTCCAGTATTAATTTGCACATAAGGCCAGCCTTCCTGATGAGCATCTTGATTTAAATAATGGAGAGTTGCCGAAAATTCCTCATTAGGCCGCCAAAGAACCGACAATCTACCTCCTTTATACTCAGAATCCCCTACACCATTCACATCTTGATACAGCTCTCCACCACCATAGGTATCCACTGCATCTTGCGCTGTGTATGAGGCGGCTACTGGCCCATCCAATGCCAGCTGCGTACCAGCAATATTATTTATATAGCCACTACTATCATGGTTGTATGCTACTAGCCTAATAGCCAGCTCATCTTCAATAATTGGGACGTTTAAAACACCCTCAAACTTAGTATTATCGCCACCAATACCAGATGTTGATGAAAAAGATGTCTTAATTTTTCCCTCAATTTCTTGTAGGTTCGGAGGTTTAGGTATATTTCGTACAGCGCCACCCAATGACCCAGAACCAAACAACGTTCCCTGTGGCCCTCTAAGAACCTCTACTCGCTCTAGATCAATCATTTTTAAATCGGCGTTGCCACCCAAAGCAGACAGCCCACCGAGAGATACCTCACCAAAATAAACACCTACCGTTGTACCAGACAAGCTCGCCTCTACCTCAGGGTCAACTGTCAGCCCCCTTACTATCACCGTATTTCTGCCCACTCCCATATCAACGTAGGCAACGCCAGGGACACTTCTTAAATAATCATTCATTTCAGCAAGATTTCGTTTTTCAATCTCATCACCACCAATCGCCGCCACACTCAACGCCGCATCATTCAAGCTCTCCGCACGCCTCGTAGATGTCACTATAATCTCATCCAAAACACCCTGCGCCCGAGCACTCTCCGTCTCCTGCGCCGCAGCCGTGCTTAAACCACCAGCTGCAAATAACCCCACCATTGAGGCCAATAATGTTTTCCTTGTATTTTTATTCATGCTCTTCCCCTTATCATCAATCGCTATGTTTAAAACGAGTTGATTACTAAACGTTGGCATTAACCCGGTGTCTTGCAGCAGAATATTTATCGCTGTGTCGATGGGGTAGTTGCCGACCAATCGGTTGGCGGTTATGTCTTTGACTTGGTCAAAGGGAAACACCAGGGTTAGATTGGCTTGTTCAGCAAACAATGTGAGCGCGGTGTCTGCGCGCTGCTGAGGAATTTTGAAAGGAATGTTGTCGTCCGTGACTGCGGCACTGTTGTTTGAATGAAGGCAAAATACTATTGCCAACACAGCTACCGCATTGCGAAAGGATAACCTGCCCTCTTCCCCAACTGCGCACTTTACCTGCGCGTTTGAAATAGACGACTGGTTCAAATTTTTCCCCCATAAAACATTAAACATTCAGGGTTTTCTCTTGGTGGGATAAGGCGGTGACTAATTTTAGTCAATGCTTAACAGTACTTTTCCGTTATCGTCTCTGTGGGTGACGATGTCAAAGTTCTCGCGCAGGGTGGCTAACAGGCCCTCTACGTCGCCGGCTTTAAACAGGCCGGCTACGCGCATCTTTTTTAGGTCTTCGTTCATAAATACAAATTCTACTGAGGTGTAGCGGCCCACTTCTTTGACCGCCTCTTCTAAAGACTCACCACGGAAGATTAGGTTGCCGCTACGCCAGGAGAGTTTGACGGCTATGTCATCGGCGGATACTTCGGTGATTGCTTCATTGCTGTCGCCGAGCATAAGTTTTTCACCTGCGGAGACGGTTCGAGCATCAACGGAGAGGAATTGGGGCTCGGGATTTGAGGTTGGTTTTTCGGAGGGGTTCTGGACGCCTACTTTTACTTTACCTTCGGTGACAACTAGCTCGATCTTTTGCTGGTCGGTAATTTCAATATTAAATTCGGTGCCCACTGCCTGAATAATCTGCTCGCCGGCCATCACGCTGAGGGGCCTGCTGGGGTCTTTGGCGACACGCACATGCA
>JGI20153J14295_10002174_pt1 | contig 14315 bp, 12 predicted proteins | sample COG_03_FD_14295 | JGI IMG/M metagenome (IMG submission 14295) | reverse complement strand
CTTTTGGAAAGTGGTGGTGGTTTGTTGTCTTCATCGGGAAATCCTAAACAGATCTATGTTATAAGAGGGGCTAGAAAACTGAAAGATTTTACACTGATTAAAGCTTTGCACCTTGATGCATCTAATGCGGCAAATTTCCTTCTTGCAACACATCTAGAATTAAGACCAAAAGATGTTATTTTTGTTGGATCACAACCTGTAACGAATTGGAATCGTGTCATTAATCAAATTATTCCCTCGCTTGGCTTATCAGATATGAATATACCAACTATCAATTGATCATCTTTCATACTCAAAATATAAAAATAAGTAAAAAATTGAANATTAAATCATAGTNAAAATTTAGAAATTTCACAAAGAACTTAAAATATAAGCTCTAAAGTATATTTGGATATTTTTGCATGAATCTTTGGTGCACAGGTACAAAATGCCAATAATATAAAAATGTGGCCGGTGTCTTTTATAAACGATTCTTTTAAGAATGCTTTTCTCATATCTAAGAAATATTGATGAAAAAGTTATAATTATAGACTTTATTGGAAGAAATTAAGTTTTTAGAATATTACACAAAGTTTAATCAATGGTTTCGTCAATCTTAATTCTCTATCACGAAATACCTATCATTTAGATGTTAAATGTATTCTTTAGTATATAATTATCTATTCTTATTTGAGGTTAGATACACTTTCGCTTTTTGATTTACTAGGATCAGATCTGACATGGTTTTATTATCGATATTTACTATCCAATGAAACTGTACGATCCAATTTTATTACGTACATAGATTTATACGAAACAAAGCTATCTTTGGGCAGTCTTTGTGCGGTAGCTATTTAAAATTAGAAAATGACAAAAAACACATGAAAAGTATTTTTAAATACATAATTAAGTCTAACTTCAAAAAAACCTATGCCCCAAAAGTGTTTGTGCCATGTGTAGTATTATCTAGGTTTGAGACTGAATTGCATGGAGGTGTTCAAATTTGATTTTTGAAGGCAACCCAGCATAAGTGACTAGTCATAGAAAAAATACACTCGCAGATGGTCTGCCAGAACTGCGACATATCGATATAAGTTCATATGGCCAAAAATTAAGACCGTCTTGTATATCGCTTGGAGTAGGTGACTGTGCTCTTTATTTAATGCGGCGTATAGTAGATGAACGTGGCGGGTTGACGGTGGGGGAAATGCCTGCCGAGGTACCTTTTTCTCCAGCTCGATATTTTGCTGTTTTTGATGTACCCTCAAAAGAGCTTCGCGGCGAGCATGCCCACAAGCGCTGTCAGCAGTTCCTTATTTGCTTACATGGGTCTTGTAGGGTTCTGTTAGACGATGGAGAGCAACGCTGTGAAGTTACATTGGATAGACCAGACGTTGGTGTATTTATGCCTGAGATGATTTGGGGCACTCAATATCGCTATAGTCCTGATGCAGTGCTACTTGTTTTTGCATCACGGACATACGAAGCAAAAGACTATCTGAGAACTTATGAAGAATTCCAAATTGAACTCGAAAAGATGAAAAAATGAAAGTTCCTTTTTTGAATCTTGGTGCAGCATATCGTGAATTGAAAGCTGAAATTGATGTTTCAGTCTCTCGTGTAATGGAAAGTGGTTGCTATATCCTTGGCCCAGAAGTTGAGGCTTTTGAAATGGAATGGGCGACTTATTGTGAGGCAAACTACGCAGTTGGCCTAGCAAATGGGCTTGATGCACTAACACTTGCTCTTCGTGCGCTTGATATTGGGCCGGGAGACGAAGTGATCGTCCCATCAAACACTTACATTGCCACTTGGTTAGCTGTATCTGCAGTTGGTGCTGTGCCAGTACCGGTAGAGCCAGATCCTGAAACTTATAATATTGACCCTACGAGAATAGAAGATGCCATCACATCCAGGACACGCGCACTGCTACCTGTCCACCTCTATGGTCAATCGGTGGATTTGGATATGATTTTAAAAATAGCCCTACGACATGATTTACGTGTGATTGAAGACGCAGCGCAAGCTCACGGCGCTCGTTACAAGGGGCGTCGAATCGGTGCGCATGGAGACATAGTTTGTTGGAGTTTTTATCCAGGTAAAAATCTTGGCGCACTTGGAGATGCAGGAGCAATTACAACAAATGATGCGTATTTGGCTAAGCGAGTGGCTATTTTGCGCAATTATGGTTCCCACCAAAAATACTTAAATGAAGAGCAAGGTATTAACTCGCGACTTGACCCAATACAGGCAGCTGTCCTACGTGTCAAACTTTCTCATCTTGATAATTGGAATGAGCGTCGTCGTAATATGGCACATTACTATAATGAAAAATTGTGTAAGACAAAATTATCTTTACCGAAGCTGCCTAATTGGGCAGAACCTGTATGGCACTTATATGTTGTTCGCCATGCAGATCGTGGAGCTCTTCAGAAAAACATAGCCAAGAAAGGTATTGGAACACTTATCCACTATCCAATTCCGCCTCATATGCAGGCGGCTTATGTGGATTTGGGGTATTCTAAAAACGCCTTTCCGCTCGCTCGAAAATTTGCGGACGAAGTTTTAAGTCTACCAATTGGACCACAATTTTCTTCTAAAGATTGTGAGGCGGTTGTTCATGCAATTTATTAAGCGATCAATGGGGTGGGTGGTTTGGCGTGCTTATCAATTTTTAAGGGTAAATTTTTTTTCATTAGTTTCGACAAATTGTAATATTAATGGTATGCCTTTAAGGCATCAACCAGTTCTATTTTCTGGTACTGGGAAAATAATCTTCAGTCAAAATGTCAAATTTGGTTTCAATCAATCCCCAAGTGGCCGTCCAGTGAATATGGTTTCGCCAAAACAGTCATCCTTTAATATGTTGCTGCTGGATCAGTTGTTAATGGTAACTTCTCCGCCACATGTTGATTGGCGGAAATCCTGCAAAAGTTATACGAGTATTATAAAATGAGTTCGCTGGGGCCTCTTCGTGCAATTTCAATAGTTAGTAGTTCGCAAGCTGTAAATATTATCATTTCTATTATTCGGATGAAGTTGATTGCGGTAATGTTAGGGCCTGCGGGAGTTGGTCTGCTAGGAGTATTTAACAACATAAAAGATATTGGAAGCGTTTTGGGGGGGCTCGGGCTTGCAACTAGTGGCGTGCGGCAGATTGCTCAGGATTCTAAGTGTCTAGACACCCAGTACAAAACGCGAAAACTTCTAATTACTAGTTTTGTTATCCAAGGTGGATTAAGCGCACTGGTAATTTGGCTTATGCGCGACATCCTCACAAATCAGTTTTTAGCTGGCTCTATCGATGCGCGAGATATTGGAGTTATTGCTATTGCTGTGTGGGTCGGTTTGGTGGCCTCGGCAATGAGCGCTGTCATTCAGGGCATGCGACGGATTGCTGATTTGGTTTGGGTAATGGTATCTGGAGCTTTTATTGGTACGGTCATCGGGTTAGTAGCAGTCTTGGTACTTGAAGATCAAGGATTGCCTTACCTTATACTTGCATTGGCTCTTGGACAGCTAATTTCTGCAATATGGTTTTTAAGGCGAATAGAAAAACCAATGCAATGTTCAGCCTTTCTTTTACAAGAACAAATTTCGAAATGGGGCAGCATGGTCCGAATTGGGATCGCTTTTATGTCTGGCGCACTTTTGACAACTGCAACACTATTGCTCGTTCGAGGTATGATAAATCAAAGACTTGGCACAGATGCCTTGGGGCAATTTGAAGCTGCCTGGGCTTTGTCAATTACCTATATTGGGTTTGTTCTTACTGCCATGTCTACTGATTACTTTCCAAGACTAAGTAATGCAATTAACGATCATAAAGTTGCGAATGCGATGATCAATGACCAGCTACAGCTTGCGCTAATTTTGGGAGGACCACTCATCTTGGTAACTATTGGTTTAGCACCAATTATGTTAAACGTTTTGTATTCGTTGGAGTTTAGTAATGCTTCTTCCCTTCTTCAGATGATGACGTTGGGTAATCTTTTTAAGCTTGTTTCATGGTCTTTGGGCTTTACGGTGGTGGCGAAAGGGCGCAGCGGATTGTTCATGTTAATTGAATTGAGTTTTTGCCTGAGTTTTATTGGCTTTTTATGGTGGCAAATTGACAACTTTAATAGTCAAATTATTGGAGTGGCATTTATCTTTGCATATGCCGTTCATATGATCGCAACTTTCATTGCCGCACGTTCAATGGTTGATTTTAAATGGGAAAAGATCTCATTGTGGTTATTATTATCATACTCTGTATCAGTGGTAGCTCTATTTTTCTTAGCTAGAGCAGCACCAATAGTGGGCGGCATTGCGGCACTTGCTTTGGCGGGTTTCAGCGTAGTGTTGGGGCTAAGATTCTTGATTGCAACTCGAGGACACTCTAACCAGACTGCAAGACGCATAGAAAATTTTTTTGAATTTATTGGTTGGCGCATCCATTCGAATGCACAGGAATAATCTACATGCCTTACTCACAGGATGAATAAGATATGCTTTGAAGATTACGGAGTTTGTATGGTTAAGATCATCTCTTAAAATTTTACTATTTCTATCAGTAATCGATTTGATTGTAGNCAAATACTAAACTTTAAAGATTACAAGGTAATGCATGAATATTAATTCTGAAAATAATATAGCAGGGGCAGATGTTCCAATTATAATATCTTTTTGTCTGTTTACATACAATCAAAGTGAATACGTCTATGATGCACTACATAGCGCATTAGCACAGAACTATTCGCCAATGGAGATTGTAATAATTGATGATGGTTCTTCAGATGGAACAGCTGCAATAATTGAAAAAGAAATTTCTAATTATTCTGGATCCCACCAAATAAAACTTCTTCTTAAGAAGAAAAACAAAGGTTTAGCCGATTCAATTAATACTGCAATTTATGATCTTGCTGATGGTGAATGGCTTGTTTTTGCTGCCGGTGATGACATCTCTTTTAAAGACAGGACTTTAAAAATAGCAAATATGGTTATGTCAAACCCAACCCTTACACTAATACAATCCGGAGTAATTCGTGTGAATGCAGTTGGAGAATTTTTGAACAATATTCATGCACCTAGCTTGAAACTGGAGGGAACATTTAAAGAATCTGTGCTTGGCGCGGCAGCCGCCTATCATAAGCCCACAATAACTTCCTTCCCGCAAATTGGTTTGAGAATTGTCCGTGAAGATAATGTTCTAACCACTAGGGCTTTGATCTCAGGTAACTATGCCAGACTTAATGAATGTCTGGTGAAATGGCGCAGACATGAGAATAACATGTCAGGCACGACGGGACAGAGTTTTTTTGAAAGTTTATTATTTGTTAATGGTAAATTTTTAAATGACCACTCAATAGCACTTGCACAGCAAATATCGGATACCACACATGCAATGATGCGAGGTATAATCGACGATAAGAAAAGTGCTTGGTTGTTGTTGCGGTATTCAAAGATGATCCATAAAAATCAAAAATGGTCGGGTTTTTTCCTTTCGCTACAAAGTGGAAAATTATGTATCATCAAATATATGTGCCGGCACCCTTTATATAGTATATTTGCATTAGTATTTATTTCCTTTCAGTATGCTCGTCATAAAGCAAAAAATTTTCGAAATTGAGACATTTTTGTATGTATTTAAGTAAGGTTTTAAACGTCTATGTATTCTAAAATTGGCTTTCTAATGCCACCAACACTATTAGGTGAGCAGAACGGCGTGGTAAGCCAAGCGCTAACTTGGCGCAAGGCACTTGAAGAAAAAGGAATTACAGTTCAACTAATAAATCCCTGGTGTAGTTATGAGTGGTCAAAATTTGATGTAATACATGCATTCTCTACAGGACATTATTTAAGTATTCTTCCGGAAATTAAAAAAAGTGGGTGCAAGAAGATCATCTTATCCCCAATTTTTGATCATAATCGACCAAGTCTTGTCACAAATGCTTTGAGTAGGATTGCATTTCCATTTGGCGAATTGAGAACTACCTGGGCAACTTTTCGTTTAGCCCTTAATTGCGTCGATCGAATTTTGGCTCGGAGTACTTTCGAAGCTGAATGCTTGATTAGTGGATTTGGAATAGCAAAAGAAAAAATTTTGATAGTTCCTCTTTCTGTACGTTTTTGTATACCCCCTGAAAAAACTAAGAATATCCGAGAGCAAATTTGTTCACATGTCAGTATTTTATCTGCACCGATTAAAAATGTAAAAAGATTAGTAAAAGCTTCTGAAAAATTTGGCTTCTCACTTCACTTGGCAGGGAATATCAAAGATCAAAACTTTAAAAAATGGTTGGAGACAATACAAAATAAAAACACTCAAATTGTGTATCATGGGGTGCTTGATGATGACCAATTATTGCAATTGTACCAAAGATCAAAGGTATTTGCACTTCCTAGTTTGATGGAAGGTGTTGGACTCGTTGCTCTCGAAGCAGCAATCAATGGCGCGGACATAGTAATTACTGATCGGGGGGGGCCAAAAGAGTACTATGGAGGTTTGGCTCATACAGTCAATCCGCAAAGTGTGGATGAGATAGGTACAGCTATAATGAGCCTTTTGGGAGCAAAAACACATCAACCAGAATTAGCTGCTCGTATAGCATCTTTTTATTCAATCAATTATACATCAAATTTACTCATCAACTCTTATGATCTTAGTTAAGATGTATATTTTGAGACACAAATCTCTTATTGGCCATATCTCCAAATCTGAGTGTATGATATCTGATGCTTAATAGGAATCCATATTTTTAGCATATGTAATGAAAACTCTTATAAAAAAATATTCATAAAATAATGTTGTTTAATAATCCAAAAAAATCTCAAAATTTAACAGTTAAAACTGCTGATGTAAAAGTGCACTTTTATCAAGTTTGCAATTGCAACATAAAAATGGAATATGCGAACCTTTTCTCAGTCAATGACTTATCTATATCTCGTAAAAACGGAAAATAGTTTTGAAAACTCAACAACGCTACACTGCAGAAAAATTTAAATGGAATTTTACAAAGATTTCATTAATAATGGTTGCAATTTCACCGGCATTTCTTCTTGGAGCAGGCAATAGGCCACTTGGGCTAATTTTTTTTATGGGAATATCTCCATTTTTTGCATTAAAAAAAAACTACGATTTTACCACTTTTGTCCTGCTAGCATTTTGTGGATCCATAGTATTTTCTGTAGGCGTAATTAATTTTGAGACCGTACGCTGGTCGACAGTACTTTATACTTTAATGTTTTCTTCATTTTACATTGCATATGTAAACTCCCTCAAAAGTGGTTCAATGCAAATTTCTGAATTTATTAAAATATGCAAATTTATTTTACTTGCATATTTTTTCACACTTTTAATACAACAATTTTGCGTCCTATTTGGTTTGCCAATATTTAATGTCAGCAACTATAATCCTAGTAGTCCATGGAAATTAAACTCTCTAGCAGCAGAGCCGTCGCACTCTGCACGAATTATTGCTTTAGTAATGCTGGCGTATGTAATGGCAATTAAAATAATAAAAGACTCACAAATCCTTAAGCCATCTCAAAGGGAGCAAATGCTGGTTTGGTTTGCATTCTTTTACTCAATGATGACACTTGGGAGTGCGACTGGTGTCTTTATGCTTTTTATAATAATTCTTTATAAATTTGGCAAATTTAATATGAAGTCATTTGTTTTAGCATTTGCAACGATACTAATTGTGTTAAGTTTTTTTCCAATAGAACAACTTAACAGAGTAATTAATCTTACAATTTCGATATTTACTTTGGATTACAATCAAATGTTAAGTGCTGATCATAGTGGTGCAATGCGGATTGCTCCTCTTTTTGTATTATTTAACGAGGTTAAGATCTTTTCTGTAAATGGTATTTTTGGGCATGGTGTTGATAGTGTGGGATTATTTATGTCCAATTATATTAGCGGTATTGAAGAAGGAACTTCAGGTGGAGGATTAATGGTGTTGTGGTATGAATATGGAGTCCTTTCATTTGCCTTATTTTCTTATTTTTCAATCAGAACAATGTATATCAAAAAGGAACCAATATTTGTATTAATATGGTTGATTATGGTTTTTATTGCTGGTGTAAATAATCAGATTCTTTGGCTTTCAATAATTATATATACAACGCTTCAATTTTTTAATTCTCAAATGTGTAATTTGAATTTATATTCAAGTAAAAATGCTGATTAAGATCATCTAAGATTCAATATTAGAAAAGGTAAAGAACACTATGTGCACTAACATTGCATTTTCACACAAAAATAATTTGAATGAAAACATATGGAAAATTTCACCATCCTTCATATAATTAAAGGTAAGGCAAACAAAACAGAGCAAACAGCATGATCTGCGTGGAAATATATTTCTTAAAGGTTAAATGTAAGTTGGTTATAACAACCCTTCTACCCATCAAGGAGTCGCAACGGTGCATACCAGCATTATAGGACTTGAAACTAAGGTTTTTGGTGAATTAGTTGCACTTTTCGATAGTGTTATAGGATCTTTTTTAATCAAAAAAATTGGCCAACCTAACGATGCATCTATTATGATTGTTTCGGCTAAATTGAATAAATGATTGATTTTACACCTCTTTTAGGTTCTCAAGAGGATCCTGGCACTCAGGCCTCTTTCAAAATATTTACAACAAAAGGGAGAGAACGTTGGCTTCTTGAGGATCGTTATAGACTCCCTTGGCATCTCGAAACGTGGCCTCGAGCTAACTACCGAGCCCACATAATCTATTACTCAGCAATTTTACTTGGTATGTTGGGTATTCATCTTCCATCTAGACGCATAATTCTAAACATCTCAAAATATTCAATATACGAAATGTATCGCCTTGAATTTGATAAACTTTCAGTCTTTCTTGGTACACCAGGTATTAATAGAAAATTTGTTGTTTTTGCAAAAAACAAGAAAGGTTCTTGGTTTATTAAAATTCCAATCAGTGATCGCAGTAATGAACTTTTAATAAATGAAGCTTTAGCACTTGAGGATTTAACTAATGATTTGGCGTTTGCTTCATTGGTTCCACGTCACTTTTGGGTTAAAAATACACTTGCAATAGAAGACGTGCGTCAATCTGGCGCCTCTTTTGCACAGTTGGATAATGATGAAATCCTACGAGTGCACAATCTTCTTTTTTTAAGAAGCCATCATACTGTGACCCTAAAGCACTTCAAGACTGTTTGGGAGCATACTCCACAAAATTCACACGCCAATAAAGAATTGCGCGTCTTAATTCATAAGACCCGGAGTGCTGCTTATGATCATATTCAGCATTTGAATCAGGATATGACTTTTGAATGCTACCAAGCTCATGGTGATTTCACTAGGTGGAATGTGCTTCGTGCCAAAGATGGTTCAGCTCGGATCATTGATTGGGAAATGTATGGAAGGCGCCCAAAATTCTTTGATCCGTTACATTATATTGTTTCACAAGCGATCTTGGTAGATAAGGTAAGTGCTGACGTAATCCTAGAAAAAGTTCTTAAGTTTGGATTGATAATCAAGGCTGATTTATTGTTTCCAATATATTTTGGTCTCTATCTCGTTCATCAAGCTCTTATGTATTGTGACCTTTATGAAAGTGATGATGATACTGCACCTCAAGTTTATTGGCAGTTGCAAAAATGGACAAACTTGTTCGCATTGATGGCGCCTAGTTCCTTCAATGAATAAATGTTTATGAAAATGGAATTGGTCATTTGATTAAAAAGCAGGCAGCTATTGCGACAGTTTAGTTTAAAAAAAAGCAAAGATTATGGCTTGAAAAACTCTCTTATAATGCTTCACCTTTCTTATGGTCTGTTGTTCCCTTGTTGCACTATAAAAGCTCGTTTCATTACCAAGCATAGGGACATCAATAAAATTAGGGAATATAGTTCATGAAAGTGATCCACATAGTTCACGGCAAAGCGAATCCAGATGGGCACAACGGAATATCCCGTGTAGTCTACAATCTCAACAAACATGAAAAGCAGCTTGGCCTTGATAGCCAAATATGGGCAGTAGTTGATGGTGTTCAAAAACATTATAGTTACATTCGTGACGAACAAGTGACTGTTGAATGCTTCCCCCGCGTTTTTCTACCTATTGGACACCATGAGATTATCGAACAACTTATCGCTGATAAGGAACAAATAGATATCGTCCATTTTCATATGATCTGGTTTCTTGACAAGAACGTTATCGCCAACGCTCTATCACGCGCAAAAATTCCATTTATAATAACCACTCATGGAACGTATTCAACACCACATGCAATGACTGGCAAACGGCTCATAGCGAAGTTTTTATTTGAGCGCGCCTACCTTAATGCTGCAACTGAGATCCACGCGATCACCTACGAAGAAGCAGAAAAGCTGAAGCAATATGGTTATAATGGTGATACCTTCATCGCTCCAAACGGGATTGCGCTAGAGGAAGTTCCGTTAGTGCGCAAAAATGACGTACTTGGAGTCTCACCAGGGTCAAATGTGGCACGATTTATATGGATTGGAGTTAAACGAGAAGATAAAAACTTAGTTGCATTGTTTCAAGCGGTCGCATTATTGTCTAAGGATATCCGTGACCAATTCAAAATTTTTCTACTGGGTCCAAATTACAATAATAATGAAGCAAAATATAAAATGATGGTAACAAAACTTGGGGTTGTAAACAACTTCTGCTTTATGGGGCCAGTATATGAGCAAGATAAATATGACGCGCTTGAGAGCGCCGATGTTCACATTTTACCGTCACTTTCTGAGGTTTTTTCATTAGCCATGCTTGATGCTATGGCATGCGCTAAACCATGTCTTGTGACCAAAGGATCTGGTTACGAACCGTGGCAGAATGAAAATTTTTTCATGTCTTTTGCACCCACACCGCTTTCGATCTCAATGGAAATAGAGAAAATGATAGCCCGGCGTTCCGACTGGCATCAAATGGGTCTGAATGCGCGTTCAATAATAGAGCGAGATCTTAATTGGCCAACAATAGCACAAACAATGATAAAAAACTACGCTCGGATCTTAAATAAATGAGTTGGGGTAAGGCTCAAGTTTTGGCCCTTAAGGCTGCATTCACCGCTCTTGACAATACAAATATTGATTGGATGGTGCTTCGCAATCATCAGGGTCTTCCAAATGTAAACCGCTCAAAGGATGTAGATATTGGTGTTGAAAAAGTGAATTTTCGTCGTGCTGAAAAAGCAATCTCAGATGCTCTCTTGCGCACAGGATTTGATCGTGTGATGGTTCAAAATTTTCAATATATCCGTTGTCTTACATTTTTTAGTACAGTTGAATCTACGCCAAATTCCATTAAGATTGATCTGGTCGACGGTTTTCCATTCCGTGGTGCACAGGTCTTTAACTTTAGGCTACTCTACTCAAATGCATATCGCGATAGCGAGTTTACAGTCCCTGATCTTGTTGATGATGCAGTGATGCTTTGGTGTAAACCGCTTGTGACTGGTGGCATTGTTAAGGCAAGATATTTGACTGAAATTAAATATGCTGCTCAAAGCCACCCATCCGATTTCAAAGCCGAATTGCATAGAATCTTGACTCCCATTTGGGCCAATCGAGTTTGGTCTAGAATTGAGGCAGATGATATAGAAAGTACAATTAATATGATGACACAACTCAGAAAATCAGTATGGTGGAGGGCCTTTCTGACTAATCCAATTTTAACCCTGCGAAATACAGTCTCGCATATAATTACAGAACTTGTGCGTCGAACTCAGCGCAACCCAGCCACTCTGTTTGCAGTTCTTGGTCCGGATGGTGTTGGAAAAACTACGTTCATCAAACACTTTTCTAGGATGCTTGGAGATTTGCAATTCAAGGATGAAAACTCTATTAAGATATATCATTTCCGACCACATATGCTGCCTAATATAAACAAACTCCTTACTGGTAAGTCTGAGGTAATTTCAGAATTCAATAATCCACATAGTGCGAAACCTGCGAGTATGCCAAGTTCATTTCTCAGGATTACCTACTATTGGATGGATTATCTATTAGGGTATTGGATTAATTTACGCGGTCAAATAATTAAAGGTAGAACCATTATTTTTGACCGCTATTTCTATGATTTCATTGTTGATCCTCGACGTTCACGGCTCTCATTACCAGGATGGATTGTGGGTCTCTATCTTACTTTAACACCTAAACCTGATTTGATCTTTTTCCTTGATGCAAATGCTGATCAAATATTTACTCGTAAGCAGGAGTTGCAACCAAATGAAATAAAGAGGCAGTTGACTGAATATAGGAAGATTGTTGGAAAGTATCCTAACCGATTTGTGTGTTTAGATGCGAGTAAGTCACCTGAAGAAATAGCTAAAAAAGCTATACTAGAAGTTGTGTTGCGATTATATAGAGTAAATTAAAAGTGTTTATCTTCGTTCGAATTTATTATTGAAAATCTAATTTAATTGGCCTGAACTTTTCCCTATTTTCTGTTTATTGTTTTTATTAGTCCCCCCAGAGTTATTTCCAGGCTGTGATAACCACAATCTTGGATTATTTGCTATCATTTTTATTGCACTGATCTTAATGCTCCAACGAATTAGTTACATTAGTCAGATTGTTTTTCTAAATTTTGCGTTATCATCATCCTAATATCAGTCATTTATCAATATAGTATTAGATGGTCAGGCGCGATATTTTGCAGGTCTTAAGTTCATGAAATGCCGTCGTATGATTATATCTGCCTATGGTTGTGAGCCGGGCAAGGGATCTGAACAAGGTGTGGGCTGGAATTGGGTTCTTCAGTTATCCAAACTGGCCGAGCTAGTGGTGATTACCCGAGCTAACAATCGTCTAGCAATTGAAGCAAAATTGCCAATAAACCTAAAGAAACGCATTAGGTTCGTTTACTATGACCTTCCTGATAATTTGCGTCGATTTAAGAAGCGTGGGCGAGGCTTCTATCTTTACTATTTACTTTGGCAATGGGGCGCCTATCGGCTGATGCTCCGTGAGATCGCGCAAATGCCAGTTGATTATGCAATGCATTTGACTTTTGGCAGTATTTGGCTGCCAACGTTTATGCATCGATTGCCTGTGCCATTCATTTGGGGGCCGGTCGGGGGTGGAGAGTCTGTGTATTGGCCACTGATCAAATCACTCCCCGTAAAGGGGCGTTTTATACAGTATCTTAGGTATCTTTTGATTGCAACTTTTCCAGTAAACCCATTGTATAAGGGTGTGACCCGGAAAGCCTGTCTAATTATTGCTCGTACAGAAGATACGAAGAAAGTTTTCCCCAAACGTAACCATCACAAAATTAAAGTAGTTCTTGAAACCGCGGCAGCATCAAGTTGGTTCGAGCGCAACCAGCAAACCCAAAATTCCAAATCAAACGCTACGTTAAGGTTGATTTATACTGGGCGATTGGTGCCTTTGAAGAACTTGCATATGGCGATAAAATCTGTGGCTGTTGCTCGTAAGCGCGGTGCGAATATTAGGTTTAAGATTGTTGGGTATGGTCCATTGCAAGCTGCACTTCAAAAAAGTGTAATTGATAATGGAATTAGTGACATTGTGACTTTTACGGGCCAGTGTAGTCAAGATGAAGTTTTAGAACATCTTACAGAAAGCGACGTATACTTGTTTCCAAGCCTTAGGGAGGCAGGTGTGTGGTCCTTGATGGAATCCATGGCTATGAGCCTTCCTTCTGTTTGCGTAAACACTTCTGGAATGGCGGAAATCGTAAACACTACCTGTGCCCGTCTAATCAAGTTAGATTCAGTGAAAATTATGGTCTCTGAGTTTGCTGATGCACTTTGTGCTTTTGAAGCAAACCCTGAGATGCGCCGCGAAATGGGAGCCAATGCTCGAAGAAGAATTGAACAGGAATTTCAATGGGAGCAGAAAGGTGAAATCATAAAAACACTATTCGAAGAATTGGATTTACGACGGCGATGATTGTTTTTTGCCATTTGTTAAATGACCGTTCTGGTAGTCCGACTGTGTTAAGGTCCACGTTGGATGTGTTGGGTGCACACGACTATGGGGTTCTTTATGTAGGCTCACAGGGGAAGGGTGTGCTTGACGAAACTGATGTGCCAATCCGGCATTATTGGTATCGTCGCAGTCGCTATCCTTTAATTACGTTTTTTACTTATTTTGCCAGTCAAGTAGCGCTCTATCGCTCACTTTCCCGTTCACAAGACATTCCACTTGATGCCACAGTTTTCGTGAACACACTTTTGCCATTCGCGGCAATGCTTTGGGGGCGGCGAACTGGGCGGCGCGTAATAGTACATATTCACGAGATATCTATTATGCCAAGATTGCTAAGCTGGTTTCTGAAGCGTTGCGCAGCACGCTCTGCTGAATTATTGCTTTACGTTTC
>JGI20153J14295_10002172_pt1 | contig 14332 bp, 14 predicted proteins | sample COG_03_FD_14295 | JGI IMG/M metagenome (IMG submission 14295) | reverse complement strand
GGTAGATATCGAATTGATCCGTGAACCTCAGTGCAACTCTGTGCCAACACAGGCCGTTGTCGCTGAAGCCGTGGCAAAAAACCAAAGCGGGTTTGCCCACATTACCATTGCCATAGTAGTGAATGACGTGATCGCTAAAGTGCAGGTTATGGCCTTGCCAGTCCATTGTTGATGTCCAGGGTCTGTAGGAGTCTCAGCATACCGCGCGATGGCACATTGGCTCAAAAAAAATCCCCCTTCGGTGGGGTATTCGGTGGGGTATTCAGGGGCAGAATTGGCTTGGTGGGCAGGCGTTAAATTTCAAAATCGAGGAGACAGTCTTCAGGTCAAGGGTGTTAGAAAAGACCTGAAAGCCGCCGGCAAAGCGCAAGGCTGCAGGCGTTTGCTCTGAGTGAGCCGTTTTAGAAAATGAGCCGTTTTAGAAAAAAGGGTAGCCTTGCTGCGGCGCGTCGCTTGACCTGTGGCATGGGCGAGGGTCAGTTGGTGACAGGGGCCAGGTCGGCCCATATTGCCTCAACCCACGCGCGAATGATGAGGGCTTCTTCCCAACGATCGATAAGTTCCTGCTGATGCTGGTCGGTTATGGCATAAGGGGGTGGGCCGAGTTCGACGAGAAAACGCAGGGTTGCGTCCTCGGTCTGCCGGGCTGACCACGCGCTGATACCCGCTTGCCACCAGGACTTAAATTGCGTCACCCAGGCCTGATGTTGGGGAAATTGGACCGAAATCTGAATTTGCTCGTTATTCGAAATCCTGCCTTGAAACGAATCGGAGCGTTGTAAAATGTGTTCAAAATAGGTTTCTTGAATTGGGTTGAGCGGCAGGCTAATTTCCCGGTCAACGACAAAGTGAGATAGGTCAGCGCAAAGACGCAGCTCAGGGACGGCTTGCAGAATTTCGAGGGTCGCAAATAAGTCGTTCAACGTTGCATTGCGATGGGTTTCAAATAAAACCTGAAAATCGTAAGCCGCCGCGACACGGATCCAATGCTCAACGACGGGGATGGTATCCAAGACCGTCAGCGGCATCACGCCCCCGATAATATTGACTTGCTTGGCCTGTAATTCTGATGCCATATCCAGCAGAGGGGTTAATTCATCAACTGTATTGGGGAAGGCGTTGACCATGCAGCTAAGTTGGTGGTCTTTGAAGAGGGGTGCGAGCGCCAAGGCGTCGTTGATTTCTTCGACATTCGGGTCGATGCAGACGCCCTGGTAGCCGGCTGCCTTGATCCGTTCAAAATGCACCGAGGCGGGCGCCTCCGGGATCCCCGGTTGGCGCTGTTCCATTGCCCATAGCGATTGATAAATTTCGAGTCTCTGGGGCATCTGGCTTAAAACGACGTTAAGAATGAGGCCGCGTTCCCGCCGGTTAAGCGCGCTTCTTGAGCCGCTTTTAAGAAGGCTTTACCTGACACGGATTCAATGCCGGGTGCATCGTGAAAAATCCGATAGGTTCGATAACGGTGGTACATCTTAAGCTGCGGCCATAGGCGAATGACCGTGTTTGGGTCATCACCAAAGCGCTGCTTGTGCAAGCTGGGTAATTATACCAGGGCGCGGTGGGCTTGGCATGATGGGCATTGTGGTAGCCGAAATTTAAAATGAGCCAGTTTACCCATGGATAGCGCCAAGACAGAATGGGGCTAAACGTGTGTTCCTGCTCCCAAACTAAATCGCCCTTATGCTCGGACACGTCATCCGTAAATAGATTGAGATGGTAGGGATAGTCGTGCTCTAGGCCGTCAACAAATCGAAGCACAATAATCATCGTCATATAAGCAAGGCAATAGCCCAAAAGCGCGCTCGGAGCAATCCAGCCGATGGCAATGAGCAATCCCCCCCGGATAAGAATGACAAGGGTATTCCGCCGCATTTGATCCCGCCGCTTTGGAATGACAAAAGCGGTGAGCACCATGATGGAATGCATCAAGATGTCGTGCGCAGGGATATAAAACCATTCTAAAAAAATGGTTGCCCGATACACCAAGGGATGCTTTTTAAAGAAGGCCTCGTAATCGAACCAAACCACATCGTCGTTATCGACATGGTGGCGGAAATGTTTGTATCGAATATCTTCAAACTTGCCGTAGCAGGATCCGCAGATCCAGCCCAACGCTTTTCCGAGCTGCGCATTGTGATGGTTCTTTTTGAACACGGTGTTGTGTGCGCATTCATGGATAAGGTATGCCGCAATGATCATGCCGTGACCCAGCAGCAGTGCGCTTGGGATGAGGCCCCACCAGCTTGTCGTGAGAAGTAGCCACCAGCCAGCACAGTAGGCGCCGAGTGCGTAAAGCAAGGCGGCGCTATGCCAGCGCAGTCCGGTATTTGATTTGAAAGTCCAAATTGTCATTAAGGGCCTATTGGCACGTGATGAATAAAAGCGAGTCGTCAACCCATTAGGGCGACTAAAGACCTTAGTATACCCCGTCTTTGGCGGATAAAAAGCCAGCAGCAAAACCGCTGAGGACGAATGATTCAAGAATGCGGCCGCATAGACCGCGCGCGCAGCCGCTCGATTTAACGATCATCTTGCGGCTAAAAGTGGCGGCTTGAGGCCATTATCTTGGCGCGTTGTTGAGGGGTGTTTCAGATTCCCTGAGGGTTGGCTTCTGCGTCTGACTATAGAATCGGTTAATGCTTGACGCGTCTCTGGCAAGGGATGATTCGCGCTCCAACAAAACCGTTTGCCTGAGGCATATTTTTGATAAGTTAATGTTTGAGGTCACGCTGTTCTTTTATAAAAAAATAAAAAAAGGACATTGCAATGAACTCAAACCACATCTTAACCAGCCTGTCCCTGGTTGCCGCATTGGCCTCAGTCTGAGCGATTACGCTTTCGAGCCGATCGCGGCAGAGAATCACCGTCATGGCTTTTATGCTACCGATTTCAGAATCGATCTGAGCAATCTCAGGGACGCCGCTCTACGCCTAAAAAAAGAACGTCAAATTCGGTGCCGGCGCCAGAGCAGCCTCTGGGCGACAGGGTGCTCAGTTTTAAATTGAATCCGGTTTTGAGGCTTGCCACGCGTTGAGGGCGTCTCGGGCTGAGGATTCGTTGACCGAGGCCTGTGTCGTTTTAGCGGTCAGCTCAACAACATAACCGTTCGGGTCTCTGAAATAGATTGACTCGATGAACCCGTGATCGGTAATACCTCGGGTTTCAACGCCCATTCGGCGGCCCATTTCAAATCTTTCGAGCAGCACATCCCTTGAGACTTCGAGCGCAATGTGCAGGTCAAAATCATGCTGACTTTTGAACTCGAAGGGTTGTTTGGGCGCTTCAAAAAAAGCCAATGAGCTGCCATCGTCAAGGGCATAAAAGGTGTGAAGCACCTCGGCTTGATTGCCCGTCGCGGTCGTTGTGATTTCAAAGGCGTGGGTCAGGGGCAGCCCTAAAAAATCCTCATAGAACTGTCGGGTTTCTTCACTATCGCGGCAGCGATAGGCCGCATGATGCAGCTTTTGAATCATGATGCGCCGCCTTGCCTTCGAGCGCGTTTGAAGTCGGGTGATCTTTTTTGGATGAAGGCATTGATGGCTTCTTTATGTTCTGGGCTGTCGTAACAAATTTGAAGCGCGCGAAGCTCCCTGGCCTGGACCTCGGTGACATCAGCGGCTGCAACATTTTGGGTGATCAGCGTTTTAACCATGCGCAAGGCTTGCTGCGGATTGTTGCCCATAGCCTGAGCAAGTTCTTCGGCGCGGGTCAATAATAGGCTTGCGTCCTCAACCATTTCGTCGACGAGGCCAATGGTTAAAGCGCGCTCTGCCGAAATGGTTTCGCCGGTCAGCATAAGTCGGTTGGCTTGGCCGAAACCGGTTCGCGCGGCGATGTAGAAGGAACTGGCCAATTCTGGCACCAATCCCATCTTAATAAAGCGCGCGCTGAACTTTGCTTCTGGCGCCGCAATAATGTAGTCAAAGGGTAGTATTTGGGTTAGCCCAACGCCGACAGCGGCGCCATTGACCGCGGCGATCATTGGTTTTGATGCGCGCACTAAGTCAACCCAATTACCGGGTTGATCGTTGCTGCCTGAGGTGCTCGAGTCGCCGTCTGCCTGAGCCTGAAATAGATCAATGATATCTGCCCCAGCACAGAATCCGCGCCCCGCGCCGGTCATAACCATCGCGATAACCTCGTCTTGGTCATTGCCCGAGCTGATGGCATGGTGCAGTTCTCGGCCCATTTGATAAGTCCACGCATTCAGGCGCGCTTCTCGATTCAACGTGATCATCAGAACCCCTTCGCGATTGCTGACGGTAATGGTTTCATAGTGCATAACGTGGGCCTCTAAAAAGGTGGGATCGGTAAGTGTAGTCAGCGTCGTTGGCTAAGAAAAGGTCTTTACTGTCCCATCAGCATGCGCTGAAACTGCGCGGTGGTTGAGGGATCTAAGTCACGATGCGTCAAATAGTCAACGTGTGTCCAAGGCTTGCTGGGATCAAATTGGATACTCCAAAGCGGCTTGATTTCGTTAATGTTCATTGAATAGCGAACATCGATGATGGTGTTAGGCTGGCTTTTGCTCAGGGCCAGATAGTCGTTGGAAAACCAGCGGAAGCGTTCAAAGTCTTGGCGGGTTTGGCTATTGGGCGGCAGGTTTGCCTCGGCCCACTGGCTATCCAGTTTTGGGATGTGGGTTCCTGGGTAGACTTTGGTTTGAATGCCAGCGCGGACGCCGTCGACGAAAAATTGCCCCTCGTATTCATAAACGATCTTCCACAGCAGAAGCTGTGCGAACCCCGGTTTAGCGTCGAGTCTACTCGGGGCGTGACCGCGGGCCTTGGCAACTTCATGGCCGACAGTCTCGGCCCTTTGACGCTGAATTTCCCCGGCGCCGAGGTAAGCAAATAGCCAAATTAAACCGATTCTCGGCCAAGCATTGACGCGCTTTGCACGGACCCCAAGCGCGACCGCGATGAGTAAGGGGAGGGTGAAGAGCGGATCGACAATTGAAATCACATTCCAAGCCACACGATCATCGGTAAAAGGCCATAACAGTTGGGTGCCGTAGGTGGTACACGCGTCGAGCAGGCCATGGCTTAGATAGCCCAAAAAACAGGCCGTCAAGAGTTCTTTCGGCTGCAGACTTCGTTTTAAAAAGGGCCACAAACAGAGAGCAACGATCAGTGCGCCGATCGGCACAAAAATAAGCGAATGGGTAAATTGTCGATGGAATTCTAAAAATAAGAGCGGATCAGTGCTCGATGAGATAAAGACATCTAAATCTGCCGCCATGCCGGCGAGGGCGCCAGCGATTAGGGTTGGCTTTAACTTGTGCTTTGGCGCAAGGCTCGCCGCCCACAGAGCGCCAACAACGCCTTGAGATATAGGATCCATTGGGCAATAGTACAGGAGTTCAGAGGGATCGTCCTTTGACGAATGAACAATATGAGGTGTCTGTGCTGTCAGTCTGTATCGATTTTAAAAGCCCCTACGCGTTCGTCGCGCACGAGTTGATCTGGCAATTAGAAGTTCGCTCCGGGTTTTTGGTTAATTGGTTGCCGCTGACCTTAAATATAGGCAGCTTTTTGGGCCGTGCAGAAAAACGCGATGACGGCCAAGTCGTCGACAGTAATCGAACGCCTAAGCAATGGTCCGTGGTGAAAGCGGCTTATCGTGAGGCGCGCTGTTATGCCGAAAATCAAGGGCGCATGCTCCGCGGCCCCCTAAAAATATGGGACTCCTCGAAGGCCGGGATTGCGCTGATTTGGGCGCAAAATCATGCGGATACGCGCGCCCAGCTAAAAGACTTTATGACGGATGTGTTTGACCGATTTTGGCAACGCGACTGCGATATTGAAGACCTTGATATTCTCAATGCAGCCCTGTTGAACGCGGGTATTCAAAGCGCGGGCTTTATCGATTATGCCCAGGGTGCTGGCCGAGCAAGCCATGATCTCTTGCAAGATCAGTTGTTGACCCAAGGGGTCTTTGGCGTGCCCTCTTTTATCGTTGACGATGAAATTTTCTTCGGGCGAGAACACCTAGATACCGTCCTCTGGCGGCTTAACGGCAGCCAGGGCCCCATGCCGTTTGTTCGCTATCCGTGGCAGGCGCTGTAATAGATGATGGATTATGGATTTGACGCCTTGAGTGTGCATGTGTTGGTTGACCTTAGCGATCCAGAGTCGGTTGTCGGGATTAAGGCTGTTGCGGAATGGGCCAGAGACCAAGATCAAGCTGTCCAGGTTTGGCCATTTTTGCGGGAACCCATCAATACCGCCGCTGAGGTCCCTAAGGGAACGCCTTCTTTTGAAGCCTACAAAGCGCGTCGAGGCCTTGCGCGGCGTCGTTACAAGGATCAGGAACGGCTGCGCAACTTACAGCGCTTGAGCTTGAATCAGGGCTGGACGTTCACAGATGCCGGCGCAACCCTTGCGCATTGGGGGTTATTGCGGCTCGCTGAGCATAGGGTGTCGGCTACGACCGTCAGCCCGTTTATTCTGGGCTTGGTGTCATCGAATGAGGTGCTGGACATGGGTTGTGTTCAGGCGGCGCTGGTAGAGGTCATGCCGGGGCTTGCAGGCGAGTTAGGTCGTTTTGATCAAGCCGCTGCCAAAGCAGAACTCGCCGAGCGATCCCTTGCGCTATCGGATCTGGGTGTTTTGAGTGCCCCCTCGATGATGTACCAAGCAGAGGTTTTCTCTGGGATGGCGCACCTACCCAGATTGACCGCGCTCTGCCGGCCATAGGCGCCAACACGATTTTGGCGATTAAACGACCTGCTTGGTAAAACCGGTGGCAAGACAGCCCGGTTAGATTAAGGGACAGGACCGCCGCTTCACAGGCATGATCAGGAGCCTATATGAACGATCAGCAGCAACAACAATGGGCGCAGGCCATCGAAAACGCGAGGCAGCAAGCTCAGCCCAAGCCCAGTTGTCCACAAGACTGGGGCGCGACCCTAAAGGATGCCTACATCGTGCAAGGATTGGGTTTGCAGCAGCGGCCTGATGATGCCGTTATCGGTTTTAAGGGCGCTTTAACGAACCAACGGGTTCAGGAGACCTTTGGCGCGACCGAGCCCGCGCTCGGATTGCTCTTTGCCTCGAGCGCTCGGCCTGAGCGCGTTATTCAATCGGCTGATTTCACGAAAGGCATGATCGAAACAGAGCTCGGGTTTGTGCTGTCACGCCGGATCACGGCGCCAATAGAATCCGTCTCGGCGCTTCAATCTTGCTTTGATGGCATTTGTTTGATGGTCGAGTTGGTTGATTTAAATTTTAGTCAGTTCCCACCCAGCCTGCCAGATTTGATTATGCACAATGCGGCGGCAGCACAATTCTTAAAGGGGGCAGTCAGTCCGATCATGGATCCGGACAGCCTGACTTTGACCCTAGAGTCTGCTGGTGACACGCGGCACCGCGGCGCAGCATTAGACGTTCTGGGCGGGCAATGGAAGGCCCTGCATTGGATGGTGAACCAGGCGCTAGCCCTCGGGCATACCTTGCTGCCGGGCCAGGTGCTGATGACCGGTTCGGTGGGATCGGTGCAGCCGCTGAAAGCGGGTGATTATGTTCTGACAGGCGGCGATCTGGCGCCTTTGATCTTTCGCGTTGTCTGATGTTTTCTCGGTCAATGGGTGTGTTAGGGTGTTGGATAAAGCCATGCCGCGGCGCGCACAAGGGGCGGCCTCTGGATAGCAAGGCGCGTTGGCAAAAGCTTAAACAATCAAAAATATTGGGTGTGGGGCGCGTTTAACGATTTATAGTTTGCACGGCGCAAGGCCAATATAACCAGCAGAACAACGAATTTAATCAGCAAGCAGGAGTAGGTTATGGATTTCGATATCCCAAAGGATCTTCAAGATTATTTATCCGTCTTAGATGACTTCATCGAGGCTGAAATTAAGCCTCTTGAAAACGAGAACGACAATATCCGTTTTTTCGACCATCGACGTGAAGATGCCCGAACCGATTGGGATCGCGGCGGCCTGCCGAGCGAAGAATGGGAAGCCTTGCTTGGCGAAGCAAGGCGACGGGCGGATGCAGCGGGTCACTACCGGTACCCCATTCCAGAAGCCTATGGCGGGCAAGATGGCTCAAACCTTGGGATGGCGGTGATTCGCGAGCACTTTGCCGCCAAAGGCTTGGGTTTGCACAACGATCTGCAGAACGAACATTCAATCGTTGCCAACAATGTTGGGTTACTCCTGATGCTGGCTTACGGCACCGAATCTCAGAAGGCCGAGTGGATTCCCTTATTGCTTGAAGGTAAGCGAGGCTTTGCTTTTGGCATTACCGAGCCCGATCATGGCTCTGACGCCACCCATATGGAGACCTCTGCGGTACGGGATGGTGACGGCTGGCGCATTAACGGCGCTAAAACGTGGAACACTGGAATCCACAAGGCGCAGTACGACATGATCCTTGCTCGAACGAGTGGTAAGCCTGGCGATGGCGACGGTATTACGGCGTTCCTGACGCCGACCAATGCCCAAGGCTTTAAGGTCGAGGAAATGCTCTGGACGTTCAACATGCCAACGGATCACGGCCGTATTTCGCTGGACAATGTTTATGTCGATGACTCGGCAATATTCGGTGGGGAAGGTCGGGGTCTTGGGGTCGTGCAACATTTCTTCAATGAAAATCGAATCCGACAAGCGGCCTCGAGTTTGGGCGCCGCCCAATTTTGTATTGACGAGTCAGTCCGGTATGCGATGGAACGTAAACCCTTTGGAAAACCCCTATCGACCAATCAGGCGATTCAATTTCCTTTGGCAGAACTGCAAACCCGATGCGAGATGTTGCGGGCGTTGATTCATAAAACCGCTTGGATGATGGACACCTATGGCAATTTCACGGTCTCCGATAAGGTGTCGATGTGTAACTATCAGGCCAACCGTTTGTGCTGCGAGGCCGCTGATCAAGCAATGCAGGTTCACGGCGGGCTGGGATATTCCCGGCACAAACCATTTGAGCATATTTATCGGCATCATCGCCGATACCGCATCACTGAAGGCGCAGAGGAAATTCAAATTCGACGGATTGCCGGCTATATGTTTGGTTACATGAAGCAGCAAGCGCCGAAGGGCGTTCGGCTCGATTAGTCGGCGCTGTAGGGAGATGTTGAAAGACTGGATCGAATCGTTGGGAAGGGGTTATGCCGACTTTTGAAACGCAACTCGCAAGCGTCGTTGTGAAAAACATTACAGGCTGCACCGAGTTGCTCGAAGTGGAGCGCTTGTCGGGTGGGGCCAGCCAAGAAACCTATCGGTTAAAGGTTGTACTAAATGGGATGGCAACGCCGCTTGCGATGCGGCGAACGCCGGGCGGGGAGTATGTTGAAGCCTTGCCATCTCATCCTGGCCTGGATGTTGAAGCATTGCTGATGCAATCGGCCAAGGCGGTTGGTGTGCCGGAGCCTGAGGTGTACCACGTCTTAACCCGTGAAGACGACCTTGGTGATGGCTTCATTATGGAGTGGATCGAAGGCGAAGCGCTTGGTGCTCGGATCACACGAGATCCGCAATTCGCCTCGATACGGCCGACGCTTGCGAAGGCCTGTGGCGAAATTTTGGCCCGAATTCATGGTATTGACTTGGATCAAAGTGGTTTGCGATCCCGGTTAGCTGAGTTGCCGCCAAAGCAGTTCTTGGATCAGATGCTGGCGCGATATCACGATTTTAATGTGTCACAACCGATGATTGACTATACCGGCCGGTGGCTTCAGGAAAACCTACCAAAAACAGATCGGCTGACCCTGGTTCATAACGATTTCAGGGCGGGTAACTTTATGTTGATGCCCGATGGTATTTCGGCGGTGCTGGATTGGGAGGTTGCCCATATCGGGGACCCGATGCGAGACCTGGGTTGGATCTGCACGAATTCTTGGCGGTTTGGTAGTCAATTGCCGGTTGGCGGGTTTGGAACCTATGAGGACCTGTTTGCCGGCTACGAAGCTGAAAGTGGGATCAAAGTTGATCCCGACCATGTTAAATATTGGGAAGTGTTTGGCTCGTTTTGGTGGGCGATCGGATGCCTCGGTATGGCCGAGCACTATCGCTCTGGCCCAGATCAATCGGTTGAGCGACCCGCGATCGGGCGAAGGACTTCAGAATGCCAAGTCGATTGCGTCAATCTCCTAATCCCGGGTCCTGTTGACCTGCTTTCGCCAGCCTCGGCGCTTGCACTCGACATGCCCAGTCAACCGGAATTGATTCAGAGTGTTCGTGATTATTTGCGAGACGACGCAATGCAAAATCTACAGGGTCGCTCGCAGTTCCTCGCGCGAGTTGCGGGTAATTCATTGGACATGGTCCTGCGCGAATTGGCGCTGGGCGGACAACACCAGGCCATGGAAACGCAGCGTTTAAGGCAGTACTACGATGCAACGGCACCTTTAGGTGATCTTCGAGCCAGGCTGTCTGAGGATTTGCGCACGGGTCGGGTGCCTTTATCAGATGAAACGATTCAACAGCATTTGCGGGCAACGGTCGTGAACCAAATTGCAATCGATCAGCCCAATTACTCGGGCTTTAAGCGCGCGCTCGCGGGTGGTTCGCTAGACTTTTGAACGCAAGGCAAGGCCGCAAGCCTGGTTGCGATCTGAGTTAAAGCGGGTATCTGAACAACGCTTTTGTCGGAGCGTGATTTTCGATCACGACAGGTCAAAGCGGCTTTAAAAGAATCGCTTTGAAAGAAGACCTTAGAAAGAAGACCTTAGAAAAAAGACCTTTGAAAGAACGACCTGTTCGACAGCATTGCCTGCTGAAAATGGGTTGCCTCAAAACAAGGCTATGAGCCTGCGATGACAGCTCAACCAATAGCAGGAATGATTCATTTGATGACCGAGAGTCCTTACAATAGGCGCAAGGGTTACAGTGCGAATCCGACCCTCGCCTAATAGCGAGATTCGCCCAATAGAGAGAGCAGAAGATGGAACAATTTTCATTAGCGGGGAAAACCGCGTTAGTCACCGGGGCCTCGTCAGGCTTCGGGCATCATTTCGCAGGCCTTTTGGCTGAAAACGGTGCTCGGGTTGTTTTAGGTGCCCGGCGGCTAGATAAAATTCAAGCTCGGGTGGATGCGTTAACCGCCGCAGGCCATGAGGTCCTGGGTTTGCCACTAGATGTTCGGGATCCTGACTCGGCCCAAAACTTTTTGTCTGAATCGGTTAAAGCGTTTGGCGGTATTGATATCTTGATCAATAACGCAGGGGTTGAGGCCGGTGCTAAAACCTACACGATGATTGACGATGAGGATTGGGACTACGTCTTTGATACTAATCTCAAGGCGGCCTGGCGATTATCAAAATTTTTTACCCAATGGGTCGCTGATAACGGCACAACCGGCAGTATTGTGAATATCGCCTCGATTACCGCTTTTCGAACGATCAAAGGGCAGTTTCCCTATGCCGTATCGAAAGCGGCTTTGGTAAAGGCGACCGAAATCATGGCTTTGGAGGGTGCGCGATACGGCGTTAGAGTGAATGCTTTGGCGCCGGGCTACATCCTAACCGACGTTTCCCGAGTGCTGCTGGAGAGCGAGCGCTCGGAACAATTTGTGAAAGGCATCCCCATGCGGCGCTACGGTGAGTTCGCGGATCTTGATGGACCACTGCTGTTATTGGCCTCCGATGCCTCGCGTTATATGACGGGTTCTGTTGTGGTGGTGGATGGCGGGCATATTTGCGCGGAGCTCTAAATGGCGTAGAGACCAGGAAAGCATTTACTTTTCGGATGTAAATGATAATAATTCGCATTTAGATTAACGCGTGCCTTAAGCACGCTTGGATGCAGATTATGAAGATGGTCAATATGGCGATGGGCGCAATCGGACGGATTGCGTCGGCGGAATCAGTTTCAATTGAACTTCAGTCTAAGTTGTATGCCTTGGGGATATTCCCAGGTGTTGAAATCAAAGTATTGCGTCAAGCCCCCCTCGGTGACCCCTTGCAGGTCCGTGTTGGGCCGTCCCTTTTAAGTATCCGAAAGCGAGACGCCGCTTTTATTGATGTTGATATGGTGTCTTAGGGGAAGAGGCGGGCAATCGTGACCCTAAAAACCATTGGTTTACTCGGCAATCCTAATTGCGGTAAGAGCACCCTATTCAATCGCCTGACGGGGGCGAATCAGCGGGTTGGAAATTGGCCGGGGGTAACCGTTGAGCGTAAGACCGGGTCGTTAATCCATGCCGGTGAGCGTTTCGAGATTATCGATTTGCCGGGGATCTACTCGTTAGACCAGTCTGCAGGCGGTATGGATGAGGCCGTTGCCCGAGACTATATCGCAGCTGGCGATTGCGATCTTGTGATCAATATTGTTGATGCGAGTAACTTGCAGCGCCATTTAATTCTGACCCAGCAACTACTCGATTCTGGCCTACCGGTTGTGATCGCCTTAAACATGCTGGATGTCGCAGAACGCGCAGGCTTGTCGTTAGACCCCGTCGCCCTATCGGATGCACTCAAGGTGCCCGTTGTGCCGATGATTGCGTCGCGTAATGTCGGCGTTCAGGATCTTTTGGCGGTGATGGGTTCGTCCCAGAATAATGATCCGGCGGCCATCCAATCAAAACGATTGAGCGCAACGGGCGCCTCCTCGACCGAAACCCTTGCTGCCGCGGAGCGTCGTTATCACAAGGCGGTGGCAATCGGTGCGACAGTCACTCGGGTTTCCAGCGTCCGGCACCCGCCCAGCGAAGCCATTGATCGAATTGTTCTGAATCGGTGGTTGGGCATTCCAATCTTCCTCGCAGCGATGTATTTAATGTTCACGGTTGCGATTAATTTAGGGGCTGTGTTTATTGATTTTTTCGATATCTTGTTTGGTGCGATTTTTGTCACGGGCAGCGAACAACTGCTGTCGCTTCTTGGTCTTCCGGCTTGGATGATTGTTCTGTTAAGCCAAGGCTTGGGCGGCGGCATTCAATTGGTTGCAACGTTTATCCCCGTGATCGGGTTTTTATTTTTATGTCTTTCGGTGATGGAGGACTCTGGCTACATGGCCAGGGCCGCGTTTGTCATAGACCGGTTGATGATTGGTATTGGCCTGCCGGGCAGCGCCTTTGTTCCGCTGATCGTGGGATTTGGTTGTAATGTGCCTGCGGTGATGGCCACCCGGGCGTTATCGAAAGAAGATGATCGGCTTATGACGATTGCCATGGCGCCTTTTATGTCCTGTGGTGCGCGGTTGACTGTCTACGCGCTGTTTGCTGCGGCCTTCTTCAAAGGCCAAGGTCAAAATATTGTGTTCTTGTTGTACTTAACGGGGATCCTAATGGCCATTTTTACCGGCTGGATTTTTAGGAAGCAGATTTTTCAAGGCCAAATGTCTGCGTCCTATGCTGAGATGCCGGTTTACCATGTGCCGGTCATCAAAAACTTGTTACTGACAACTTGGTTTCGGCTTCGGAGTTTCGTGCTGCGTGCGGGCAGAACGATTGTTCTGGTGGTCGTTGCATTGAGTTTTTTAAACTCAATTGGAACGGACGGTAGCTTCGGCAACGAAGATACCGAGACATCCGTCTTATCGGTGATTGGGAAGTCGATTACCCCGGCGTTTTATCCGATGGGATTGACGGATGATAATTGGCCCGCAACGGTTGGGCTTTTTACAGGACTGTTCGCCAAAGAAGCCGTTGTCGGCACCTTGAACGCGTTATACAGCGGTCAAGTTGAGGGTGATCCGATGACCCTGTTGCAGGCTAGCGAAGCCGCCGCCATGAGCGTTTATGATAATGCGAGCGCGCTGGGTGGGGCGCTGTTGGACCCACTTGGCTTGAGTCTAAATGATGATGCGGCCAACGACAGCTCGCAAGGTGCAGCCCTTGCGAATATGGCGGCTTATTTCGGTAGTGATCTTGCTGCCTTCAGTTATCTTGTCTTTATCTTATTGTACGCGCCTTGTGTTGCGGTGATCGCCGCGATGCACAAAGAGTCTGGGCTGAAATGGGCGGGATTGGTCTTTGGTTGGACTACCTTGGTGGGGTACATTACCGCGACGATGGTTTACCAAGTCGGAAGTTTTTCAGCCCATCCGCAGTTCTCAGCGGCTTGGATTAGCGGCCTGGTCGTTGTACTGGCCTTGGCGATTTTCTCTCTGAAACGGGTAGGCCGCAGGGCAGTGCCCAGCCAACTTATTCCAACGGTTCAACTGTCCTAGGGCCTTGTTTTGGTTCTGGTGTTCCAACACCGCAATCGTTAGACTTACTTGAATGCGGGCGCCTAACGGCGAGCGATAGCGAGGGTTTATACGACGGATCAGCTCGATACCGAAACCTTGAGGTCGCCGAAAAAGCGGTCGCCCCTTTGAATCACCTTCCAATAATTAGCCGCTGCGAGTCAGTCACGAGTGTTTGAATTTATAATTTATTTGGAGCTG
>JGI20153J14295_10002162_pt1 | contig 14383 bp, 10 predicted proteins | sample COG_03_FD_14295 | JGI IMG/M metagenome (IMG submission 14295) | reverse complement strand
AATTCACTTTCAAGCAACTCTGAAGGAATAGCACCACAGTTCACTGGCACATATGAGTGCTCACAGCGGCTAGATTCTTGGTGCAAGGCCTTGGCAACCAACTCCTTACCTGTGCCAGATTCACCAAGAATGAGCACAGAAGCGTTAGACTGAGCAACCTGCTGAATAAGCAGTTTAACCTGCCTCATCGGGGGTGAGTTGCCTAACAATAAAGAATCGGTAATTGACATGGGTCCATCCATACAAATTGGAACCGTCAAAATACCGACATATTTAATTTAGTGCAAGTAAAACACTGAGTTACTTTGTAACCAAGTGTATCTAAGACTAATTAACCTTTTGCATATAGTGCATATTCAATGGAATTTTTTCCCAAGAACCACGAATATCTTTCAGCATTGTCTGAATATTTTGAACAGTATCTGCATCGTTTTTAAAGCTGGCTCTAAATAATTCTTTTGTCATATACTCATACAAGGAATATAAGTTGTTAGCCAATTCCCCGCCCGTTTCCATGTCTAGACATTCACGCATACCATTGATAATGGTAATAGAACGAGTGCTCTGTCTACTACGTAACTCTAAATTGTTGTTTTGAATTGCTCCGATAGTAATGCTCATTGCTTCAATGGCACCATCGAATAGCATCAACATTAATTGATGGGGTGAGGCATATGTGGTTTGGGCATCGTTTTTAATTTGGCCGTATTGCGCCAAAGCTGAAATAGCATTCATCAAGTGTTCCCTTCTTGCTTGTGGATTACACTTATCTTATCGACAGAAAAAAGAAAAACATTAACGACGTAAGAATTATTTATAACGAGACTTGCTTGAACGGACTTGGTGCACTTCAGAAGGAATTTGTGCCCAGCTTTCCCTAATCGTCTTCAGTAACGATTGAACTTCCTCAATATCTTCTATATCTGATGTTAGGTTAGCCTTAAAAAGCCTCTCCACCATGTACTCATACAAGTCATGTAGATTGCTTGGTAGCTCGCCTTGAGTCAAATCTAGACAATCTTTTAAGCCATTAATCACTGCAATAGACTTACTAATCATCTTACCTTTTAACTCGTAATCTGAACGCGCTACGGCCTGTAAGGCAACACCCATAAACGTAATTCCACCATCAAATAGCATCAATGTTTTTTCATGAGCAGAAGCAAACTCTGCCTGCGCATCGTGCTGTGCGCGACCATACTGCTCTAAAGGGGATCGTCTAAACATTATTTAATATCATCATTTTATAAAGGATCCGAAATATTATTTTTTGGATTCAATTAATTTAGGTTGAGATAACCACATTAATCGTTATTTGATGTAAACGGTAAATTTTCTAACTGCGACTCTAAATACTTTTGCGTCGATTTCATTTCATCCATGATTTTACTCATAGTACTAAATTGCTTAGTGTACCTTGCCTCTATAGATAGCATCTTTGTATCAAGAGCCTTTTGGTCGCTTGCCAGTCCTGATGTTGTCTTAGCGTAACTAGTCTCTCGGAGCTTCACAACACCATCGTATGCGAGGTAAGCCGCAATCTGATTTACAAGGTCTCCCGCAATACCCCGACTGGCGGTTCCAAGGGTGGTTTGATCATCTGTGTTGGCACTAAACATTTTTGTGATATCAGCGTAGTAGTTAGTCAGTGCCGAACTTAAAGTTGTTTGATTAACAGAGAAGGTGCCGTCTTTTTGCAGAGAAACGCCAATGTCCATTAAATTGACTTTGGTGTTACCCGGAGTGGTGCTATCAGTGGTTAAAAAACTGCGCATCTTGCTTCTTATACTCTTCACTGTAGCATCCGTTTTCAGACTGCCCTCATCCGCCACTGTAGAACCAGGGGCAGTAAGTCCTTTTATAACTCCTTCAAATGTATTATACGCATCTACTAAGTTTGTAATAGCGGCCATGGCTACCGTTGTATCTCTTCCTACTGATAACACCACGGCACTGGCTGAAACCTCCATTAGATCAAGTTTAAGCCCTGGTACCACAGCATCTATTTGGTTAGTGGCACTCGAAATAGCGAGGCCGTTGACGTCAAGTGTCGCATTTTGTGCTGCCTGTATTTTATTACCATCATTACCTACAGTTGTATCCGCGATTGAAATGGTGAGGGCAGAAGAACCATCACTGGTGCCACTAATGCTACCCTTAGTCATCTGAATGTCACTAGCTGTATCTTTTGTGATAGTAAATACTGTGCCACTTGTGGCCGCTGCTGTCACCGTTGTACCTGCTGAACCTGCGTTGATAGCAGCAACGAGCCCACTTATTGTGGTTGCTGCGTCAGTGTCAAAGGCCTGAGTATAAGTTGTTCCCTCATAAGTAAATGATGCACTGCCACCATCGCTGACAGGGGAACCGAGTGAATAGGTGTCTACCTCTGGAACATTTGTAGTTTGCAAACCAAATACAGAGTCCGTAATAGTGAGCACATTGTCACTGCCCTGAGGCCCCTCAACAACAACACGATAACTTCCAGAGCTGGTCTCAACAAGGCGCGCGGTCACGTCAGCATTGAGCTCATTGATGCCAGTAACGAGATCGCCCAAAGACGTACTACCCGCTGCTAAAGTAATTGTTTCCGCGGCAGCCGATCCGACTTTGATAATCACTGTAGCCGCTGATGTGCCATTTTGGTCCACTGTCGCAGCTCCAATGCCTGCGGTAGTATCTGCAGTTGACACAGTGAGACCGGTGGAGCCATCACTGGTTCCGTCAATGGTGCCTTTGGTCATCTGCGTGTCACTGCCAACATCGTTGCTAATGGTAAAAGTTGTACTGTTAATGGCCACTGCTGTCACAGTTGAACCTGCAGTACCCGCATTTATTGCAGCGACAAGTCCGCTCATTGTCGTTGCCGAGTCCGTATTAAAGGCCTGAGTGTAACTGATTCCGCCATAGGCAAATGACACACTACCACTGGCGTTGACCGCCGAATTCAGCGTGTAAGTATCCACCTCTAGCGCTTCTGCAACGGCCGTCGTCTGATAAACATCATTTTGTGCCAATTGACCGACAGTAACCTTGTAAGTGCCGGGCACTGCAGAGCTGGAGTCGAGTTGGGCACTCAGGAGTGTGGGGGCCGAATTTGACAAATTAGAGAAGTTAAAGTCCCGTTTATCATCCACAGCTTTGAACGCTGTTTGTAGCGTAGTAAGGGAAGATTTTAGCTGCGCCATGCCAGACACACTTGACTCAACATCCTTAGTCTTGCGGTCAATCGAGCTTTGCTTACCCGCTTTTTCTGCATCCACTATAGCGGTGACTATGGCCTTAGTGTCGAAGCCTGCACCAACACCCATTGCATTTAGATAATCAGTTGCCATAATCTCTCCCTTTTTTAACCCTATCGTCACAAGGTCTCATGCGGCAAGTGTTTGCCACTTTATATAAATTTCTTTTCATACTTAGTTACTAGCAAAAATCGTGCCACCGCATATAAGATCTACTCATATACAAATTACACCCAAAAAAAAACAGCGCCCAGTTATGTGACGCTGTTTTTGACTTCTCAAGGTCTTTGCCGTGTTCAAGTCCGTTTGTTAAAAATTAGGCCCATCATTTGGTCAATATTCTGCATTGCTTTAAGCGCTTCAACACTCGGCATTTGCCTTATAAGTTCACCCGTACTTGAATTGGTGACTCTTACTATATCCTTCCCTGTTTGAGGGTCAGTGCTAAATATTACAGCCTGATTACGCGAAACCATGGCTTCGTTTAATTCACTGATTTTGGCTTCAAGCTCCTTTGATGAGATAATCGGTTCTCGATTAATGTCAATCTTTGGAGCTGCAGGTACTGGCTTTGGTTGTTCCTTTACCACCGCTTCTACCTTTGCAACGGGTCGGTCATTGCCGACTTGAGTATTCACTATCTGAGGAGCTACTTGGGGATTCGTTGCAACTGCTTCGATCGCCATAACAACCTCCTGTTGGGTTTTATTAATCTAGTAAGGGGCGTGAAAGGCTCACGACCCCAAACTAGATTACCGGTTTACTTTAACAGTGACAAGACGCTTTGGCCTGAAGCATTAGCTTGCGCTAACATTGCAGTACCCGCTTGTTGAAGCACTTGAGCCTTAGCGAGGTTGGCCGACTCTACTGCAAAGTCTGTATCTTCAATACGAGATTTTGCAGCCGACTGGTTTTCCACTCGGTTCATCAAGTTTGACACGGTGTGATCCAGCCGGTTGGCTATCGCACCTAGCTCACTCCGATACGAGTCCACTTGTCCAATTGAAGCGTCAATGGAACTCATTGCTGCCGAAGCACCTGCTGCTGTTAAAATGGATGAGTTTCCACCAAAAGCAGCAGTCGTTACTAGAGCGCTGGTAGTGAACGCGGTGTTATCCTTCGTACTTGTCAACACAAGTGTTGTTGCAGAGCTCGTAACCGCAAGGTTAGAAGTGCCATCGTTAATTTGACTGGCTAATGCTGCTGCTGTGACAGTTCCATCAGTATCAAAGTCTTGAGTGTACTCTGTTCCATTTACAGTGATTGTCAACGTCTGGTTGGCGGTTACTGCTGTCAATGTATGGGTGCCTGCCTGCTTGGCCGACGCTCCGTTAGCAGTTCCTTCTACAAAAGCTGCACTAGTGGAGATAGCTGTACTATCAGAAAATAACTTCAGGCCTTCAGAACTCCAGCCCTCGCCGTTTTCCAAACTAGTCAATGTTAAAACCGTAGCGGTTCCTGTCGCATCGATATATTCATTGTCAGCCGCAATTTGGTTAGCCAACAGCCTCATAGTTACAGTGGCGTCATCAACAAATTCTTGCGTATAAGTCTTTCCACTAACATCCATTTCTAAAGATTCAGCAGCATCTGGAACACCAGTAATTGTGAAGGTAGAAACTTGTTTTGCAGACGCACCATTTTCTGTGGTGTTAGTCATATCGGCTAATTCAGTAACAGCTGATCCGCTGTCAAATATATCCAGGTCACTAGCCTTCATGCCCTGAAAAGTCATTGAGACAACATCTGTAGCAGCGTCTCCAACCTGAAAGTTGACGGTTGCCGTCGAGTTCAACATGCTGGTACCGTTGAAGTCTGTATTGGTAGCAATTGCAGTAATTGCAGATGCAAGAGCCTGAAATTCATCGTTCAGGGCAACACGGTCAGAAGCAGAGTAACTGCCACTGCTTGCTTGAGTTGCTAGTTCTTTCATGCGATTAAGCATAGAACTTGTTTCTTCCAGCGCACCCTCTGCAGTTTGCAGCATTGAAATGCCGTCGTTACCATTTCGAATGCCTTGATTCAATGAAGTGATTTTAGACTCCAAAGAATGAGAGATGGCTAGCCCTGCAGAATCGTCCATGGCTGAGTTAATTCGCTTGCCAGATGACAAACGCTCCATCGAAGTTTCCATTGATTGCCGTGAAGATTCTAAATGACGTTGCGCTGCGAGAGATGCTACGTTTGTTCCGATTACCATACTCATGATAAATACTCCTAAAGTAAATAAACCGACCCTATTTCTATACGACTTCCGAGCTGGAAGTCGCTCGATTAAGGCCGGGTTGGATTAGCCTTTGGAGTAACTATCGGCTAACGATGGATGAACTTTAGAAGTTTTTTTATTTTTTTAGAGTTTATACCCGATGATGAATGCAGAACTTTGTAAGGCACATCGTTTAACTCATAGGGATTAAATATTAAATTAGATCTACTTCAAGTCTAAAATATAAGGCACTATTTTCTTAGGGGCATATCACAAGTGATTAAATCCTGTTTTAAAAGGTACACCCGTTAGGTTCACAAGGGGTTTAGAATGAAGTCCCATCAACATTATCATTGTCAGTCAAAGGCTATTTTTGTTTTAATTGAAGTAGAGGATTGACCTTGAAAATAAGGCAGAACTATCACGCTGCCCCCAAGCTCCGCCATTAACTTTCGGCCCTCTTCAATTTGTGCGTTGTCATGACTCTCACTTTCCATCAAAATATTCGGAGCTATATTTCTAACGTTAGTAAAAGGTGTGTATTCTTGCTGGCCAACAACCAAGTCTACAAACTCTATGGCATTAGCGAGCTCTAAGCGCTCAGAAAAATCAAGAATAGGCGCCTTACCTTTTTTTGCCAAAACGGCCTCATCTGAAACTATGCCAACAATAAGACGGCCATCTGGTCCCGCTATTGCTTTGGCATTTTTTAGCATCATAAGATGGCCCCGATGAACTATATCAAGGACAAAGTAAGAGTAAACTATATTCATGTTAAAATACCTTTGGTTCCGTTGGTCTAACTAGATTCTTTCTATTATAGCGGGCTAAATTTGTTTATTGCCCTCATGAGATGATCCGCTAGTTCTTTAGGGCTTTGCCAAATAGACGGTTGGGTCTCAAAGTCCAACGTCAGGTGAGGCGTTTGGGGTAGATCTACAATTAGGTCTAAACCTGCCACATCTATGAGCTCTCCATTTTCATACCTTTGATAAATAGACTTGGGATCACGACGACGCAATTCGTCCAAAGGTACCCTTAAATAAACTTCAAAATAGTTTTTTATGTTTACCCGATTCCATGCATATACTTCATCGAACATCGATATTGTGGCGATCACGACTATAAAACCCTGTTCGGATAACAACCTGCACATTTGTGCGTATTTTAGCGCGAGCGTCATTCTTGCTTTTCGGCTGTGAGTATCTAGAACATCTTCAGAGACTTGCAAAAGACTACGCAATATATCCCCATCCAATAATACGGGATGGGATCCACATTCTTGTAGACGCTGAATTAACTCTTTCGCAAGAGTTGTTTTTCCAGCTCCTGATAAGCCTGTAATCCAGATCACTTGGCCCGCCATACACAATCTCCGACATGGGTGCTATTGATTGATTTGTAGTGGCTTGATCATGTTTGGATAGGTGTGACATTTAGCCAACATATTCCAGCGATCAATCAAACCTGACCTGAGGTATAAATAATAACCTGATTTCATAAACTGTTCTGCATCTTTGCGCATTCGTTGAGCCATCCTTACTTCAAAATCAAACATTTTATCCAGCATTGGCCTTATTGCTTTAAGGTCTGCTTTAAACTGTTCTACGTTTTGCTCTGCGTATCCAAACCTGACACTAAATGGGTAGAAGAGCGTGCGAAGTATAAATTGGTCATTCTCAGTAAAAATTGACCCCAATTCACGTTCAATTGAAGTTTTACCAAACGGTTCCATCCCATCTTTTTTAAAGTCAGGACTGCCTGGATCGCCCCACCATTTTTTACCCTGAGCTGTCATCTCATAAAGGCTCTCTGTTTCTTTAATACCTAACCAATCACACAAAGCAGGAATGGTTTTTTGGGGAGACTCTTTTAAATCCTCAAGACGCACTCCAACGGCCTTTTGTTTGAAATAGATAACATTATCTATCTCAAACAGCATTGTCATTATTTTACTGACAATGCCAATGTATTTATTTTCATGCACACTACTTCTAACCCAAGATTCACATGCCTGTATAGGTTCACGGACCATCATGACCCACTGGGCATGAGGCGCAGACTGCGCAAAGTTAAGTTTGGCATAGGTGTTTGGATTGTGAATATGATAAAAGATGAGGCTTTTATGATTGTGATCATTAACAGACTTATTATATGCAACGTTTATTAACCTAAAAAAAGCCAGTGAGTCCAAATGATGATGAACTTTCATGAGACAATTTAGTTCTTCTCGAAATAGGGTCTTATCAACCCTAAGGACCTCATTATGCTGATCTCCTAAATGAGTCATTCCATCCTTTTGACCCAGGTAGCTAATGTACTTTTGACTTGTTGTTTCTATTGGGCTTCGGGCAGAGGCATCAAACAAAACTTCGTAAATTGCTATGAAACGATCTATCATCCCATCCCAACCATTCACAATTATTTTTTCCCATGTAGTCTGGTTAAAGAATTCACTAAAGTAAATACTTGGCAGCGTAGACACCTCTGGGTGCGCATCAATAAGACTATGAAGTAAGCCGGTGCCACTTCTCCCAAAATGAACTAAGGAAACCACTTTATTAGGTTCAATCATCTGATTAGGCCACTGCTCATTTATAGCATGTGGATTTTTGATGACTTTATTACGAACCACTGACAATAGACCGCACGTTTCATTAAAGGCGCTTAAGACACTGTCATTTCCAAGACATAAGCTGTATCTCAAAATAGACTTTAATATCTGAGTGTGCTGAGACGTTACCTGTGGAGTAACCTTCAATAAAAGTTGCTCCACATCATGACCCTGTAGCTTTATTGCCTGAAGCAGGAATGCCAAGTTACTCCATACGCGGGCATGATCAGGCTCTATCTTTAATGCTTCTATACAGCTTTCAATAGCGGCATTGAGTTCACCTTTATCCTGTAGGACGGCTCCCATATTAAAATACGCATCAGCATACTCTGGCTCAAACCTGAGCGCATTTTCGTAGCTTTTTAAAGCTGCATCTAGATCACCTTTCTCTCTCAAAACAATGCCCATATTGTTATGAGCTTGGGCGTACTCAGGATTAGACCGCAAAGCCATCTGGAAGCTTTTTACAGCCGCATTAAGGTCACTCTTTTCTTGTAAGGCAAAGCCCATATTATTGTATGCTTCAGCGTAGTCAGGGTTAATCGATACCGCCTTGTTATAGCTGTTTATAGCGCCTTGAAGATCGCCCAAGTCCTGCAGTGCCACACCCATATTGAAATGTGCATCCGCATAGTCTGGTTTAATATTGAGTGCTTGACTGTAGCTATTAACCGCCGCCTCATAGTGCCCACCATCCTTCAGCACAGCACCTATATTGATAAGTGCTTCAACATAGTTAGGTTCTATTCTTAAAGCCTGTCTATAGCTGAGTATAGATGCCTCAGCATTACCGATACTCTTATATGCAATGCCCATATTATAATAGGCCTCAGCATAATGGGGCCAGATTAATACTACTTGGTTGTAGCTCTCTATCGCTTCCTGCAGATCACCCTTTTTCTGTAAAGCGATAGCCATATTATTGTGGGCATCTGCAAAGTCAGGATTAATTTTTAAAGCCTTTTCGTAGCTGGTTATAGCTGCAGTTATTTTACCATTAACACTAAAGGCTAGACCTATATTGTTATGGGCTTCGGCGTAGTCTGGGTTAATCGACACAGCCTGCTGGAAGCAAGCCATAGCAGTTTCTGGATCGCCTTTCGTATTCTGTGCGATACCCATATTATTATACACTTCTGAATAGTCAGGCTTAATCTTAAGCGCTTCTTTGTAAGCTTCAATAGCGGCATCAAATTGCATTAAGCCTGTATTAGAAACCCCCACAATATTATAAAGAACAATGGATTTGGGGAAGATTTCCAACATCTCGAGGGCCCCAGATAATGCGAGCTTAAGGTGCCCTTGGTTGTAGAGATTGAGTATGGGTTGCAATGCTTTTGGAGAAGGATCAAGTAGAACAGATGTTGCATCCTTAGTTAATAATTGAAACCCTAATTGTGCTTTTTTATTTTTTGGATACTTTTTAAGAATGTCTTGGTAAATTATTTTTGCATCCTCACTTTGTCCTTCCTTTGATTTTTTATTGGCAAGTCTTAAAGCTTTGTCCAGTTTGACCGTATCTAAGATGTTCGACTTAGAAGAGTTTGGCCTTTTTAAGTCTGCTGTATTGGCCTGCGTAATCCTGCACGCATATTTTAAAATTTGTTGCCCTAGTTGATCAAATGCCTTACCGCTGAACCCTTTATTTTTCGCCTGTTCAAAAAAAACTTCCGCTTCAGCTATTCGATCTAGCTTAATTAGTGCTTTAATGTAACTTAACCAAAACTGGCTATGACTGGGATTAGACTCTAAAGCAACTTTAAAGAAGCCAACTGCCTGTTGGACTTTATGCGTGCCAATATGTAGCATGCCCATATGGTAGTTCGCAAATGCATGCTTAGGTTGAATTTCTAGAATGTCTGTCAATCCCTTTACTGCCTCTTGAATTTGACCAGCACCTGCAGCTTCAATAGACTGATTTAAAGTTTCTTTTAAGGACAGTTTCATAGGTTATTCCAAGATTTAATCACTGATATCGATCTATTTTTAGGACTATGAGGCCTATCGCCAAAAGTCATATCATTGAATTAAAACAAACAATGTTTAACATCCGACAAATAAGCCTGCTGCCTGAGCGTAGCTTTGTAACAAAAGATAGAGCAGAGCCTGTCTTTCAGAAATAGTTACTCATTAAAAAGGCCGGATTTTTAAAACAGCTTATTACCCCAACCAGCTTTGGTAACACCTTCAAAGCCTTTGTCAACACTATAACTACTTTCTGCATCCGCTATGTGCATAGATAATACGATATTATCAAGTTGCACGTCCTCTAAGTGAATCGTGTCCAAAATCTCAATGTATTTATTACCATNATTCAAAACAATCATCTTTTCTCTACGAATGATGTAGTGGAGCATATTTATTTAGTGCCTTCATGAGATGATCCGCTAGTTCTTTAGGGCTTTGCCAAATAGACGGTTGGGTCTCAAAGTCCAACGTCAGGTGAGGCGTTTGGGGTAGATCTACAATTAGGTCTAAACCTGCCACATCTATGAGCTCTCCATTTTCATACCTTTGATAAATAGACTTGGGATCACGACGACGCAATTCGTCCAAAGGTACCCTTAAATAAACTTCAAAATAGTTTTTTATGTTTACCCGATTCCATGCATATACTTCATCGAACATCGATATTGTGGCGATCACGACTATAAAACCCTGTTCGGATAACAACCTGCACATTTGTGCGTATTTTAGCGCGAGCGTCATTCTTGCTTTTCGGCTGTGAGTATCTAGAACATCTTCAGAGACTTGCAAAAGACTACGCAATATATCCCCATCCAATAATACGGGATGGGATCCACATTCTTGTAGACGCTGAATTAACTCTTTCGCAAGAGTTGTTTTTCCAGCTCCTGATAAGCCTGTAATCCAGATCACTTGGCCCGCCATACACAATCTCCGACATGGGTGCTATTGATTGATTTGTAGTGGCTTGATCATGTTTGGATAGGTGTGACATTTAGCCAACATATTCCAGCGATCAATCAAACCTGACCTGAGGTATAAATAATAACCTGATTTCATAAACTGTTCTGCATCTTTGCGCATTCGTTGAGCCATCCTTACTTCAAAATCAAACATTTTATCCAGCATTGGCCTTATTGCTTTAAGGTCTGCTTTAAACTGTTCTACGTTTTGCTCTGCGTATCCAAACCTGACACTAAATGGGTAGAAGAGCGTGCGAAGTATAAATTGGTCATTCTCAGTAAAAATTGACCCCAATTTACGTTCAATTGAAGTTTTACCAAACGGTTCCATCCCATCTTTTTTAAAGTCAGGACTGCCTGGATCGCCCCACCATTTTTTACCCTGAGCTGTCATCTCATAAAGGCTCTCTGTTTCTTTAATACCTAACCAATCACACAAAGCAGGAATGGTTTTTTGGGGAGACTCTTTTAAATCCTCAAGACGCACTCCAACGGCCTTTTGTTTGAAATAGATAACATTATCTATCTCAAACAGCATTGTGATGATTTTAGTCGAAATATCAGCATATTCATTATTATGAAAGCTATTTCTAACCCAAGATTCACAAGTCTGTATGGGCTCACGAACCATCATGACCCAGTTAGCACCTGGAACTGATTGTACAAAATTTAGTTTTGCGTAATTATCTGGGTTATGGATATGATAAAAAATTAAATTTTTAAGCTTATGAACTTTCAAAGCCTTCTCATAGGCCATGTGTACTAATTTAAAGAAAATACTAGCGTCAAGGCAATCATGAAGATCCATCAGGCGCTTTAGTTCTAACCTAAATAAGGCTTTATCGACCCTAAGTACTTCGTCTTGTTGACCTCCAAGATTAGCCATCCCCTCTTTTTGACCCAAATTAGCAACTAGCTTTCTACTTTTTGACTCAATTGGGTTTTGAGCTGTGGCATCAAATAAAACTTCATAGATTGTAACAAAACGATCTACCATCTTGCCCCATCCACCTGAAATTATCGTATCCCACGTGGAATAATTAAAGAACTCACTGAAATAAATACTAGGCATTGTAGATACTTCTGGATGTCCATCAATAAGGCTGTGGAGTAGGCCGGTACCACTCCTCCCAAAATGAACTAGTGCCACTGTCTTATTAGGTCCAAATGCCTGAGGAAGAGGTTTTCTTGTCGTTACTTTTGGATTTCTTATTATTATATTGTCTGCTTTACTTAGAAGACTAGACACTTCATCTAGAGCACGTTCAGCATTCCCTCCCCCTAGGAATAGACTAAAATTCAAAACAGATTGTGAAATCTGAGAGTACATAGAATGTGCCTTCAAATTCATTGTCGATAGGAGTTCCTCTGTATTTGGAATTTTTAACTTCATCGCTTGGAGTGGGAATAACAGATTATACCAGGCACCTTCATAATCCGGTTTAATCTCTAGAGCCTTTTTGTAGCTTCCTATAGCTGCCTCTAAATCACCCTTTTCCTTTAGGGCATTACCCATATTATAATGGGCCTCAGCATAATCAGGTTTTATCTTTAAAGCCTCTTGGTAGTTTTCAATGGCGGCCTTTGCATGGCCATTATTCTCCAGCAGAACAGCCATATTGTTATAGGCCTTAGCATAGTTAGGATTGATTTTTAGAGCCTCTTGATAGCTACTGATAGCGGCCTCAACGTCACCCCCGTCCTGCAGTGCATTACCCATGTTGTTATAGGCATTAGCATAGTCAGGCTTGATCTTCAGAGCTTTTTTAAAGCTAACTATAGCGGCCACCACGTCGCCCTTATTCCTCAGAGCATTCCCCATATTATTGTAAGCCTCAGCATAGTCAGGCTTGGCCTTTAACGCCAGTTTGTAGCTGTCTATAGCCAACTCTGGATCACCCTTTTTCTGCAGGAGACTACCTATATTGTAATAAGCTTTAGCAAAATTAGGATTAATTTTTAGAGCCTGTTTATAACTATCAATGGCGGCCTCTAGGTCACCCCTCTCATCTAGCGCAGCACCTATATTATAATGGGCATCCGTATAGTCAGGTTTAATCTTCAGAGCCTGTTTGAAGCTATCTATAGCGGCCTCTAGGTCACCCTTATTCTTGAGGGCTATACCCATATTGCAATAAGCCTCAGCATAGTCAGTCTTAAACTTTATAGCCTGCCTATAACTGCCTATTGCAGCCACTAGGTCGCCCTTATCCTGCAGGGCAGCACCCATATTATTGTATGCATCCGCATAGTCAGGTTTGATCTTTAGTGCCTGTTTGTAGCTGTCTATGGCAGCATTAAAATTCCCCAACATTGCATTAATAGCGCCCTGAATATTATACAGAATCAATGAGTGAGGAAACTGCACCAGCAATTGCTTGGAATTGTCCAAAGCCAGTTGAAGTTGCCCATGTTGATAGAGGTTGATCAAATGCTGTTGCTGGGCTTGCGATGGCTCTTTAACCTTTGACGCTTTGCCAATAAACCCGCCTGATAAAGATTTAATCCCATCAAGAGCTCGTTTGTTCTTTGGAAATCTAGCAAGAATATCACTATATATGTGTTTGGATTCCTCAGCAGATCCTGCTTTGGCTATCTTCTTTGCAAGTCTTATCGCTTGGTCAAGCTTTAAGCTGTCTAGGACATTAGACCTCAGTGGGTTCTGACCATCAATTGGGGAGGCAGCTTTTTGAATCTTGCCAGCTTTATCAGTTTCGATAGATTTATCTAGGGCTTTTTCTGAAGAAAGTTCCATGGGTTATTCCAAGATTTAATTACTGGTATAGGGCTATTTGTAAGACTTTAAAACCTATTAATTCGCTAAGTATGGCATCAGAATTGATCGTTTAACTCATTTTTAATCTTGACTTGATACCAACCAACTTACATCTAAATCAAGGTAATTCTAACCCTTGTAGTCATGCAATTAGGGCCAGAATAACAAGGTGAAACTTCAGCCAAATAAAGTTACTGCTTTAGCATCACTTTAAATCATACGATAGAGTAAAGCAGATCTTCCCGATGAATTTAAGCATTAGAAAGGCCAGATCTTATAAAACAGCTTGGTGCCCCAACCAGCTTTGGTCGCGTCCACATAATCGCCGTCGCCACTGTAGCTAATTTCTGCATTAGCGATGCGCTTTGACAGCACGGTATTATCAGGTTGCACATCTTCTGAGCGAATCATGCCCGAAATCTGGATGAATTCATTACCGTCGTTCAAGGCGATCATCTTTTCACCACGTATAATCAAGTTACCGTTAGTCAGTGCCCGCACCACGGTGGCTGATATGTCGCCGCCTAAAGTATTAGACTGTTTCACCTCACCACTGCCCGTGTTATCAATATTACTTGCAGCAAAGGCAGTCGCTAGGGCTGGATCTCCTAATCC
>JGI20153J14295_10002152_pt1 | contig 14426 bp, 14 predicted proteins | sample COG_03_FD_14295 | JGI IMG/M metagenome (IMG submission 14295) | reverse complement strand
CCAAGGAATTTCGTATTGCTCAAACTCTGGTAGGAGTTTTTTATCGTAGAGTAATCTTGAGGTAACTTCAGCGTGGCACAAGGCGCCAGTAAGAGCATTGTGGGGGTCTGGCTCAGTTGGGACGCCACAGTACTGTAGTACAGCGTTTAAATCTAAGTTAGAACGCTTATGCTGTTGATCTATAGGAGGTGTTCCTCCTGCTTTTATAATATGCATCCAACATAACGAATGAGTATCAATCGTTCTATAGGCAAACGTCCAGTTTAAACCTGCTCGCTGTGATGCAGCTCGTAAAAAATCTCTATCAAAAGAAATGTTTTGTCCCGCAAGAGTTCTGTCGGTAAAATTTTGAGACCATTCTATAAATTTCTGTACAATCTCCGCCTCTGTCTGTTTTGTTGTATCAGTAATTTCAGCCTCGGTAAAGCCATTCACCTCAAGTGCCCCATCCATTACATGCGCACCGTCCCAAATTTTACACTCCTCATAAAACCGATTCTCAGGATTATCAAAATCCACCGCCCCAATAGACACTATTGAGTGCTTTTGATAATTAGTACCTGATGCTTCTATATCTACCAGTAACATAACTGAAGTCTATCATGCACGCATTAGTATTTGGTATACTGCACTGAATATGAATGTGCCAATAGAAAAAGGTTGGGAAAAAGTACTTACTACAGAATTTAAAAAAGAGTACTTTCAGAAACTTTGGAAAGAAGTTGAGGATGCATACCTCTCGGAGAAAGTTCAAATCTTCCCACCCCAAGAGCTTATTTTTAATGCATTTGAACATTGTCACTTTGAGTATGTAAAAGTAGTAATTCTTGGGCAAGATCCATATCATAAAGCAGGACAATCACATGGCCTTTCTTTTTCAGTTCCAGAGGGGGTCAAAATTCCTCCTTCTCTTAGAAACATCTACAAAGAAGTATACGGTTCAGTTAATGAGACTATCCCTACATCAGGCAATCTCAACCATTGGGCTGATCAAGGAGTACTACTTCTTAATTCCACTCTCACTGTTGAAGAAGGTAATCCTGGGTCGCATCAGAAACTTGGTTGGGAAACTTTTACTGATGCAGTGATACAGAACATCTCTGACAAAAAAGAACATGTGGTCTTCTTACTCTGGGGTGCCCATGCTCAGAAAAAAGGTAAAAACATCGACACCTCTAAACACCTTATACTTACTGCACCTCACCCTTCCCCTCTGTCCGCACATAGAGGATTCTTGGGTTGTAACCATTTTTCTAAAACAAACCACTACTTAAAAAGTCACAATCTAAAAACCGTTGATTGGAAGGAATAATACTCACTCTCTATAATACTGGTTCTAACTTCCTCCATTCCAGTGCACTGGTTTAGAACTTGCAGTTACCTGCTTTTGTGTATCCTGCTGCTTTTGCCTCAGCTTCAGAGGCAAAATAGATTTTATTATCGTCATTCATTTGCTTTGCACCAGGACAGGTAAGCAGGTGGTACTTTGTACCCTTTTTTGATGCAACGAGCTGTTGGGCAACGTCTACAGACTGCTCAACGGGGAGAGAAACTGCAGCAGATGCAGACTGTTCTTGCAAAACAACCTGTGGTTCGTGCGTTGGTGAAGTATCGGGCAAAGACATCCTTCCAAGCCCAAAAGACAACACACTGACTAGAATAACCAGCGCAGTATAAAAGTACACATCATCACTTAACATCTGCTTGATATTCTTATGCATATCTTGTATACTTTGCCCCATTATTAATCGATTATACCTTATATTGTATGTCAACTAAGAAAGCCGGCGGAACAGCTAAAAACCTTCGCGATTCGCAACCAAAATATCTCGGCATCAAGAGCGCTGATGGACAGTCTGTAAAGACTGGACAAATCATTGTTCGACAACGAGGTACAAAAATCGAGGCAGGTAAAAACGTTAAGATTGGTAAAGATCATACTCTTTACGCATCTTGTGAAGGAAAAGTTGCTTTCAAAAGCGTCCGAAAGATTCGCTTTAATGGTCAGAAATTGACCAAGAAAGCAGTAGACGTTGTAACTGCGTAAACTCTACGTATAAAGTAAAAACCACTGGGCTAGCCCAGTGGTTTTTACTTTATGTTTGTTTGCACCACTTACCCTTCTGTGCGGATAGTTAATGATTCAATCACAACATCTTCAACAGGAACATCACCAGGACCTGTCGCTACAGATGAGATAGTGTCAATGATATCCATACCAGCTGTAATACGTCCAAACACTGGGTGCTTAGAGCTAAACGGCTGCTGATTAAAATCAAGGTTGATATTATCAACTGTATTTAGAAAGAATTGACTTCCTCCTGAGTTTGGCTGACCAGTGTTTGCCATTGAAATAGTTCCACGTACGTTAGAAAGAAGTTCGCCTTCTACAAACTCATCTAGAATAGTGTATCCAGGACCTCCTTGTCCATATGAAGCACGGTTATCCGTTTTTGTATTAGGATCCCCTCCTTGAATCATAAATCCGTCGATGATTCGATGAAACTTAATACCATCATAGTATCCTTCTTCGGCAAGCTTAATGAAGTTACCTGTTGTAATTGGCATTTGATCTGCAAAGAGTTCTAGTTCAAAAACTCCTTTGTTCGTTGTAAATATTGCTACTGGATTCATAGTGTTTGTTATAGCTAACTTTTCATTTTCTTCAAGTGCGTCTATGGTAAATGGTGGCTGACTCTCAATAAGAGTCCCATCATCCTCTACAAGTAACTCAGGAGTAGAAGATTTCTGCATAGTGAGATACGTAAGTCCGACGACTAACAATGCAGAGCCGGCAATCACCAAAACGATTTGTTTAATATTTGCCATAATCAAGATTATTTAGCAACAACGGTAATTGCAACTGGTACTGATGTACCTCCTGAGACGAGCTCAACAGTATGTTCACCAATTTCCTTAATAGGTGTCTTGATAACCACTTGTGCTTCAGTAACGGTTGAACCTACCTGTTCTTGTATCGCTTCAATAACTGCAGCAATTTTCAAAGCTTGGAACATTCGTCCTTCCTCATTTGCTTCAACAACTGTCTGTAGTGAAGTTTCTTTAACTGCAGCAACCACTGCAGCAAACGCTTCATCACCAGCAGCCCGGTCAGCATCATTTTTTGCTGACTGTGCCTGAATAGCTTTTAGATTCTCTGGTGTTGCGGGTCGTGCCATTCCTTGTGGAATAAGCTTATTCATCCCATAACCACCTGGTACTTCAACTACTTCAAACCTTCGTCCAATTTTTGCGACATCCTGTAGCAGAATTACTTTCATGTTTTTCTATTTCTTACGTTTAATTGCTGGGTACTATAGCATTTTTGTAGTTTTACTACTATAGGTACTTAGTATATAGATAGACAAAAAAAAGAACCTCATCATGCAGACGCAAAGCGAGGCTCTTTTTGAAATCTAACGAGATAGACAGATAGATTATTCGTTTTCGGTCTCTCCTATTGTTTTGTCTCCATTAAGCCACTTAACTGCAGCTTCAAGTTGTGGATCCTCATCAGCCATAACCTGTTCAGGGGTTCTCTCAATTTCAATATCAGGCGCAAGTCCGTCTACTGAAATTGAAGTTCCGTCAGGTGTAAACCAGCGAGCAATTGTGACTTTCAATGAAGAGCCATCAGGTAAACTCACCAACTCCTGTACTGATCCTTTCCCAAAAGTAGTCTGGCCCATCAGTGTTGCAATACCATGTTGCGATAACGCTCCGGCGAGAATTTCAGATGCTGAGGCTGAACCACCATTAATTAAGACAATCATTTCATCAGGTGCTGCTTTTCCAAGTGTTTTACCGTATGAACGATATAATTCGTCTTTAGAGCCATCACCAAAGTTTTCTCGCACAATCACTTCCCCAGCAGGAATGAAGTATGACCCAATAGAGACAGCGCTCTGCAAGAATCCTCCCGGGTTCCCACGTAAATCAAGTACTAACTTTTTAGTTCCACTTTGTGCATATGTCTTGAGCGCCTCTTGCATTTTTGCTTCTGCAAGTGCATTAAAGCTATAGAGCGAGATAATGAACACATCATCAATGATTTCTGTTTTTACTGTTGGAATTGTAATAACATCACGAGTAACTGAGATCTCGAGCAACTCTGTTTCTCCCTCACGATATACCGTAAGTAGTACATCAGTTCCCTTTTCCCCTCGGATTAAGCGCACTGCTTCATCAATAGTCATTCCTTCAGTTGATGTTTCATCAATTTTTACAATAATATCTGCTGCGACAATACCAGAATTCTCAGCAGGAGTGTCAGGTAATGGCGCAATTACCGTCACCACTTCATCACGGAGACCGACCTCCATACCAACACCACCAAAGTTTCCTGAAATAGTTTGGTCGAATTCAGCTGCGTCGGTTGGGGGTAAAAATACAGTATATGGATCATCATAACTTTTTACCAAACCGCTGATTGCTCCTTGGATTCTTTTTTCAAAAGACAGTATGTCTGTTGAGGATGACGATACAAACTTCTCCTCCATCAGATTCCAAACCCTCCAGAATTCACTTAAGTTAACATCTTCCGCTGGTGCTGGTGTGCGAGTAAATATTGAAAATAATCCAGCTTCAAGTTGTGCGTTACCTGAATCACCGTTACCCAACTGTACTCCGGAGAAAAAAGCTGCTGCTGCCAACAATAAGGCCAAGCCAATTCCTAGCAAGTTCTTTGTGTGAGTTTGTCGCCCAGATTTCAATTGAGAATCATTATTTTCATTCATACTTGGCTATTATTACACATCTAGAGCACATAGCAAAAACATAGCGTGGTAGAATAATACCAATATACAGTTCCTATGATTAATCGTTTTGAACATAAAAAAGTAACCTGGTTAGATGTGCAAAATCCCACCCCAGAAGAGATTCGGGAAATTGCCCAAGAAGCTTCTATTCCACTTGAATTCACCAGTGATTTAACTATCATGGTTCCCCATAGTGAAACTTTTTATAAAAAGGGATCCTTTAAAATTACCCTCGATTTCCCCGTAGTGAAACGGACAGACATCAAGCACCCTCATGAGATAAAATTTATTGTTACAAAGACACACTTAGTAACAATACGTTTTGAAGATATTGAGTCAGTACATCACTTTGGTAAAGAATTCGAAGTAATGTGCCTACTAAAGAATCAGCAAGGAGCTACTCCTGCAAAATTGTTCTTCACTATGCTCAACTATTTGTATGATGCAATGTATCAAAAACTTGATTACCTTGAGACAAAAATGAAGGACATCGAAGAAGAGATTTTTAATGAACATGAACGTGAAATGGTTTTTGAAATATCTACTGTAGGACGACGACTCATTACGTTCAAGCGTACAATTGAAGCTCATGAAAATGCACTAATTCGTTTACGTACCGGTGTAGGCTTTGCATTTGGAAAAACAATGGAACCACATGTTGATAGACTAGAACATCACTATAGAAATGTTATGCGTCATGTATACGCTCTTTCCAACATGCTTGATGATTTGCGTGACACAAACATGGCTCTTCTTTCCACAAAACAAAACGAAACAATGAAGATTTTTACTATCTTAGCCTTCATTACTTTCCCGCTAACACTTTTCACTTCTATGTTTGGAATGAATACGACCACAACTCCTATTGTTGGTCATGAAGGCGACTTTTGGATTATCCTCGGAGTTATGGCCGTGGTATCAGTAGTCTTTTTTGCTCTTTTCAAGTACAAACGTTGGATATAAACCTGCCTTGAGGCAGGTTTTATCCGTTCCTGACGAGAGTCAGGAATCATCGATGTTTACAAGATGATAGGTGGATATAAAAGCGCATAGCTTTTTATCTGTTCGCGAAGCGATTGCCGATGTGAACGAAGTGAATAGGCAAAGGTGGGAAGGAATACTAAAATACAGCATGACGTACTATACGCAACTAAGTTAGTGATAACCTACGACCAGAATATTCTTTTCTTACCAGAACTTCACAACATATCTAGACCAACAGAACGACCTATAACGAAAAAGAACCGACACGAGCCGCTTCTTCTAGCGGCTGACCATGTCAGCTCTACCCTTAATCGGGTCTAAATACTCTGTCTATGTTTTGTTGATACCACATCAGGGATGTGTCAGAAATCAAAACAAGCTCATGTGTAACCCATAGCAACACATCAAGCAGGAATGCTATAAAAAGATACAACACGACTGCCACAGAAAGAACCATGAGCGCTGCGACCAGCACTTCTGCAAAAAATGCAGGAAACAGTACAAAAACAAGAAAAGGTGCTGGCAGTACATCCAAACATCCATACAGCATCTCTGAGCAAGAATAGAGGACAAATATGCATAAAAAGATGACAATCTCCACGAGGACAGTAGACTTCGCTAAAGCCGAGATACGCAACTCTTCTGGCGTAGTATGACTATTGTTTAGTATGTTCACTGTATTCTCCCTACAAATGATGTTAATAATCAAGATAATCTAGGAATCACCATGACATACAATTATATTTTTTTCAACTATTTAAGAAATAAATAAACCCCCTCTTCTGAATCAGTTCGTATTGCCCAGTCACTCATTTCTGCTACACTAGACTCACTATGTTCAAACTCTTTAAAAATGAAACCGATACAGCACTGTTCCCTCCCGTGACAATCTTCAATAGTGAAACGCGATCTGACGAAATCTTTAGTCCTCTGTCAGAAAAAGAAGTCCGCATGTACACCTGTGGTGTGACTGTGTATGACTACGCACATATCGGAAATCTTCGTGCGTATGTGTTTGCAGACACACTTAAGCGTGTACTCTTGTACAACGGATACAATGTAAACAGCACTATTAACTTTACTGATTTTGGACACCTTACCTCAGACGGTGATACTGGCGACGACAAAATAATGAAGGGTCTAAAGCGTGAAAACATGGATATTTCTTTAGAATCCATGAGAATCCTATCTGACAAATTCATTGAGTCCTTCCATAAGGACGTGGACTCATTAAATATTCTCCCTCCTACACAATACGCTCGAGCAAGTGATTATGTCACTGAACAAATCGCGCTTATTAAAACACTCGAAGAAAAAGGATACACATACACTACGTCGGATGGTGTCTATTTTGACATCTCTAAGTTCCCTACCTATGGACGCCTGGGCAACATAGATATTGAAGCAATGCGTGATGGTTCCCGTATTGAAGAAAACACTGAGAAAAAGCACCCTGCTGATTTCGCTGTTTGGAAAAATGGAGAGCTCGGTTGGGATAGCGCTTGGGGAAAGGGGTTTCCAGGGTGGCACATTGAGTGTTCTGCCATGGCGTTTGCAACACTCGGTAAGCAAATCGACATTCATACTGGTGGCATCGATAACATGCCTACACACCATAATGGTGAAATTGCACAATGTGAAGCTGCTACAGGGAAACAGTTTTCAAAATACTGGATGCACAGTGAGCATATTCAAATTAGTGATTCAAAAATCTCTAAGTCCAAAGGAAACGGTATTATCTTGCAAGACCTACTAGATAAAGGATACTCAGGAGATGATTATCGTTATTGGCTACTGCAAAGTCACTACCGGACAAAGACAAACTTCAGCTATGAGGCACTTGATGCTTCCAAACAAGCTCTAACTCGACTTAAACGTCTCATGTTCGAGCAATACAAAGATGCACGAGGTACGCTTCCCTCTAACAAGCAACTTGAACTAGTCACTGCCATCAACAATGATTTAGACACGCCGAAGGTAATTGCACTCATGCACGACTTCATTAAAGATGACTCACTTAGTGATGGAGAAAAAAAGATGTTACTACTTGAGTGTGATTCTCTCTTAGGAATAGGACTTGCTGACAATCCTGAAGAAGGACTTGCAGCATTAGGCCATATTGCTATCGATTCCCTTCCAGTACACATCCAGAAAATCCTCGACCAACGTGAAGGAGCACGTATTGCACGCAACTGGGCTGAAGCAGACCGACTTCGTGACATGATAAGTCATGAAGGATATACACTGGAAGACTCCTCAGAGGGTCCAAAACTTACAAAGGAATAACAAAAAACAGTCCAGCACACTGGACTGTTTTTTGTTATTCCCAAGATATACAGTACTTTTCCTCAAATACGCCTTTTTTGATAAAAACACACACCTGCTTTTACATGGTAAACTAGTATTTAACAATAATGTATGGCAAATTCAGCACCACCACTAAGCAAGAGTCTCCGCACCCCACCGCATAACCTAGAGGCTGAAAAAGCACTCATTGGTGCAATCATGCTCAAACCTGATGTAATGCATGATGTCTCGGTAAACATTTACCCTGAAAGTTTTTATGCTGATAAACATAGGCAAATTTTCCAAGCAATCATCACCATCTTTACTAAAGGTGACCCTATCGACCTCCTGTCTGTAACTACAAGACTCAAGTCTGAAAATCAGCTTGATCGTGTAGGTGGAGCAACGTATATCAACGAACTAGTTGATACTGTTCCCGCTGCCGGTAACGCACAGTACTATGCCGACCTCGTGCAAAGTAAAGCCATCTTGAGAGGCCTCATTCATGCAGCTGATGAAATCGCTGAGATGAGTTACTTAGACCCTGAAAATATCGATGAGACACTCGATCAGGCTGAGAAAAAAGTATACGGAGTAACTAACGCAACAGCATCTGGGAAGTTTAAGACTATCGGAAGTTCTCTTACTGAAGCATGGGAACGTTTTGAGTACCTTAGTGCAAATCAGGACGAGAAGCGAGGTGTTCCAACTGGCTTCCATGCCCTAGATAATGTACTTGCTGGATTCCAAAAATCTGACCTCATCATTCTTGCAGCCCGACCTTCTATGGGTAAAACTACTTTTGCCTTAGACCTCGCACGTAACGCAGCGCTAGATTATGGAGCATCAGTAGGAATCTTTTCTCTCGAGATGAGTGATCAACAGCTCGTTGATCGTATGCTTGCAGCTGATGCTGGTGTGGACTCTTGGAAATTACGTACCGGTAAACTAAGTACTGACGCTGAATTTGAAGCAGTGCAGGCATCTATGGCTCGACTCTCAGCAGCAAAAATCCATATCGATGATCAACCTGGAACAAACATTCTCAAGATGCGTTCTGCAGCACGACGTCTTAAAAATGAGCATGGTCTAGATCTTCTTATTGTTGACTATCTCCAACTTATGAACCCAACAAGCGCCAAAGCAAGCGATTCAATGACACAACAAGTGACAGAAATTTCTCGTGCATTAAAACTTCTAGCTCGTGAACTAGATGTGCCTGTAGTGGCACTCTCACAGCTTTCTCGTGCCGTTGAACAACGTGGTGGTAAACCTCGTTTATCTGACCTTCGTGATTCAGGTTCTATCGAGCAAGATGCCGATGTGGTTATGTTTATTCACCGAGAAGACAAAGCTAATCGTGATGTTGAATCAGACCGACCAAACATTGCAGAAATCATGGTTGAAAAACACCGTAATGGTCCTGTTGGAATGGCAGAACTGTACTTCGACGGACAACATGTACGTTTCCTTAATCTCGACACACACCACACCAGTAACGCAGCAATGAACGCAAGCGCCGCAGATGATGACTTTTAGTACACTTCCCTCACCCATAATTTAAATGACAAACTTAGATACATTAATTAAACACTTCGAGGGATTTCCTGGTATTGGAGGACGACAAGCTCGTCGTTTTGCTTTTCATATTTTGAGACTCCCTGAAAACGACACACAGGAAATAGCAACACTCATCACAGGCCTTCAGTCATCTGTTGTTGAATGTGGTCGTTGTCATCGCTTCTTTTCTAAGAATACTGGTTCATCAACTATGTGTTCCATCTGTACTGATCAGAACCGTGACCGGTCAAAACTTATGGTTGTTGAGCGCGATACTGACGTACAGTCCATCGAACGCTCAGGGACCTACAGCGGTCTTTATTTTATATTAGGTGGAACCATTCCACTGCTTGATACTAAAGAAGTCAGCAAGCTCCGTGGAGGGGCACTAAAGGCTTCTGTTGACGCACAATTAACTGAGGAGCTAAAAGAAATCATTCTCGGCTTTGCAGTAAACCCAGACGGAGAAAATACCTCTCGGTATGTAGAGACACTTCTAAGGGAACATATTGAAACAAATAACCTCACGGTCACCCAATTAGGTCGAGGTCTTTCTACAGGTAGCGAACTCGAGTACGCTGACCCAGAGACAATTAAGAATGCTTTAAGGAACAGAGCTTAACTAGACTTCGGCAGTTCTTCAAATTCTTGCTTAACGCTATTGTATTTTTTAACAAATACACTCAACACATCACCTAAAGCACCTACTGGTATATCAGTTTCTTTATTTTCACTCCCTCCCAAAGCATGGTCTAATTCTGGAATTTTCCGTATCGGATAATTGGGAAACTTAGCCTGAGTTTCAGAAACAATTTGTTGTAATCTGTTTTGAAAATAAACACTTATCTTAGGTTTTGAAGCTACCGCATCGCGAAAACCTTTAATGTCCTCTAACAAAACAGATGTATATTGAGAACCTAACTCTCTGCCCGCCATTTTTAAAAAATATTCTGAAACGTACTCCTTAATCTTTTTTTTGATTATTCTCTGGTTTACATCATCTATCTCTTTAAGACCTTCCTTCGGAGAAGTTCCTGTAAATGCATACCAATACGGAGATTGTTCAAGCTCAGGGGCGCCATACATATCCTGTAGTGCAATTTCAATCTGCTGAATCAACTTAGTTGCCTTGTCCAATGTCTCACCATCACTGATCTGTCGTATGATGCTCATAGTCTCCATAATTTTTGAGACCGATAGAGCATCAACAGATTCAGTCAAATACAGTCCCTCTAATCTTTTATTCATATATATACTTTACTACACATAGTAATCAAAACAAAAATCACCTCGCGGTGATTTTTGTTTTAGCTTTATGCTGCTGTAATTTCTACTCGTGAGTACTTCTGTCGGTGACCAATCTTTCGGTCTCGGTTACTCTTCGCCTTGTATCGGATGATAGAAATTTTCTTTCCTTTCTTAGTTTCCTTAAATGTCGCTGTTACTTTTGCGCCATCTACGTATGGAGTACCAATCTTAGAGTCAGTCATGAGCACTTTATCGAACTCAATTTTTGCTCCTTCTTCGTGCTCACCAAGAAGTTCTACATCAATAACATCACCTGTAGAAACCATGTATTGTTTTCCACCTGTTTCAATTACTGAGAACTTTTCTGTTTTTACTGCTTCTGTTGTCATAATGGCGCATATAGTACTAGATATCCTTGATTATTGCAATAGGATATTGTAGTATCACCTATTCATATAGATATGAGAGGAGGTGATATTAAATGACGCGGAACACTAAGTCTGCACGGGGTCAAATAAAACGAAGCCACGATAACTGGTTTCAGAACCCAAACAAGAAACCCCGGAGCCTTGAATGGAAACAGGGCTAAACCAACAAATTCATGCGCCCAGCGGGCGCATGAATATTTTTTACTCCTCCCCCTTAGTTGGCTTATCAATTGCAAGTACATCAATATCAATAGATTCCCCGGTAATGCGCGTTACATCCTTATCTATCTTGTTCAACTCTTTATAGCCTGCGTTGTAGTGATTCACCGTCGTGGACAAGGTACTCCCTAGTTTATTGTAAAAGTCCTCATACTTTGCAAGATGACCACTAAGCTTTTCTACATTCTTAATAATATCTTGTGCCTTTTCCTCTATCTCCATAGCCTTTAGTCCCTGTAGAACAGTCTGTAGATAGGCCAAAAATGACGTAGGAGAGACAATAATCACCTTATACTTACCTGCAGCCCTCTGGATGAGATTATCCTCCCCTGTCCCTACTTTATTGGAAAGTAAGTCGTAGTAGATTCCCTCATGTGGGATAAACATAAATGCGAAATCCGTAGTTTTTTCAGTAGGTCGGATATACTTTGCAGTTTCAGTAATTCGTAATTTTAAGTCATTTACAAATGCTTTTTCATGAATTGCTCTATCGGCAGGTTCTTTAGCTTCCACCAGACGATTATAGTTCTCAAGAGAAAATTTAGAATCAACAGGAATCACCTTCCCTTTTACGAAAACTGCGGCATCAACAATTTCTCCATCATCAAAGGAATACTGCATTTGAAAGCTTTCTGGAGGTAGAACATTCTGTAGGACAGTTTCGAGATAATACTCCCCGAGGATTCCTCGTTGTTTAGGATTCTTAAGAATGTCCTGGAGTTCTTTTAATTGCTCTGCGACACTAAAAACCTGTTTTGAACTCTCCCCTACTGCCGCAACATTTTTAACGACATCACGCAGCTGTTCATTCATCTCTTTATTGATTCCCTGAATCAAGTCTTTGCTTTCACGGAACTGTATTCGACTACCATCCTGCATTGCCTTACTTGTCTCACTAAGCTTGGCATCCATAGTGCGGGTAAGTTCCTGCATTTGCTGTTGCATCAACATCATGCTCCTCCCCTCCTTTTCCTTTGCTTCGCCCCTAAAAAATGAGTTGTATACCAATATAATAAGAACCACTACCAACAACAGCAATACTGCAATCTGAATTATTTCCATAGTACAAATATTTTACCACGGGTCTAAAAAAGGTGCCTTAGAACAAAGGTCTTAAGAATACTCCCGGATCTAGTCTCTACTTTCAAAAAACAGAAACTTTCCAAGTTCAATAATTACCAAAGAACCAACAGCCGCTGCTAGCACCAAGGAAATAAGATCAAAAGGTAACGGAGTGTACGAAAGTAAATATTGGAAGAATGGTACAGTCAGCACCAAAGCAAGGAGTGCGGAACTAAGCAGAAATGAGCCTATAAAAAACAAGTTTGTATGCAGAGGAATTTTCCAGACAGGAACAGTCAGCGAACGGAAGGCAAACGAAAGGAATAGTGAGTCTACAGATATTGCAAGGAACATAACACTGCGTATTTCATTAAGTGGGATGCCTAACTGTTTTACATATAAATACAAAGCAACGGTAATCATGCTCAGTACCGTAACCACAAACGTCATAAACCAAATCATCTCTTTAGAAAGAAGTCCTTCTTCATGAATATCGTGAGGCTTACGCTTCATACTATTTTTATCACTTTTTTCAAATGCAAAAGCAACACTCATCAGTCCTTCTTCAATCATATTAGCCCAAAGAATCTGAGCAGGAAGAATCGGCACTGCTGAAGAAGTGATAAGTGCCGTACCTAAAAGAGCAACTTCAGTAAGGCTCGTAGAGAGAAGATACCCAACAATCTTTCGTAAGTTACCGATGATTCGTCTACCCTCTTCAATGGCAGCATAAATCGTCTCAAAGCTATCGTTAACCAATACTAGATCAGAAGCTTCTTTTGCCACTTCGGTCCCTGAGCCGATAGCAATACCAATGTTTGCTCGACGCAACGCCGGAGCATCATTGATACCGTCACCAGTCATAGCAACAATCTCCCCTTTCTTTTGGAGCACTGTCGCTATACGCATTTTTTGGTTTGGTAGGACCCGTGCAAATACGCGCACATCTTCTAATGCCACAAGTAGCTCTTCATCAGACAAAGAGACAATGTCATCTCCGGTAAGAGCAACATCATCTTCCTGTGCAATACCAACCTCTTGAGCGATAGATAATGCAGTTTGTGCATTATCACCAGTAATTAAAACTACACGAGCTCCAGCTGATTGCACTCCAGCAATTGCCTTTGATACACCCTTGCGTACTGGGTCATCAATAATCAGAATTCCAGCAAGAACCAAGTCATCTAAAATGGTTGGTTCTGTTTCAGGAATGTCATCATACGCAACTTTCTTGTACCCTACGGCAATAAGTCTTTTCCCTTGATTAGTAAACTTCGCAATTGCTTGAGTAATATGAAGTCGAGACTCATCGTGNAGAACCTCTTCTCGGCCGTCACTACGTAAAATAGTTTGCGCTTTNCTAAGGATAAATTCTGGAGCACCATTTACACACAAACGAAATGCGTCTCCCTCTTCAGCCAAACCNGCNGCATANCGATTCTCTGAAGTGAATGCTAAGTAATCAATCCGTTCAGCACGAAGACTATCTGTACTTTCGCTGATACCAATACCTGCCGCCGCCTCAAGAACAGCAACTTCTACAGCATCCCCATGAACAACACTTTTATTTGCAACCTCTTCGGTATATGCATCAGCCGCAGTAAGTGAAACCTCAAATAATGATTTTACATGTTCAAAATCAGCAAAATCTTTAGCCTCAACCAACTGCCCATCCTCAACCAAAACATTAGTTACTGACATCACTGCCTCAGTAAGCGTCCCTGTTTTGTCAGTCAATACATACGTAGTTGAACCAAGTGTTTCAGCCGCCAATAAATTACGCACCAACCCACCTCGCTTTAGTAATGCATCCATCCCAACAGCAAGAACAATCGTTACTGCCGCTGGGAGACCTTCAGGAATTGCAGCTACGGCTATAGCA
>JGI20153J14295_10002148_pt1 | contig 14435 bp, 16 predicted proteins | sample COG_03_FD_14295 | JGI IMG/M metagenome (IMG submission 14295) | reverse complement strand
TAAATAATACTACGAAAGTATTTCGTAACAAAAAGATAACGCGTCAGCCAACTTATCTATTTCTTCTGTTGTATTATACATTGCAAAAGAAGCACGTGCTGTAGATGTTACGCCCAAATGTTTCATTAACGGTTGGGCACAATGGTGACCTGCACGTACTGCTATGCCTCTTTGATCAATAATTGTTGATATATCGTGTGGGTGTCCTGCACCTTTAAGTGTAAAGGAAAATATAGCTCCTTTATTAGTTGAGTTACCCTGAATGTTAAGAAAGTCTAATTCTGAGAGCTTTGCGTTTGCATAATCTCTTAGTGATGTTTCATGTTTAGATATGTGTTCCAATCCAATACCTTGCATATAATCGATTGCAGCTCCAAGGCCAATCATTTGCACTATCCCAGGTGTGCCAGCTTCAAATCTATGCGGAGAGACATTGTATGTTACAAGGTCGCGCTCAACCACTTTAATCATATCACCACCACCCATAAAATTTATCATTTCTTCATGGCGCTTTTTGCGAGCGTATAATGCGCCAGATGATGATGGACCGTAAAGTTTATGTCCAGTAATTACAAAAAAATCACAGCCAAGTTCTTTAACATTAATTGGCAAATGTACACTTGATTGTGAGCCATCTATGAGCGTTGCTATATTTTTTTCTTGAGCTACCCGACAAATTTCTTTTACATCGACTACTGTTCCAAGAACATTAGACATCTGCGTTATTGCGATTAATTTTGTTTTTGGGCTTATCGCATCAATAACTGATTGAGCATCAAGGTCTCCATTATCATCCGTATCAACCCATTTTATGATTACGCCTTGTCTCTCTCTTAAAAAATGCCATGGAATAATATTTGCATGATGTTCCATAATTGAAAGAATTATTTCATCTCCAGCTTTTAAGTTCGGAACGGCCCAAGAATAAGAAACTGTATTTATTCCTTCGGTTGCACCAGAATTGAATATAATTTCTTCAGAAAATTCGGCACCAAGAAATTTTTTTATTTTATCTCTCACACACTCATAGTTATCAGTAGCTAGATTAGATAGCGTGTGTAACCCCCTATGAACATTAGAGTATTCTTCAGAGTAAGCTTTTGATACGGCATCTATAACTACCTTTGGCTTTTGCGCTGAGGAACCATTATCCAGATAAACAAGCGGTTTATTATTAACCATACGCGTCAATATTGGGAAATCTGATCTAATTTTATTCACATCATACATTATTAAATTCTAACTCTTTTAAATTTGACACCCACTGCCATATAAATATCCCAGTAGTAATAACTGAAAGAGACATGCTTAGCTCTCCTATATATGTCTCAACAATTGATGAAATCAATATAGCTGGTGTTGTTACTAAAGCTGCCCAAAATAATGCTCTTCTTGCTCCAATGTAGTTCCCTTGCCCACCAAAATATTTTAAAATCAGATGAGAAATGGCAGCAATACCATACATTAATAGCGGCATCATAAAAACTGATGATATAAACTGTGCAGCTGCTAGTGCCGAAAGACTCTCATTTGTTAAATACGCATGCTTTGCTATTGCTGGTAATAAGGAAAGAAAGCTCAATAATCCAAAAAGTATGGCAAAAAAAAGCGTTTGCTCTTCTCTAATCCCAGTACTTATTTGTCTTTTCATAACATTGCGAGGCTTATAATATGCCAATTTTATATCAGTTAATATAGACACAGTACTATCGCCGATCCATCCAAGCGGCCAAACGATTGTTGATATCATCTGCTAAATCAGTACTATCTATTTCATCTATAGCTTCAGCTAAAAATGCCAATACTAACATATCTTGCGCTTGCTTTCGTGGTACACCACGAGAAATCAAATAAAATATTGCATCTTCATCAATTGCACCAACTGTAGAACCGTGTGAACATGCAACATCATCAGCATAAATTTCTAATTCTGGCTTAGCCAAGAAATTAGAATTATCATCTAGCAGAAGGCCTTGTGATATTTGATATCCATCAGTTTTCTGGGCATCAGCCTTGACTAAAATCTTACCCTGAAATACGCCAGTTGCACCATTTCTAAGAACTTTCTTAAATACCTGTCTGCTTTCGCAATTTACAGCATCGTGGGTAATGAAAACTGTATCATCATGATGAAAACTTTCACCGTCACCAGCAGTGGCACCTGCTACTGTTGCTTTAGCATTATCTCCATTAAATTCTAAAACAGCATCATTTCTGGTAAGTATACCATTAACCGTCATTGTGAATGATTTAAAAATACTTTCTTTTCCAAGTCGACCGAATATATGAGTGACTGTTTTACGTTCATGATCCCTGCCCTGAGTTCTTATATGGTGAAAACTGGCATTATCAGCTACGTCAACCTCAAGAACTGAATTAAATCGTGCTGCCCCTGCTCCACTTTCAAGCAATGTAAATTCAGCATTCTTTTCTACTTTAACAATATTATGTACTAACGCATCAGACGTTTCTGAATTGTGAATGTATCTAATAGCTAATGGTTTTTTACACTTATCAGTTATTCTAATAACCAAACCTTGCTCTGCCATTGCAGTATTAAGTGCTGCAAGTGGGCGTTTAACTGGTTTTTGGCCGTTTTTCTCTAGAGTACCAAATAGATCTCTTGCCCAGTGAATATCTTTTGAAGTTGCATCTGCAAGAGTTTCAATAATTGCCCCTTCAAGCATAAGATCATCAGACTGATTCAAATCTAAAACACCATCAACAAATACTATTTTAACACGATCAATATTGCTAAACATTGGTGTTTCATCATTAGAGAATAATGCCGCTGGCTCTGTAGGAATTACTAGTTAACTTGTTTGGATTAGTATATTTCCAGTATTCATCACGTTTAGATGGTGCACCAAAGCTTTTATATGTCACTAATGCAGCGGATCTGATGTCGTTCGCCCAAGAAGATGCAAAAGGTTGATTGAAATAATCAGATAATGAGTCAGAAATATCTTTTTTTCCAGTTAATGAATTCATTATTAAGCAACCTCAGCTAAAATATCTGCATATCCGTTATGTTCAACTTCTAGTGCCAATTCTGGACCACCGGATTTTATAATTTTTCCATCTGCCATTATGTGTACAACATCAGGTTTAATATGATCTAATAAGCGTTGATAATGTGTAATTACTAGAAATGAACGTTTACCATCGCGCAGAGCATTAACGCCTTCAGCGACTAGCTTCATAGCATCGACATCTAATCCAGAGTCAGTTTCATCAAGAACACACATTTTTGGCTCAAGCATTGCCATTTGAAGTATTTCGTTTCGCTTCTTTTCACCACCAGAAAATCCTACATTTACTGGTCGCTTCAACATGTCTGAGTCAATTTTTAATGATTTTGCTTTTTCACGTACTATCTTCAAAAACTCACCTGCAGATAATTCTTTTTCCCCACGCGCTTTTCTTTGCGCATTTACAGCTGTACGTAAAAAAGTCATATTTCCAACGCCAGGAATTTCAACAGGATATTGAAAAGCTAAGAATAAACCAGCAGCAGCACGCTCTTCAGGATCCATATCTAATAAATTTTCACCATTTAATTCCGCAATTCCAGAAGTAACATTATATCCATCTTTTCCAGCTAAAACATAAGATGTTGTTGATTTACCGGAACCATTTGGACCCATAATAGCATGAACTTCGCCTTCACCTATTTTTAAATCAACTCCCTTAAGGATTTGCTTATTTTCTTCATCAAGACCGACTTGTAAATTTTTGATATTTAACATTTTTTTATCCCACTGAACCTTCAAGGCTTATTGCTACTAATGCTTGTGCTTCCATTGCAAATTCCATTGGCAATGCTTGTAATACTTCTTTACAGAAACCGTTGACAACTAATGCTACCGCTTCTTCTTCATCCATGCCCCGTTGGCGACAATAAAATAACTGATCATCGTCTACTTTTGATGTCGTAGCTTCATGTTCTACTCGAGCCGTATTATTTTTTACTTCAATATATGGAACTGTGTGAGCACCACATTTATCACCAATTAAAAGTGAATCACATTGAGTATAATTCCTAGCATTTTCAGCTTTGGGATGCATGGATACTAAACCTCTATATGTATTTTGGGCCTTTCCAGCTGAAATACCTTTTGAAACAATTCTGGATTTTGTATTTTTACCAAGATGTATCATCTTTGTTCCAGTATCTGCTTGTTGCATGTTATTTGCTATAGCTATGGAATAAAATTCACCTTGGCTTTCATTTCCTCGTAAAATGCATGAGGGATATTTCCATGTTACTGCAGAACCAGTTTCAACTTGTGTCCACATAACTTTTGCTCTGTCTCCACGACAGTCAGCTCTTTTTGTAACAAAGTTGTAAATACCACCTTTTCCGTTTTCATCGCCCGGAAACCAGTTTTGAACTGTTGAATATTTTATCTCTGCATCTTCATGTATTACCAATTCAACTACAGCAGCATGAAGCTGAGCAACATCACGCTGAGGTGCCGTACAGCCTTCTAGATATGATACTGAGGAACCTTTTTCAGCAATTATGAGAGTTCTTTCGAATTGACCAGTATTTTCTGCATTAATTCGAAAATAAGTAGAAAGTTCCATTGGACATTTTACGCCTTCGGGAATGTATACAAATGAACCATCTGAAAATACTGCAGAATTTAAGGTTGCATAAAAATTATCAGACTGTGGTACACTGATCCAATATACTTTTTTACAAGCTCAGGATGCTCTTTTAACGCTTCTGATATTGACATAAATATAACACCAGCATTTTTTAGTTCTTTCTGAAATGTTGTTCCAACAGAAACAGAGTCAAAAACAGCGTCAACAGCCACTTTTCTATCGCCTTCGGGAGCTTCAACACCCGCTAAGAGCGCTTGCTCTTTAAGTGGAATCCCTAATTTCTCATATGTTTCAAGTAATTTAGGATCTACTTCATCGAGTGATTTAGGTTTATCTGCTGTCATTGATTTTGGTCTTGCGTAATAATAAATATCCTGGAAATCTATTTTAGGATAATCAACCATAGCCCAATCTGGCTCTTTCATTTGCTTCCATCGCTCAAATGCTTGCAAACGCCAATCTAACATCCACTTTGGTTCATCATTTTTTTCAGAAATTAATCTGACTATATCTTCACTTAAGCCCAAAGGAGCATATTCAATCTCAACATCAGTTGAAAAACCATATTTATACTTACCACTCAAAGACTTTACCGCCTCTACAGTTTCAGCCTCCACACCATCTTTTGCAATCATATCAGTCATATAGTTCGTCCTTTAAGCAGTTTTTACTGCGTATTTTTTGTAAGCCTTGCTCCAAGCATCTACAAAACTCATAATTTCTTTTTCTGTTGTACTTGGTCCAAGTGAGACTCTTATCGCGCTTGATGCGGTAATGTCATTATAACCCATGGCCTTCAAGGCCTGACTTGATTTTACTTTGCCACTAGAACAAGCAGATCCTGCAGATATAGCGAAACCCGCTAAGTCCATATTCATCACTTGAGTTTCACCTTTCCATCCAGGCACAGAGAAATTGCTCGTGTTTGGTAGTCTTTTAACATCCTTTCCAATAAAGATAGCGTCACTTGCAATATCGGCAATTCTCATTTCCATTTTATTTCTTAATTCAGCCACGCGCTCCCAAACACCATCAGTAAGATCCTTTACCGCAGCTAAAGATGAAGCGCCAAAACCAATAATTCCAAACAAATTTTCAGTGCCAGACCGTCTACCTTGTTCTTGTCCTCCACCTTTAATAAATGACATTGCATCAATACCATCAGCTAAAATTAGTGCACCAACTCCTTTTGGGCCCCCAATTTTGTGAGCAGATAAAATAGCGCTATCAACACCGAGCCAATTGAATGAAATAGGTAATTTACCAAAGGTTTGCACCTGATCACTCATAATGGCCCCTTTTATATTTCCACCTTGGCATATACCGGTTTCACTGTTTGCTCCTTGAAGAACAAATTCGTCAAGATTCTCAACTATACCATTTTGATCTACATTCAGCCTATTAATTCCATGAGATTTTACACAATCATGCTCGATATCAGAGCAATTTAATTTTTTGTCATGCATCATTAAGCTTGCTGCTTCTGTCGCTCCACTTGTCCAAATAATTCCATTAGGATTGCAACCAAATGACTCGGATAATTGCAACCGAGCTTTCTCAATTAATCCCTTAACTAGCCTTCCTTCATAATGAACACTTGAAGGGTTACCAACTATGTCAAGCGAAGAAATTATTGCTTCACGTGCTTCTTTGCGCAATGGGGCTGTCGCATTCCAATCAAGATAAACACGCCTCATGATAAAAACAAACCAATTATAATTATAAACACAAACATTGATATCAACCTTCATCAACAAGTTGAAAAAGAGATGGTACAGCGGGACACGGTGCAATTTGATTTTCTATAAGATCGGATAATCTTGTAGCATGTAAATAAACGAATACTTGCGCTGAAAGACTTTCCCAAAGCCTATTACTTAATGACTGAGCTCTTGTTCCAGAAGATGCACCAGAGACACCAGCTCCCTTTGATAGAGCATTCATGTCTTCATCAACAGCAGTCAAAATATCAGAAACACGTATAGCCTCAGCAGATTTTGCTAATTTGTAGCCCCCACCAGGACCACGTACAGATGCAATAATATCTTTTCGTCTCAGCTTTAGAAACAATTGTTCTAGATAATTCAATGATATGTTCTGACGATCAGAAATTTCGCCCAAAGAAACCAGACCTTTTTCACCCTCAATAGCTAAGTCAACCAAGGCAATCATTGCATATCTGCCTTTTGTGCTAAGTTTCATGCTTACGCGAGCCCTATTTAGTTGACGAAACCCTACCAAATCCTTAGTCAATGAGATCAGTAGGAGACTAACCTCAATTTAGAACCATTCTAAAGTTACTGACCATTTTAGTCAACAATTGAAATGGTAAAGAGAAGCAAAAGTGAGAGAAGCAATAATATTATGCCAGAAGTAATTTTTCCAGGTCCAGATGGTCGTCTTGAAGGTAGATATCATCCCCAAAAGACAAAAGATGCACCAATAGCTATTTTACTACACCCGCATCCACAATTTGGTGGAACAATGAATAATAAAGTAGTGTATAACCTTCACTATGCTTTTTATAACATGGGCTTTACTGTTCTGAGATTTAATTTTAGAGGCGTTGGTCGTTCTCAAGGAGAATATGATCAAGGCGTTGGCGAATTATCAGATGCAGCATCTGCATTGGATTACCTTCAGGCAATGAATCCAAATGCAAAACATTGTTGGGTTGCTGGTTTTAGCTTTGGTGCATGGATTGGCATGCAACTTTTAATGCGGCGGCCAGAAATTTCTGGATTTATTTCGGCTGCTCCACCTGCAAATACATATGATTTTAGTTTCCTTGGCCCCTTGCCCAGCATCAGGATTAATTATAAATGGTTCATCTGACCGAGTTGTTCCGCCTGTAGACGTTGAAGGACTAGTTGGTAAGCTTCATGAACAAAAAGGTATTACAATTACTCACGAAGTAATAGAAGGTTCAGGTCATTTTTTTGAAAATGATCACATGGACACCATGATTGGATCAGTTGACACATATGTCAGACGCCGCTTAACAGAAAATACTAGGTAATTTTTTAGCTATGGCTTTGATATTCTTCCGCCAATTGTGGGTCTTTTACATCCAGTTGTAGTTGGACTTGATAATGGAAGATTATTAACCACGCGTGCAGCAAGATAACCAAAAGCCTGCGCTTCTAACATGTCACCATCAAGACCGACCTCTTCAACAGTCAATACTGGTGCATTCAATCTCTTTTGTAATCCTTTAATGATTGTTCGGTTATTTCTACCACCACCACATATGAACCATCTAGATGGTTTATATGGCAAATGCTTGAGCGACATACAAATTGTTTCAATGCATATTGCGGTTAATGTTGCTGCTCCATCTTCATCTGATAAATTAGACACTAATTCTGATAGAAAATAAAAATCATTCCTATCCAATGACTTAGGGGGTTTTCTATTAAAAAAATCTAGCTTCAAAAAATTATCAACTATTCTTTTATCAACATTTCCACGGTGAGCCAAATCTCCATTTTTATCGTATAAAAAACCTAATCTAGAAAATACAAAATCATTAATTGGTGCATTTGCAGGACCTGTATCAAAAGCAATAAGAGAGTTTTCTTCTTCTGGTGTCTGTGAATCTTTATTTACTACAGTAATATTGCCAACACCACCAAGGTTTACAAACGCAACTGTTTCTTGAATGTCTAAAAATTTTGTACATGCAAAATGAAAAAAAGGTGATAATGGGGCCCCCTCTCCACCATTATCAATATCAGAAGTTCTAAAATCCCATATAATTTTTTTTCCTGACAATTTAGCCAATTCTTCACCATTACCTAATTGAAAAGTTCTTTTTAAAATGGGATTATGATTCAAGGTTTGGCCGTGAAAGCCAACTAAATCTACATCAGGAAATTGTTTAATTACATCTAAATGTGCATTTTGAACTATTTTTGATGCTTCTTCTAAATCGGCACTTTCAGGCCAGCTGTTAAGTTTAGACTTAGAATTAATTGCTCTTTTGAGCTGTAAGGCCGAAAATAAGTTTTTCCAAACCTAATAATATCACGACCACTTGTCACACAAATAGCACCATCAACACCGTCTAAGGATGTCCCTGACATTAATCCTAAGCACTTATAAATCATAAACTGACGTCTCCTACTTGCCACTCGCAAAATTGGCGCTAAAAGGGCATATGTATGTATAAATGAAAGCAAACCTATATGACTTACAACCCTAAATCAGAGTTTTTGCAAGAAATGATAACACGTGGCTTTTTGCAAGATTGTACAGATCTGCAAGGATTAGACGAAAAACTTCTTGAAGGATGTATGCCGGCTTACATTGGCTTTGACGCAACTGCAGATAGTCTTCATATAGGTTCTTTAATTCAGATTATGATGCTAAGATGGCTACAAAGGACTGGTCATAAGCCACTTCCTTTGATGGGGGGAGGGACAACAAAGATTGGTGATCCATCAGGAAAAGACGAAAGTCGACAATTAATTACAACTGAAATAATTAATGAAAATATTAATGGAATCCAAAAAGTTTTTGAAAAATATTTATCTTTTGGCGAAAGTTCAACTGATGCAAAAATTATAAATAATGCCGAATGGTTGGATAAACTTAACTATATTGAATTTTTAAGAGATATTGGTAAACATTTCACAATAAATAGGATGATTTCTATGGAAAGTGTAAAACTTCGCCTTGATAGAGAACAACCATTAACATTTTTAGAATTCAATTACATGTTACTTCAAGCATATGATTTTATGGAATTAAATAATCGATATGATGTTTCTTTGCAAATGGGTGGATCCGACCAATGGGGAAACATAGTGAATGGTATTGATTTAACAAGGCGATTAAATAAAAAATCAGTTTTTGGCTTAACAACACCATTGCTAACAAAAGCGGATGGATCAAAAATGGGTAAATCTGCAAATGGTGCAATTTGGCTAAATTCTGATAAATTATCTCCATATGAATTCTGGCAGTTCTGGAGAAATACATTAGACGCAGATGTTGGCAAGTTCCTGAAATTATTTACAGAATTACCAGTATCTGAATGTGAACGGTTAGGGTCTTTAGAAGGACAGGAGATAAACGAAGCTAAAATAATTTTAGCTAATGAAGTAACTAAATTGTGTCATGGCGAGGAAGCCGCAATAAATTCCAATAAAACTGCACGTAAAGTTTTTACAGAAGATGGATCTGACGAGAACTTACCAACATTAGAAATATCTAACCTAGAAATCATAGATGGTATTAGCTTTACTCAAGCACTTGTTAGAACCGGATTAGTTTCTTCAGGCAAAGAAGCAAAACGTATAATTGCAGGTGGTGGTGCTAAGCTTAATGATCAGGTAATTAATGATGCTGGCTATATGCTTGATGCTGCTGAATTACATAAAACACCGAAGATTAGTGCATCTAAAAAGAAACACGCATTAATAAAAGTTATATAGATTGTTGAATATAATTTGATCTTGAAAATTTATTGAATTTTAATACACTAGCCAAGTAAAATTTGGCTAATGTAATTTTATTATTTATCTGATTTTATCGAAACTTTTTTCATAATATCAGGATTAATGACTGATCCATTATCACTCATTGCACCTCGTTTAATAGAATTAACGATTTCTTGACCGTTAATTACCTTACCGAAGACGGTGTAGTTTCCATCAAGATTGGGGCTTCTATTAAACATTATGAAAAACTGTGAGTTAGCCGAGTTTGGGTTTTGAGCTCTAGCCATTCCAACAGTACCTTCTTCATATTTTATGCTACTGAATTCAGCGTCTAAATCAGGATAATTAGATCCCCCTTGACCAGCATATCGGCGCTTATATCCTTCAATTTTACCAAATTTCACATCACCAGTTTGGGCCATAAAGCCATCAATAACACGATGAAAAACTACACCATTATACAATCCATCTCTTGCTAATATTTTAATACGTTCAACATGTAATGGTGCAATATTTGGTAGCAATTCAATTTCAATTACACCATTAGCTTCACCCTCAACTTCAATTACCATGATGTTTTCAGGCTCAACAGCATTAAGATTGCGCTCGCAAAAAATGAAGAGAACAAAATAACGCAAAATTTAAGTAATTTCATCATAAATCTGATGCAACTTTAACTGAAATCATTCTGTCTGGTGCATGGGGAGGCTCTCCTCTAACAATTGCATCTACATGCTCCATACCAGATGTTACACGACCGTAAACCGTATATTGACCATTAAGGAAATTATTATCACTGAAATTTATGAAAAATTGAGAGTTTGCTGAGTCAGGACTTGCTGATCTAGCTGCACCGATTGTTCCACGGTCATGTGGAAGTTTTGAAAATTCAGCAGGCAAATTAGGTAGGCTAGACCCCCCTGTTCCTGCAGAACCTAAATTAAAACCATCTTCCATATCTCCATTCTGTACATCACCAGTTTGCGCCATAAAGCCATCTATTACTCTATGGAAACATACATTATCGTATTGACCTGACCTTGCGAGCTCTTTCATTCTAGCACAATGAAGAGGTGCTACCTCCGGAAGCAAAGTGATATGGACAGGTCCATCTTTTAGTTCAATTATAATTGTATTTTCAAGATCTTGATTATCTGACATTTCTTCGCCTTTTTAGATTTATATTAATATTATTTAAATTTACTTACACTAAACATAAAGCTTAAAAATTATGCTTTATGTTTAAACTTTTTCTTTAATGCAGTCTCAACACCAGGTGTAACAAACTTAGAGACGTCACCACCTAATCTAGCTATTTCTTTTACGAGCCTAGACGCAATTGCTTGATGCTTTGCTTCAGCCATCAAAAAAGTTGTTTCAATGCTATCATTCATAGCTCTATTCATACCAACTAATTGAAATTCATATTCAAAATCAGATACAGCTCTTAAACCTCTAATTACGATTTGCGCACCAACTTCTGATGCTTTATCAATTAAAAGGTTTTCAAATGGTTCGACAATTATATTTGTTTCATTGTGCTCAAACTTTGAAAGGTTTCTTTCAATCATTTCTACACGTTCTTCGAGTGAAAAAAATGGATTTTTATCTCTGTTTATTGCNACACCAATTACTAATTTATCAACCAAAACGCACGCGCGCTTAATAATATCCAAGTGGCCTCTTGTTATNGGATCAAATGTTCCAGGATAAAGACCAATACGCATTATATACCTCGGATTATAGATTAAGGATTTTGTTATATAAAAATTATGTTTTACTAACTACATTAAAATAAACTTAATACAAACTATTTAGTTTGAATACGGCATTCGATTTATATTTTATTTTACAGTAAGTAATATGCTAATCAAAGCATATCTTTAAGATAGAATGCGGTATAGCTTTCTGTAGAATTAACAACAGCTTCTGGTGTGCCAGATACTACAATTTCTCCACCACCATCTCCACCTTCTGGTCCTATATCAATTATATAATCTGCAGTTTTAACAACATCTAAATTATGCTCAATAACAATTACGGTGTTACCTTGCTCAACTAATTCATGAAGAACTTCTAATAACTTTCTCACATCTTCAAAGTGCAAGCCAGTGGTTGGTTCGTCCAATATATAAAGTGTTCTACCAGTTGATCTTTTAGACAATTCTTTGGATAATTTTACCCGTTGAGCCTCACCTCCAGAAAGTGTCGTAGCAGATTGACCTACTTTTATATATCCTAGACCTACTCGCATCAAAGCAGACATTTTATCGCGAATACTTGGAACGGCTTTAAAAAATTCTTCAGCATCCTCTACAGTCATATTCAATATATCAGCTATACTCTTGCCTTTAAATAAAACTTCTAAAGTCTCTCGGTTATATCGCTTTCCTTTACATGTCTCACATTCAACATAAACATCAGGAAGAAAATGCATTTCAATTTTTATTAATCCATCTCCTTGACAGGACTCGCATCTTCCACCTTTAACATTAAAGCTAAATCTACCAGGTTTATAACCTCTTGTTTTTGCCTCAGGCAAACCTGCAAACCACTCTCTTATAGGTGTAAACGCACCAGTGTATGTTGCAGGGTTTGATCTTGGGGTTCTTCCAATTGCACGTTGATCTATATCAATTACTTTATCGAGATAAGTAAGACCTTTGATATCATCACAAGGTGCAGGAGTTTGTTTTGCTCCATTTAAACGCATTGATGCTGTTTTAAATAAAGTCTCTATGGTTAATGTTGACTTTCCGCCTCCAGAAACTCCAGTAACACATGTAAAAGTAGCTAATGGAAATGATGCATTTATACCTTTTAGATTGTTTCCTGATGCATTGATAATTTCAATATTTTTTCCATTACCCTTACGCCTTTGATTAGGAATATTTATCTTTTTTATTCCACTTAAATATTGTCCAGTTATTGATTTCTTATTTTTAATTATCTGATTTGGCGTTCCTTTGGCAATAATATCGCCACCATGTACGCCAGCACCAGGCCCAATATCCAAAACAAAGTCTGCACTTCTAACAGCTTCTTCATCATGTTCTACAACAATAACTGTATTTCCTTGATCCCTAAGATTTTTAAGTGTTTCTAAAAGGCGGCCATTATCACGCTGATGTAAACCAATTGAAGGTTCATCTAGAACATACAAAACACCTGTTAATCCAGAGCCTATTTGGCTAGCAAGCCTTATTCTCTGACTTTCACCACCTGATAAAGTTCCAGAAAACCGAGAAAGAGTTAAATAATTTAATCCAACATTTACTAAAAAGCCAAGACGTTCACGAATTTCTTTTAAGATTGCATGAGCAATTGCATTTTTTTGATCTGATAAATTTTCCGGTATAGATTTTATCCATTCTAACGCCTCACTGATTGACATTTGAACTGCAAGGCCAACATGAATACCTGATATTTTTACAGCTAATGCTTCAGGTCTTAATCTAAATCCATTACATGAACCACAGCTTCTATTGTTCTGATAACGTTCAAACTCTTCTCTTACCCAGTTACTATCAGTTTCGCGATATCGTCTTTCCATATTTGGAATTACGCCTTCAAATTTTCGAGTAACTTCGTAAACTCTTCCGCCATCATCATATCTAAATTTTATTTCATCGTCAGCTGATCCATAAAGCATTAATTTTTTAATTTTTTCTGGAAGATTAGACCATTTAGCACTCGTATCAAAATTATAAAAATTTGCTAACGACTCAATTGTTTGACGGTAGTACGGAGATTTACCCTTCGCCCACGGCGCCAAGGCACCGTTATATAATGTTAAATTAGGATCTGGAACTACAAGTCTTTCATCAAAAAATAATTCTACACCTAATCCGTCGCATTCAGGGCATGCACCAATAGGAGCATTAAANGAAAATAATCTTGGCTCAATCTCTGGAATGGTAAATCCACTTACTGGGCAAGCAAATTTCTCTGAAAATGTTATGCGTTCTGGGTTTTCGTCATTTGAGGCAATTTCTAATATTGTAATCCCATCGGCTAAATCAAGCGCCGTTCTGAAACTATCTGCAAGCCTTTGCTCAATACCTTCTTTTATAACAATTCTATCGACTACTACATCAATGTTATGTCTAAATTTCTTATCCAATTCAGGTACATCATCTAAATCATAAAATGCACCATTCACCTTTACTCTCTGAAATCCCTGTTTTTTAAGATCTTTAAACTCTTTCTTATATTCACCTTTTCTGTCTCTAACTATTGGTGCCAATAGGTAAGCACGTGTACCGGATTCCATCATAATCACTCGGTCTACCATTTCAGAAATTTGCTGTGCTTGAATTGGCTTTCCAGTTGAGGGTGAATAGGGTGTCCCCACTCTTGCAAAAANNAAACGCATAT
>JGI20153J14295_10002127_pt1 | contig 14507 bp, 14 predicted proteins | sample COG_03_FD_14295 | JGI IMG/M metagenome (IMG submission 14295) | reverse complement strand
AAATCGGCACTTTCCAGCTCGTCGACTATGCGCAGGTTGAGTTCAGAATTATCGCGTTCGTCGCGAATTGCAGCGCTGGCCCAGCGCTTAATACTGTCCTCGTCGGGAGCGTCTTCAGATGAGCAGGCCATCTGAATGTCGATAGATAGATTCATTGATTAACTATATAGCCGTCTAGTCGTCTTTTTCATGGGCATCATAGGCATCTACGATACTTTGAACAATAGGGTGGCGAACCACATCGCGCGAGATAAAGTGCGTAAAGCTGACTTCGTCGACATTTTTCAAGACCTCGCAGGCGTGAACCAGCCCGGATTTAACGCCGCGGGGCAGGTCAACCTGTGACATATCGCCGGTAATCACTGCGGTAGAGCCAAAGCCGATACGGGTGAGGAACATTTTCATCTGCTCGCGGGTGGTGTTCTGGCTCTCGTCGAGCAGAATAAACGCGCCATTTAAGGTGCGGCCACGCATATAGGCGAGCGGTGCAATCTCAATAACATTGCGCTCCTGAAGTTTGGCTACGGTCTCAAAGCCGAGCATCTCGTGCAGGGCATCGTAGAGTGGGCGCAGATAGGGGTCGACCTTCTGGGCCAGATCGCCGGGCAAGAATCCGAGTCGCTCTCCGGCTTCCACCGCCGGACGCACCAGCAGTATTCGCTCCACCTCGTCACGCAATAATGCTTCAACCGCACAGGCTACCGCCAGATAGGTTTTTCCGGTGCCCGCTGGGCCAATACCAAAATTAACATCGTGGGTTTGAATCGCGCGCACGTAGCGCTGCTGATTTAAACCGCGGGGTTTGATATTGCCTTTCTTTGTGCGGATAACCGAGAAACTCTCGACATTGTCGACGGGCTGCGCATTACTGGTGGACGGAGTTTGCGTCATAGGCGCCTCTTTGTTGGCTGGTGAGTTGGCTGATGAGCTAAATGATTGACTGGAATGCTGTAGATTGAGGTGGACTTCTTCAGGCGATAGCTCGGCGTAATGAGCAGTCTCTTGATAGAGGTTGTAAAGCACTTCACTCGCGCGCTGAGCGGCAACGGCATCGCCATAAACCGCAAAGAAGTTATCCCGCGAGCGAATTTCAACATCGAGACGCTGTTCGATTAGGCGGAGATGTTCATCAAATTGACCACAGAGAGATGCAAGGCGTCGAGCGTCGTTAGGCTCGAGAGTGATGCTAGAGGCAGATGGTTGGTTATCCAATCTATTCAATGAGTGCTTTTGATCCATTAGTAGTTGTCATACTGCAAGCATAGCGCGATCTGTAGAAGAGCGTAAACCCTTTTTATTACACAGATATTATAAGAAATAGGCTTCTTAAAATGATTACTTATAAACAATAGCCTCTGGGCGACAGTCTACTTGCAGATAGCCTAAAGCAGATCGCCGCGCAGAGAGTTGGGTAGAGCCTCGGTGATTGCGGCCTCGACAAACTGGCCAATCAAGCTGTGGTCGCTGCTGCGAAAGTTAACTACGCGATTATTTTCAGTGCGCCCCTGCAACTGCCCGGGATCTTTCTTCGAAATACCGGTTACCAGCAGCGTTTCCTGGTTGCCAACCATACGGCGGCTTATTTCGGCAGCATTCTGAAGAATGCGGTCTTGAAGAATTTTCAGGCGCTGTTTTTTGACATCTTCTGGCGTGTTGTCCTCGAGATCAGCGGCTGGTGTTCCGGGTCTGGCGCTGTAGATGAAGCTAAATGAGGTGTCGAAACCTATGTCATTGACCAGCTTCATGGTCGCCGCAAAGTCATCTTCAGTTTCGTTGGGGAAGCCGATAATAAAATCTGAAGAGATACTGATATCCGGTCGAATTTCACGCAGTCGGCGAATCTTTGATTTGTACTCAATCGCAGTGTGGCCGCGCTTCATCGCCATCAGAATGCGGTCGGAACCGCTCTGCACTGGCAGGTGGAGATGGCTGACCAACTCTGGAACCTGCGCGTAGGCTTCAATAAGCCGGTCGGAGAATTCCACGGGATGGGAAGTGGTGTAGCGAATTCGGTCGATTCCCTGAATCTCGGCGACAAAGGGCAATAACTCAGCAAAGTCACAGATCGAGCCATCGGGCATCTCGCCGCGATAGGCGTTTACATTCTGACCGAGCAGATTCACTTCGCGTACACCCTGTTCGGCGAGGGCGCTAATTTCCGCCAATACATCGGCCAGCGGTCGGCTGACCTCTTCGCCTCTGGTGTAGGGAACCACGCAGAAGGTGCAGTACTTTGAACAGCCTTCCATGATCGACACAAAGGCCGAAACGCCGTCTGCCTCTGGGGTTGGCAGGCGGTCAAACTTTTCAATTTCCGGAAAGCTTATATCGACAACAACGGTACCATCGCTCTTACGGGTTTCCATCATCTCCGGCAGGCGGTGCAGTGTCTGCGGGCCAAACACTAGGTCGACAAAGGGTGCGCGCTTGGCGATAGCATCGCCTTCCTGACTGGCGACACAGCCGCCGACACCAATAATCAGATCCGGATTTGACTCTTTTAAATGCTTCCAGCGACCGAGCTGATGAAAGACCTTTTCCTGAGCTTTTTCGCGGATTGAACAGGTGTTGAGCAGGATAACATCGGCATCTTTAGGGTCGTCTGTCGCCACCATTTGATGACTGTCGCCAAGCAGGTCGCCCATGCGTGCAGAATCGTACTCATTCATCTGGCAGCCATGGGTGACTATGTGCAATTTTTTCACTGGTTTTGATGTCATCAGGTTGGTTAATCTTTGATCAAATATAAGGCTGAGCATTATAGCCAGACCCGCTTAATTCGCAACATAAAGCAGTGCTATAAGATATTGTTGTGCTATTATTGCCGGCCTTTAATAGTAGCAGATTGCGTGTACTTTGATGTCTAGCCAACCAATTTACAGAATCACATTTTTTAACCAGCAAGAAATCTATGAGATTTATGCCCAGCATGTATTTCAGAGCGATCTCTGGGGCTTTCTCGAAGTTGAGGAATTTGTCTTTGGTGAACGCTCGCAAATGATCGTTGATCCCGCTGAAGAAAAATTAAAAAATGAGTTCTCTGGCGTCAAACGGAGCTTTATTCCAATGCAGTCTGTGGTGCGTATTGATGAGGTGGAAAAAGAGGGTACCTGCAAGGTTACCGAAGTGCCCGGAGCAGTGGCTGGCAATGTTCGTCCGTTCCCGTTTCCATCGATGGCCGGCTCGAAACCGGGTAAAGAATAAAATAATAAATATGACCTGACAGCCATAGCCATATAAGTGGCTGTGATATGATCAGGCCTCTTTTTAAGTTTGTATTAGAGTGTTTGTGGGGTGTTGAAGTAATGATTGTTAGAGGTATGTATGACTCGTGAAGCGTTTGATTTACTGCCCTATGAGTTCGCTCGTGCTAACCGCGTACTGCGTGACGATGGCGACCTACTGTTAGGTCCGGATGCGCCGGATTGGGCAATCGCTGAGATCAGCAGAATTGCCGGTGGCGACTTGAATATTCGCAGTATAGCTGACGAAGACTTCGACGCATTACTGAGTAAACTCTACAGCGGCAGACAGAATTCCTCTGAAGCTGTGATGGCAAATATGCAGGATTTTGTTGACCTTGAATCTGCGGCGGCCGAACTTGAAGAGGCCGGCGATCTTCTCGACGCTGAAAACGATGCACCTATAGTGCGGTTGTTAAATGCGATTCTGGCTGAGTCTCTAAAAGAGAGTGCCTCGGATATCCATATTGAGCCCTATGAGAAAGAAGCGCTGGTTCGCTTCCGTCTCGACGGTGTTTTGCGCACTGTGTTGACGCCCTCTATTCAGATTGCGCCACTGCTGATCTCACGCATTAAAGTTATGTCAAAGCTCGATATTGCCGAACGCCGTCTGCCTCAGGATGGTCGAATGGCCGTGCGCCTTGGTGGCCGCAGTATCGATCTGCGTGTCTCGACCATGCCCTCCAGCCACGGCGAGCGCGTGGTGATGCGACTGCTGGACAAAGATGCCGGCAAGCAGCAGACCAGTGATCTGGGCATGCCGGAGAAGACCAAAGAGCTGTTGCTCGATCTTATCTCCCGTCCCCACGGTATTATTTTGGTCACCGGCCCAACCGGCTCGGGTAAAACCACCACGCTATATTCAGCCCTGCAGCAGATGGATCGCAAGCAGCGCAATATTATGACCGTCGAAGACCCGGTGGAATACGATCTTCCCGGTATTAGCCAGACGCAGATTAATCTGCGTGCCGGTATGACCTTTGCCCGCGGCCTGCGCGCTATTTTGCGTCAGGATCCGGATGTAATCCTGATTGGTGAGATTCGTGATGGTGAAACTGCCGAGATTGCTACTCAGGCCAGTTTGACGGGTCACCTGGTTCTATCGACGCTACACACCAACACTGCCGCTGGCGCGATTACCAGATTGCAAGATCTGGGTGTCGACAGTTTCCTGTTGGCATCCACTGTGCGTGGCATCGCCTCTCAGCGACTGGTGCGCAAGCTCTGTGTTAGCTGTCGGGAAAAAGTGCCGGTCAATGACTACAATCGCAATCTATTGGGCCTACCTAAGGGTGCTGAACTGTATCAGTCCCGCGGTTGCTCAGAGTGCAATAACACCGGCTTTATTGGCCGTCAGGCACTCTTTGAGCTGGTTGCGGTAAGCCCAGAGTTGCAGACGCTGATCCATGAGAATGCCGGTGAGCTAGAGCTTGAAAATTTAATTCGCCAATCCGTGCCGAGTATTCGCGATGCCGGTTTTGATCTGGTGCGTGAGGGTGTCACTACAGTCGAAGAAGTTCTTCGCGTGACTAGCGTATAACCATGGCTGCTTTCGATTACGCCGCTTATGACACCTCTGGCAAAAAAGTAAGTGGGGTTATTACTGCTGACTCTGAGCGCCATGCACGGCGCCTGCTAAAAGAGAAAAGCTTGCTGCCCTCGTCAGTTGAGGAAGTGAATACCCAGTCAAAAGCGGTCAGCAGTGGCGGCCGTGAGGCGCGGGTCAATAATTTCGATCTATCACTGTTACTTCAGCAGCAGGCGATTCTTATTCAATCTGGACTGCCCCTCGAAGATGCTCTGCGCATGACGATTGAGCAGGCGGAAACCGAAAAGCAACGTCGTATGTTGCAGAGCTGGCGCAGTGAAATTACCGAGGGCCGAAGCTTTTCCGAAGCTCTGCGTCGCTCACCTTACAAAATTCCTGAAAGTATTATTGCCGGCATCAGTGTCGGTGAAGAGAGTGGCCATCTTCACGAAGTGCTGATGCGTCTCGCTGAAGATATTGAGACCAGCGCCGAAAACCGCAAAACTATCAGTCGCGCGATGATCTATCCGGCAACGTTGATCAGTACCTCTATTATTGTTGTGGCAATTATGATGGTCTGGGTAGTGCCCAAGATCACCGCGATCTTTGCCAGCTCTAATCGCGAACTGCCGTTGATTACCCGAATTGTTATCAATGTCAGTGAGTTTACTCAGAGCTATGGGTTGTTCGCATTAATTGTTGTTTTTGGGTTATTTGCTCTATTTGTTCAGGCAATGAAAGATCCTCGACGCAAAGAGCGTTGGCATGCATTTATGTTGTCTATGCCCGGTATGGGGCGGTGGATACGCATGGCCAATATTGCCGACTGGTCGCGCAGCCTCGGCGTGCTTTTGAATAATGGTGTGCCAGCCCTTGCGGCATTAAAAATCTCCTCATCAGTGGTTAACAACCTTTATCTGCGTCGCAAGATGGAGGCGGTTACCGAAGCTATGCGTCAGGGCAGTAGTATGCAAAAAGCCCTGCAAGACAGCGATCTGGGCAGTGGCTTTCTGGTCCATATGGTGGGCAGCGGTGAGGCTTCCAGTGAGTTGGATAAAATGCTTTTGCGGGTATCTGAATATTATTCATTGCGTCTTAGTAATGCGGTGGAAGTCTTTTTGAAATTGATGAATCCGCTACTGATTATTTTTATGGGCATGATAATTCTATCCGTAGTGGCCGCGGTGATGCTGCCGATTATGGATATGAACAATATGATTTAACGGGTGAGTCAATTGCGGGTTTATCCAGCAATAGCTTAGCAGTTAATTTTTGAGATTAATTTTAAGGGTGTAGAAAATGATCGTTAATAAAAAGCAGGCGGGTTTTACGCTGATCGAAATGATGGTGGTAGTTGTGGTTATTGCGCTGTTGGGTGCAATGATTGGACCGACATTATTTAAAAAGGTACAACAGGCTGAGCAGACTCGTGTTGCGCAAGATATTCGTGTTATTGAGAGCGCACTGAAATTTTACCGTCTGGATAACTATCGCTATCCAACTACAGGTCAGGGATTAGATGCGCTGTTATCCAATCCCGGTGGTCTTGATAACTGGGGCGGCCCCTATCTGGAGAAAAAACCTGAAGATCCATGGGGTGTGCCATACCAATACGAGAACCCTGGCCGTCGTGGCAAAGAGGTAGATATCTACACTCTGGGTGTAGACAATCAACAGGGCGGTGAAGGCTCTAATGCTGACTGGGGCAATTGGAATATTAAGTAAAGCTGGCGCTTTTCTTAATGCGACAAAAGCATCCCAAAATGGTTAAAGCAAAATGAGACAGTCGCGCAGTCGTCAAGGCGGTTTTACACTAATAGAGATCAGCGTGGTTGTGATTATTTTGGCCACCATCTCGGCGATGAGTTTATTTGCGATTAATCAGGCATTTGATCGACGCTATAAAAGTCAGGCGGATAATTTACTGATCTGGCTTAATCAACTCTCCGACCAGGCGGCACTCGAGGCTGTCCCCTACGGTGTAATGGGCAATCCAGATAATCCGGAACAAGAGGTGCGGTTTCTCCGCGCCGCGGCCTACTACCACCAATATTGGTTTTCGGTTACCTACCCAGAATCGTTTAATCTGGAAAAAGGTGCTCGCATTGAATGGATTGTTTCCACAGATGCCGGTTCCCAAAATTCAAATGAATACACTGATGAAGACGATGAGGATGCACTGGTCCCAGTTATTGCTTTTATGCCCGACGGCTATGTAGAGCCAAGATCTGAATTAATATTGACCTTTGACTCGAGCCCAATAACCTACAAGTACAGCTGGGATGTAGAGACTGCAGCAATGATTATGAAGAGGGTTGCAGAGTGAAAACTCCTTTGCGTCGCGCGGCTGGCTTTACACTTATTGAAGTTGCGGTTGCACTGACTATTCTCGGTTGGGTTATGGGTAGTGCCCTGTATCTGGTGCAGCAGTACGCCGATGAACGAGTGCGCCTGCGCGAGCAGTTTTACTCGGCACAGGTCTCATGGAATCATCTCGTTGAGCACTATCAAGATGCCGAAAGATGGACGGAAAGAAATAAAAAGTCCAAGCGCCCAACTAAAGGTGTCGATGATCAGGGCGGTTACGATTGGCGCTGGGAGCTTGAAGTTAAAGAGGCTATGGGCAATGATCTCTATCGCTATGAGGTAGAGGTTGGGTTGCCAGATAGTGATCGCAATCGTGCCGCACTATTTGTCTATTTGGTTGTGAAAAACCGATGATTAAGACACTAGCCTCGCGCTCAAAAACAGCCACTTATAAAAGCCAGTCTGGCTTCACTCTTGTCGAGGCGGTTGTCTCGCTTATGCTACTGGCGGTGATGTCGGTAATGTCATACCAGGCTGTCGAAGTTATTCTTGGTGCCAACGAGCGCAGCCGAACTAACCTCTCTGATGAGGCGCAACTGCACCGGGCTTGGCAGATTATTAACCGTGATTTATTTCATTTGCGGCCACGCACGTTTGCTGACGGGTTAGGTTCAAAAGAATCGGCGTATATAACCAATCCTGATCAGTTTGGTGTTCGTTTCAGTCGCGGGGGTGGACCATTGATCGGCTCCAATCCCACCGGTGTAAGCCGTATTGAATATAGTCTGAATTCTCAGGACCAGTTGGAACGGCGCTCCTGGCCAATTATCGCAACCTCCCTCAACGATGATGGCAATCGACTGATACTGATAAATAATGTCGATAGTGTAGAAATTGAACAGCTTTCCCGAGCTGGAGTTTTTGTGTCGGACTGGCCGCCGCTCAATGAGACCCATAGCCCACTCAGCCTGCCAAGGATGATTCGGATGACCATTGTTATGCTCGACGGTTCGGAAACTACTCGTCTAATTCCCGGTCTGGATTTTGATCCAAAAGCAGGTCGAAATCGTTTGGGTTCCAGCTTAGCTGATTCAGACGACGATGAAGGCTTTGAGGATGAAGACGAAGAATATTTAGAAGATGAAGAAGACTTGGAAGATGAAGAAGACCTAGAAGATGAAGATGGCCTAGAAGATGAAGAGTAATCCGCATAGGTCTACCGCGACCCCAGCTATAGAGCAAGCCTCCCGTCAGCGTGGCGTTGCTCTTTTGGCGACGCTAATTTTGACTCTCGCCGTGACCATAATATTAGGTAATATTTTTTATCGTCACCAGATTGAGGTCTCACAGGCTGCCGGTTCCCTGCACAGTGATCAGGCAATTTTGCTAGCAATCAGTGCTGAGAGTTGGGCCAGAGATTTACTTTCAAGTGAGAATGACAGCTACAAAACAGACAACTTTGACGAAGATTGGGCGCAAGCGATCCCTTTTTTGCCGGTTGATGGAGGAAGTGTCGCCGGCTGTATCGTAGATTTACAATCGCGCTTTAATCTTAATAGTCTCAGTACTTTTACCATCTCACTTTTACAGAGAGAATTGGATGGAACAACTTTTGGCCATGTTCGCGTCTGGGAAAACCTTCTTGAAACCCTAGATATACCTGCTGATCCCTCTAGAGTTGCGGTTATTATTGATTGGCTCGATAAGGACGATTCAGCGATTACCCCCTCTGGGGCGGAGCGTTCTGAATACAGTATTTATAATCCGCCGCGGTTTCCCCACAACAATTTGATTGCAGATACTGGCGAGTTGGCCGCAATGCAGGGTTACAGCTTAAGAGATGTGCAGGTGCTTTCTCCTTATATAACCGCCTTGCCAAAGAGCACGCCAGTTAATATTAATACCGCATCGCAAAAGATATTGATGTCTCTGAGTGATGGTATGGGTGTGGAGTTTGTCGAGCTGGTTACCAGCGGCCGCCCCTACACTAATCTCTCTGAGTTTTATGGGGCCATCAACCAATATTTAATGATCGGTGAACCGCAGGTTAAGCTGCGCTGGCCGGCGACACTTGTCGATGTAAAAACAGCATTTTTTCAATTAAATCTCGAAGTCACATTGGGGCAGTCAAAGCTGCAAGTAAAAAGTATAATGCAGCGTAAGGGGCGTGGTGCTCCGACGGTAATTAGCCGTGAGATAACGGTTGTGCCTGCCGGGGTTGCAACGTTACTATTCGCAGCTGTTTCAGATGATGAGGATCAACAAGAATCCGAGTCCGAAACTGATGAGAGCGAAGACGATAAAAAGTATTCTATACAGCCTCTCTGTGAAGCAACGCCCAACAACTATAACGATGATTATTAGGGAATGTTCTAAATGACATTATCTGTTGACCATATTCACCACCTTGACCGCCATCTGGTCAATGAAGGGGAAGAGCACAGATCTATGGCACTCTGGGTGCCATCAGAGCGAGTCACGGTGCATCGCATTGATGCACCGACTGCTCCGCAGCGAAAGTGGTCGGAATTAATCCCGTGGATTCTTGAAGATCGTCTTTTGCAGCCTGTTGAAGATATGCACTTTGTTATTGGTGCAGTCACAGTTGCCGAAGATCAAAAGCAGGTAGATGTAACTGTTGTCAGCAAGCAGGATATGCGAGAGTGGTTGCGTATTGCCGAGAACGCTTCAGTCGCTCCCTCGGCACTGGTTCCAGACTATCTGGCACTGCCCTGCGAAGATGGCCGCATCAGCATGGTCTGGCGCGAAGGCTCATTTCTTGTCCGCGATGCTTCGGGCAATGGCTTCTCAGCTTCTCCGGCACTGGCTTGTAGTTTGGTCCGCCGCCTAATCGACGCTGCGGAAATAGCGCCGCGACTGTCGGTCTCGGTGCCTGATGAAAGCCTGGTTCCAGAAGACCTCCTAGAGGATGCCGATATTAACTCTGCCGATATTGACTGGCAGTTCTCGGAATTACCTCTCTCGGCCAATCTTTTGGTTGGCGAATTTTCATCCTTATCAAAATCAGCCAGCTCTGCCCCCTGGTTGTCCACTGCGGCGCTTTTTGTTTTAGCGGTGGTACTGGGCTTTGGTTATCTGCAGGTTTCCAATACTCAGCTTGAAGAGACAGTTACCAAGCTTGAGAGGCAGGTCAGTTCAGGGTTTGGTAGTGTATTTGCCGGTAAAAAGGCTAAGCCAGAGAAGGTCAGGACTAAGGGTGAATTGCTACTCAGTAATTTATTTAAGCAGCGTGAGAGTTCAGACGCTGCAGCGATGAAGGCACTGGTCGGCCTCGGATCATTTATGAATGCTTGTAACTGTGACTTAGAGTCACTGACAGTAAATGACGTTAAAATTCAGTTAGAGTTAAAAAATGCAAGCAAGCTGAAATTGAATAACATAAAAATCGCTGGCTACAAAGTCAGCAGTAAGAAGGTTGGCGAGATTACCAGTATCAGTCTGCTTGGGGTGAAAAAACCATGAAGCTATTAAATAACCTCAGTGACTGGTTTGCAGATCTGCAGCCACGAGAGAGACTGATTATTGCGGTTGGCGCGGCGCTATTAATTGTCGCTGCTATCTATATGGCGCTCCTGCCGGCGATGCAGAAGAACGCCGAACTTGAGCAGCGTCATGAGAGCCTAAGCGCAGAAATCCAATGGTTGCGAGAGCAGAGTAAGGTGGTTAGTAGCCTTGATAATAGCTGCGCGGGCCAAGAAATTCAGGCTGGTAAAAAGAAAGAAGTGATTACTCGTATTGTAAGAAGAAACCAACTCAAACTTCTCAGCCTGAAACAGGATGAACCGTCCTCTTATTCACTGTCAGTGAGTGGTGCCAGCCCCAATCGAGTATTACAGTTGATTCATAAAATGACCTGTCAGGGTCTGTCTCTAGAGGCTTTAGAGATAAGTATTTCTTCTGATGCTAAAGTGAGTTACATCGCTGACATTGAGGTGAGCTATGTCAATTAAAGCACTTAAGCTAACCAAATTAGTTTCAGTATTCAGTCTTGGTTCGCTGGCTCAGCGTGCCATTGCTTTGAGTAATTTATTCCTGCTGCTAGTCTGTGCTGTTTTGCTGGCTCTGATTGCCATGCGCTACACCGCAGATGATGAAGCCGTGAAATCTGTACCTCGAGCGAAACCTAATGCTGTCAGCCTGCGTTGGAATTGGTTCCGCGGCAGCCAGCCAGTTGAGGTGGTTTCAGTGGTGGGCGAACTGGAAAATTCGACCTTAAAGGTAAAACTTTTAGGGGTCGTGATCTCCGGCGATATTTCTTCGGCAACTCTGGCGTTTAATGGCAAACCTCAAAAGGTCTACCACGTTGGCGATAAGCTTGGATCATCTGTGACTATTGAAGAGATTGAGCCATATCGCATAATCGTCAATCAAAGTGGAACAAACAAACAAATTTTGATGGCAAAATCTGATAATGTTATAGAGACAGAGCAGTCGACAGGTACAGTGGATGGGCAAGCTGCAGATGGTGGTTTTGCCATGGCCAATATGTTCGGCGCTGTCCCAGTCAGAATAGATGAATATGGCAGTGGGTTTAAGCTCAACAAACTCTCAAAAGAAATGAAAATGCTGGCAGATCTTGAGAATAATGACGTAGTTGTCGATGTCGGGGGAACTGGTGTTCAAGAATTGATGTCTGATCCGCAACAGTGGATTAAATACAGTGCCCAGAGCAGCTTGCCAGTCACTGTTATTCGCGATGGGGAGCCGGTCGTTATCTATGTTAATGCCGCCAGTCTGTCAGCTAAAATGTTACCGAAATTCGGATTGAATAAATAAAATGAGAAAAATAATGACTGACCAAAAACCATATTTTGGCAAAAAAATTATGCGCTTTGTGGGGGCGCTCAGCTTAGTAGTTGCAATGGTCGCTGAGGCCGCTGCTGACGAAAAGGTAAGAATTAACTTCCGCGATGCGGATATCCGCAGCGTGATTGAAAGTGTCGCTGAGATCACTGGGAAATCCTTTGTTCTCGATCCGCGAGTCAAAGGCAAGGTCACTATTATTGCGCCAGAGGCGATTGATGCTGACCTGCTTTACAATGCCGCACTCTCATCACTTCAGGTGCAGGGTTTTCAAGCAGTCGACGATGGTGTGGTAACGCGTATTTTGCCGTTTAATCAGGCGTTTACTTTCTCTGGCGGTGAAAGTGGTAATAACAAACTGATTACCAAGGTAATCAAAATTCAGCACGCTCAGGTGACCACATTGGTGCCGGTTTTGAAGCCAGTGATGAGTTCTGGCTCGCGACTGCAAGCCTTTGCCCAGAGCAACGCTATTGTAGTGACAGATATCACTTCCAATATTAAGCGCCTCGAAGAGCTGGTTGCTGAGCTTGATGATCCAGAGCAGACTGCTATAGAAGTGGTTACACTCAAGCACATTTCCGCCGGTGAAGCGGTGCATATCGCCACTCAGTTAAAACAGTTGCAGAAGCAGGAGCTGTCACTGGTAGAAGACGGTATGAACAACCGAATTATTGTCAGTGGGCCGAGCACTGCTCGTCGCGCGTTTAAAGCCATGTTGCAAACCTTGGATCAGCGATCCACTAAAACCGGTAGCGTTGAAGTTATCTATCTTAACTTTGCCCGTGCAGATGAGATGAAGCCGATTGTTGAAGGTATGCTACAGTCGGATATCTTCCTGCGTCTTGCCGGAGAAGCTGGCGCCGATAGCAAAACCAAGAAGAAAACCGCCTATCAGATACAGATTGATGAGCTCAATAATGCATTGGTTATTGCGGCACCCTCAGCGGTGGTTAGAGAGATTAGAAATGTTGTTGGAAAGCTGGATCGCGCCAGACCGCAGGTTTTGATTGAGGCGGTTATTGCTGAGTTGTCGGAAGAGCAGGCCAAAGAGTTGAATTCTCAGTTGGTTTACAGCAGTAAAAATCGTGGTGGTTACCTGACTAATTTCGATGGGCTTTTATCTAATTTGATCGGCGTGGGATTAACGGGTCAGAATCCTAGTACTGATGATTTGGCTACAATACCAAAGGGCGTGTTGGGGTTGGCAGGTAATTTTGAACAGAATACAGGTAAAGGTATTGGCTTGCTCATACAGGCATTAAAAACGGATGGCAATACGAAGATTCTTTCGACGCCTTCGGTCGTCACTATGGATAATGAAGAGGCATCACTCACCGTGGGTGAGGAAGTTCCCTTCCAATCTGGTAGCTTTACCAGCGGTAATAATGGCAGCAGCAACCCTTTCACCACCATCAATCGTGAAGAGGTGGGTGTAAAACTTAAGGTTAAGCCGCAAATTAGCAAGGGTAACTCGGTTCGTCTGGAGATTGAGCAGGAGTCCTCTAAAGTTAAAGCTGGCGTGCCAGGTCTGCAAACTACCTCCAAGAGTACGATGAAAACCAATGTGCTAATTCAGGATGGTGAGTTGTTGATCTTGGGTGGGTTGATTGAAGACCAAACAGGAAGCACTTCGAGCAAGGTGCCGCTGTTGGGAGATATCCCCTTATTAGGTCGCCTATTCCGATCAACAAGCAAAGATGATTCTCAGTCGGTACTGATGATGTTTATCCGCCCAACCATTATCCGCACAGCCGAAGATGCACGAAATTTATCAGAGGCCAAATATAAGCATCTAATCAAACGTGATTTAGATAGCAAGAAAGCGGGCTTGATAAAGCCAATGCTGGAAGATTTTGTTAATAAGGGGCAGCCAACCAAGTAGCACAATGAGGCGCTATGAGCATTTATCTGCAATATTTTGCCCTAAAGCGAGAGCCATTCTCGATTGTCCCCGATCCTGGGTTTCTCTATCCCAGTATCTATCACCGACAGGCCGTAGCTCATTTAAAATACGGCCTTGATCGCGAGGGTGGTTTTATCCTGCTTACCGGCGAGGTAGGCACAGGCAAAACCACCTTAACTCGCACTATGATCAAGCGTATTCCGCCCCATGTGCGGGTCGCCTATATCCTTAATAGCAAGCTTAATACCACCGATGTGCTCGCCAGTATCTGCGATGAATTAGATATTGAATTGCCAGCGAATACTGAGCTGTCATTTACCAAAAAATGTATAGATGCAATTAATCAGGATCTGCTTGCCGCACATGCCGAGGGTAAAAAAACACTGATTGTTCTTGAAGAGGCGCAGAATCTTACCCCAGAGGTTTTGGAAACCCTGCGTCTATTGAGCAATTTGGAAACCAGTACCCAGAAGCTATTGCATATTCTCTTAGTTGGTCAGCCTGAGCTGTTGGAAATTCTCGCCCAGAAAGAACTGCGCCAACTCAATCAGCGAGTGGTGTCACGCTTTCACCTGTCGCCGCTGGATAAGAACGATCTCTCCAACTATATCAATCACCGCCTGCACCGTGCCGGCGCCAAAAGAGCTATTTTTGAACCCGCCTGTGTCGCGGTACTATTCCGCCTTACCGGGGGTGTCCC
>JGI20153J14295_10002107_pt1 | contig 14587 bp, 16 predicted proteins | sample COG_03_FD_14295 | JGI IMG/M metagenome (IMG submission 14295) | reverse complement strand
GCTAACGATTTTAATGAATTCGACGGCCGCTTTTCGACGGTCTGACTGAAATGAAATTTCGGAATCGTAGGTAGGTTTTGTAGACATTTATTTTGGGTTTAAAATGTATGTTACAAAAATAGTGGTTTTCAAACGTTTTCGTTGCTTTTTTGAATAAAAAAAGTCCACCATTCAAAAATTGAATCATGGACTTTAAAACTCATAAGAAGAGAACTTTATCTAAATCGATAAACAACGTTTTCACCGTTATTTTTGACGATAGACATTCGTAATACTTTGTTAGAATATTTATCGAGGGCTCTCTGAGCATCAGAGATTGATTTAATTTTTATATCATTGATCGCCGTTACAATACTTCCTTCTGAAATACCATCAGATTCCCAGTCTTCACGGTGCATGTCGGACAAGTTTAAAAGTTCTAATCCATAGGCAATATCAAGACGCTCAAGTTCTTTTTTAGTCGTTTCTTTGAGTGTTCCAATGATTGGAATATCAATAGTCGTTAGTTTTTCTAAAGTGACCATGACTATTTTTTGTTTGTCATTTCTTAGAATCACAACTTCCACTTGATCTTCGGGGCTTTTGGTATTTAGAAACCCTTTCAAATCTGAAAATTTAGAAATTTTTACGCCGTCTAGTCGTTGAATGATGTCGCCTTTCTGGATCCCTGCTTTGTCGGCACCAGTTCCTTTTTGAACATTACTTACAAAAAACCCTTCGGTTTGCTCGACCCCAAGTTCTTGTGCATTTTTACTGTTTAATTCGCCTCCAATCACACCCAGAATTCCATTTTGTACATTACCATACTCCATCAAATCTTCAACCACCTTGCGGGCTATATTACTCGGAACGGCAAACGAGTATCCAATATAAGACCCCGTTTGCGAGGAGATAGCGGTATTAATCCCGATTAATTCTCCATTGATATTCACCAAGGCTCCGCCAGAATTCCCAGGGTTCACCGCAGCATCTGTTTGGATAAACGATTGTGTATTTTGCCCTGATAAATCTCTAGATTTTGCACTAATGATCCCCGCAGTTACTGTTGAGTTTAAGTTAAAAGGATTGCCAACAGCTAAGACCCATTCTCCAATTCGTGCGGTATTGCTGTCGCCAAAAGTGGTGTAATCTAAGGGTTCGTCGGCCTCAATTTTTAATAAAGCAATATCGGTATTGGGGTCGGTACCAATCAGTTTGGCATCGTAAGTTTTATTGTCATTAGTCGTGATTTCCATAGATTCGGCCCCCTCAATCACATGGTTATTGGTAATGATATACCCATCAGGCGATATAATAACACCTGAGCCTGTTCCAATCTGTGGGCGTTGTTGAGGTCTTCCGAAAAATAAATCTTCAAAACTCGTGTACCCTTTACTGAGGGTTGTGTTTTTAACATGTACCACCGAATGGACTGTTTCTTCAGCGGCGGTTGTGAAATCAACATTGGTACCTCCTTTCAGATTGGTATTTAAACTTACCGGAATCGCTCGAATAGATTCTGGGTTTTCAGATACTTTATTTGATGACGAATCTTCAAAAAATTGTTTGTAAGCTCCAAGTGTCATTGCCCCTCCCAAAGCAGAAACACAGACTAATGTGAGAAATTTTTTCATGATTTTAGGGTTTTATTTGTTTACCATAACACTAAAATTAGTTTTTTATTGATTTCAAAATTCAATTTTAACGCACTTTTAACAGCTCTATTTACAGTTTAATATTCTTATATTTGTTTTATATATGACACACACATTTTATAAATACCAAGGAACAGGGAACGATTTTGTGATGATCGATAATCGTTTTGGTACTTTTGATAAAAACAATTCTCAACTGATTGCACACTTGTGTAGCCGTCGTACAGGGGTTGGCGCCGATGGTCTAATTCTCCTAGAGTCAGAACCCGATTATGACTTTAAAATGGTCTATTTCAATGCCGATGGGAATGAAAGTACCATGTGCGGAAATGGGGGACGATGTATTGTTGCTTTTGCCAATTTTTTAGGAATCATAAAACAGAACACACACTTTTTAGCAATTGATGGTCCACATTTGGCCAGCATTGATTCTGAATATGTTGAACTCAAAATGCAGGAGGTTTCAACGATTTCATCTAATGAAAACTACCATCTTTTAGATACAGGTTCCCCACATTATGTGGCACTTAAGTCCGATTTAGAAGCCATTGACATGAACGTTGAAGGGGCTAAAATAAGGTACAGTGAGCTGTTTAATACAACTGGAGTGAACGTTAATTTTGCTGAAAAAATAAATAATGATACGTTTGCAATTCGAACCTATGAGCGTGGGGTAGAAGCCGAAACCTTGTCCTGTGGGACTGGGGCTACTGCGGTTGCGATTGCCATGTTTCATTCGAAACAAACAACTGCTAATGCGATTCACTTACAAACTCAAGGTGGGGTTTTGAAAGTTCAATTTGAGCCTCATTCTTCGTCTTTTACAGAGGTTTGGTTATGTGGACCTGCGAACCAAGTTTTTAAAGCAGAATTAGAATGGTAACATTGCAAGGGGATTTAGTGAATTTAAGAGCATTAGAGCTTAAAGATTTAACGTTTTTATATACCATTGAAAATGACGAATCTCTTTGGGAATTAAGTCAAACTAAAACCCCGTTTTCTAAAGATATTTTGCAAAAGTATTTAGAGACTGCTCAAAAGAAACCACAAAAAATCAAACAATTACGTTTGGTAATTACTTCCAAAACCAATGAACCGATAGGATTTATAGATCTTTTTGAGTTGGATTCTGAAAACAAACGTGCAGGTGTTAGTATCGTGATATTAAACTCACACCGCAGAAATGGATTTGGAAAAGAAGCACTTTCTTTGTTGATTCAGTATAGTTTTAACGCCTTAGGGCTCCACCAAGTATATAGCAACGTTTTGGAAGATAATAACGCAAGCATTTGCTTATTTGAATCGGTTGGGTTTGAAAAAATCGGACTCAAAAAAGACTGGCGATTGTATGAGGGTCGCTACAAAAATGAATATTTATTTCAATTGATAAATCATGTACTTTAAAAAAATAGCAATTGCCATCGTCTTAATTGGCCTCATTGGCGCAGGAATTTTTTCCTACTTTATTTATTCAGTGATGTTGGTGCCCAATACGAATTTTAATTCTAAAGAGGCCTATATTTTTGTAGCGTCCAATGCTACTTTTGCTGAGGTGCGTTCAGACTTAGAGCCGCTTCTAAAGGATATCGAATCGTTTGAGACCTTGGCTATACAAAAAAAATACGTCACTAATGTGAGGCCGGGCCGCTTTCGTATCACGAAAGAGATGACTAATAATGACATTATTAATTCCATTCGGAGTCGTAATTTACCAATTAAAGTTACTTTTAATAATCAGCATTCCCTAACAGAATTAGCATCGCGAATTTCAAACCAAATTGAAGCAGATAGTACTGCTTTAATCGCTGCATTTACAGATTTAAATTTTTTAAATGATCACGATTTTAAAGAATCAAATGCTTTAGGGATGTATTTGCCGAATAGCTATGAATTTTTCTGGAATACCTCTGCCACAACTTTCAGAAATCGAATGTTGAAAGCGTACAATCGATTTTGGAATGTTGAACGATTAGAAAAAGCAAAATCAATCGGATTCGTTCCTAGTCAAGTGATGACACTTGCAGCAATTGTTCATGAAGAATCCAAACAAGCGAGTGAGCAACCCCGAATTGCAGGAGTCTATATAAATCGTTTAAACAAATCGTGGCCCTTGCAGGCAGATCCAACCCTTAAATACGCTGCGTACCAGTTACCAGCCTATAAAAATAAGGTCATTAAACGTGTTTTGAATATTCATAAAAAAATAAAATCTCCTTATAATACATATATGTATAAAGGGCTGCCTCCGGGATTAATTGCCATGCCCGACTTAACAGCGATTGAAGCAGTCTTAAATTATGAGCGGCATTCTTATTTTTATTTTGCTGCAGATGCCGAAAAACCAGGGTTCCATCGCTTTGCTAAAACCTTAAGCGGTCACAATCAAAATGCAAAGCGTTATCAAAATTATTTAAATCGAAAAGGGATTCAAGAATAGCACAAAACCCTAATAGTAAGCGAATTGAAAATGTATGAATACTCGTAGTGTTTTAATTTCCGCCAAGGACTACAAACATAATAGATATGAATTATAAATATTCGGTTTATTTTACGGCATTACTAATGCTAGTTTTTCTGTTGTTTGATTTGGTTTCTTTTACGTCTCCAATAGATTATTGTGACTATAGAGTTTCTAATGAGTCACTTTATTATACGGTTCCTGAAAATGATACTGATATTTTTAAGTCTGGGATTCCATATTTAAATAAGTCGTATGTAGGGTTTAAAGAAGCCATTGCTTTTAAAGAATCTCAAGGAAAATATGACACCGTAAATACATTAGGTTATTTAGGTAAATATCAGTTTGGAATCACCACTTTGGATTTATTAGGGATTCAGAATCTTAAAAATTTTTTAAATAGCCCCGAACTTCAAGAAAAAGTGTTTCTAGCCAATACAAAAAGAAATAAATGGGTATTAAGGCGATACATCGAATGTTATGAAGGCCATCGAATGGATGGAATTCTCATCACGGAATCTGGGATTTTAGCAGCAGCACATTTAGCAGGACCTGGGAGTGTTAAACGTTACTTGAGAAGTTATGGTAGCTATAATATTTCGGATGTATATGGTACCGACATTCCATCGTATATGGAGAAATTCTCAGGCTATGACACCTCTTTTGTTACTCCATATCAAAAGCCAAGAGTCGTGGAGCCTTAATCCTTTTGAATAATAAAAATGGCGGGACGTTTATGGAAATCTAATTTTGAATGTTTCCAGTCTTTTGCTGTTTGAGTTTTGATGTATTCTGAAGGTAATGTCAAATCACATGCGACGCAAATTCGAGTCTCTGGATGTAAGTGTGTAAATAGATCTTCTAAGATACTATTGTTTCGATAAGGTGTTTCTATAAATAATTGAGATTGATGCTCTTCAAACGAGCGTCTTTCGAGTTGTTTTATTTTTGATTTTCGTTCGCTTTTATCGATTGGTAAATAGCCGTTAAATGCAAAATTTTGACCATTCATTCCAGAGCTCATCATCGCTAATAATATAGAGGAGGGGCCAACTAAAGGAATCACTCGTATATTTTGTTCATGTGCTATTTTTACGACTTCTGCTCCCGGATCTGCAACCCCAGGACAACCTGCATCAGAAAGTAAACCAACNGAGTTGCCAGCTAAGCATTCTTCTAAGAAAGAGGGGATTTCTAAAGGATCTGTAAACTTGTTTAAACTAAACAGATTTAAACTGCCCTGCGATTTTCCCGAACTCACAGATTTGATAAACTTACGAGCCGCTTTTTCGTTTTCTACAATATAGGTATCGATACTTTCAATCACTTTTTTAATAGAAATTGGAAGAATTTCTAATGGGGCATTATCGCCTAAGCCGGTTGGAATTAAGTATAATTTACCAGTCATTCTATGAGGGTTTTAGTAATATATTACCACAAATGTAGCAAACTAATACGCTGAGCAATTTATTAAATTGAATTCAAAAGAAGTATTTAAACGGATAATTTTTTCGTTAAATCTTCAACGTACTTTCTAAATTGTTTATCAGTTGTGGAAAGATTGTTAACTGTTTTGCAAGCATGTAAAACAGTTGCATGATCGCGTTTTCCAATTTGAGAGCCAATACTAGCCAAAGACGCTTTCGTAAATTTTTTCGCAAAAAACATGGCCAATTGTCTTGCTTGAACAATGTGACGTTTACGTGTTTTGGATTGAAGTGTATCCACATCCATTTGAAAATAATCTGAAACGACTTTTTGAATGTAGTCAATAGAGACTTCTCGTTTGGTGTTTTTCACAAATTTCTCAACAATTTCTTTTGCTAACGAAAGTGTGATTTCTTTTTTATTGAATGATGATTGTGCTATTAATGAAATGATAGCGCCTTCTAATTCACGCACATTTGAAGTGATGTGTTTTGCTAAATATTCTATAATTTCTTCTGGCATCTCAACACCATCTCTGTAAAGTTTGTTTTTCACGATAGAGACACGTGTTTCGAAATCAGGATTTTGAAGTTCAGCGGATAATCCCCATTTAAATCGAGACAATAAACGTTGTTCAATGTCTTGCATGTCCACAGGTGCCTTGTCACTCGTCAGAATGACTTGTTTTCCGTTTTGATGTAAATGATTAAAAATATGAAAGAATACATCCTGAGTTCCAGATTTTCCAGAAAGGAATTGTACGTCATCAATGATCAAAACATCGATGATTTGATAAAAGTGAATGAAATCGTTACGATTATTCTTTTTAACAGATTCAATATATTGCTGCGTAAACTTTTCAGCAGAGATATATAAGACTGTTTTTTCAGGGTATTTATCCTTAACGTCAACCCCTATTGCGTGCGCCAAGTGCGTTTTCCCTAAACCTACTCCACCAAAAATGAGAAGTGGGTTGAAAGAGGTGCCTCCGGGCTTATTTGCGACTGCTATACTCGCGTTTCTTGCCAATCTGTTTGAGTCACCTTCCAAAAAGTTTTCAAACGTATATATTGGATTAAGTTGAGATTCAATTTTAACATTTCGAATACCAGGAATTACGAACGGATTTTTTAATTCTGGATTTTTATTTTTTAATGGAATATTTACTTGTTGAGAATACACTGCCGAACGATTTGAACTTGGAATTTTTTCGGTAAATGGTTGTTTGTTACCATACGTATTCTCCATTTTGATGATGTACACCAATTTGGCATTTACTCCGAGCTCTTTAGTGAGCGCTACTTTTAAAATTTTTACGTAATGTTCTTCTAGCCATTCATAAAAAAATTTGCTAGGAACTTGAATACTTAGCGCATGATCGTCAAGTTTTACTGCTGCAATAGGTTCAAACCATGTTTTGTAGGCTTGCGGTTGTATGTTATCTTTTATAAAGTTTAGACAATTTTCCCAGACCGATTGCGCAGTGTTATTCATTTTTCTTAGTTAATTTTAGTTAGTTTAGAAATCAAAAAACACAAATCGTGGGGAAGTTGATTAGCATGGATTGATGTTACAAATATGTGAACAAAATTCCATAAAAAAAAATCAAATTCAATTGAATAATTATTTTTTTTTTTGCATGTTTAATTTATATTTAAAGATACAAATTTTACTAAATGAATACACATCAAACAAAGATTAAAGTGAGGTACGGAGAAACCGATCAAATGGGGGTTGTATACCATGGGAATTATGCTCAGTATCTGGAAATCGGTCGTTTAGAATGGCTAAATACCTTAGGCATTTCTTATAAAGAAATGGAAGCAGACAACGTGATGCTTCCAGTTGTTTCTTTGAGCTTAAGGTACATAAAACCAGCTACTTACGACGAAATATTAACGATATCTACTTCGCTATTGAAGTTACCAACTGCTTCCATAGAGTTTTCATATGAGATTCATGATTCTAGCGGAGAATTACTGACTACGGCGCACACAAAGTTAGCGTTTGTTAACATTAAGTCTAACTTTCCAATGCGTTGTCCACAGTATATTTTAGACAAACTGCATATTTAATCGTTCAAAATTTCAACTTTTATTTTATGAAATGCCTCAAAAGTAGTTTCGAAGCTTTTTATGTTGCTTTTTTTGACTAAAATCACGACTTCACATTCCATTTCTAAGCGTTGAGATTTTAAAATAAGTTGCTGTTTTTTGATAATTCGCATTACTTTACTTAAATCTTGGTACACAAATGAAAGTTTGAAAGGGATTAAAATATCTAAAGTCCGAATTTCACTTGCCTCTAAACTTAATTTGGCTGCGGTTTTATAAGCGCTTATTAAACCCCCAACGCCTAATTTTGTCCCCCCCAAAATAGCGAACGACAATAACCAAAACATTAGTAAGCTCAAAAGCTTGGAGTTGTCCGTAAATTGGTAATCCCGCACTGTTTGATGGTTCCCCGTCGTCTGAAGCTCTGTAATAGGGCGTTTCAATGCCGTGTTGGTAGGCGTAGCAAAAATGCCCAGCATTGGAATGTTTTTGTTTAATAATTTTTATAAACTCTTTAACTTTATTATCTGTTTTTATCGGAAATGCATACCCAAAAAACTTACTTCCTTTGTCTTTATACAAAATTTCATTGGAAGGGCTGGTGATGGTTCTATAGCTTAACACGGCTGGGGTGCGTTTTTGAATAAAGGATTCTCAAAGAGCCTAATTACATCCTCTTTTACAGGGTCATTATTCCAAGTATGGATCCCAAGTTGTGACGCTGCTTCTGTATTCTCTTTCGTGTCATCTACAAAAAAACAAGATTTGGCTTCGAGTTGATTCGCTTCTAGTACATATTCATAGATAGACGCATCGGGCTTTCGCAATTGTAGTTCATGCGACAAATAAAATTGGTCAAAACAATTTTTAAAACTCTCGTATCTATATAAGGACATGTTTTTAATTACTTGTTCGATATGAAGCGCATTCGTATTACTTAATAATATAAGTGTATATTTTTTTGTTGTTGAAAGTTTTTTTATAAATTCTAAACGATGTTCTGGAAAATCTAAAATGATTGAATTCCATGCTTTTTTAAATTGTTGGGCAGTGATAGCGGGGTATTTGGCCGTAAATGCCCTTACAAATTCCTCTGTACTGATCAATCCTTTTTCATACTGCATCGCTGTTTGAAGCATGTCTTCTGTAATTGAGGAGACTCCAAGTTTAAATAAGGAGCGTTCAATGGCTGGTTTGTCTAAGTTGATAAAGACATCTCCAAAATCAAATATAAGAGTGTTAATCATTTATAAGTATTTTTAAGGTGTCTGATTCAATTATTTTTTTAGTGACCAAAGTTCCATTGATTTTTGGTTTCCGAACGCCCGCAATTAAATTCAACTCGCTCGAAAATATACGCGCTTCATCCCATAGGCCAGCATCAATAAATGTTTGGAGTGTTTTTTGTCCCCCTTCAATAATTATGGAAGTGATATGGTGTTCATATAATTTAGTACACAGTTGTTCCGCCAGCGGTTTGTTTGTGTCCACCTCATTGGAAGTGAGTCGAATGGTTTTTGCTTCTGAGTTAAATATATGGGAGGAATCTGGCAGCGAATTATTTAGATCGATAACCACCCGAATAGGGTTTGGACCGGCGACCGCTCTAGTGGTTAATCGGGGATTGTCTTGAATAACGGTATTGGCGCCCACTAAAATGGCCTGTTCTTCTGAACGCCATTGATGCACCAGTTGCCGGGATTGAGGATTACTAATCCAAACGGGTTTAGTTTCAAACTTTGATAGAGGAGCGATGAAGCCATCGTTGCTTTCTGCCCATTTTAGTATAATATAAGGACGCTTTTTAGTGTGATAGGTAAAAAAGCGTTTGTGATGGTCATGGCATTCGGATTCTAAAACCCCTACGATCACTTCACAGCCAGCAGCCTTTAGTTTTGAAATGCCTTTTCCACAAACTTTGTCGTGTTTGTCTAAACAGCCAATCACAATTCTAGGAATTTTATGAGCGATGATCAAATCGCTACAAGGGGGTGTTTTTCCATAATGTGCGCAAGGTTCTAAAGTCACATATAAGGTGGCCTGTTTAAGAAGCTCCAGATTTTTAACAGAATTAATAGCATTAACTTCGGCATGCGCACCACCATAAGGACTTGTATAGCCTTCTGCAATAATTTGATCCTTCACCACAATCACACAGCCCACCATAGGGTTTGGTGCCGTAGAGCCTAAGCCATTTTTGGCGATTTCAATACAACGTGCTATGTAATGTTCGTGGATGATTATAATTTAATTTTAATGGCTTCGGTTTTACTAATCGGATATTTATAGGTAAATCCGAAAGTTTTAAAGTTGATAACGCCTTCGTACTTGACGGTCAAAGATTGATTCATGACACTATTTAGGAGTCCACCTAAAAATCCATTTGGGTTTTTGTCAAAAAGTTTTTTTGGGTCAATATCGATTTGAAGCGGGACTTTAAAATTCTCATTTGCTGGGACTTTAAATTCTTCGGCACTAACAAATCCCATCAAAATATCATTTACATAGACATTGACGCCTTCGGTATTTAAGAGACCTCCAATGTCATTTGGATTGTTAAAAAGTGCATTTGCTGTTAAGGTTAGATTTCTTGAATTAGATTCTAATAGCTTAATATCATCAACTTTAATAAAGATAGGTTTCTCCTTAACAGAGCAGCTAATCGTTAGCATAATTAAGAGTAGGATTGTGAGTTTTTTTATCATTTTTTTGGGTTTTATATGTATCTTCGAATAACAAAAATAAGATTTATTAATTGGTATCCATTACATGCGTATTAGAGAAATTAAATTTGAGGACAATTTACAAATCGAATCCATCATAAAATCGACATTTATTGAACTTGGACTTCCTTTAACAGGGACAGCTTACGAAGATATAGAAACCACTCGAATGTTTGAATCCTATCAAGATAAAAACGCAGTTTATTTTGTGATTGAAGAAGGTGGTGTTGTCAAAGGTGGTGGAGGCATTAAAGGTCTAAAAAGTGGATCTCTAGCTATTTGTGAACTTCAAAAAATGTATTTTTCTTATGAAATACGTGGCAAAGGCTATGCTAAACAACTGCTTCAGGTTTGTTTAGGGGCCGCCAAAACGATGGGCTACAAGCAGTGCTATTTAGAAACACTTTCAAAATTAGAGACGGCTCAGAAATTATATAAACAGAACCACTTTAAACCTCTAGAAAGCCCGATGGGAAATACGGGGCACAATTCCTGTGGAATTTGGATGTTAAAAACGTTATAATGCAATTAAAAGCACTTCAGGATTTTTTTCAAAATGGACTTCTAGGGTATTATCCTAAAGAAGAAATAACGTCATTTTTTAACCTCCTATGTGAGGATCGTTTAGGCTTCAAACGAATTGATATCAGTCTAAAGGCAGAGACTCATATTACCCCCGATACATTTGAGTTTTTTGAGGCGGCCATTGGTCGTTTGTTAGTGTATGAACCCATTCAGTATATTTTAGGAAAAACCTCTTTTTATGGGTTAGATTTTAGTGTCAATTCTAAGGTGTTAATTCCACGCCCCGAAACGGAAGAATTGGTGGCTTGGATTTTAAAAGATGCAAATCCAAATCAACCGCTTAAAATTTTAGATATTGGTTCTGGATCTGGCTGTATTGCAATCAGTTTGGCAAAACATTTGCCACAAGCAGCGGTCTTTGCTTTGGATGTGAGCCCAGAAGCCTTATCTGTCGTTCAGCAAAATTCCAAACAAAATGAGGTGCAAATTACGGCTATTGAAGCAAATGTTTTGGAGTGGACCAACGCCGATCGGTCCTTTGATGTTATCGTGTCCAATCCGCCGTATGTTCGAGAACTTGAAAAAAAATTCATGGCACCCAATGTGTTAGAACATGAGCCACATTTAGCATTGTTTGTCGAAAACGATGCTCCACTTTTGTTTTATAAGGCCATTGTTGAACTGAGTAAAATCAGCCTTAAAAAAGACGGCTTACTTTATTTTGAAATTAATGAACATTTGGGAGCGGAGACCAAAGCACTTTTTTCCTCGGAAGCTTTTGAAGATGTTAAATTAAAAACAGATTTTTATACGAAGCCTAGAATGATTCGTGCCAAAAAACGTTGATTTTTTGTTGACTAAATTGCTGATAAAATCTCTCGAATTGGGTTCTGAGTATCGCTCATTTTTATATCTTAGTCGGGCAAAATATTAAGTTAGATTTTTTTTTTGATGGACGATAAAGAACACATTTTTAAACTACGGGACGAATTAAGTCAGCATAATTATAAGTATTATGTGTTGGATGAACCGTCCATTTCGGATTTTGAATTTGATAGTAAACTCAAGCAGCTTCAGGATTTAGAGACTCAGTATCCCCAGTATTATGATGCCAGTTCGCCAACCCTTAGAGTTGGGGGAGCAGTCACTAAAAATTTTGAAACGATTGTCCACGCACAGCGGATGTATTCGTTAGATAACTCCTATTCTAAAGAAGATTTAATGGATTGGGAAATTCGATTACGGAAAATGGTCGATGGTCCAATTCAGTACACTTGTGAGCTCAAATACGATGGTGCTTCGATTAGTTTAACCTATGAAAATGGGGTGCTTGTACAAGCCTTAACGCGTGGCGATGGCACCCAGGGCGATAACGTCACTGCAAACATCAAAACTATTAAATCGGTTCCCTTAAAATTGCAAGGCGACTATCCTCAAAAATTTGAAATTCGAGGCGAAATTGTATTGCCTTTTGAAGGGTTTAAAGCTCTTAATGCCGACCGATTAGCAGCGGGTGAAGAATTGTATAAAAACCCTAGAAATACTGCTTCGGGAAGTCTAAAATTACAAGATAGTGCTGAGGTGGCCAAACGGCCTTTAGAGTGTTTGTTGTACAGTATCGTAGGCGAAAATACCGGCATCCAAACGCAATTTGATAATCTAGAAAAAGCACGGTCATGGGGGTTCAAAGTCCCCACTGTTGCCAAATTGACCGATTCAATTGAAGGCGTTTTAGAATTTATAAATCATTGGGATACGCATCGACATGAATTGCCGTATGAAACCGATGGGGTCGTTGTGAAAGTGAACAGTTTATTTCAACAAGCGGAGTTAGGCTATACCGCCAAAGCACCGCGTTGGGCGATGGCTTATAAATTTAAAGCCGAACAAGTGTCCACACGCCTCGAGCATATTTCTTACCAAGTTGGACGAACAGGTGCTATAACGCCTGTGGCTAATCTTGAACCTGTAGAATTGGCAGGAACCATAGTCAAGCGGGCATCGCTCCATAATGCCGATCAAATTGAAAAATTGGACGTTCGCATTGGCGATACCGTTTATGTTGAAAAAGGAGGGGAAATTATCCCCAAAATTGTGGGAGTTGATTTTAGCAGTCGCGATTCAGATTCGACCAAAACAAACTACATTTCTGCTTGCCCAGAATGTGACACGCTTCTGGTTCGAAACGAAGGGGAAGCCCAACATTATTGTCCAAATGACATGGGATGTTCACCTCAAATTATTGGACGGATTCAGCATTATATTTCTCGTAAAGCATTGGATATCGAAGGTTTGGGTGGAGAAACGGTAGCCTTATTGGTCAATGCCGGCTTAATTCGCGATTATGCCGATCTGTATGATCTGACTTCAGATCAAATTATTCATTTAGACCGCATGGCCGAAAAAAGTGCCGATAATTTAGTCAACGGAGTCCAAGCCTCTAAAGATGTGCCTTTTGAGCGGGTGTTATTTGGATTGGGGATTCGGTATGTCGGGGAAACGGTGGCTAAAAAATTAGCCAAACATTATAAGTCAATTCAAGCCTTATCGGAAGCCACGACTGAAGATTTAGAATCGGTAGATGAAATTGGAATTCGAATCGCCGAAAGTGTGGTCGCTTTTTTTAAAAATGAGGCCAACATCCGAATGGTGTCTCGCTTGATTTTATACGGACTCCAATTACAACTGTCGGAAGAAGCGCTCTCCAATCAAACCACCCAATTGCAAGGCCTTCGCTTTGTCGTGTCTGGGGTTTTTGAGACCGTTTCTAGAGATGAACTCAAAGCTCTCATTGATTCTAACGGCGGGAAGGTGGTAAGCTCTATTTCAGCCAAAACCTCCTATGTGGTGGCCGGTGCCAATATGGGGCCTAGTAAACGGACCAAAGCAGAGACTCTCAAAGTACCGATTATTTCTGAACAGGAATTTTTAGAGTTGCTCAATGAATAGTTTTTTTGTGATTTTTTTTATGTTTTACTGAGTTTAAATATCAAACTCAAAGTCAGAGATTTTGCACAACAGGGTTACAACGTTTACTGTATGGTTAGTGGCGTGTTAAAAATACTAAAATTTTCTGCAAGCAATAAACTTTATAAAAATCACTTAACTTTGTGTTTAGCACTTTGTAGCCATTAATTATACAGAATGTTAGCAAAAGTGTTTAGTCACAATTTCCATTACAGTCCTCTGCGTTTTCATAGTCTTGTTGAGTTATTTTAAATAAATATCTTTCATTTCCTAAATTTTCATAATTGGAATGCCTAAATATATTTCTGTTAATTGGTTCAGAAAATTGACTATTAATTGTATTGTATTTGTTAATAATGAACTTTTCATTGTTAAAAACTATTTTTATTGAATCTGCACCATATGCTAATCTTGGATAATCTTCTGAATTGTCAAATTCAATAGTTAATTCAACTTTTTCGGATAATTTATGACCATTGCTCAGAACTTTGGATGTTTGATTATTTAACATTCCGTCTACCCTACTGTAAAATTTTATAGCGGTACTAATTCCTGTGTTATTTTCGATGATATAATCACGTCTATTCATTTCTACTTCGTTATTCGTACATCCAAGTACGGATAAAAAAATAGTTAATGTAATTATTAAAAATGTTTTCATATGTTTCATTTTACTGCCAATTATTAAAAAGTTCGTCTACAAAATTTTCTGTTGAGTTGTTGCTTCTTGACTTAATGTTGTTTCTCCATTCAATCCAACTTTTTGCACCTCTTAACCCGTCTTCTAATTGCTTAACG
>JGI20153J14295_10002102_pt1 | contig 14602 bp, 12 predicted proteins | sample COG_03_FD_14295 | JGI IMG/M metagenome (IMG submission 14295) | reverse complement strand
CACAAAACAATCCCGCTGCTCCACCACCAATAACAATCACATCGTAGTTGTTCATGTGGTTTTATTACCTAAAATCAGCTGCCAACGTCTCTCAATAGTGTCTCGACCAATCGTTTGGAGCATTTTAATATTACGAGTAGGGATTTCCTCAGGATTAGCATAGCTTTTTAGTGCTGATGCCACCATTTCTTCTCGTAGAAAATGAATCAATGGATAGGGTGAGCGATTACTAAAATGGCTAGCCGACTCCGCAGGCTCTTCAGCAAATTGGTAGCTTGGATGAAAACTGGCTAACTGAATAACACCCTCTAAACCAACTTCGCTTAGAAGTTCTTCAGCAAGATCAATTACATCGAGATATTCTTCAAAGTCCTTCAATGCATTGGGGATGACCAACAAAGTAGTCGCGATATCTGACTCTAAGGTACTCTGAATAAGATCCAACTCAGATAGAAAAGATTGCATAATCGTGTCAATATCAGTGGCATCGCAGATTTTTATCCTCAGGCCTTCGGAAGACACCACGGGGGCTGCAAATGGGCATAAATTGAGCCCCACGACAAACTGCTCAAGCCACGCTCGAATCTGCTGTTCTATCGACAACCAAGCCAACGCAGCCATAGTAATTCCATGTTAAAAACTAAAAGAAGCAGGATACCGATTACTATGATACGGAACAAGGAATGACTGAATGCACAAAGAAAAAGGTTGTGGTTAATCAGTCAGCTACTCTTGCAGATATGCGATTTTAGGGTAATTACTCAGACAAGAATTTCGCTCATAATCGCCACTTACCAAGCAGTATATTTTCGCTTTAAAACTGGCTTAAGTTAATCTGAAAAATAACCCAATTTTTCCAAAAAAAACTATAAATAGTGCTTTGAAATAATTATTTTTAAGAGTACATTGGCGACAAATTATTGGAGCCATTTTTGTCATGCCCGTTCGTACCGTTGTCGCCATTTGGCCGCTCTTTGCTGGCCTTTCTCTCATTGGGCTTGCCATTGGCGTGCAAGGCAGTCTATTGGGCGTGCGTGCAGCTATCGAGGGGTTTGATGACTTACTTATTGGGCTCTTAATGTCCTGTTACTTTGCTGGGTTTTTGGCCGGATCGTTACTTACGCCAAAGATGATTCAACGTGTCGGGCACATCCGTATATTCGCTGCATTATCTGCCGTCGCTTCGGTCACTATATTGGTCCACGCGTTGTTCATTAATCCATGGGCTTGGGCACTGATGCGCTTACTCACTGGGTTTGCGTTCTCAACCATCTATGTGGTGTCTGAAAGCTGGCTAAATCAATCTTCTACCAACACCAACCGTGGCCAAATTTTATCGGTGTACACCACTATATTACTTGCGGGAATCTGCGCTGGTCAGTTTATGTTGAATCTTGCTGACCCCAGTGGATTTACGTTATTTATTCTAATCTCAGTTATGGTTAGTGTTGCGGCTGTTCCTATTTTATTATCTGTAGTTCAGACACCCCCCATTGAAGAAACAGAGCGAGTCTCCATGAGTCATCTATGGTATCGCACACGAGTGGGTGTTATCGCCATCATAGTATCCCAGTGGGTTTCGAGCATTCTCTTTAGCATGGGGGCTGTCTATGCAACAAAATTAGGCTTTTCCGTTTATCAGGTTGCCAATTTTATGGGCGCGATGATGGCTGGCGGGATGTTCTTGCAGTGGCCGTTGGGCAAGCTTTCAGACACGATTGACCGCAGATGGGTTATTGGCTTTGCGAGCCTGTCTGCAGTATTTCTTGCCATTGTTATTAGCTTTATGAACGAAGCATCAGTCTGGTTATATGGATTAATCTTTCTTTTTGGCGGATGTTCTCTTTCACTGTACTCAATTGTTGTTGCGTTTACTAACGATCACTTGCGCCCCGCCGAGATTGTGCCGGCTAGTGGAACTATTATTCTAATCAGTGGTTTGACCTCAATCACAGGCCCAATTACAGCCGTCTTTTGGCTGCAGATATTTGGACTGAAAAGCTTCTTTGTACTGATTGCCGTCAGTCTTTTGGGGATGGGAGTAATGAGTATCTGGCGTGTGCTTACAATTCCTGCGCTACCTGCTGAATACAAAGTACAGAGCACACTTCAAGCAGCGGCAGCACCCGTAGGTACTCTGCTTCACGCGGAGGAAGAGGTTGTTCCAGCCAATTAAGCTCTCTAACGAACATAGCCAATGATGGCGATAAAATGGGATGTGGAGCCAGCCAGTACCGCAAAATGCCAAACACCATGTGCATGTTTTAAGTGCCAGGTTTTATCGATTACATAAAAGATAACACCAGAAGTATACGCAATTCCACCGGCTACCAACCAATTAAATCCCACCACATTCATCGCTTCTTTGAGCCCGGATAAATCTAAAGCGCAGGCCCAACCCATAGCTAGATAGATGATTAATTGGGCTACCTTTACTCGGCGACCAGAGAAAAATATTTCGCTTAGAATACCAATCAAAGCGAGCGTCCAAATCACAGCCATGATCCACCAGCCACTGCCATCTCTCATGCTCACCAGCATGAATGGAGTGTAGGTACCCGCTATCAGTAAATAGATAGCAATATGATCAAAGAGCTGGAATAAACGCTTTAGTCCGGTAGAGCGGAAACTGTGGTACAGGGTGGACATGGTATAGAGCAAAACCAGCGACACTCCAAAAATAGTGAAGCTAGAAATAATCCAAGGGTCAGCGGTCTGCACACTAACAGTAAGCAGAGAGCCTAATGCGACAAGAGCTAGCGCTGCCCCAATCAGATGGCTAATACTATTAAGTTTTTCTCCATGGTACATAGTCGTCCTCAATCTAGTGCGGGATTCAGAGTGCCCTTGCCATAATCAGCAGTCTTCATATGATCAATCATATAACCTAACATCTTGGGTAGTACGTCCTTGGGAATGTTATGGCCCATGCCTGGAAAAATTACTAGCTCAGATCCTCTTATAAGCTCAGCTGTATGCTCTCCATGTGCTGGAGGTATTAATCCATCGTCTGCACCATGAATAACTAAGGTGTCAACGTCGATAGTTTTTACTTCATTCGAACGATCCCCAGTTTTAAATATGGCCATCATTTGCCTTGGCATAGACTCTGGATAAAATCCACGCTTGCGAATAGCCTCGGCTCGGCTTTCTGAGGTCTCACCTGAGGCTAGATCAGTTAATGCAGTTTCTGCTGCCTGAGTCGGTGGGGGTAAGTGTTTTGCAAAGGTGGTCGACATAACTGATGTCAGGGTACGCACTCTGTCAGGATGTTTAGCCGCTAATTGTTGTGCAATCATACCTCCCATAGAAAACCCAATCACGTGAGCATCCTCATACCCAACTGCATCGAGAAGCCCAACAGCATCTGCGGTCATATCCTCTAAGGCGTAGGGTGCATCCACGCGAAAACCCAATTTATCTTTTAACAGTTGCCACCAAATGGTCGGCTGCCCCCAATCATCAAATCGGGTCGAGCCTCCAGTATCTCGATTATCAAATATCAAAACCTGGTAGCCTGCCTGCTCAATCCCGCGAACTAAATTGTCACCATGAACAAGATGTGAAGCACCTAAACCCATAATCAGTAGAACTTTAGGNTTATCTCTTACCCCTATTTCTCTGTAAGACATTTCTATGTTATTTGAGACAGCGACTTTGAGTGGATGCTGCTCAATGTAGCTATATAAAGAATCAGCCTCAACGAGACTTATAAAGCTAACAAGTATTCCAGCAATAATCGTATTTCTTATTCGCATTTTAATTCATCCATTGCGGTAATCTTCTATTTTATTGGAGATTATCGCCTCCTAACGTAGCAGTTTCACCTAAAAAAACATCACAGTGCTAAACATACTTCATTGGTACGAATTTCGTCACCTTCAGATCACTCTATTATTTCTATTCAATCATTTATGGCACGAATTTGATAATAATAATGATAATGATAATGAGAACTAGTTGCATTTGTATTAATTCTAAGTAAAATACTCCCAACTTAATCGTCGTAACCTTTTTATTAACCTATTTTTTCTCTTTAAAGGATTAACATGTTTAAAAACTGCAAACTATTCTCTACATTTTTCGTATTAACCTCATTGACAGCCTCTCCCATCATTTATGCAGACCATGCGGAAAAAGCAGAGTTTTTTGAAGAAATTACTATTATCGGCAATACGGAGAGGGCGCGCATGATGCCAGGCTCCGCTCACTTTATCTCTGATGATGAATTAGAGGTATTCAATTACGCTGATATTCAGCAAATTTTACGCAAAGTGCCCGGCGTCAATCTGCAGCTAGAAGATGGTTATGGTTTACGTCCCAATATTGGTATTCGTGGCGTTCAAACCGAACGTAGCAGCCGGATTATGCTTTTGGAAGATGGTGTGCCAATCGCACCAGCTCCTTATGCTGCATCAAGCGCCTATTATTTCCCTACTGCCGGTAGGATGTATAGCATGGAAGTACTAAAGGGTCCTGCTGCAATTACCGAGGGGCCCAACACAATTGGAGGGGCCATCAACATGATTTCCACGCCTATTCCTGAGCAAGCTGAAGGCAAGGTGATTGCTGAGATTGGCGAAGACTCTACAACCAGAGTACATGCCGTTTTTGGCTCAACAAATAGTTCAGGCTTTGGTTACTTATTAGAAACTCATCAGTGGAAAAGTGACGGATTTCAGCAGATTGATGGCGACAACGGCAACACTGGGTTAGATATCAAAGACTACACCGTGAAGCTTTCTTATGCCCCCATCGATTCACCCCATGCATTTGAATTGAAATATCAATACGCGGATCAAGAGTCTAACCAAAGCTATCTAGGTATTACCGATGAGGATTTTAAGGCCGACCCTTATCGCCGCTATTCTATTTCTCAAAATGACTTGATGCTAACCGAACATAATCAATTGATCCTGCGCCACGAGTTCTCCATCAGTGAAGATGTCAATATAACAACCACTGCGTACAACAATGATCATGCTAGGAGCTGGTATAAACTAGACAAGTTAGCAGGAGTTGGTCCAGAAAAAATAATCGCTGACATTAATAAAGGAGCCTCAAAATATTCAGATGCTGAGTTACAGGCTATTTTATTAGGTGGTGATAGTGCCGCCGGTGATGTTGCTATAAAAGATAATAATCGGGACTACTATTCTAGGGGCATCTCTGTAAAATTTGACTGGGCGGTTGAGTCTGACGATGTTGTTCACGACATAGAGCTAGGCATTCGATATCATGAAGATGAAGAAGATCGCCTTCAGCGCACAGACAAGTACACGCAGATAGATCAAAGTCTCTTGCTAGATTCGATCGGTGTAACCGGTGGCAATAAAAACAATCGCGTAGTTCAAGCTGAAGCCCTAGCCATTTATGTTAAAGACAGTATCACCTTTGGTAAATTTGTTGTCACACCAGGTCTGCGTTTTGAAGATATTGACCTTCTTCGACGAGACTGGTCTGCTCTTCCTCGCAACGCAAGTCCCAGCGTTAAAAGTAATAGCGTTACAGCTGTTTTACCTAGTATTGGCGTGCTCTACAACGTAAACGATCAACTGTCGCTGTTAGCCGGTGCATACAACGGCTTTGGCTCTCCTACCACCAGTGACGGAGTGGAAGAGGAAGATGCCATTAATATTGAATTTGGGGGTCGGTATCAAAAAGATGATCTTTTGTTGGAGTTAATTGCCTTCACTAGTGACTATGAAAACTTAGTTGGTGAATGTACAGCCTCATCAAGCACAGGAAATTGCGATATAGGTGACCAGTTTAACGGCGGCGAAGCAACAGTTAAGGGATTTGAATTCCAACTAGCAAATATCACTCAGCTCACCGACAGTTTAGAGCTTCCTATGTCTCTGACTTATACACACACGGACGCGGAGTTTGACAGCACTTTTGATAGTGAATTTTTTGGCGATGTAAGCAAAGGTGACCCCATTCCGTATATTCCTAAGAGTCAGTATGCTTTCTCCGTCGGTATTGAAAGTAATACTTTTCAAGTTAATGCGGTGCTTAACTATGTTGATGCCGTTTGCGTAAAAGCCAGTTGTGGAGACTTCGAGGAAACAAATGAGTCAACATTGTTAGATGTTGTCGGTAACTATCAAGTCAGTGATGATTTCGCTGTCTATTTAAGAATGGAAAATATCACCGACGAAGCTGATATTATTGCTCGCCAGCCGAAGGGAGCACGTCCCAATAAAGCGCGCACAGCCACACTTGGGGTTCGCTATACATTTTAATTTCACTGTATAAATAGTAAAATTTGAGGGAGTCGTTTACGGCTCCCTTTTTTTATTCCTGTAAAGGTCGAACACTCTATATGCAATTAGGCTGGTTTGATAATAATGTGACAGAAATTTCTGCTGGATTCCCCAGCAAAATGGTACTGCTTGATTGTGAGACAACAGGAGGTAATCCGACTTACAATCGCATTATAGAAATTGGATTATTGGTCATTGAAGACGGCAAGTTAGTAAAGCGCTGGCAAAGTTTTGTTGACCCTGAAACATCCTTACCGCCATTTATTCAAAAAATTACTGGCATTAGCCCAGGAATGCTTGTTGGCGCGCCAATTTTTAGTGATCTATCACACGAATTACTAGCACTTTTAGAAGGTCGAACACTAGTTGCTCACAACGCTCGGTTTGACTATGGCTTCCTAAAGAATGAATTCACCCGAATAGGTGTAAAATATAGCACTAAACCCTTGTGCTCCGTAAAGATTAGTCGCTCTTTGTATCCCCAATTTAAACGCCATGGGCTCTCTCATATTATTCACCGTTTTAATTTAAAAATAGAAAATCGTCATCGAGCTATGGATGATGCTGAGATGATTTATCAGTTCTTCCTCAAAACGTCTGCCCTTTTCTCACATGAAGAAATTACCTCTACCTGTCAGCAACAGCTAAAAAGACCTGCTCTGCCCATGCATCTTCCGAGCAGCGAAATTGACAAACTCCCCTCTTCATCTGGGGTCTATTATTTCTATGATGAAAAAGGAACACTTTTATATATCGGTAAGAGCGTCAATATCCGCAATCGAGTCATGAGTCACTTTACTCAAGATCACAAGAATGCCAAGGATTTGAAAATGAGCGCAAAGATTGCACATGTGGATTTTAAATCCACGCCCTCAGACTTTGGTGCACAAATTCTTGAAAGCAATGAGATCAAAGTATTAAGTCCACTCTATAACCGTCGCCTCAGAAAAATAAGAAAAATGTACCAATTTATCAATCAACACGACAGTCATGGCTATAAACAGCTTTTAATCGAGGCGATTGACATAAACTCAGGTGCTCAAGAGGATAGCGTAGGACTTTTTCGTTCGCCACGGCAAGCCAAGAAAAAACTCGAGTTTCTCGCGGATGAGTTTTCTCTTTGTCACAAGCTGCTTGGTTTGGAGTCTCCCTCAAAAAAAGGTAAGCCCTGCTTTCGCGCCCAGTTAAATAAATGCTTAGGAGCGTGTCATGGCGCTGAAAGTATCGACTCATACAATCAGCGATTTAATGCTGCTATGGAGAGGTATCAGCTACAGATTTGGCCCTATTCAGGTCCTATTTTGGTTGAAGAGTGCGGGTCAAACAATGAAGAACTGCAGGGTCTGCATGTTATTGACCAATGGCGATATATCGCTCAGGTGGCGTCGGCTGACGAACTGAATGACTTAGGGCTGCAATTAACAAACCCAAAGCTAACAAAATCCGTTTCAGAACAAAGTGAGGAAATAAATTTCGACTTAGATATTTATTTTATCCTAGTACGGTTTTTAGTCGATTCCAAAAGGATGGCTATGCAAAATATTAAAACTTGGCCTCTCTCCTACATACCAAAAGAAGAGTGGGGTTCTCCCTATTAACTTAGTTTATATCCCTCACAGCCCTCTATTAGCGAGTGAGTTTTTTCTGTAAAGCCATCGTTTGTTTGGTAGCTTGAAATACAGTTAACTTGGCATTCGCATTGCCCGTTCGTCCGATCGCGTCTATTTGACCATAGTACCAATACTGAACAGCGAATCCAGCCACGGCCTTGAGCATTTTGAGATTACCCAGCCAAGCCAACCACTTCGGGAAAAGAGACAACGAATCTTCATAGCGGGGCAACTCATCTAATCCATTGATCAACTGATTAGGTGCATCAGTCATTACACACATAGGCCTCCCTAGACCGATAACATCAGCACTGCCACTTTGCAGCGCCTGCTCCATTGCTGCACGTTGCCGAAATCCTCCAGTGACCATTAACGGGACATTAACTTTCTCGCCCATGGCTACTGCAAAATCAACAAAATAGGCCTCACGCATCAACGTTGACTCCGCCACATTCTGCTTTTCTTCCTCTTCCATTCCACTTAAACCAAGTAACTTTGGCTGTTCGTAGGTGCCCCCAGAAATTTCAATCAGATCAATGCTAGCTTCTTGTAACCACTGGGCAACCTGCAAACTTTCCTCAAAGGCAAAACCACCTTTTTGAAAATCTGCACTATTCAATTTAACAGCTACTGGAAAATCAGGCCCCACAGCAGCTCTCACAGAAGCAACCACCGCCAACAGGACACGCGCGCGATTAGCCAAGTCTCCGCCATATTCGTCGGTTCGAAGATTACTGCGCGGGCTCAAAAATTGTGATAACAAATAGCCGTGTGCAGCATGAATTTGCACCCCCGTAAATCCTGCTTTTTTAACCGCCGCCGCGCAAATACCAAAACGCACAATAATTTCTTCTATTTCCACAGAAGTCAGTACCACAGGCTCACCGAACTGGCCACCGGGGAGGCCCAACTTTACGGCCGAGGGTGCTTTTGGATTGGGGTTAACCAACTTCTGAGTTTGCCGCCCAGCATGACTAATCTGTGCCCAAAAATGATTGCCATTCCGTGTAGCCGCATCAGCCCAACGCTTCAATGCTTCCTGCATTTCTTCACTAGGCGGTCGATCAATAACGACGTTTCCGGGGCGCTCTAAGTGGTCTTTATCTACGATAATATTACCTGATAACAACATGCCAGCTCCCCCATCACTCCATAAACCATAAAGACGAGCCAACTCAGCTGTGGGTAGCCCATCAGCGGTCGCTAATCCTTCCGTCATAGCGGCCTTGGAAAGGCGATTAGGTAATACTGCACCACAAGGTAGCTCTAGTGATTGGGAAAATAACGTTGTCATGGATTGCCTCAAAGTAAGCTTATATTTCGGTTGTATTAAAATTTAATATAGATCGTGAGTGTATGAAAAAGATACTCAAAGGTATAGCTTTTAGCGGCTTTATTGTTATTCTTCTCACCCTATAATTTTCTAAGGATAAGCGAGCTAAAAATGGACTACAAATACTATCAAGATCAGGTTCAACAATGTCTACCTATGTCTATCGACAGTGGCTGGGGGCAAGGTCGAAGCGCTTTTGGTGGTCTAACCGCCGCCCTAGTGCTGACTCATATTGAACAGCAAACTGGCCTTACTGATCGTGATCTAAGAACAATTAATATCCATTTTTGTGGTGCAGTTATGCTGGATGAATCCTGTGAATTTACACACAGAATACTATCTAATGGTAAATCTGTTTTCCAAGTAGAGGGACAACTTTTACAAAACGGTGAAGTAAAAACTCAAATAGTCGCCTGTTTTGGTGCGCAGAGGCAATCATCTATCCAGATAAATCCGTCGCCGATCAAGCCGCCAAAAAGTCTTTCAGAAGCGATGGTTTTTCCTTTTACTCCGGGTAGAACACCTGAATTTGTGCGCTATTTTGATCTTCGACTCACCAGCGATAACCCTCCGTATAGTGGGGCCAAAGAAGGTGGAGTCAGTGGATGGATGCGCTTTAAAGAACCAACGGAAGTGCTTAATGACACTGCCATGATTGTATTAATCGATGCATGGCCCCCTGCTGTTCTGCCACTTCTGACAACACAGGCCCCAGCCAGCACCATTACTTGGAATCTAGAATTTATCCAGCCCCGAGAACCTCTGGAGACAAAAGATTATCTTTTCTATGACTGTGATGTAGTGCAAGCTGATTTGGGCTATGCTCACACTGATGCAAAAATATTTCATCCGAACGGCCAGCTGTTGGCGGTCAGCCGTCAACTCGTAGGCGTCTATGACCAACGCCGATGACTTGCTTTTGCGCCCCTCTAACAAAGGTGTGCATATAAATTAGAAGGGAAGTTGAATGACACATTCCAAAGTGCCTACTGCTGAACAACCACTGGCCGGAGTCAAAATTCTTGAACTTTCAACGATGGTTACCTGCTCCCTTGCCAGTATGACATTGGCAGCTCAGGGGGCAGAGGTTATTAAAATTGAACCCCCATTAGGCGGAGATGTTATGCGTCACCTTGGTCATCAGAAAAATGGGATATCTGCCTTATTTCATAACTGTAACCGCGGCAAACGATCCTTAGCCATTGATTTAAAATCATCAGCAGGCGTCGAAGCAGTAAACCAGCTCGCCATGAAGGCTGACCTCCTTATACACAACTATCGGCCTGGCGTAATGGACCGCATGGGGCTAGGCAGCACTTCACTGAGAGACATCAACGATCGCCTCACCTATATCGCCGTCACTGGATTCGGTAATAAAGGACCGATGTCAGGAGACCCGGCCTATGATCATGTTATTCAAGCAATAACAGGTATCACTGATCTTCAAGGAGATGGGGAAAGCAACTTCAGTTTTGTGAGAACTCTACTCTGCGACAAAATCACAGCCTACACCGTTTGCCAAGCGGCGACTGCGGCACTCTTAGCCCGAGCAACCTCCGGTGAAGGCCAACATATTGATATCTCGATGTTGCATGCCTGTCTTGCATTTGTTTGGCCTGACGGCATGATGCACCATACCCTGCATGATGACGATGTTATTGCAATGTCACCGGTATCTGACTACTACCAGACTCTAGATTTGAAGGATGGTTCTATTGCCGTGGCTGCTTTGCAAGACAAACACTGGAAAGCGCTACTGCCGCTTATTGGGTACCCCGAGTTAGTAGACAATCCCATGTTTAAAACCATGGGTGCTCGGTTAAGCAACATGTCAGAGGTACTTAAAGTATTAAAATCACCAAGGCAAGATGTTGGCGTTGCTAAAGCACTAGAAATACTGAGAGCTGCAGATGTGCCGTGCGGGCCCTGTGCGCATCAGAGTGATATCGCCCATAACCCGCAAGTAAACGCGATTGGCGCACTGGAAACCTATGTGGCAAAACATCTTGGTTCCCTAACTGCTCCCACACCACCAGTGCAGTTTGCCGGAAACCTCACCACCCAAGCACTTCCTAGCCCCACCCTTGGAGAGCAAAGTCGCGATATATTGCGAGAAATTGGTTGGAGTGAAAACCGCATAGACGACCTTGTCTCTCAGAAAATTGTACACATTAGTTGATCTCCACAAGTACTAAGGCCACACAAGTCCAACATCGTCTGTGTTTTTGTACTACCCATCCCCATCCACCTCACCAATACAAAACTGACTAAAGCTTTATCCCTTTACCTATGGCAATATAGCGATAAATATCGTTGATGCATTACCTGCTATTTTGGGTAATCGTAATAACAAAGACTCAGGTTTTGAGATGGGTAAAGCCTTACTTTATAAACGCCAATATAGCGCTAAGATTAGTGTCTTTAGTTTGATTTGTGCGGCACTTTTTATAGCGTCCAGCGCTTTTGCTAAAGAGGGTGATATTCAGATTCAGCTAGCCGATACCTGCCCCCCCAGTTTTAGTTTAGGGACAGATAATCGATGTTCTCTGCGACATATGTACCAACTTTATGACTCACTGCAAGACAGTGGCATTGGTGGTCTTAAAACTGCCCTACCCAAAGCTAGGGATGGGTTTAGCCCTCAACAGATTGATTTGGGTCGACTATTATTCTTTGACCCCATTTTATCAGCAGACAATAGTGTTTCTTGCGCCACCTGCCATAACCCTAAACAGGGCTTCAGTGATGCCATGGGCCGCAGTGTAGGAATTAATGGGCAGATACAGACACGATCGGCGCCCACACTATGGAACAGTGCTTTTCTCTCTTCATTTTTTTGGGATGCGCGAGCCGAGAGCCTCGAAGAACAGGCAGTAGGCCCACTATTTAGCCCTGCTGAAATGGGCAATACACCCAAGCAACTATTAATGAGCCTAAAGAATACCGATACCTACGTCGGTCTTTTTAAACAGGGGTTTCCCGAACAAAAAGCGCCTATCTCGATTGGTAATATAGCCACTGCTCTAACTGCTTTTCAGAGTTCATTGATATCGCTCAATAGTCGTTATGATCAGTATGCTCATGGATACCATAATGCTCTGAATGATGATGAGATTGCGGGCCTCAATGTTTTTAGATCATTTGTGGCTCGTTGCTCCCAGTGCCATACCCCACCGCTGTTTACGAATCAACAAATTGCGGTAATAGGCACTCCTGAGCCAGAAGGATTGCCGCGAGATATAGGCGCGGAGGAAACATTTAAATCAAAGGTATTGCGTGGCGGCTTTAAAGTACCTACATTGCGTAATATCGCCCAAACGGCCCCTTACATGCATTCAGGTCGTTTTAAAACCCTTAGAGAGGCAGCAGAATTCTATACTGGGGGGCGTGGTCATGCGGTACCCGAAGGAGAGGACTTATTGTTACACTGGCATATATCAGAGCCTGATTTAACCGACAATGAACTTGATCGACTGGTAGACTTTATGAAGACCCTTAGCGATGAAAGCTTAGTTCCCATTACACCCGCACAGTTGCCCTCTGGCCTGTCGTTTAAGCACATGGAGAATAGTAATAATGAAAAATCTTAACACCTTGGCAATTTCACTTGCTGCTATCACCTTCGCCGTGGGTTGGTATCTCGGAAGTAGTGATGAGACCCTCACTATTACAAGTAGTAAAGGGGGCAAGAGTTATAGCGGTGGTTATGTCGTCGAACAATCGACAAGTGCCAAATCTGAGGGCGCAGTGAAGCTACGCACCACAGAAGGTGAAATTCATGTGATAAATCCTGGTGACTCTATCCAGGCCGCGGTTGAGCTAGCCCAACCCGGGGACACTATTCAGGTTATGCCCGGCATCTATTCTGAAACGGTATACATCGATAAAGATGATATCCATCTTCTCGGTGTAATTAAAGAAGGTGAACGCGCAACCTTGGATGGCTTAGGAAAACTCAATGACGCCATTCTGTACTCAGGCAATAATATCATTATCGAAAACTTTAAAATTATTGACTACAAAGGCAATGGCATTATGAGTCAAGCTGGCAATAATTTTGAGATTCGCAACAATGTAATTGTCGATACAGGTATTTACGGTATCTTTCCTCAGCTAGGTAAGAACGGGTTGATCGAGCACAATGTAGTGTCCGGCATTGCCGATGCGGCAATCTATGTAGGTATGAGCGACAACATTCATGTGGCCTATAACGAAGTATTTGATAGCGTCGCAGGCATTGAAATTGAAAATAGCCGTCACGCCATTGTTGAGCACAACAATACGCATCACAACACTGGCGGTATTTTGGCATTCATCACCCCTGGGTTGCCCGTTAAAGACACCTATGATGTGATTATTCGTAACAACTTTATTCTGGATAACAACACCCCCAACTTCGGTGCACCAGGATCTACGGTTGCAGGTATACCTGCAGGGACGGGTATTTTAATTATGGCGGCAGATGATGTGGTAGTAGAAGGTAATATCATCAGCAACCATAAAACTGCAGGCATCTTAATCACTGATCACGGTAATGCGGCTAATCTAACTCTTGATCCTGAATCAGACCCCAATGCTGACGGTGCAATGATTCTTGACAATGTCATGCTCAATAACGGGTACGACACAATTGATGAGGTCAAAGCATTTGCACTTACTGAACTACATACGGGCGATATTGATATCTTTCAAATAGGCCCCACAGAGGGTAGTTGTATTATCAATCGTCATCGTTATAAAACCGTTGGCATTGGCGACTTTACAGATTGCGACTTTACCAACACAATGATATCGAAAACTACCTGATTGCTGGTGGTGCCGAGCCAAGGGTCATAGCGCCTTCTGAGCGCGGTGAAATTGCTTACCTCGGTGTTTGCACTGGTTGTCATGCCTATGCTGGTCGTTTAATTGGCCCTTCAGTTCAAGAAATTCAGGCACTTTATGCCAACCGGCCTGAGGCACTGGTAAGCTACATTAACGCGCCAACACCAATGCGATCAGATTACCCAGAGATGCCTGCGCAAAATTATTTGGATGCTAAGACCCAGTTAGCGGTGGCCAATTATATTTTGCAGGTAGGAAACTAAACGATCACATCAAATTAAATTGCGTTTAGCTATCCAAGTAAAAATTTAAGATACCCTGCTTATTTAATGGCAGAGTGCCTGCTTGGCAGCGGCGCAATTCGTCTTGAACATGCAATCGCGCTTTTTCTAAACGTTTCATCGATCTTGCGGTAAAAACCCCATAACCAACATCCAAGTCAAAGAGTTTTTCATTGGCCTGAGCTGCGTTAATGCTAGCAGCCGCAAACTTCTGATAAGTGCGCTGCATATAATGTAGTAATGGCTCAAGCGTTTCTGGTATTTCATCATCAGCTAACCAGTCTGCAT